>Ga0315308_1002512_pt1 | contig 10390 bp, 13 predicted proteins | sample TDP3_MG_FD_203078 | JGI IMG/M metagenome (GOLD analysis project Ga0315308, IMG submission 203078) | Freshwater sediment microbial communities from Lake Towuti, South Sulawesi, Indonesia - TDP3 | ecosystem: Environmental > Aquatic > Freshwater > Lake > Sediment | place: Indonesia: South Sulawesi...
CCTATTTTTACGAAAAGCCAAGAGTGGTCTTCTGTCAGCTTCTCTACCATACGAGGGTATATTTAGCCCCATCAGAGTCGAAAAATACTATTTTTGTCTGGGCTTGTTGGGACTTCAGGATGACGTATCCATCTGCTCCCTGAGTGAACACCATTCCGTCCTGGGTTATCTCTATGCCTGTGCCGTTGACCTGTACGATGTTGCTGTTGAAGGGCGGCGCCAAGGTCTCTGAGCCGAGAAAGATCTTGTTTATTGCGACTTCCGCGGCTTCTCCAGGAGGCCCTGAAGGCTGGGGGTAAGTGAAGTGTATGCGGTAAATCCATTGCTTTTCGGTGTCATTGTATTCTAGGTATGCGGGTGGCGGACCGGGAGCGGAAGCCACTTGTAGTCTACTGCCACCGCCTGGTGCTGAAATGCCGATGTTTGTGGGAAAGCCCGGATTGGCTTGGACTGGGACGAGCAGCATCAGGATAAGGGGCGTAAGCATTAGAAAGGTGAGGAAGATTTTCAGGTTTCTCTCCTTCATCCATTTGAGACCTTTAATCTTTCTTAGAAGGCTTGTTGAGGCTGAGAACAGTGTCGAGGATAGCGTCAAACCCTGGGCTACGAAGGGAGAGATGATGAAGAGTAATTCCTCAAGGTCGATGATGGGAAGGTACTTCTTGAAGAGCAGTGCAGAGTCGGCCATGATGAGGAGAAACTTCGCCATACCGAAGAAGGAGAGGGCGCTGATGACTAACAGGGCACATTCAAAGATCAGCCTATGCCTCTTACTCAGGAGAAGGTAGAATGTTACAAAAAGGAAGAACCAGATGGGTAGTAAGTAGAAGAATGCTGCTGGAGGAAATATGAATAGGGGTAGGACAGCGACAATGGTGCGGGGGGCTAGGATGACCAACATCAACAAGCCGAGGAGTCGTCTGACTCTAAGGAGGCCAGAAGTGAGCCTGTTAGCTTCCTTCCCCAAACCCGCGCCACAGTAGGGACAAAGCTTAATGCCAGCTGGGAGAGCGGAGAGGTCGGAGCCACACTCAGAACATTTACGTGTTATGACGGGTTGCAGAGGTATTTCAGCCCGTTGCTTGAGAGAAGCCATTATAAGAAATCCTATGCCGACGAGTACAACGCCCAGCGAGACAAACATCAGAATTGAGCCTATTCCGACGAAGAAGACAGCTACCCCGATAATGATAAGAAGGATTCCTAAACGTTTGCTAGACAGGATCCCACCTCCCTACATAAGACTGTAAATCCTGACGATTTTCCGCCTCAATTATAAGGAGCAAGACCATCTCCTACAAAAATAATCATGAGAAGACTTTTAAGGCTGTAACCTTAGTGGCCTTAAAACCCTATGATTACCTGTCTTTCGCCACGAAACGATCCAGCAATAACGACCCTCAGACCTGTATACTCTTTTGCTCCTTGCTCAAGTGTTTAACATCACGCGCGGTGTCGTCTTCTTAAGAGATAATAGACTGAGCTGGCAATCACAACTACTGCTGCAACGATCCATGATTCTTTGGGTAAAAAGAACATAAGAATGATGCAACTGACTATCCCGAGCGAGGGAATCAAAGGATACAAGGGGGCCTTGAAGGTCTTCAGTTTCTGGATCTTCTTCCTGAGTTTTATTGCAGAATAGTTCAGAACCACGTGAGTGGATAGTATTGAAAAGCTTGTTATGGCTGCTGTCTGTTTCAGATCTGAAACAAAGGCCAGGGTAGCCATCAGTGCTCCCATGACGAGGATGGAAACGTATGGTGTTCCAAATCTTGAGTGGACTTTTGCTATGGAGTTTGGAAGCTGTCTGTTCCTTGCCATCGCAAATGAAACTCTGGACAGACCAATGAGGTTGGTCAGAAGAACACTTGCTGTGGCGATTAGGGCTCCAAAGGTGATAGTTGCTGTTATCGCGGAGTTTCCTGTGGTTCTTGCAGCATCGGCAATTGGTGATCCTGATTCTGCAAGGACTCTATAGTCTTGTAAACCGGTTGCGGTGAAGCCTGTCAAGACATATATAATCATGGAGATGGTCAACGCGAGTAAGATTGAAAGTGGCAACGTTCTTTTTGGGTTCTTTACCTCTCCGCCAAGTGTTGCTATTCTTCCGAAACCCAAATACGCGAAGAAGATGAAGGCTGCTCCTTGAAGGATTCCAAGGAAGCCGTTTGGGGCGAATTGGGAGTAATTACAGGGACATATTTGAAAGACTCCGGTTCCAATGAATAGACAGATGATTGCTATCTTTGTCAGGACTAAAATGTTGTTGACGGTGGCAGACTGTTTTGTTCCAATGAGGTTCAAAGCCGTCATTGTCAATGCCCCTGAAATCGCAACAATTCTCAGCGAAAAGAATGGAAAGATCGCCACGAAGTAGCTTGCAAATCCCAAGCTTATCGCTGCTCCGGCCACGATCTGTCCGAAAAGCCATAGACAACCCACGACGAAAGCTACAAAGGGAGAGACTACTTCGTAGGCAAACTCGTATGCTCCGCCTTCTTTTGGAATTGCTGAGCCGAGTTCGGCGAAGCTGAATGCGGTGAAAGAGGCGACGATGCCCGCGATCACCATCGAGATGATGATCGCTGGCCCAGCATAACCTATGGCAATGCCTAAGACGACGAAGATTCCGGCACCTACTATTGCCCCGATCCCAATCGATGTCGCATCGAGAAGGTTTAGAGCCCTCTTTAGTTCCATTATCGTTCGCGACCAGCAATTTTTCCTAGGCGAGCGTCTTCGTCTCCTCCGCGTGAGATGATAGTCTCTTCAACACTGCTGCTGTAATTAGGGGTAGCAGAACAGTCACGTCTCCCTCGACGGTCACATATTTGGCGTCTTTCTTCAGTTGTCTCCAGGAGACTGCTTCACGCATCCTTGCGCCGGATAGGCTGCCGTCCCACTCTGCCGCTGTGGTTATGTATACGGCGTAGTCTAGTCCGTCTTTGAGGGCGTTCCACCATATGACGTGATGCTTGCTTATCCCGCCTCCTAGTATCAGTGCACCTGATTTTTTGGCGCCCCACACTAGGTCGCTGAGGAGCTGCTCGTCTTTGAGAACATCTATTTTGAAGTCCTTGTGCTTTTGGTAGAATTCCCATAGATGGTATCCGACTGCACCGTCTGTGATTCCTGGAATCACTGTGGGAACCTTGTTCTTCCAAGCCCAGTATAAGATCGAGTCTGCTTTTCCTATGAACTCTCCAAGCTTCCAAGCGAGCTCGTAGGTTGCGAACTCCTTATCGTGTTTGTAGACTTCGTCTAGAAAGCTTCTCATTTTCTCCTCTATTATCAGGCCGTAACTCTCGTTCGGGACCAAGACGTTTCCAAGCCTGCTTATCCCCTTTTCTCGCAGCTCAGCGTCGTTCATCAGGAAGCTGCCGTGATAATATTCTCTGAAGCTCCTGGCTAAGTCGTGGTCTAAGGTCCCACAAGTCGTTATGACAATGTCGAAGATCTTCCTTTTGACCAATTCTTTGATCACGCCTCTTGTGCCGGTTGCGATTATGCAGGCTGGGAAAGAGAGGAACTTTAGGCAGCTCTCTTCCCTCAACATTCTTTCAAGGATGTCTACGGCTACGCCGACCTTCTTCGCAACGAACCCGCCGGACTCGTACATCTTTTTGAGGAGCTCGTCGATCTCTCCGCTCTCACTAACATCGATATCTTTTACTGGTTTCATTTCACCACCTCAAGAAATTCATTATAGTTTAGACTCCCTATGTATAAGAAGTTATCAAACGAAAGAACTTGTGTTGGGGGATCACGCATCAAAAAAGCAACTCATAATGTATGCCTTCTTTTTCAAGTGCGTTAGCAAGTTCCATTTTCTTCAGGACGAAAAAGGTGTTGGTCATCGCACACTCCATTTTATGTCTTCTATATACCCGATCTGCGTAGTGGTAGTTTAACCTGTCGACGAGAACATGGTCTACTTTTCCGCTCAGCTGTGCCACCAAGCCCTCTGTCTTCGGGAGTATGGGTGCTATCATCGCAAAGGTCTTGACACCAGCGGAATGCAGTTCCCCCAAAGCCTCAATTCTCCGTCTAATTGGCGGTGAGTTGGGCTCAAATATCCTCCTAATGTCCTCGTCGGCTGTGGTGATCGTGAACCCCACCTCGATCTCATCAAACTTTCTGAGCAATTCCAGATCGCGTAACACGAGAGGAGACTTCGTCTGGACCGTGACAGGCCAAGCATGTTTCAGTAGAATCTCAAGACAGCCTTTCGTTAGTCCATATTTTTTCTCAAGTGGCTGGTAGGGGTCGCATACTCCGCTTATCCAGATCTTTCCAATCTTTCTCCTCTCTATCTCATTCTCCAGTAGGCTTGTTGCGTTGATCTTCACATCGACGAAGTTGCCCCACTCTTCATTGTGACCGGTAAACCTCTTCATGAATCTTGCATAGCAGTAGGTGCATCCGTGCTCACAGCCGATGTAAGGGTTGATGGTGTAATCGGAGACTTTCGATTTTGATAGGATGTTTTTTGCATAGACCTCTTTCACGATCATAGAAGCATCAACTTCGATCGGTTCTTGTTGTATGGTTGGATCTGGGGATTTCTTTTTTGTTTGGGACTCTTTCAGCTTTCTAGAACCATCCACGTGTGTGATGTGTTGTAGAAACAGTTGTTGGAAAAGAAGCATTTATATATTGAGAGACATGGCGGTCGATTGTCTAGTTGTGTAGAGAAGGAGTGATTTGTGTCGTGAGAAAACTGACCCTATTTATGGAGGGGGGTAAGGATAAGGTGTTCTCTCCCCATTTTTTTCTGTGTGGGAACGTCTTTAAAATGGTTATTTTTTAAAAAGGGGTTTAGAAAGTTAAGATCATACAGGAAAAAAGAGGAATTTTGAGGAAAATAGAGGAAAATGTAGGAATGTCGGAGGGGACTCGGTTTCACACGAAGCTGTCGTCAAGAGGCCGTGTCTATATCCCGAAGAGTTGTTTGATGAGTTTGTGGCAGCTTTCTAGGGCTTTCTTGACCTTGGGAATGATTTCCTTGACAGTTGTTTCATGTTGTTCTGGAGGGTGTTCGTATGGATATCTGAATTTTGGCCTCCCTCGGGCTAAGTTGTCTGTGACTTCAGCTATGGCTTGGATTTGTTTTAGGAACCATGGAGGATATTTCTCCTTTATTTCTTGCAGGAAGCGACCTACCGCATGGATTTTTGGATAATCTATTCCATAGGCTATTAGAACGGCCTTCACCGAGTACTCTGTACATTCCTGAAGATACTTCATGGAGCCGACGTAGTCTTTGTCCTCTGAGCATTTGACGGCGTTCCTGAATTCGCGTTCCGCGCTCTTTATTGCTTTTTCAGCTCTGTCCTTGTTTATGGCCATTTGTTATCCCAAGTTTATTTCTATTGGTTCGCCTGGGGCGATGTCGGGCTTCAGGAACCACGCGTACGTTCCATCGGAGTATTCGATTCGGGTGGTTCCAAGATTCTTGAGCGCTCCTTCAAGCTTCTCCATCAATCTTTGGAAGAATGCCTCTCTGTCGTAGAGTACGGCCCTATGAGAGAGCATATCGAGGTACACGGGCTGAAATTTCTTGGCGTAGCTTTTCTGGAGAGACGCCGTGGTAACCTCAGGGTACCCGTAGGTTCCAAGCATTTTTAGCCAATAGTCGCAGGCTCTGTACTCCCATGTGGATTGGAAGCCTTTGAAGACGCTTCCTTCGCGTTGCCATACGTTTCTCGAATCGTCTTCGAGAACGTAGAGCAGGTCTACGTCACTTCCGCCCAGTTGGAAGGAGCCTTTGACCGCCGAACCGTAAAGAACGATGGAAGTTAGTTCATCACCAAACTCGCTATGAAACAGTTCTGTGAGGCGCCTCAACGAGATTCTCATCCATCCATACCTAATCTTGACGATTTCTTCGTGGTTAATCCACTTCTGATCAGCTTTTCCTTCAAACTCTGCTATTTTGAGGGTCGTGCCAAAGCCTTCAGTTGTGATCTTGTAGTGACCCCCAGCCTTCTGAATTAGGCCCTCAGCCACCAGATCCTTTAACCTCCTGGTCAGCGTCCTCGTGTTTGCGATAACCTCATTTAACTCTTTGAACCTGGCCTCCCCTGTACAGAGTCGAAGCAGAATGCCGATGGCTCCATCTCTCGCCAACACATCGAGGTCAATCATACTGTACCCAAGTAAAGTAAATCTGAAGCGGCTAATAAAGCTTAGGTAGCTTAAGGTGCCACATAATAAAGAAACAGCGAGAGAGAAAAATGTGAACAAAGAGTGTAAGCCTTTTATCAATTGTGCCATTGATACCACTCTTATACCATTAGACGATTGTAATGGATGATGGACAAAAGGAGGCATGGGGATATGGGTAAGAAGATCAAGCATAGAGGTATGATGCTCACAGAAAGAGAACACGAACAATGGCATAAAGAGCATTCGGAGGTAACCACAGAGCAACATGAAGCGTTGATGAGAAGAATCGGCATAAGCGAAGAGGAAGATAGAGAGTGGCATGAAAAGCGTGGAATGCCTCAGAAGACCACAATGGAACCAGGGAAAAAGCCGATCAATCCGTTTGCTATCGGCGGCGGCTTCTTGGAGTATTGTGCCAAACAAGGATGGATTATCAAACAAGGCAGGGGAAAGAACACCAATTATTACGTCACCAAAGAAGGCGAAGAGAAACTGAGGAAATTCGGTATTAAGATCCAGACCGAGTGATTGTAACGTACCTTATCTGTCATCAGGCAACTTTTCTACCCTTTTTTGCCAGAATCGCACGTTGGCTATAGGGGAAGCTTTGTTCCTGCTCCTTTTTTCTTGGCTTTCTCGTAGATAAGTTTGGCAGTTGCCATGTCTTCTATAGCTAGACCTAAGTTCATTGACATGATGCGTTCATCGGGGTCTTCGCGTCCATGTTTCTTGCCGCTGACAATTTCGCTTAGATCTGCGTATACTTGGGGGATGTCGGAAAAATAGCCGAGTTGTCTGTAGTACTTCAGTTGTTCGCCGTCATCGGTACAGAACTTGTCCATGGAGTGCATGGCCTCTGGTTTCCAATACGAGTCGAAGTCCAGGGGGCATGCAAAACCGCCGTTCTTGAACCATGAAGCTTCGATAACGGGTCGAGGATTTTTCAAGATTGGACCAGCGGTGACTACTATGTCGCAGTTTTCAACAGCTTTTTCGGGCGAGTTCACGGGGACAACTTTCACACTGTGTTTAGCGGTCATCTCCTCCACATATCTATGCAGATTCTCAGCATCGATGTCGTATGCCTTTACCTCTTCTAGGTTTCTGCAGACAACAACCAGAGCCTCGAGGTTGCTTCTGCCTTGGACTCCGCAGCCGAGAATGCCGAGCGTCTTTGAGTCTTCTCTGGCTAGATGCTTGGCAGCGACTGCGGTTGCTGCGCCCGTTCTTATGGCTGTTATCCAGGTGCAGTCCATAACGCTTATGGGGAAACCAGTTTCAGGGTCGTTCAAGATGAGGAGACCAGATATGTATGGTAGGTTGCGCTTTGGATTCTCTGGAAATCCGCTTACCCATTTGATGCCTGCAGACCTCATCTTTGGCAGGTAGGCGGGCATGGCGTGAATGAAAGCATCCTCTTGAGGGTGAATCCCGGGTTTTGGCGGCACTTCAGCCCTCCCTTCTGCTTTCTCAATGAAGGCCTCTTCAACAGCTCTGATGATCTCTTCCATGGAAATGTTTAGCTTCTCTATTTCAGCTCGAGAAAGATATAGAAGATCTCCCAAAGAGTTCATGATAGAAACCTCTTTGTAAACATTATATAAAAGTGTCGTGTTTGAGAACGTCATGAAAAGGTATAATGGTGGACGATGGAGGGCCTGTTGAGGGAGTAAGAGATAGGATTGCTCCTGTGCTGAGGCATTACAGTGTTGTCCATGTAGCGGCATTCTTTGGATCTTTTGTAGGAGGAGAGATAGAGAGAAGTAGCGATGTTGACATTTTAGTCGAGTTTGGAGAGGGCTTATAGAGTCGACCCTTGTATCCTTTCCCAAATATTTTTTTTTCTGTGTGGGAACGTCTCTAGAATGGTTATTTTTTGAAAAGGGGTTTAGAGAGTTAAGATCACGCAGGAAAAAAGAGGAAAAAAGAGGAATTTTGAGGAAAAAAGAGGAAAATATAGGAATGTCTGAAGAGATTCGGTTTCGCGCGAAGCTGTCTTCAAGAGGCCGCGTCTATATTCCGAAGAGGGTGGTCGAGTCGGCTGAACTCTGGTTGGAGACTAGGATTCGCGTCCGGGTTTATAAGGGCTTTCGATCGGTCGAGTTTGATGCTAGAGTTCGCCGAAAGTTCATCTTCACGGTCCCGAAGAGTGAGTTGGCAGTCCTCGGGGCCGAGCGGAGCGATGTGTTGGACATCCAGATTAAGAGACTGTCGTAGACCTGCAAAGACGGACTTCGCCGTTCGAGGGGTCTCTCCAGCGGATATAGGGATCGTCGGAGGCTGGGTGTTTAGGGCTAAGCACGGCCACATTCTACGCTTGGGCAAGAGAGTTTGGGCTTATATCTTGCTGATACGCAAGTTTCGATCATCTTTATAAAATGGAGTTATGATTAGCTACCTACGAGGTTGAGGCGCTGGCATGAATGAATACGAAGAAGGTTTCGTGGAAGGTCTAGCAACAGGAATGGCAATGCGTGAGCCAAAGCACAAGCATTGCATCCGGTGCGAGGAAGAGATGTTGATAGGCGCCAAACGCTGTCCCCTCTGCGGAGCTGTGCAACCACCAGAAGAAGAGGAAGAACGACTAGACAAGATGATTGAAGAATACTGGTGAGATTCGAGCAAAGATCCCAAGGGGAATTGAAAGTGATGAGCCTATATATAGCCCCCCCTCCCCCGGTCGAAGGAGAGGGGGCTCCTGGAGCTCCGAGGAGGATCTTCTGACAAAATGTATCTTGGGGGTACCTCCTTTGAGGAGATCACTAAAGCCCTGCCAGGAAGAACCTATAGGTCGATCGAACACAAGATCCTGAGGCCCGGACTGAAGAGGCCTCCTTCCCATGGGGTGGGGGGGAGGCCCACGAAAAATTTTTGCCACAAATCGCGGCCGAGAGGATTATCGAGCGCGAAGAAGCATTGAAGATTCTTGCTGGCGCCATCGAGATGCTGCAGACTTTCAATACTACATTAGTTCGATTGAAACCTCGATTCTTCTCTACTCCTTGAGACTCAAGTAGCTCTTTCAATACTACATTAGTTCGATTGAAACAATACATCATTGGACACGATTCGATCTCCGGATCCCCTTTCAATACTACATTAGTTCGATTGAAACTCCCGTAGAGAATAAAAAAAGGATTAGCAATGTCCACCTTTCAATACTACATTAGTTCGATTGAAACGCAATTCTGTTACATCATTTTGAATATGCTTGGAAGACTGGAAAACAATGAGAAAGGTTTATCTGTTTACAGTGCGTATACAAAATCATGAGTGTGGTTATCCCCGTCAGAGTTCCAAGAAAGGTGGCTCAAGAAATCGAGAAACTAGTTGACGCTGGCATTTATCCAAACCGAAGTAACCTAATTCGAGAGTCCTTGAGAAGACTCATAGTCTCTGAGGGCGAGAGTGCACCAAAAACCGCTCTTGCAAAATCTGTTGCAACACTTGTCTCAGTGATGATCTCTAGGGAGGAGAAAACCGTCACCGATGTCATACTTTTTGGCTCTGTAGCTCGCGGGGAAGTAGCCGCTGAAAGTGACATAGACCTCCTCGTCTTAGTTGAAAACGCAGAAGGTTGGATGATTAGACAGCGTCTTTATGACTTGATCTACCCAATAATCCCAGCTCTAGGGGTGGATGTTTCCTTAATCGTGACAGAAAAAAAAGGTTTCATCCATTCGGCTGGAGAAGGAGAACCCTTTGCCCTGTCCATTATAGAAGAGGGTGTACAATTACGAGGAAGCTTTCTAGATGAGTATAACAAAGGCGCATTTGGAAAAGGCCATTGAAAGATTAAGGGTGGCTGAGAAACTCTTTCGCGACGGCGAATATGAAGACGCCATTTCAAGGGCATATTACGCCATGTATCATGCGGCTAGAGCTGTATTATCCACCGTGAACATCTTCCCTAAGACGCATGAAGGGGTAGTTTCAGAATTCGGCAGAAAATTTGTATTAGCAGAAATTCTCCCAGGAGAATTGGGCAAAAACCTAGCCGATGCAAAAGCCGCAAGAGAAACCTACGAATACAGTGTTACAGCAACTGCTGGAAAAACAGAAGCAGAGACAATATTATCAAATGCTCAAAAATTCGTTAACATGATAAGGAAACACTTGGAAAAATGCGTGTGACGAAACAAGCCTTAGGTTCAAATTGCTGGAATCATAGACGTTCCCGTCCACGAATATTTTGGCGTGGGTTTGGACCTCTTATGGA
>Ga0315308_1002515_pt1 | contig 10382 bp, 10 predicted proteins | sample TDP3_MG_FD_203078 | JGI IMG/M metagenome (GOLD analysis project Ga0315308, IMG submission 203078) | Freshwater sediment microbial communities from Lake Towuti, South Sulawesi, Indonesia - TDP3 | ecosystem: Environmental > Aquatic > Freshwater > Lake > Sediment | place: Indonesia: South Sulawesi...
GGGCTGAAGTCCTGATTCTGACCGCCGATGTAGAGAAGAACCATGATGTGCAGTTTGCGCATCAATTGGCTCAGATCGCTCGCTCGAAAGGATTGTCAGTAATTGGCATTCTCGGCTCCCGAGAAGATCCTCACGCAGAGGGCGACAAGGTCCATCCTCTCCGAGACTTCTGCAGCTTCATGATTATGATGAGGAAATGTCAACGCTCTGATGCTTCAGACCACGAAGAAATTGGCGCAAGCGATGCACACGCCATACCAGACACCGTCTCATTGGCAGGGCGTCTCCAGCCGAGTGATGGAGCAAAGCTGTGTGGGCTGGACTCCACATCGATTTCCGGACAGATCATGGTAGCGGGTCATGCCTGTTCTAGAACTGAAAGCGCGCTACTCGAAGCGACCTCAAAGGCCGTTTCGCAGGCGAGTGGGACTGGTCTTGGAACATCAGGGACGGCATTGGTCCAGGTCCTCTCTCAGAGCGAAGTAGCCTCCGATCAAAAAGAGAAGGTGATAGACATCGTGCGCGATTCCACACAGTGCAGCAACGTTATCGTCCTGACCGGAGTCGACGAGTCAGCGCCGACAAATGAGGCTCGCGTTACAGTCCTTTTCACACAGCGTGATAGGAGCGTGAACTCAATTCGACCGAGATGGGGGGTGTTTGAGCTGCTGGATTTGGATCCAGATGAGTATCCTGAAGAACCTATAGGAATAGACCTGAATTTGTATCAACTAGAGGATCTGTGAACCAGCCAACTCCCGACCTCTTTTCCCGGGTGGGTTGGCTAGACAAGTTATTTGTCTCCAAATCTTCTCGATCCTCTCACTGATCGTCGTGGCCATTCCTACCGGTGTGGTCCTGCCACGTCTGATTGATTCGAGGATATCCTGTGTTCTTTCGCTGGGTGTATCGACAACCGTGTAGACCTTGCCCACCGTCTTAGGTATGTGTGAGTCGCTTCCCCCAACCTCTGCAAGTCCATATTTCCTAGCGATGGCGTGGTTTCTCTGGGTCATCAATCTGAAAGGGAAAGCGAGAGAATTCATAACCTCAATCCCATCAGGCGCGAGCTCAGAGATCTTGCTCGTCGATACACCGTTTTCCAGCCTTGAGCCCGGATGCGCGATAACAGCGACTCCACCGAGGTCTCTGATGGTTTTGATCGTCTTAGCAGCAGACATCCCCTTGGCTATCGCCCTTAGCACTCCAAGAGCCAAGATATGACCATCTCTGGAAGTAACCTCGATTCCTGGGATCAGAAGGAAGTCATCATATCTGGATTCGTCAACCTTGACTAGGTAGTCGTGGTTCGTCAGCGCTATCCCGTTTAGTCCCCTCTTCTTTGCCGAGGCCACAGCCTCTTCAAGAGTTGTGAACGCGTCCTCGGAGTGATATGTGTGAACATGGATGTCGAGCTTAATTTGCAGCTTATCTCACCGGATCTTCGTACCCTCACCGACTCTCTTGTCAGGTGTCAAGATCGCCAACTTCCCAGAGTCGTCGGCCGCGAGGATCATGACTTCAGACTTCTGCTTCATTACCTCAACTGGCACCAAGTTGGCTACAACAGCGACCTGTCTGCCGACGAGCTGACCGAGCTTGTACTGGTCGGCCAGTCCGGCGATGCTCTGCCTCCGCTCACCGCCTCCTAGATCTATGAGGAGTCTGGCAAGCTTCGTCGAGCCTGGAACGCTCTCCGCCTTGACGATCGTTCCAACCTTCAGGTCGATCTTTGAGAACTCCTGGAGCGATAAGATCTGCGTCCCCTTAGAGAACGTTGTTTTTTTGGTGGTTTTTTCCTCCATGAATTCATCGGATAGTTTTCTGAAAAGAGGCTCCGGCCTCGGAATCTCGTGCCCTTGTCTCAAGGCTAGTTCAGATGCTGTGTCCCATTTGGCCGAGGAGATGGGAGGAAGGTTCAGCTGTGTCCGCATCTTTTCTGATGTGAAAGGAAGGAATGGTCCCAACAATATGGACAAGGTGTGCGCGAGTTGTCCGCAAAGATGAAGGGTCGTTTCCGCGCTCTCGAGGTCGTCCTTCATCTTGAGCCAAGGCTGTTTGACACTGAGATACTGGTTGCCTTTCCTAGCAAGTTCGATAACCTCTTCGAGCGCTTCCCTTATCTCAAACTTGTCGAGGTGTGCTCCAACCTTCTCAGAAGCTTGTAGGATGGTGCCCCTTAACCCATCGTCTACAGGGGTCAGATCATTGAGTCTAGGAATCCTGCCGTCGAAATACTCCCAGATGAAGGTGAGTGTCCGATGGATGAAGTTTCCCAGAACGTCATTGAGTTGTGAATCAACGTGGCTCCTGAACTCTCTCCACGTGAAGTTGGTGTCCCTCGTCTCAGGTCTCATAAGGAGAAGGCTGAACCGCCAGTAGTCTGGTTCCAGAAGTTGGATGGCTTCGCCGAGATCTATCCCGATTCCTCGGCTCTTCGAGAACTTCTGGCCCTCGAACATTAGGAACTCGGTCGACGCGACGTTCCAAGGCATTATGTAGCTGTCTCCACTCGCCATGAGGAGCGAAGGCAAGATGATCGTATGGAACGGAATGTTGTCCTTTGCTATGAAGTGAACATTCCTAGTTTCCGGATCCATCCAGAACTCTTTCCATTTCTCAGGCGTTCCTCGCTGGATTGCCCATTCCACAGTTGCTGAGACGTATCCGAGGACCGCCTCCATCCACACATATATCGTCTTCCCCTCCGACGACGGGAAAGGCGCCGGAATCCCCCACTTGTTGTCTCTGGTCAGCGATCTCGGTCTCAAACCTTCCGACAGCCATCTCTCAGAGAAGTTTCGTGCATTCTCCGGAAACTGCTCGTTCTTCTTGATGTACTCTCTGAGCCTCCCTTCGAACTTAGGTAGATCAAAGAACCAATGCTTCGAGCCTTTCGCGGTCGGAGATGAGCCGCAGAAGACGCATCTGCTATCAACCAGTTCGAGTGGATCTAGGACCCTGCCGCAGTTCTCGCACTGGTCGCCTCTCGCCTTGTCGTATCCACAGTGCGGACAGACTCCTATGACAAACCTGTCGGGCAGGAACCGCCCACATTTCTCACAGTATGGCAGAGTTACCTCTTGTTCGAAGACATAGCCATTCTCGTAGATCTTCGAAAAGAGCTCCTGAACATACTTGACATGGACGGGGCTTTCAGTCCGTGTGTAGTTGTCGTAGGATATTCCGAATCTTCTGAAGAGGTCGGCCACTATGGCATGATTTCGGTCCGTCAGTTCTCTGGGTTCAAGGCCACTCTTGATGGCTTCAACCTCTATTGGTGTACCATGTTCATCGGATCCGCTGACGTAGACGGCCTCTTCACCCTTCGATCTCAGGTAACGCACGTAGACGTCGCCCGAGAGAACCGAGCCGATGAAGTTACCCAAATGCGGGATGGCGTTGATGTATGGCCATGCCGAGCAGACTATGTACTTACCCATTCTATTTCACAACTCTCTGAAGAGCTAGATCTAGCGAAGATTAGCAAGGACGTGACTGCGCTCAGATAGTGTAGCTTTGGCACCTCCAAAAGGAGGAGACGCAACTCCACTGCGCACTACGGTTCATTCCTAAACCGTTTAAGTGTTTTGGCGTCGTCACCTCAGATACTCATCCGGCGGAGCAAAGGAGTTCAATTGATGACCTACATGCGGTTTGCAGGCCATCAGACCAATGCGCTCTTGAGAGCTCGTGAACATTCACAGGTCCTCTCTTTCGGGAAGCGTTGGATAGCGTCGCTCAGCAGTCGCCGAACTGTCTTGATATTTCGGCTCATCGTCTCTGCCACTTCGATGGCGCTGACTGGCTTCTCTGCCCAAACGTCATAGTCAGTCACCATCGCAACCGACACGTAACATATCTCCGCCTCTCTGGCTAGGTTGCACTCGGGGCAAACGGTCATCCCTATTACATCTGCACCCCACTGTCGGAACAACCTCGACTCAGCCCTCGTTGAGAATCTCGGGCCTTCGATGCATACGTACGTCCCTACTTCATGGACGGAGACGCCGGTGACCTTGGCGCTCTCGATCACTGTGCTTCTCAAGTCTCTGCAGAATGGATCAGCGAAAGAGACGTGGCAGACCTGCCCTCCATCATAGAATGTCGAGAGTCTCCTCTTCGTGAAATCTATGACTTGGTCAGGGACAACAAACTCACTCGGCTTGATGTTCTCTCTTAAGCTGCCAACCGCCGACGGCGAGATGATCCTTGTCACCCCCAACTCCTTCATAGCCCAAATGTTGGCCCTGAAGTTGATGTTGTGAGGCGGAATCGTATGCCTCCTTCCGTGTCTGGGCACAAACGCTACCTTTTTTCCCCTGAGATTTCCCAGCGTGATCATGTCGGAAGGAGGACCGTAGGGAGTGTACACCTTGACCTCCTTCGTGTCTTCAAGGATCTCAGGATCGTAGACTCCGCTTCCCCCAATTATTCCGATGTCAGCCTCGCCCAAGAGCATTCCTCCAGTGGTCTCTTCACTTATCTCCTTCAAACGTCTTTAAGACGTTGGATCTAGTCGATCCTCTCCGAAATGGAATTCGCCATAGTGATACGTGCCTCAGCTTCGCCTTCTACGGAAGAACAGTTACACAGGACAAAGCCTAAAATGGCGGCTCCCATAACACTCCTTGAACCGTGATAGAAGGTCACGTCTCGAAGGAGCACCGTAGACGGTGGAAGATTATCTAAAGACGCTCGAGAGGGCTCGTTCGAAGCTACCGCCTACGGTCGATGCTAGAGATCGCTATGATCTTCCGAAAGCGAACACCGGGGTCACAGGGAACCGAACCATTTTCTACAACTTCATGGAGTTCACCGAGAAGCTTCGAAGAAAACCTGAGCATATTCTCAAGTTTCTCACGCGTGAGATGGCCACGGCGGCATCGATCGAGAAGAACTACGCGGTCTTTCAAGGCAGATTCACCGCCTCTGCGATCGAGCGTCTGATTGCTCGATACGTCGAGGAGTTTGTAAGATGTCCAGTCTGCAAGAAGCCGGACTCCCGGATGGAGAAGCAAGGGCGGCTCACCTTCCTTGTATGCGAGGCTTGTGGCGCTAGGTCTTCTCTGAGAGCAATAGTGTAGAGGCGCTGGATCGTGAATGACGTATGGATCAAAGTCACGAAACATCGAAAGCACGTGGTCGTCGCGGCATGTGATGAGAGTCTTCTCGGGAAGACTCTACAAAGGGGACAGCTGAGATTTGAGATCAGCGCTTCGTTCTACAAGGGCGACAAGGTCGCGATCGGAGAAGCCGTGGCGTGTTTGAGAGAGGCTACGATTGCGAACATAGTGGGAAAAGGGATCGTCGACGGGGCGACAAGAGAAGGACTCGTACATCCTGAAGGCATCGTTAAGATCTGTGGAGTTCCTCATGCTCAGATTGTGAAGTTGTGATCGCCATAGATATGGAAATAAACATGCGGAATCAATGTCGTAGGTCCTCGACTGGGGTTTATGGATGGGGAAGAAGAAAGTAATTAGCGAGTTGGAGATCAGCGAGCTCAGGCTACCCGATCCAGGCGAGGTTCTAGGCATAGTCACTCAAATGCTTGGGTATGATAGGCTTTTCGTCAGATGTGTTGACGGGCATGATAGGCTCTGCAGAATTAGAGGGAAAATGAAACGACGGGTTTGGATCAAGCTGGGCGATGTTGTGATAGTGGCGCCATGGGACTTCCAGAGCGATTCAAGGGGAGACATAACTTGGCGCTACACCAGAGGCCAAGTCGACTGGCTGAAGAGGAATGGATACCTGAACGTCTAGGAGATACTTGCCCTGGAGACGAAGCAAGAAAAGAGGCTGAGGCTGCGCATCAAACGGTTTGAAACGGAACGGTTGATGAAGGAGAAAAGATCAGAGGAATTCGAAGCGCTGGAAGAGGTCTTCGACAAACCAACTCTAATGACGATCTACGGAATGATAAACAAAGGAATAATCAAAGAACTGCACGGAGTGGTGAACTCCGGCAAGGAGTCCAGAATCTATCTCGGCAAGGCACCTAACGGCACAGATCTCGCAGTCAAGATCTACCTTACTGGAACATCAGACTTCAGCAAAGGTATGCTTCAATACATTCTGGGCGACCCAAGATTTACCAATGTCAAGCAGGATAGAAGATCGCTGATCCGCCTCTGGGCGTCAAAAGAGTTCAGGAACCTTGAGGAGGCATACAAGGCGAGCGTAAGAGTTCCGAAACCTGTACACGTTGAGAGAAACGTCCTAGTAATGGAGTTCATTGGTAGCGGGGGTGTCTCGGCCCCGCTTCTCAGAGACGTTGGGCTTAGGAGTCCGAGGAAGTTCTTCGACCGGATTATGAAGGACCTCAAGAAACTCTATCAGAAGGCTAATCTCGTCCATGCTGACCTGAGCGAGTACAACGTCATGGTAGACGACGACACGCCAGTCATTTTTGATATGTCGCAGTCCGTGTCCTTGGAACACCCGATGTCGAAGACATTTCTTGAGAGAGATCTGCAGAATCTGAGGCGGTGTTTCAGACGATACCGGCTCAATATCCCGGAAACTGATCAACTCTTGGAGAGTGTCGTGAGTGGCGCGACCTAGCATACTGCTTACGATTCCAGCTGAGAGGGTAGGCGTTCTCATCGGTGAACACGGAAGTGTGAAGAGCAGGATTGAGAAGACATGCGGGGTTGAACTCAGGGTCGATGGTGAAACCGGGAACATCTCGATCTACGCTGGCGGAGAGATGACGGACCCCTCCGTTCTATTCACAGTCAGGAACATAGTATCGGCCATCGGGAGGGGGTTCTCTCCAAACAGAGCCTTCAAGCTTTTCGATGATGACATGATCCTCAAGACCATCGACCTCAGAGAATACTTCGGAAAGTCAGATTCAGAGGTTCAGAGGATTAAAGGTAGGATCATCGGACGAGACGGAAAGACCAGAGGCCTTATTGAAGATTTGACCAAGACCGACCTATCGGTCTACGGACATACGGTATGTATAATCGGAGATGCTGAGAAATCCGCCATCGCCTCCGAAGCGGTCGAGATGCTGATCAAGGGTGCTCAACACGGAACGGTCTACAAATATTTGCACAGAAAAAGGCGGGAGCTGAAAAAGAGAGAGCTTGAGATTTGGGAGAGGCCGCCAGTCTGAGGGAGCCGACATGGCTGCCGTGAAAGACGATTTCATGGAGGTTAGCCCAGCCGACTTCTTCTATAGAAATCGCGACATCGCTGGCTTTAGCAATCCCTCAAGAGCCATTTACTCCACGGTAAGAGAGCTCGTGGAGAACTCACTTGATGCCTGCGAGTTACACTCTATACTTCCGGATATCTATCTCAGGATATCCCATGTAGAAGGGCCTGCTGAAGGGCCGGCTGTCTATAGAGTGAGGGTTGAAGACAACGGTTCCGGCGTGCCATCCGAACACATACCATCGGCATTCGGCCAGATTCTGTACGGCTCGAAGTACAAGCTCCGGCAGAGCCGGGGAACCTTCGGACTCGGAGGGAAGATGGCCTTCCTCTACGGCCAGATCACAACGAACAGTTCGCTCCGAGTGACCTCGAGCACAGGTGGTTCAAGAATATCTGAGTTCGAGTTGATGGTGGATATCCAGAGAAATCGACCGATAATCGTGAAGAAGGCGTCGAGACGGAACGAGAACGCTTGGCACGGAACCGTAGTCGAGTTCAGTCTCGAAGCGGACTTCTCTAGGGCTATGCCGAAGATCGTTGAGTACGTCAAGCAGACGGCCATGGTCAGCCCATATGCCAACCTGACCTTGGTTGAACCTAGAGGCCGGCTCTACAAGTTCGAAAGAGTGCTGAAGACTCTTCCAACACCTCCTCGCGAGACGGAGCCACATCCATACGGTGTTGACGTGGAGACGGTCCAGCGAATGGTAGCCTCCACGAGATGCGATGATATGGTGAATTTCTTGACCTACCACTTCCACAGGGTTGGTAGCACAATCGCTGGTAAGTTCCTCAGGGAGTCGGGAGTAGATCCAGACAAGAATCCCAAGAGGCTTGCGCCAAGCGACATAGTGAAGCTGGTACAGAACATGAGGAGCTTCACTGGCTTTCTTCCTCCCGACGCATCTTGCCTCTCGCCGCTCGGAGAGGAGCTCATGGCCGCCGGGATTCGAAAGGAGTTGTCGCCTGAGTTCGTGACTGTGGTCCAGAGGAAGCCAGCCACTTACTCCGGTTTTCCGTTCATAGTCGAGGTTGCGGCGGCTTATGGTGGCAGCGTTCCGGCCACCGGTAGCGTGCTTCTGTACAGATTCGCGAACAGAATACCCTTGTTGTATGATGAAGCAAGCGATGTCTCATGGAAAGTAGTCAACTCTGGGATCAACTGGCGGCACTACAAGGTGACCCCGGAAGCGCCGGTTGCGTTGATTATTCACATCTGCTCCACGAAGGTTCCGTATAAGTCCGTTGGCAAAGAGTTCATTGCTGACCGGCCGGAGGTTGAGAGGGAGATACTCAATGGTGTCCGCGATGTGGCGAGGCAGCTTATGTTGTTCCTCTCGAAGCGTGAGAGCATTGAGCGGCAGAAGAAGAGGTTGGATGTGTTTCGAAAATATCTGCCGAAGATAGCTGAGTTCTCCACCAAGTGTGCGGGCAGAAAGAACGCTCCAGGAGTGGAGAAGCTGCTCAGGAGTGTGGCAAGATATGGTTCAGAAGAAGACTGACAGAGTATCGATAAAGGAGAAAAGAAGTCGGATCATGCGTCAAATGGAGTCTTTCGGCGGCCGCATATGTGACCAGATCGTCGGCGGCGAGTTCCCATGGATAAAGATGCCCTCTCGCTCCACCCGCAATATATTGTTCGACTCCAAGACCCGTCAGTTTGTGCTTGGTGAGAAGAGCGTCAGACGAAGCTCTAGAAACATAAGGCATCTCAAGCCCTTTGCTCAACTAGCGTGGGTGGCTAGCTTCGCAAAGGAGCTGATGGGGGAGAACCGGACGAGCACGCTCAGGGATGTCTTCTATCAGGCTCAGGCCTTTGATATGACCTTCCAGAATCAGGCGGAGTCTGATGACATCATAACTGACCTTGAAACCGTTCTTGAATACGCTCGGGAAGACTTCAGTGTCTTCCCCGAGGAGCGGAGCGCGATCTTCGGCGACCTTACTGTCGAGTACACCGTGCCGGGATACGAGGGCAAACAGCTGAATCTGACCTCGGCCCCAGACGGCATGATGATTGGCCCCGCTCTGACCAGCTCTGAGCTCATCGACACCAGCGCGGACAGGGTGATCGTGATAGAGAAAGGAGCCATGTTCACTAGGTTCATCGAGGAGAAGGCCCACAGACGGTTCAAGGCTCTACTCATACACACAGCAGGGCAGGCCCCGAGAGGTACGAGGCAGATCATAAGGCGCCTGAACCGCGAACTCGGTCTTCCCATCTTCCTCCTTACGGACGCCGATCCTTGGGGGATGCATATAGCAGCTGTCATAGTCTCTGGGTCCGCGAACGCCGCTCATCTGAGGGAGCTGACGACCCCAGACGCCAAGTGGATAGGCGTGTGGGCGACCGACGTCGTCAAGTACAAGCTTCCGCACGAGCGGCTTTCTGAGCTCGATGTCAAACGTCTTCATGAGTTGAAGAAGGACGTACGCTACAAGGAGCCTCTCTGGCAGCGGGAGATCGATTCCTTCTTGGAAAACAAGATGAAGGCGGAGCAGGAAGCCTTCAGCAGGTACGGGCTCTCATTCATTGTGGACAAGTATCTTCCGGAGAAATTAAGGGGAGCAGGGGACTAGAAGAAACCAAAATCCATATTAAAACCGTAGGAGAAAGCGTGGCGAGGCGCCGAAGGGAGCCGCCGTATGTAGTCCCACACTATAGGCGAGAGCTCAGTCTGGTAGAGCAGCGGGCTGTTAACCCGTTGGTCAAAGGTCCGAATCCTTTCGGCGGCGCCAACACTTTCAAGAGAGAGGGGTTTTCGGGGCAGTCAATGGGCGCGTTTCTGCCATAAAGCCTCTTCAGTTGGTCTGTTGCCTGTTTTAAGGCGAGTTCGCACGTTCTGGAGAGATTCAAGCCTGGTTCTTGGGCTTCTCTGAGCTTTTCTATCTGCACCAGACCGTAGTGGTCCAAGTCAAAGTATGGGCTAAGTGTACAAGTGCCATTCGGAGGTAGGATGGCTGATGACAGTGCACGACTGAGTCTTCCGCCTGTGACATGGAGCTCCCATTTCCCTTGTGATCGGAGATCCAACTTTAGATCTGTGTCAATATCGATTATCTCCAGATCGAATGGACTCGCACCAGGCTTTACCGCATGGCTGATTTCAATATCCAGTCGAAGTCTTGGATAGATAGCCTGAGTATCGGCATAAATATTCGAACATTTAAGTCGCACAGGCGCATCATAGATTTCCGTAGCGAAGGTT
>Ga0315308_1002517_pt1 | contig 10378 bp, 8 predicted proteins | sample TDP3_MG_FD_203078 | JGI IMG/M metagenome (GOLD analysis project Ga0315308, IMG submission 203078) | Freshwater sediment microbial communities from Lake Towuti, South Sulawesi, Indonesia - TDP3 | ecosystem: Environmental > Aquatic > Freshwater > Lake > Sediment | place: Indonesia: South Sulawesi...
CTAAGCGCCGGTGCGTGTTTAGAAGTTGATGAACACAGAATACTTTGGTGTTCAAGTTCTTCTTTGTGGTTGTTTTTAGACGGGTTTCTCTTTAGATGTTATTAACTTCCGGCTAGAAACAGTAATAATAACTTCTTTTGTTGTGTGGTGGGTTGGGTTGAGTTTTGTTTAGAAGTAGTACGAACTCTTGTTCTAGTGTATTTCTTGAAGGCATTCAATTTCAAGCAGTCGGCTAGCGTTTTTTCTGTCTTTGTTCACTTTCATTTCTATCCATTTGTAGGTTTTTTCCAGTCCTTCCTCTAGGCTTACTTTTGGTTCCCAGCCTATTTGGTTTCTGACGAGTGTGAGGTCGGCGTTTCTTCCTCTGACCCCTTGTGGTGCTGTTGGGTCGTATGCTTTTGTTAGGTTTTTGCCTGAAATCTTCATTATTATGTCGGCGAGTTCGTCGATTGTGACGAGTCTGTCTGATCCAATGTTTACTGGTTTGGTGTAGTCGGATTCCATGACCTCGATTGTTCCCTCCACTGCATCGTCTATGTAGCAATATGAGCGAGTTTGTTTTCCGTCTCCCCATATTGTTATTGTTCCCGGGTTGTGAGATTCTGCTATTTTTCTGCAGAGAGCAGCAGGGGATTTTTCTCTGCCACCTCTGTATACTCCTTCTGGACCGTACACGTTGTGATATCGCAGTATGCGGATGTCCATGCCGTGGTCTCTCTGGTATGCTTCGCACATTTTTTCTGCGAAGAGTTTTTCCCATCCATAGAAGCTGTCCGGGTCGGCTGGGTAAGCGTCTTCTTCTCTGAGGCCTCTTATGTTTGGGTCTGTTTGACGGTAGGTGGGGTAAACGCAGGCTGAGCTTGTGAATAAGTAGCGTTTGACTTTGTTCTGTCTCGAAGCTTCAAGCATATGCGTGTTCACAAGTATGTTGTCGTGCATTACTTCAGCACCGACTTCTGTAATGAATTGGATGCCGCCCATGTTCGCTGCAAGATTGTAGACTTTGTCGATTTCACTTGTTGCCAGAATACAGTTTTCCCATCTTCTCAAGTCTAATTGCAGTTTTTCCGTGTAGTTGATGTCTTGAATGTAGTCGTCGAATTTTGTGTCGACTACCCTCACAAAGTGCCCTTGCTGAACCAGGCGCCTTGCTAGATGGCTGCCGATGAAGCCGCCGCCACCCGTGACTAATATTTTTTCCATCTTACTACTCACTCCTATGTTAGATGCATGAATCTGAATAAATCACGGTAGATTTTGCTCAACATTTGACTGCTGAGTTGAAAAGAGCCGTTTCAGAATTCATTCGGCTGACGCATTATATGTCGATAGAAGTAGTTGACTCACTTCACTTAACGAGCCAGCTTCTTCTAGAAAGCCTACTTTGCCAGTGATCGATATGGGTTGATCGTGAACTATTTCATACGTATCATCGACGATAACTATCAGCTTACCGTCTCGGTACAATATTGACCAGTCGTGCCACTGATATGGATCCAAGTTGGTGGGCAATTCGACCAGAGTTAACCTGTCGCCGCTGGTTTCCGTTAGGACAATAATACCGTTCTTGTCTAGGTAGAGGTCAAAAAAGCGTGTATAATTCTGGTAGCCGAATATCAGTCTGTAAGTATCCCAAGGCGCGATTCCAAAATCGATTGCTTTTGCTCGAATCTTAAACGCAAATGAACTCAACGAGTTATCCGTTGGAGCGAAGGTGTAGCCTCCGATTAGAGTTGACCCCGTTTTGTTCAAGATTTGCGACCAGGCTTCAGAGTTGCTGACCAGATAGCGTCCTTCGGAATTGTAATCCACGATTTTATGGATCTCATCTTGATACATTATTTCGTGGAGTGTAAAATACTGAAATATTTTTGTTGGGATTGCGTCTTGAAGTATGAGGCGTTCGTAGTTTGGGAAGCTCGAACGGTACAACTTCTTTAGGTTCATTATTCTGTCTGGAAATCCCTGTCTCGGCTCAAGTATGTACTTGATCTTGTCTTGTTCCAGTTTTTCCAGATAGCCATCTTCGCTCATGATGTTTTTCAGTGTTAGATAGCCCTCATAGCCAGTCAACTCTATCGATGTCCGATTAGTGTAGAACGGGATATAGTGACCGAAAATTGAAATCATTGCATAGCTATTGTTTAATTGGTTCAGATAGTTCACTACCTCACTGATGTTGTATGCGACTCCGCCATCTTGTATCTGGTAATAGTTCGCAGGATCATAGCCATTCTGATGAGCGTAAGTGATAATTGGCGGTAAAAGCAGGGCTGCAAGTATTATTTGTAAAGCTACTAGAACAGAGGCGACGTGCCTACTTTGAATTCGAGCCCAGATGTGCGTTTTCTTGAGAGCCGTCGGCAAGGCTACAAAAGAGAATATGGCTGCAGCACCGATCAATAAAGAGATCAAGCTAAAGTCCTCATATATATCATATCGCCAGAACAAGGCGTTTAGATAATCGCCCTGATAGAAGACAAGAACAAGCATTAAGATCAAAATGCTATTCATGAACACGAACAAATCACGCATCCTGTTTTTATATTTCTTGAACACTGCCTCGGTGCCCATGGTGATAATAATAGAGGCCAGAGGCACGAAATAGTATAATCGCCTGAAATCATCGCCGCTCGATGCTGACAATGTTATTGTCGCCCACGTAAGTGTCACAAACAAAAAAGCAGCGCCTAAGAAGGAACTACCAAGGTTGTGACGACGTTTGATTATCACAGCAAGTCCCAAGATGAAGAATGCAAGATATATGGATATCAAACCGCTTGAGGTTAGCAAGCGGTATGCACTAAACATATTGAAAACACTGTTCCATCCTTGCCAAACATTTACTGGCCCAATGAATTCAGCGAATAAGCCGTACGCAGGGCCCGTCGAGTATGTGAACGAACCAAGGTTCAAGAAGTTCTTCAGCGTGAAGAAGAGTATAAGAAGCATGAAGGGTATTAGTGCGCAAAATCTAGATATCTTGCTAGATATTGATTCTGAGCTGGCATTTTGTGAGCTTCTTGAGAACTTCAGTATTCCCACTGAGATTAACGTAATTGCTAATGAAAACATGAGAACAAGGGCTTGTCTTCCAACGGCGACGGTGTCATTTCCGCCTAGAATATCGATAAGAAACAGAACATTGAACATTGACGTGAATATTGATGCATAAAAGACTTTAGAGAATGTGCTAGACTTGCAGAACGTCTCAGCTGCGACAATTGCCACGAATAAAGAGGCCATGAAAAAGCCCAGTTCCTTCGAGAGCATTAGGTTAAACAACGAGGCGCCGAGGAAAAGGTAGTTGCTATAATTTGCCTCTTTTGAGGCTTCATAGCATAAAAGCAGGCTGGATGTTGTATAGAAAACAAACGGGATCTCTAGGTAAAGGCTTTTCTCAGCCAAGATTTTCCATGTTACTGGAAAGGTCGCCAGAATGCAAACTGGGAGAATGGGATTAATGACAGTTTTTGATTCTTTTGCAAATTGGTAAACGGCGATTGCGGTCATCAGAAAATAAACGAACGGAAGTAGTCTCAAGCCATCGAGTGCGTTGAAGTAAAAGAAATACGAGTATGTTATTTGCACTGAGAAACCGTTCAAGAAAGAGTAGTTGCTCATGCGGTAGATGTTGTATAGGCCACCCGTAGAAGCGATGGATCTCGCACTAGGAAGATAGTCGGTTACAGTATCCCATTCGAGTAAGGTAGGATGATAGATTGAAACCATCAGAAGAAATATGAGCAGCACGAGAAGATGGTAATAGCTAACGTCATGCAGAACGACTGAAGCTTTCTTGACAAAACTGTAAAAGCTACTTACGAGGCGCTTTGGTGAGGCGACTAGCCATAGACACGTAATTACGAAAACAAGGACAGCGGAAATAAAGTAATAGAATCTAAAATCAAAACCAATTAGGCTGAGAAGGACAATGGGCATAGTCAGGACCAAGCTCCATAACACAAAGCCGAGCAGTAATTTTTCTAGGAAACCGGAAGTTGGTGCATGCTGTCTAGACCTATAAAGCAAATCAATAACCAATGGCCCTGGCAGGATCAAGAACACCAAATCGAAAATAGTCTGAAGAACAGTTGTTATCATCTATCGGTCTACCGGAGTAAGATTAAGAGTATTCCTGATCATGACGTTGTAATTCCGTTCAAATGGTATGAAGCTATTGTAAATGCACGCATTTCCTAGCGTTCAATAAAGGAAAGCGCTATCCCTCGGCTGTGAGAATCACGGAAGAGGCAAGAAGTTCTCTAATGATGAGTTTCGGTGCCAGCGACAGCATTTTGAGAAGCAGCTTTTCACTCAGCGTTTCTCTATATCTGGCACTTCTTTCTAATTCAATTACTACATCTGCGAAGCCTGCCTGTTTGAAGTAGACCTGCCAATCGCTAAACGTCAATAAGCTTTCCTTGATGTTGTACTCCTTCTCTCTTAACACAGATCTGGCGCAGAACGTTCTTAGCAAAAGAGGGCGAAGCAGACTTGAGCTGGCGCTATCAAAACTTACGAAAACTCCTGAATATTTCAGCACCCTTCTGATTTCAGATAGGGCCTTTGGGAGTCTCAGAAAGTGGTGTAATCCTGCATAGCACACAACAGAATCAAAAAGACCTTCTCGGAATGGCAACCGCTCTGCGTCAGCTACTGTAAGGTAATCTAAGGGAGCGTTAAACAGGCGAGAAAGTCTTTTCCCTATATCGAGTGAGGCCGGAGAGATATCAAGGGCATAGACCTCAGAAGATTCATTCTTGGTTTTTATTAGAGAGGAAGCCCAGCAGACTCCTGCTGCAAGATCTAAAACTTTGCCTTCAAATCCGAGTCGATTCAGGATTTTGTCTTCAAACCTTCGTATGTTAAAGTAATTCACCATTATCAGGTACCATGGTTCCCTACGAGCTCTCGACCAAACCCTAGCTTCTGAACCGTATTCGTTTAAGAAAAGGCTGTTCTCATTGGTCTTTATTTTCTCAACTCCTTTCGGCAGGAAGTAGTTGATTCCGTCTCGATAGTTGAATGAGGCCGAGCAGGAACTACATATGTAGGTAAGTCCATGACGGACAATGTTTCCTCTGCAATTCGGGCACGCTAATTCTTTTTCAGGAAGGGGCTTGTACGCCAACGTTGTAGGCCACTTTTCTGGTTATCAAGTCGTCCGCATAGGAACTGCGAGATAAAGCAGAGATCACTCCAAAACGGTCTTCCCAATAGTCAGCTAAGCTCTCTTTGATATTTTCACTAATGCGCGACAAGTAACAAAGCATCTGCGACTATTTCAAAAAATGGAAAATAGAAAGGAGCCTTTTTACCTAATAATTTCGGTCGTAGTAATTTGACATTTATCTTTGTTTGGAAACCTAATTCTCTGAACCAATGAGGCAAGAACCAATGTTTGTGATAGCGTAAACGCAACCAAGAAAGATAAGCATAGCTGAAGAAAATGGAGTTAAGATTCTTACCATTCCATGTGTTACACGTTTCATCTCATTAACTATTAGTGAGGGATTTTCCACATGCTCAATGGTATGGCTGGAGATGGATTCAGAAAAAATTTTATTTCTGAAGGGCAAATGTTGTGCATCAGCTTTGACAAAATTCTTAATTTTTCTATATGTCTGAAGTGGGAGTCTATAGAATTCATCAACCTCCCTTGTACGAAGATCAACATTTACATCACCCTTTGGGGCATCACTACATCCGACATCAAGTTTCATTTTATTGATTCATCTACTTATGGTTCGTACTTTGCATACAAGCTGAAGGTTTCGAAGATCTCAATGAGCTTTCTCGAGATTGTTTCGATATTGTAGTTTTGCCTGACATATTCCCTACCACATTCACCATATCGATGTTGAAGTTCAGGATCACGCATCAACTTCATAATGGCCTCCGCAACCTTTTCCGGTCGCGTGTCAACGACTATTCCACAGTTGGCATTTCTCACTAACTCCGCGGTGTCTCCAACATCTGATGCAATAATCGCTAGCCCAGTAGCCATATACTCAAGCAATTTGATCGTGAAAGCATACATCATAAGCCGTGTTCTCGGATATACGGCAACTCCCACTCTAGACTGGCTAAGGTACCGCAACACTTCAGTGTGGTTTTGTCTTCCGACGAAGTGCACATGCTGGGCAAGACTAGACTCAAATACGATCTCTTTAAGCCGCTTGTAATATCCTTCTTGAATCGGACCAACAATGAGCAGATTGAAGTCAGGCACTTGCCAAATCAACCGCTTGGCAGCTTCTAGCACATAATGCAAGCCGCACCATTCATCAACTATTCCCATATAGATTAGGTCATACGGCTTCGTCAAGCCCCCGCTATTATTGGGGTATTTTGTGACGTCAACTGCATTAGGCAGAAACACCACAGCTCTGTTTGCTCCTCTAATCTTCCTAGAGGATTCAAGAAGCGAAGGCCCTGCCGATGTAACGACATCGGCTTTTAAGATGCATGTTTCTTCGATTCCCATCATGGTCATTTTCATCAGTGGGTTGTCAAAAAAAAGATGATGCCTATCATTGTCATCATAAACAAAAGGCACACCCACCCGAGACAAAAGTACACCGTAACCAGCTATTGGACCTAGACCCCAAACAACTCGGATGTCATATCGCTTGATTAATCGTCGTATCAGGAAAGGAGTCACTGCAAGAGATAAGAGCAATGCTCCTTTTACGTCTGGTATTTCAACAGTGAAGATATTGTCTGCACAACGAACTCTACAAGCTAAGACTCTAACGAACGAAGTCATGAACTTGATGAAGTCGCTGAAGAGTCCCGTTGAATCAGCTTCCTGAGAAGTCAAGTACTTTTTTCTTATGTTTACAAGGATAATATTGAACTTCTCAGAAAGATAAGGCAAGAAGTAATGAATCCGATGATAGGTAGGATGTTCAAAATCTGTTGTAACGATCAATACACGCTGCTTAGAAGTTCTGAGAGACAAGGCTCACAACCGGCTATTGTCGACGAGATTCTAGCGTTTGCCTAAGATGAATGAAATTCCATCTAATAGCCTCGAAGCACGGGCGTAAGTTGTTTGTAGGAAGAGTAATGCAATCAGTATAGGTAGATTGTGCCGACTTGTACTGACCTAGAAACTCAGAAGCAAGCCAGAGAGGTGTTAATATCAAAGAGGAGAAAGCAAAAGGCAGCGGAAAGTTCTTAATGATAAAACGCAGACGATTTCTAAGCATGTAATATATCTTTCGTTGGCTAATCTTCCCTATAGTCGTACTTCCATGGTGGAAGAATTTAGCTTCAGGCGCGTAAATAACCTTAAATCCTTGCTTTTTAGCCTGATAGCAGAAATCTGCATCTTCAAAGTAAATCTCGTATCGCTCGTCGCATAAACCGACAGCCTCAACAAGCTTACGACCTGCGGCAACCACAGGTACGTAGTCAACTTCACAGCTCATTTCAAATTTAGGATCATCGAATTCTCCGCGACCTATCGGCGGAAAGCTACCAACAAGTCTATTGATTCGGGCTCCTGCAGAATCTATACGATTCGATCCATAGATGTATCTTCTCCCGCAGACGACAGCATCATATTCACGTTTGAGAAGCGCGATCACAAGATTGAGAAGCCAGTCTTCATCAACTACGTCATCGTTGTTGAGGTCAAAGACTATTATCTCCCCCTTTGCATGCTTAATGCCTACGTTTATTGCAGTTCCAATACCTACGCGCCCCAGCTGGACCAACCTAACGTCCGGAAACTCCTGCCTCACCATACACTGAGAACCGTCTGAAGAACCCGCATCCACAACAATGATTTCAAAACGCTTGTACACAGACTTCTTTAAAGATGCTAAGCACTCCTCCAAGAAGCTGTTACCATTATAGTTGGAGATTATCACGGACACAAAAGGCATATTTGCCAGATCCATACCGAGGGGATTTCCTCGCTTAGGCTGCAAATTGTTCATCAGATAAGCTCAACCGGCAAATCTCTTTGGCAGCTCTGTCCCAGCTAAACCTTCGAACCATGTGCTTCCGCGACATGTGGCCCAAGTTAACTGCGAGCTTTGAATCAGACAGCAAAATGTCGAGTTTGTTGGAAAGTTGTTTCAAATCGTGAGGATCAACAAGAAAGCCAGTTTCACAATCAACAATTGTTTCAGAAGGCCCACCTGATTTGCACGCAACAACTGATGTGCCACAAGACATCGCTTCCAGAGGAACAAGCCCGAACGGCTCTTCCAACGAAGGATATACAACTGCGGTAGCTTCAGAATACAGCTTGATCAATTCGTCTTCAGACACATATCTTCTGAACTCCGTCAGATGCGAAATGCCCAAGGTATCAGCAAGGCTACTCAGATTGCGGTATTCTGAACCATCACCAGCCACAACTAATCGAAAGTCTCGTCGATTAGAAGACACAACTTTCACGGCTTGCAGCACTAGATCAAGTCTCTTACTTTTCAGCAATGGTCCAACGCAGAGCAGTATTTTCGCCTCTGCCTTTTTCACTGATATAGGTCGAAACCGCTTTGTATCCACCCCAGGATAAACCACAACCGCCTTTCGCCTATAGGTTCTCCAAATCATGTCTGCAGTGAAATGACTGTTGCAGGCTATCGTGTTGACACGATCAACTTGTCGTTTGTCATAAGACGCCATCAATACCTTAAGCGCTTTGATAAAGGCGCGCTGTTTTGCGGGAAGATTACTAATGCTGTGGCTCCTGTAAATGTAGGCAGATGGCTCATGACAATACCACACCTTAACAATCTTTGGAAGATCGGGGAGAAGGTACTGGGCGGGAAAAACGTTGGCTATTACACAATCGGGTCGGATTTCCCGAATCACTTTCCTTATCTTGTTTCGGATTAAGGGCAGGCGGAGCCAAAAATGCATGCTTCTAGCCGGAGGCTCGTCAAGTGAAAATAGTGAGTTCTCGACATCTTTGTACTCTGAGAGCACATGACGGTTACTGTTTAAGCAGACCCCAGAGGTGGAGTGGCCAAGGAGTCTCAAGTGTCTGCAAATTTCCAATATAAAACGTGTTGAACCGTCAAGGTAGTCGAAGTGTGTATGTAATAGAACCAGTCTCATGTTCCATCGAGGTCCAAGAAATACGATTGCGAGTGAGTAGCATTCCATCTGCCAATCTGCATCAAAACCCTAATGTAACGAAGCATCGTCGCGATGATCCTAAGGTTGCTCTTGCTTCTTTTCGACTTGTAATCCAACACCATCGGGAGTTCAACAATTTTAGCTGATAAATTTATGTTCTTCGCGAGCAGTTCAAGAGCCACTTCAAACCCCTCTGACTCAATAAGATGATTATTGTAGGAAAACAGAAGTTTTTGTAGCACGTTTGCTTTGTAACACCTGTAACCTGAAGTGCAATCTCTGACGTGAGATCCTGTGCGAATACGGATAAGAAAGTTGATTCCATGACTCAGCAACATCCTGTGCAACGGTACACCGATTTGACCGCCGTTTGCCACATACCTTGAAGAAATGACCAGATCCACACCTTTTTGACATGCATCGATCATTCTTGGTATGAGAAATGGGTCATGAGTGTTGTCCGCATCCATCGTCACTATAAAGGAGTTCTCTGAAGCCTGTGCGATTGCCGCAATCAGCCCTGTTCTGAGGGCACATGCAAGCCCGCCGTTATTCTCATGCTCTCGTACTTCAAGCGGGTATTTTTCCGACAAACGTCTTAGAACAGTAGCAGTGTCGTCTTTAGAGCCGTCATTAACTGCAACAATATGATAGTGGAAATTGCGCCTCAACGCAAGATCGATTCTTGAGATTAAGGACTCCAGGTTGCTCTCTTCATTGAAGCATGGCAGAACAATCAAGCATTCAGATCGTCTAGAGGATACTTGACGAGGAGATCGCGAAACGGTCTTTTGCATCAACTCTTACGTCCAACGCAGTCGTCAACACTTGCCAAAACCCGCTTCGCAGGCTCAGCCGTCACAATCCCCGACCTCACAGTCTTACTCCACGTACCAGGCCTACGCAAAACAATCTGCAAAACAGCATACATGGCTATGAAACTCTGAAAACCCCAGTAAGCATAAATGAAAGGCAACCAAAGCAGATTCGTCAACTTAACCGGCTTCGTAACACAAACTAAAGCAACACCAACAAACGCCAAAATCAACAAAGTAAAAAACGAAGTAAACCTCGTTATAATCGTCAACACGAAATCAGGCGGCAACAAGAACGACCACACAGCCATAAAATAACTAACAACACAAAGCACAATCAAATACGTTCCAAAAAGCGTCATCTCCGCATCAAGCCTCCTCCTGCTAAGCCTTTTCAACAGCCTACCAAACTTCAACCCCATCGTAATATTACCCCTGTACCACCTAGCCCTCTGCCT
>Ga0315308_1002518_pt1 | contig 10377 bp, 10 predicted proteins | sample TDP3_MG_FD_203078 | JGI IMG/M metagenome (GOLD analysis project Ga0315308, IMG submission 203078) | Freshwater sediment microbial communities from Lake Towuti, South Sulawesi, Indonesia - TDP3 | ecosystem: Environmental > Aquatic > Freshwater > Lake > Sediment | place: Indonesia: South Sulawesi...
AACGACTCTGTACTGAAAAGGAGACGCAGAGGCCGTTCGATGGCTCGCAACGGGGAAAAGGTGTTCCAAGTCCTCCCGGCCAGCCTCGAAGAAGTCCACAGGACCTACGAAAACTGGGCGAAGACTGTGAGTTATGTCCATACATACAGAGATCAGAACTACCTGAACTGGCGATTTGTGAAGGATCCCATAGACATGCATCAATTCCATCTTATGAAGGCCGAAGACCGGGATCTCGGCTACATCATCACGAGCAAGACGCAGGAGGGCAACTCGATCAAGCTGACCATAGATGACTACGTTGTGGAGGGCAACGACCACAGACTGTTGTCCAAAGCAGTCAGCAGAATAGCAGAGCAGCAGGACAATCTGGGTAGCATCCAGATTCGTGGATTTCCGAACAGTGAGCTCAAGAGGGCTCTGGCGCGTGAAGGCTTCCAAGAGAAGACCGAGCCCCTCTACTCTCTCATCCTGAAAGGACTTGGCAGAAATCCTACAAGCAACTTAGGACTCGCCAAAAGAGGCGTTGACCTTACACGACTGGACTGTTGGTATTTGACCGACTCGGACATACTCTAAGTCGCCTGTCTTCTATTTCGTCAGGACGCTTATGCGCTACAAGGATTTGCGACGTTTGAGATAGGTCGCGGCTACGTCTCCTTGCCTTTCGGAGACCAGTAGAAAGAGTATGGCCGGTATTGTCAGGCCTATGGCTGGTATCAGATATACGGATTGCAGACCAAGGGTCGTCAGAGTTGAGGCGCAAAGAATGGGGCCAATGAACATGCCCAGCATCTCGATGCCGCTGATGACGCCCAAGGAAGATCCTAGGAAAGATCGGTCGACCGAATCCGCTACTAGAGCCAGTGAAGTTGGACATTGAAGCCCGATAAAGAACGCGTATGCGGCAACTAGCAAGGCAAGATCGAGGAAGTTGTGCGCCAGAGGCGTCAGGAACAAGGTGACTCCAGCAAGGAGTGCGCCGCCGAAGACAAAGGGTCTTCTCGACCTGAACTTGTCGGATAGGGGGCCAGCAGAGATACTCGAGATGAGGTGTGAGACTCCGACGATGGAGACGAGCATCCCAATCTGGAGATCGCTGAAACCGAGGGCCTGCCTTCCGTAGACGGGAATCACATAGTACAGGAATGAGATCCATCCGAGGCCGATGCCAAAGAGCTCCACAGCAATCGCCATCGCGTTTCTGCTCTTTGAGATGCTTGTCAACGTTTCGCGAATGCCTAGATTTCCGAGGTTAGACGGACCGGGTACGGGCGATGATGGCAGGAGTCGTGAAAAGGCTAATCCACATAAGGCGAGGGCAGACCCTACGGCGAAGATGTACCTATATCCATACAGCTGAGAGATCGTCCCTCCGATCAGCGGCGCAAGGACCATCGAAGCAGCCGACGCATTAATGAACAAAGAGTAGCCGAGCCCTCGTTGCCTCACCGTAAGACAACTACCCACATGCGACATCATCGTAACCGATACAATCGCGTATCCGACTCCGACCAGCATCCTTGACGCCAAGAGCCACGCAAAATCTCTGTCCAAATAGCCAATCAAGTAGGAGACCACAAGAACACCGACTCCAACAACAAACGGCCTCCTCTTCCCAACCGTGTCGGACCATAGCCCAGCGAGAGGACCCGCACCCGCCCTCACTATCTGGTTGACCCCGACGCAGAGTCCGGCCAGCACAGCTGTGGTTCCGAGGCTGACTGCATACTGTTGGAGATAGGGCTGAATCGACGATTCTGCCAGATCTATGAAGGCGATCGCCATCAATACGAGCAGAACGTAGCTTACTGGATTTCTTAGAGTGACGGAGCGGAGCTCTTGAAGCTGAGTTGATTCTTGGATTTTCTGTGGCAACTCCAGACCTCTCCCCGTGCTGGCTGGTTCTACTACCAATGGGTAGTAGAAACGTTACATAAGGCTTCCCAGAAGACTTCTCCGTAGGAAGAGGTAGAAACGTGCGTTACGGCTATGAACTCGCACGATCAGCGCGTTTCCTATTCTGTAAATCTCTTGTACGGTTCGAGGTCTCCAACCCAGTCTCTCTGGTCGACTGGCCAGCTATGTGCAGGGTTTCTTGGCTTGCATATGATTTCCTCTATCTGTATGGCGCCTCTCTTGAAGAAGTTCACGGAGTTTGTTGTTTTCACGACGAGCGCCGTGTCCAGGCCGACCCATGATCCAGCGACGGTTACGACTTCTTCCCCGTCCTTTAATGCGCCGTTGTCGGTTGCCATCAGTGCGGCTCCTACGCAGACTGAGGTTCCTGAGCTTATCATCTTCAGGCAGAGTCGAACAAGGGTTGCCAATGTAGGGATTCCTTCTTTTTCCAGCGTGGCTGCGATGTTGTAGAATGGGTCTGTGGCTCTTACGATTGTTGCTCCACTTTCTTTCAGTCTGTTCCAGATGCGTTCGTCGGGTATGCCGATTTTCAGGTTGCCTATTACTGTGTTCTCGACTCTAGTTCCTGTGGCTGAGGTCACTACGATGAGTTTTATTCCGGAGTTGTGGAGCATCTCAGCTGCTTTGAGAGCACTCAGGCCCGTCTCTGAGGCGACGATCATCTTTTCTATGTCTAGCTCGAGAGCTCTCTGGATGGCGAGTTCTAGTGTCTTCTCTGTGTTGATCTGTCCGCACGCGTTGAAATAGAAGATGTTCTTCTGTTCGCCTAAGCTTCTGTTCATGGTTCTCTCACTTTCATGATAGCGGTTACGAGAACTCCAAGATTTTTTCTCGGGAAGGTCCTACTCCTTCTTGGTGTCTACGAGTTGAAATAGGAAGCCGCTTGGGTCTCGGATGGTGACCAGTCTGCGTCCTACAGGCGATACTTGGATCGGGGTGTCGAGCTCTATGCCCTGTTCTTTCAGCTCTTTCACGGCGGCTTCGAGGTCTTCGACTGAGACTGTAATGTGATTGTATCCTGGGTTCTCCACCGGCTTGGTTGGGTGCAGATCAACGATTACGCCGTTCGGAGATATGCGTAGTTGCGCTGATTTGCCGTTGTGATTTAGGCGCTTCTCGAGCTTGAACCCGAGTTTCGTGTAGAAGCCTATCGCCTCTTCGAGGTCCTTCACCGTGAAGTGAATATGGTCCAGACCTAGAATCTTCATTTTGATCAGAGCGGTCTTCAGCACCTTCTCACAGAAATAGATTTCATCTTTGTTTGTCCAAAACACGACTGCGGAACCGCTCATCCTCCCAACCCGAGAGGTCTGCTACGGGATGAACGATCTCATTCTCTGGTTTCCTGTATAGTTACACTGCACCAGTCGGCGATTCTATCGCGAAGTCGCGCGCTCCTTTCAAGCCAAGAAACCGTGGAAAAAAGTTGTAGCGGGGTCAGAATAGAGACAGGAAAATATGTCTGATTTACTCGCAGCATCCTGAGGACTTCTTTGCTTCCTTTCCTTTCTTAGTTTTCTTCTTCTCCATGACTTATCACTCCGATACTGCGGTCGAAAACGATAGGGTACCTATAAGTATTCTGCTGAGTTTCCATGCGCGCGTATGAGAGGAACACTCATCAAGTCGGATTTTGAGAAAGGAGTTGACAAACTCAGCGTACTGAACTGGGCTAACTGGAGTTTTCAGCTTGTCCGTGTTGGGAGAACGCTTTGGGGATCAGAGACCGCGAGCTGATTGACGCGAGATGAGTAGGGATCCTATTGCGTTCGGGCTCGCTGCGCGATGCCTGCGCTCACTCTCTTATTAGTGTCTCTATAGCTTCAGCCAGCTCGACTATCGCTTTCTGTAGATTCCCTTCTTCTGCGGATTTTCTGGCTGCTGCCGTCATTTCCTTTGTCTTTATTCGTTGGAAGAGGACCTCGACCCATCCAGTCACTGCTATGTCACCTCCAATGGAGATTGGTACGGCAGACAACGGCCAAGTTGATTTTCATAGCGCGCGCTAGCGACTGCCATTCCGCCGAATAGAAGCGAGACCTTGTGCTGAAGTTTCATGTCTGACCATTTCGTGGATAATGAAGCGCCAAGTATCCGAGATAAAAGTATAACATTTGAACATTTAAGCATTTCCGTTGCTGTACTCAAGCCGATGCTTAGCTATTTCATGGATCAAGCGAAGAAAAAAGGACATTATCGACATTAGTCCGCTACTGATGTTTGCATTTCAGCCGAGCCTGCCTTCTGCATATGGATCTTCGGATAGGGATAAAGGGGATCGTGAGAAACTGGATGGCTGAGGCTGTCGTCTTGGAGGCTATAAGAGTCAAGTCGGTGACCAAATCCTTCGGCACGGTCAAGGCGGTCAAGGACCTCAACTTGGCAGTCAGTGCGGGCGAGGTTAGGGGGCTTCTTGGCCCTAACGGTTCGGGCAAGAGCACTACCATGAAGATCATTTTAGGGGTTCTGAAGCCTGAGTCTGGTGAGGTCTACGTATATGATGTGGACGTGAGGGGGAGGCCGGTGTATGCGAGGAAGATGATTGGATACGTTCCTGAGACACCGTACCTCTACGAATACCTGACTGCGGCGGAGTACCTAGACTTTGTCGGAGTAGCTTACGGTATCGAACGGGAGGCTAGGAGGCAGAGGGTCAATGAGTTGCTTCAGGCGCTGCAGATGGAGACCCACGTGAACGAGGTTATGAGTAGCTTCTCTCAGGGTATGAAGCAGAAGATAGCCTTGACAGCTGCTTTGTTGCATCGCCCTAGGGTCCTTGTACTTGACGAGCCTCTGAACGGGTTGGATCCCAGATCCGCTAGGATTGTGAAGGACCTTCTGCATCGCCTCGCGGGTGAAGGTGTGGCAATCCTGTTCAGTACGCATGTGCTGGAGATAGCTGAGGCGATCTGCCATCGAGTGACGATAATGAATGAGGGCTCGGTGCTGGCGGAGGGCTCCGTGCAGGAGCTCAGGTCGATGGCTGGCCTTCGTGGCTCGAGTTTGGAGGATGTCTTCCTCAAGCTGACTGGAAGTGAAGATACGGCGAAGATTGTGGAGGCTCTCAAGCTGTGAGACCAGCTCTGATCGTAAACCTTTCTTCTGTCTTGTTCAAGTCGTATCTGAGGGCGGGCCGTCAGGCTAGGGTTGGACGCTTCTACTCTCATCCTAAGGTCATGCTCGTAGCAGACTTGGCCGCTTTCATAGCATCCTTTGCCTTGCTCCAGTATGTGCTCCCGAGGGTTCCGGTTGAGATTGTTGAGCTAATGCAGCCCTTGGCTTGGCAGGCTCTGGTTGGGTTCCCGATAATCCTTACCTCAGCCATCATAGTCGCTGGTCTGATGTTCGAGTTGGGGCAGACCGCGGGGCTCTCATCTAGCGAAGCGGTGAACTGGCTGCCCGTATCTCCGAGCGAGTACGTTGCTGCATCGGCGATCTCTATTGCCACTTTGTACTCTGTCTTCTTCGCGGTCGGTGTGGGAGTGACGCTTCCGCTTGCGCTTGAATTCGGTCTTATGTATGTCTGGCCTGTTGCGATGCTCCTTTCGGTCTTGGGAATGTTTTTGGGTGCTTTCATTGTTGAGATCCTTAGGGCGGCTATGAACAGGGTCTCTTCGACGGTCTATGGTAAACGCGGTAGGTTTGGGATCTTGTCTAGGCTGGTGCTTCTCGTCCTGCTCTTTGTGGCGGTTCAGATGGCGTTCAGCCCATACATTCTGTATGCAGCCCTTGGTGTCATCGCGGCTGGTGTGGATGTTGCTTGGGTTGTGCCCGTGATCTGGCCGTCAGTGGCTCTGATTCGCCTGATCAGACTCGAGATGTTACCTGCCCTGGCCTTCGTCGCTCTATCGACGGCCTTCACAGTGCTAGTCTTTGAAGTGGCGTCGACGCTCAGGCTGAGGTATTGGAGTCCTAGCCCCGTCACGATAGTGATCTCGTCTTCGGCCGAATATGTCCCGCACACCTCAGGCCTTACGAGGTTCGGCTTCAACCCTCTGGAGGCGGCGATAGCACTCAAGGAGTTCAGGGCTCTCGTGAGGCGTAAGGACATGGCCAGGTTTGTGGCCATACCGATAGTCTTGGTGATATCGTTCATGTTGCCGATGGTGTTTGCGCCATCGGACTCCGCTGGGAGATCTCCTGGATTCTTTCTGGCGGCGATGATACCATTCATGGTTCCGCTCATGTTCTCCACGATAACCGTGGGCCAAGAGGGAAAGGCGGTCATCAACATATGTACCTTGCCCATCTCGGCGAAGGAGTTCATTAAGGGTAAGCTCACCCCGGCATGGACGATATCCGCTGTAGTCGCCGTAGGGGTCGTGGGTGCCATGGAGACGGTGGCTCCGATGGGCGCTGAGAATGTGCTGGCAGCGATAGTGGCTGGTCTGTTCGTGATATTGATTGGAAGCTTCATAGGACTCGGCGTGGGGTCAAGGTACCCGGACTATGCGGTTGGAACGAGGAGTAGATATGTGACGCTGAAGGGCTTCTTCATAGGTTTTCTAGCCAACGGGTTTTCGACCTTGGCTGTGTTCGCGCCTGTGACGCTTTACGTTGTGACGAGTGGCGGTATCCGTGGTTCGGTTCCTCTGCCCTCTTTGAGCCTCACCGCGATGCTTCCGATAACGATCATCATCGGATGCACGCTGTCGTATCTGGCTTACAGATACTGCAGGACAGGCGTGAGTTATCTTCTATCAAATCTAGAGGCCTAGAGCGGCCTCAGAGAGTTCGTTCTATCTGTCTTGATGTCTTTGGGCGAAAAATGAGGAGGGGCGAGATTCCTAGTGGACTGCGCCCAGCGCGCTGTCAAGCTCGTTGATGATGTCGCGCACGTCTTCCGCGCCGACTGAGAGGCGAATCATGTTTGCCGGTATTTTCGCGAGTCTTCTCCCTTCCTCGCCCTGTTGCTGGTGAGTGCTCACAGAGGGGATCGTCGCGACAGACTTGATTCTTCCCAGGTCGGTGGCCCTGAAGATCATGCGTAGTCTGTTGAAGACCAGCCGTGTGTTCTCGAGTCCGCCTTTGACCGTGAATGAGAGGAGATGTCCGTAGCGGTTCTCGTCGGAGTCGACTAGCTTCAGGTACTTCTTTGCCAGTGCGTGGAGGGGGTGGTTTTCCAATCCTAGGTAGTTTACGCTTTCGACCATTGTGTGTGCCTCAAGAAACTCTGCGACCTCCATCGTGCTCCTGCTCATGCAGTCCATGCGCATTCTTAGCGTCTTCAACGAGTCGAGCGAGTGCGCTGCGGTCTCGGCGGACATACATGGCCCGGCGTCGCGTGCAGGCCAGAGCTTGACCCAGCCTGCGAAGTCGTGTCGAATCTGATCGTCGGGTGCGGCTTTCCATACGATGTTCTCTCTGCTCACCAGTGCGCCGCCGATGACGCGTCCGCTCGCCGTGATTGATTTTGTGAGTGAGTGAACAATTATGTCTGCGCCGTGTTCGAAGGGCCGCATCAGGGCTGGGGTTGCGACCGTTGAGTCGATGATGAGGGGTACACCGTGTTTGTGGGCGATCTCTGCTACGGGCTCTACGTCGAAGATCATCAATCCTGGATTTGAGGGCATTTCGCCGTAGATGAACCGGGTGTTCTCGTCGATCTTCTCTTCCCATTCGCTTGCGTTGGCTGGGTCTTCGATCCATCGCACCTCTATTCCGCGTTCTCTGCGGTAGCGTTCGTTGAATAGCTGGAACGTGCCTCCGTAGCACTGTGCCATCGAGACTAGGTTCTTCTTTTCGCCGTTCCCTCCGCCCCTCAGGTTCACTAGGAAGGGTTCGGTTGCTGTCTTGACCGCTGACATTCCTGAGCTGGTGCAGAACGCGCTGGCGTTGATCGGCTGGTGGTAGGATTCGAGCATTGCGAGGACGAGTTCGAGGTAGCCGATCGTGGGGTTTGCGATTCGTGAGTAGACCCATGATGGGATCTTGTAGGATAGGGCTGCTTCGAGCCAGTAGGCGTTCTCGAAGGCTTGGGCGGATGAGGAGTAGACCGGTTCGATCATCGCGCCGCTGTTGTTTCTTAGGGCTTCCTCGGGTGTGTAGGCGCCGTGCACGCAGATCGTGGCGAAGCTTTTCTTCCTCATCTCGGCGACTTCTTTTTCCCAGATCGCCTGCTTCTCGCGTGTTTGATTGATGACTCTTTCAAGCTCGTCCTCAAAACCCATAATGTTGACCACCGCTTTCCTTCGGTCTTCAGTTCTTTTAAGGCCTTAGCGCGCGATTGAGTCGACCTACGTGCGGGTTCCAGACTCCTCTAATTCGATGCGAGGTTGTCTAGCCTTATATGCAGCCTTCCGATCACCTTGGTATTGAGGCAGTGTCTACGGCCGTTGAATTTGGCTCAAGAATCGTTTCCTGAATGCGATCTCAGCATCCGGGGGAGACGGGTGCTGAGGCGTTGTTTGATAAGTTGTTTCTTGCCCTTGTACTCGTATTGATCGTTGTCATTGGTGTGGTTGGAGTCCATGTACTGCTGGACACGCTTTCGGGTTTGAGCGTTCGGGCGGTTGGCCACGCTTCGACGGCGTTTCTGACTTCTGGTCTGATCTCATGACGCATGTTCCTCAAAGCCATGCCTCGCAAAGGTAATCCTGGTTAACAGAGGTGAATCATGATGAGTAAGATAGTTAGAACATTCAACGCGGACAAAATCTTCTTTTTCGTGTCTCTGCAGTCATGTATGGAGGCAATTTCTCATTGTTGTCTCCTAGCATTTGGTCTCCTAGCGCTCTAATTGCGTGATCAGATTTGCTTTTCAGATGTGCGGAGGGCTAGTGCCGTCTCCTTGTTGATCACTTTCCGGTATATTGGGTTCGACTCGGCCTCTTTATTGGTTGCCAGATGTATTTCGAATGGATGATAGAGTGGCAGGTTGGCGGCCTCCTCGATCTTGGCCTTGAGGTCGCTCCTCGCCCGGGGATTCTCCGGCAGGTGGTCGGCGACTATCAATAGGTCGACATCGCTTCCTCCTGTTGCGTGCCCCTCGGCAACGCTTCCGAAGACGTGGAGTTGGCATGGGCCTAGGACCTTCTCCGCCGCTTTGGCTATGGCTTCAGACCAGAGACGCCAGTCTCGTGCGATCTTGTTGATCTCAGTCCTTGCTCTGAAGAGACTTGACAAACTCTATCACCTTCTGGGCGAAGTCCAGGAGTTCTTCGGCCTCTTCTTTGTCGTATTCTCTCGGCATGTATCGAGAGCTTATGTAGGCTTCTTCGAGTCTGATGAGTAGGCTTCTGTTCTCTCTTATGAAGTCGTCCACGGGGTTGGGTTTGCGCGATATGTCCTTGAGGACGCTCATCAACTTCCGGATGGCGTGGAGGCGGGGCATCTCGCCGGTCGCCTCAAGTATCGTGGACTTGAGGTAGAGTTGGGCGGCTTGATCTGCCATGAAGGCTGCGATGTCGTGGTTTCCGTCGAGCAAGCTTCTCCTGCCCGAGTTGAGCATTCTGAGCGACCTATCTCTGAGCAGGTTGACTTCCCGATAGCTCACAAGCTTTGCCTCCCGTCGATCCCTCCTCGTTGCGAGCGACGGGCAGAGGGAACAAACATACCTCACTACTTGCGATGCTCATAAGTCGATCTGCGATAATGCGAAACTGAAACTGCTTAGCGACTGAATTGGATGCTCCATCAACCGTCCACGAGTGACTTTCAATATCAAAAAAGAGTGGGTAGTGTGAATAGTCCATCTAGCGACGGTATTCTGTCAGTTCGATTCTGATATAGTCAGGTGTCGTTGCGAGGACCCATATCTTCGAGCGCACCATGGCGTACTCGTCGTCGCACATCGCCCAGCTAGGAGTCTGAGAGTGCATCCTCTGGAAGTGGTAGCAATGGAATGTCCCCGCCTGGACAGTTACTTTGGTCTCCTCCACGAGCTTCATGACGTCATAGGTGGAGAACCAATACCCAGGATACCTAGGATCTGCTTCTTCCAATATATTGGCGAAATAGATGTGGTAAAATTTGTAGTTCTTACCGATCGAATAGTCTTTCTGACAAAGCTCGTACTCGTACCAGATCCTCTGGGTATCAATCATGTCTGCGCCACGTATTTCGAAATGTCCAATTACATATTGTTCTTCTTCTTGCGCCACACAGTCGGCGATCACGATCTTTCCTATATACTTGAAATTGACTGAGGTGAAGCGATGTTTTACCTCTGTTCCGCTCTCATCATACCAATACCAATCAATCTCTGAATACAGGAGCCTCGAGTTAGTGACTGAGACGAAGGCTAGACCAAGGTCGCGACGTCTCAATACTGTTCCAATCACGCCAGCATTGTAATCGTACCATTCAGTCTTCGAGTTAACCACGTAGGCAAGTCCGCTCGGAGTCGAAACAACATCCGACACCCAGTACGTGTGATAAAATCGCACCATTATCTGGCGGCCCAAGAAGGGCAACAAAGGAGGCGGACTCCTTAGAGGACATAGCAGACGCCTG
>Ga0315308_1002519_pt1 | contig 10376 bp, 7 predicted proteins | sample TDP3_MG_FD_203078 | JGI IMG/M metagenome (GOLD analysis project Ga0315308, IMG submission 203078) | Freshwater sediment microbial communities from Lake Towuti, South Sulawesi, Indonesia - TDP3 | ecosystem: Environmental > Aquatic > Freshwater > Lake > Sediment | place: Indonesia: South Sulawesi...
TAGGGGCGAAAGGAAGGGGCTGATCATCCCGCCAACCTATGTCGCATATCAAAGGACGACGGATGGGGTCGTGGAGTTCGTGGCCGATATCCTGAGGGAGGACGGGTACAAAATAGCCAGAGCCCAATTGCCCCTGAAGATGCTGGCCGTTCGAAGTGGATTGGCCGAATACGGTAGGAACAACATCACCTACATCCCCGGCATGGGGAGCTTCTTCCAGCTTGTAGCCGTCTTCTCCGACATGCCCTGTCGAGATGATGCGTGGCGTGAGGCTCGGATGATGAAGCGATGCGAGGGCTGTCAAGCATGCCAGCGATCTTGTCCAACGGGCGCTATCTCATCGGACCGATTTCTGCTCCATGCCGAACGATGCATCTCATTCCTCAATGAGAGGAAGGGCGATGTCCCATTCCCAAGTTGGATGGATCCTTCGTGGCACAATTGCCTATACGGATGCCTTCGCTGCCAAAGGGTCTGCCCTGAGGACCTGCGATTCATGAACTGGATCGTGGAGAAGGAGGAGTTTTCGCAAGCGGAAACGGAGCTCATCCTCAAGGGGCAATCGCTCGATCGCCTGCCAAGCGCAACCTTGGGTAAACTGAAGAACCTCGACCTCGCGGACCAAGAGTCCCTCGACAACCTCCCCCGTAACCTGCGCGTCCTCCTTTAACGGCTAGAGGAAGGGGGACATCCAAAAGACAACAAAATCCGCAGCATGAGGGGGCTATTCAATGCCCCTGCAATTTAGCCAGGGGCCCACGTGATCCTCCCCGGTACCCAATCCCCTCAACAATTTGATGAACCCATCGTGAAGTACCCCCGCAACCTCGGCGTTCTCACGCAGGACATCGCTCCCCTGCTTCGGATCGATGTCCAAATCGTATAGCTCCGAATTCACCTTCCCGTATGGCCTCAGCACCCTCCTCACGCCGTCAACCATCATCGTGAACTCCACCCCCTCCGCATCCGATGAGGGCCCAGCCGGAGCCAGTATGAGGCTCCATCTCCTAGTCGTGATCGTCGCCCTCGTCCCGGCGCCCTGTCCGTGTATGATGGGGGGTGAGCTCACGGCGAAATCGCGCAGCCGTTCCCCCTTCCCCGTACCCATGATGTAGGGGATCAGGGACCTCCCCTGCACGCCATACTTGCCGCATTCCAATCCGGCGAGATCCAATATCATCGCCGCCGTGTCGATCGGTTGGGCCAATTCCCCGATCGTCGAACGGCGTCCCCGGCCCAGGGCGTCCGGCAACCTCACGAACAGCGGTATGTGGGCGACCTCCTCGTATAGGGGCACCGAACCGTAAAAGTCCCCCATTATGATCGACTTGCCTATCAGGCCGTGCTCCCCGAGGTAAAAGCCGTGGTCCGAGGTGAAGATTATGGCCGTGTCCTCGTAGAGCCCGAGGGAGCCGACCGCGTCGAGCATGCGGCCGATCCAGGCATCCACCAGCGTGGCTTCGCCGGCGTACATGGCCCTGCAATGCTCGAGTTCCCCCCTCGTCAGATAGCCGCAGGGCCCGTACACCGGATAGGTGACCTCATCGCCGTCCCAATCGGCATCGTAGGCGTCGACGTACTCCCTCGGCGGATCCCAGGGCTCGTGGGGGTCGAAGAAGTCGACGTAGAGGAAGAAGGGCCTGTTCGTGCGGTTCCCCCTCAGCCATTCGATCGCGGCCATCGCAGTCTTGGCCGGTATCCAGTCCTCCTCGCGAACTCGCAACGCATTGTTCCTCATGTGTTGCACCGTCGTCTGGACGCTCCTCAACTTCTCGGGCCTGCAAGGGAGCTCGACGTCCACCGGATCCGTCCTGTACCTGTCATTCTCCTGTCCCCTTATCCACTGCCAAGCGTCGAAGCCTCTGTCGTAGTGAAAACCGTCCTTCAGGATGTGGGGCGTGTCGGCGATCATCGCGCTGACGTAGCCCGCGTCCCTGAGCATCTCGGGGAGGACGGGCTCGTCGGGCGGGAGTGGTTGCCAATCGCTATACGTGAAGGTATATCTTCCTGTTAAAACATCGTGCCTGTTAGGCACGGTCGGAAAGGATCCGGTGTACGCCCTCTCGAAGGACGCGCCCTCCCCGCGGAGCTTCTCAAGGTTCCGGACTTGAGCTGCCTTGCCCTTGACGTCAAAGCCGCCGGTCGCGCAGTCGTACCTGAACGTATCGGCTATTATGAGGATCACGTTTGTCGGCAGTCGGGTCGCGATCACGCCCCTTCGCGAAATGCTGAGAACTTGTAAGTCTAACGGACATCATTCATATTCATCCGCACCTCGCCTCACGACAAGGTCTAAATACTCTAGGGGCTTGGCACGGGCCGATAATCGGGATGAAGGACGAAATCAAGGTGACCCTCATCGGGGCGGGCAGCTTGGCCTTCACGCCATCCCTCCTGAAGGGATTCGCCCAGAGCGAGCTTTCCGAGAGATGTAAGTTGACCGTCGCACTGATGGACATCGATCAGAAGGTGCTCGACACCATGTACGGGATCGGCACCAGGATCAGGGGAGCGGCCGAGAAGAGGGGGAAGGCCAGGGGGCTCAAGATCGAGAGGCACGGCGACAGGAAGGCCGCACTGGAGGGCGCCGACTTCGTGACCGTGACCATAAGCGTAGGCGGCGCCAAGGCAACGCACCTCGACGTCGAGATCCCGAAGGCGAAGGGGATCCTGCAGTCGATAGGCGACACGGTCGGCCCCGCCGGCGTCTTCAGGGACTTCAGGCACGTGCCCGTGATGCTCGACATCGCAAGGGACATGGAGGACGTCTGTCCGGACGCATATCTGTTCAACTTCACTAATCCTCTGACCCCGCTGACGAGGGCCATCCAGAGGGAGACGAAGATAAAGTGCTATGGCCTGTGTTCGGGGCCTGGCGCTGCCGGGCCGACCCTGGCGAGGGCCTTCGACGTGAGGCCCGAGGACGTTGAGGTATACGTTGCGGGGATAAATCACCTCTTCTGGATCAAGGACTTCGCGATCGGGGGCAGAGCCGGATATCCGCTGCTGAAGGAGAGGGCGGCGAGGGGGGAGATGCCGCGTCTCGATCCGATGCACCTCGAGCTGTACAAGGTCTTCGGCCTCCTCCCCTCTGTCGGGATAGGGCACCACGTCGCGGAGTTCTTCCCGAGCCTCTTCATGCACAAGGACGCGGTGGAGAAGTACAAGATCGCCCTCGACCTGAAGGGCACGATCTACGACTACGATGTCAGGGCCCGCATCGAAAAGATGCTGAACGACGTACTCTCTGGGGCGAAGGCGATAGACTCTCTCGAGGTGGGCGAAGAGGCCACGGCCATCACCCTGATGGAGTCCATCGTCCTCGGCAAGGGCACGCTCTTCCCGGGCATCAACGTCCCGAACCTCGGGATCATATCGAACCTCCCGCCATGGGGGACATTGGAGGTGCCAGCGTACATAGATTCGATGGGAGCCCATCCCATATCCTTGGGGGCGCTCCCGAAGGGAATAGCGGCGGTGCTCGCCGATCGCCTGCACCAATACGAGGTCACGATAGATGCGGCCCTGACGGGGGACAGGGGCCTGGCCCTTCAGGCCCTCCTCATGGACGGATACGTCAGATCCATAGATGTGGCGGAGGTGCTCCTCGACGAAATCCTCCGGGCGGAAGCGGACTGGTTGCCGGGCTTCTGGTCCAAAGGCGCAAGGCACTAGGAGACGGGCGTCTTGGGAGCATACTCTCGATCTATTGTTACAAAGAATTTATAGCCCGAGCCTGTTACGGGGGGAATGCGCCGGGATTTCCTAGAACATGTTGGGGGACCATCCCAGCACTGTAGGGAGCCTGGTAAGGAGCAGGCCTGCTAACTAACTCTCCGGTAGAGAGTCTGTGACTCGAAAGGGTCTCGTGGGTTCGAACGGCAACGCCTGAAATTCCCGCTCCCGGCGCCTTTCAATCGGCGGCTTTTCGGCGATCCCTTGGTCGATCGGCGATCTCGCGATGACGGCGAAGGCCTTCCTCGAATCATTTTTATATGAACTGCGTCGCCATAGGCCAAGGTAGGGTAGGCAAGTATCTTGGAACACGTTAGGAAGAGAAACAAGGAATCGATGATCGACCTCGTGTCGTTTGGAGTCTTCCTGATCGTCCTGGGCTACGTCTGGTCCCAGCACATCAACCTGCCCACGAGGATCTTGTCCTTCATCAGGAGCATGGGCACTTATAGGGGCCTGCCTCCGTATTCATCTTACTCGGATGTCTACGACTCCTTCATACTCTTCACCTACATACTCGGGGCGTGGAGCTTCATCCTCGCGGTGATCAAGATCCCACTTGGGGCAGGCGTAGAGAGCGCCCTCGGCTCGGCATTCGGGGGCATCTTCCTCTTCGCACTCGGATTTTTCGCGAGGGAATACATCGAGGGGAGGCTGACGGCCACCACCGCCTTGGCCTACGTCTTCATACTCGGCGGAGTGATGGTAATAGCGGGCGCGCTTGCGCACGAGGCGACTAGGCCCAAGGCCCATCGTTGATTGATTGATCGACCTGAGCGGAGCCAATGGTCTTGGATCTGAAGCTTGGCTGTTCGGGCTGGTCCTACGACGAGTGGGTCGGTCCCCTCTATCCGGACAAGATGAGGAAGTTCAGTTACTATAATCGCCTCTTCAGGGCGGCCGAGATAGACTCCACATTTTACAGTTATCCGACGCCCGGCATGATATTGGGACTCGCGAGGAGTTCCGCCACGGACTACACCTTCACGGCAAAATTCCCCCAGCTCATAACCCACGAGGCACAACTGGAGCCGAGCGCCCAACTCAACGACGACACCAATAGGTTCCTGGAGCTGATGCGGCCGCTCGGAAGGGCGAGGAAGATCGGGGCACTGCTGCTGCAACTTCCCCCGTCCTTCGCATATGAGAGGCTGGGCGACCTGGCGAGTTTCCTCGAGGGCCTGCCGTCCGACTTCAGGTATGCGGTGGAGTTCAGGCATCCCTCGTGGCTTAAGGAGGAGACGTGGTCGTTGCTTCGGAAACATAACGTGGCATACACGATAGTGGACGAGCCGCTCCTGCCCCCCGACGTGCAGATCACGGCGGACTTCGCCTACGTGAGGTGGCACGGGCATGGGACGGCGCCCTGGTTCAACTTCAGGTACAAGGACGAACAACTCCAGGAGTGGGTCCCGAAGATCAACGAGATCGGCAGGCAGACGAAGGAGACGTACGGGTTCTTCAACAACCACTTCCACGGCTATGCCCCCGAGAACTGCCTGAGGATCATGGAGATGCTCGGCGTCGCAACTCCGGAGCAGGCCGCAGCGAGGAAGAGGATCACCGAATACATCGACAGGTCCCAGAGGGCCAAGCGCGCCAAGCAGGCGAAGCTGCAGACATCCGAAGCCGAGGCCGAGGCCCAGGCAAAGCCCCCTAAGTCGGGGGTGGAGAGACTCCTCGCGGCGCTCATGGACCCGACGCGGCTGAAGAGGGCAAGGGAGATCCCGACCGCTGAGATTACGCTCGACGAGGGCACGGGCTCGATCGTCAGGGGCCACGTCAGGGATTACGTGATCGTGATCGACTGCGATGCAAGGATGATCGAACACGATTGCGATGATTGGGCAAAGGGGCTGGGGGAGAAGAGGCTGTGCAAGCACCTCGCGGCGTTCCTCCTGGCCTTGCCGGGAGAGAGCGCCCACACGATCCTACGGCGTCTGAGCCTTGAAAGGGACAAATGGAAGTTCAAGATGGCCGATAAGGGGAACGCGTGAGCGGCTGCGATGCCAACTAGAGCAAGGGGGTTCGATGGCCCCATCGGCCTCGGCTATGCCACCGATCGGGACCTGCTGGTCGGGGCCGGCGGCTGGCAGTACTTCCTCACCCCGGGCGATAGGTTGGCCAATTACTCGAGGTGTTTCAGATTCGTCGAAGTCAACTCGAGCTTCTACAGCTATGTGCCCCTGCGGATGGCCTATTACTGGAGGAGGAAGGTCCCGGAGGGCTTCGTCTTCGCCGTCAGGGCCCACAGGGACATAACCCACAAACACAGGATGGGGGAGTCGGAGGAGACGTCCAAGGCCCAGATGCACATGAGGAGGTTCTGCGAGGCCCTCGGGGCCGAGGCCCTCGTCTACACTACGCCCCCCTCCTTCACGCCCACGGAGGGGAATTTGGGGTCCGCCGAACGGTTCTTCTCAGGTGCGGAAAGGGGCAGGTTCTCACTCGTATGGGAGACGAGGGGCACGGGGTGGGGTGCCCCGAAGGCCAAGGCGGCCCTTCGCAGGATCCTGATGGAGGCCGACGTGACGCACTCAGCGGACCTTTCGTATCAGGATCCGGTCCATGCGAATCAACTCGTCTACTCCAGGGTCTTCGGCCCCGGGAGGGAAGTCACACGCCATGGCCAGTATAGCATCAGGGGGTCGCAATTCGAGCGCACGATCGAGATGGCCGGCAAATTCCTGGGACAGAAGAAGAGGGTCATGGTCTCATTTCACTCCGTGAGGATGTACGAGGATGCCGCGAGGATGATCAAGAGGGCTTCCCCTGACCATGATGGTCGATCTTGAGTTTGTGAATTGACATCACAGATCGATCCCGCTATCCCTCGCTGGGAGTAGGGGGAAGGGTGAAAAGCTTTAATCCATTGAGATCGTCGTAAATCCCGCTGGGGTGGCTCAGCGTCGTTAAATTCGACGGGCAGCCTGGTTAGATATGCTCCATAGACTAGAGCGCCAGAAAAATGGACGCGACTCATAATCTGGGAGATATCTGGAAATCGCGGGCTCGAAGCGCCGAGAGAGATCTCAGGCGTACGAGCAGTCCCGCCCCCAGCACCTCCTCTGTGCCGCGATGATACCTGAGCGAGCGATCGTATGAAAGGACTGAATCGGGAGCGATCTTTCAGGTGGCCATCTTCTGAATGTTGTGCATCGCCATCAGATCCTTCTCTAAGGGCTTCAGATCAACTGGGATCTCCATCTCTATTTTATCCTTCAGTGATAATCCCTTCTCCTTCTTCGCGTTCCAGATCCTCGAGTTGAACTCCACCAGCTTCTTGGTCAGGTCCGTCGGCCCCGCATTCCATTCGGCCCTCGGGAACTCCTCCACGTGAATGGACCTCTCGCTGTAAAGTGCCCTCCAGATGTAATCCGTTATGAATGGCGTGATCGGGGCAAGCAATAGCAATATGCTCCTCATGCAGGTGTGCAATGTATACCACGCAGCCCTCTGCTCCTCCTCCGAACACCCGCGCCCGTAGGCCCTCGTCTTGACCATCTCGACGTAGTGTGCGGCGAAGAGGTTCCACGTGAAGTCCTTGACCCTCGTCGCTGGGACGAAGAAATTATAATCCCCATATCCCCTCAGGCAATCCCCTATCAGTTCACTCAATTCCGCCAGTATCCACGCGTCGGTCTCGGTCGGCTTCGCCTCACTGACCGTCGGGAAGGACGAGATGAACCTGGCGATATTCCAGAGCTTGGTCAGGAATTTGGACGAGGAAGCTATCTTCTCCTCCGAGCACCTGAAATCGGAGCCGAGGTTGCCCTCCGAGGCATTCCAGAACCTGAAGTTGTCGGCGCCATATTTCTCGAGCATGGGTATGGGATCCATGACATTTCCCTTGCTCTTGCTCATCCTCTCTCCCCTCTCATCGACGCCGTATCCCATTATCCACGCGTGCGTCCAGGGCTGTCTTTCCGTCAGCTGGAAGCACCTGAGTATCGAGTAGTAGAGCCAGGTCCTGACTATGTCCTTCGCCTGGGGCCTGATGCTATTCGGGAAGGTCCTCTTGAAGAACCCCTCATCTCTAGTATATCTCGATATGAAGAGCGGCGAAATGCCAGAATCGAACCAGGTATCAAAGGTCTTCGTCTCTCCCACGAATTCATTCCCATCGCAGTGACCGCATTTCACGAGGGGTGGATCTTCCCTCCAGGGCTGATAATATCTGCCGGGCTTCGGCAGGTTCGGCTTTCCACAGCTCGTGCAATACCAGATGGGCACGTCGGTCCCGTAGAACCTCCTCCTGGAGATCGGCCAATCTATCGTTATCGAATCGACCCAATTGTAGAGGATCTGCCTGTGTTCCTCCGGGTGGAAGATCAATGCCTCAGCGATCTTCCTGATGTCCTTCAGGAAGGGCAACTGCTTAAGATAAAATTCCTTCATCGATATGATCTCTATCGGGGTCTCGCTCCTATCGCAGATCGGGGTCCTATGTTTTATCTGCTCCTCCCTTTCTAACAGCCCCCCCTCATTCAGATCCTCAACGATCTTTTTCCTGGCATCGCCGATCGTCAATCCGGCGTATTTCCCGGCAGCTTCGGTCATCCTCCCCACTTCATCTATCGCCATGATCTCCTTGAGCCCTAGTTCCCTGAAGTGCCTGACATCTGTGTAATCGCCATAACTGCAAACCATGACGACGCCGGTCCCGAAATTGGGATCAGCGGACGGGTTGGCCAATATCGGGACTTCCCTGTCGTAGATCGGCAGCATCACCTTCCTTCCCTGAAGGTTGGAATAACGGGTATCATTCGGATTGACTAAGATCGCCTGGCATGAACTGATCAACTCGGGCCTGGTCGTCGCTATCGTCAGGAAATCGTTCGTCCCCGCTAGCTTGAACTTGATGTAGTCGAGTGAAGTCGGGATCTCCTCGTAGGCGATGTCGGCATCAGCTATCGTCGTCCCACAATCAGTGCAATAATTATTTGGCCTCGTCGCCTCATAAATCAAACCTCTCTCCCACAGCTGGATGAAGGTCTCCTGGGTCAACTTCCTGTAGGATTCGGAATCGGTCCTGTAATAGTTGTCGAAATCGCCGCTCATCCCCATCCCCTTCATTATCCCAATCATCTCCGCCTCCAGATCATCCAACGCAACGGCTGCGAGCTGGATGAACTTCTCCCTCGGGGTCTCGTGCATCTTTATCCCGTATTTCTTCTCGGTGTACTTCTCGACGGGCACCCCATTCCTGTCGATGCCTATCGGGAAGTAGACCTCGTGCCCCTGCATCCTCGCGGTCCTGGCGATCATGTCTATCTGTGAGTAGTGCGCGGCCGCGCCGATGTGCCAGGGCCTTCCCGATGGATAGGGTGGGGGCGTGTCGATCGCGAATATCCCCTTCTCGCTCCCCAAGTTGAACCGATAGATCTTCTCCCCGATCCACTGTTCGAATAGCTGCTTCTCCTTACCGATGATCCATCTCTTTTCCTCAATCCTAGGCGTGAGTTGCATCGATTTCACCAACACACTACAAATGAGGTCGATCTCCACACTAGACGAGAATTAATGCCGTACCCGACAATCGACCTTCATATGCCTCTGAGAAGGAATGCGATTTTTCGATATTTAAATGTTTGTGTGGCACCGAGTTGAGGTTTCGAGATTGGGCATCATGGCAATCGATATATCTCAGCCGATGTGGTCAACTTAACGGGTTTGGCATCTATGGACGTTTTCGAATCCATCAGGACCAGGAAGTCCATTCGCAAATATAACCCGAAGCCAGTTCCGAGGAAATTGTTGCTCAAGCTCGCCGAGGTCGCCCAGCTCGCGCCTTCGGCCAGCAACATCCAGCCTTGGCACTTCATCTTCGTAACGGACGGCGATAAGCGCAAACAGCTCTCGGAGAGCAGATGGGCGGGATTCCTCACCGAATCCCCCGTCGTCGTCGTCGGCCTCGGCGACCAGAGAGCGTCGCCAAGTTGGTATAGGGTCGACGTCACGATTGCTCTGGAACACATAGTGCTGGCAGCGACGAGCAAGGGCTTGGGCACTTGTTGGGTTGGGAGCTTCGACGAAGAAGAGGTGAAGAAGATGCTTAAGATCCCCGAGAACTACAGGGTCGTTTCGCTCTTGGCGCTCGGATATCCGTTGGAGAAACTGAAAAAGAAACCATCGGGAAAGGCTGGGCATCCGATTCGCAATAGAAAGGGACTCGATCAGATCGTGAGTTATGAAGAATTCGGAAAGCAGTCCGGCTGAAGCCAACTCATGAGATCCCCATTGCCGTCTGATAGGTTCAGCATGGTCACTCGATATCTCTTCCCTTGCACCGAAAAGGGATAAAATCCGAAGGTTCTCCCGCAGAACGTATATTAAGGGACGAGCGAATCGATCGATGCAGGTGATGGAATGGAAAAGAAAGATGAGGAAGGCGGTTCTTCATTGCGGTCGAAGATCCTCAAAACGATGATCGGCGTGATCCTCATAGGTATCGTCGTCGCATACCTGGGTTTCGTCTCGATCAGGGTGATCCCGACGGGCTTCAAGGGGGTCGTGCTGACTTGGGGCGAAGTAACTGGCGTCGTGGATCCGGGACTCAGGTTCGTCACCCCGGTCGCACAGGAGATCATCCTGATGGACATGACCATACACAAGGCGGAGACCACTGAGAATGCGGCATC
>Ga0315308_1002520_pt1 | contig 10375 bp, 12 predicted proteins | sample TDP3_MG_FD_203078 | JGI IMG/M metagenome (GOLD analysis project Ga0315308, IMG submission 203078) | Freshwater sediment microbial communities from Lake Towuti, South Sulawesi, Indonesia - TDP3 | ecosystem: Environmental > Aquatic > Freshwater > Lake > Sediment | place: Indonesia: South Sulawesi...
CGCCTCCGTTTTTTAGAAGTTTCTCAGCATGCGTGTAGTATATGGGCAGTCGGTCACTCTGAATGATTTCCATGTCCCATTTGCAGCCAAGCCACTTCAAGTCTTCACGTATGGCGTCGTAAAAGGGAAGCGCCGACCTCTTCAACCTTGGGTCAGTGTCTTCAAAACGAAGCCGAAAAGCGCCTGTATACAGTTTTGCGTATTCGTCACTCAAAACAATCGCCCGTGCTGAACCCAAGTGTAACACACAATCTGGGTTAGGTGCAAAACGTGTCACAACCTGCTCATATTTTTCCACGTTGGGTAAGGGAGGCAGAATCCTTTCGGCTTCAACCTTCTCCTTAACTAGGGCTTCAGGCCACTTCTCCTCAACTAGTCGCCTTTGTTTTTCTAACGAAAGCTTGTTGACTTCTTTGATAATCTCGTTTATTGTAGGCGCAATTTCCTTAATCTTAGCCTTTAGGTGAGGTCTTTCAGTGAGCAGTTTTCCAAGAACGGGTTGAAACTGTGCCTTTCCACCGTAGTGAAGTGCGTTTAAAAGTGCAATTTTCCTTATTGCTTCTTTGTCTTCGTTACTGGTCAAGGTTGATGCACTTGGTTATTTTTTTATCGGTCAATTAGATTTTTCTTTCAACCAAATAAGTGGCGAAAGCGTTCAGTTTCTCTTTGGCGTCGGATGGTTGCAGCAGCCTATCCACTTCTTTCCAGCTTTCAGCCACCATTTTTCGTGCAAATTCTTTGGCGTAATTGATAGAATTGTATTTTTTTATTATTTGTATGGCTTCGTTTCTCAGCTTTTGGCTGGTTGTGTGCATGTTTAGGATTTCAATCAGCCTTTTCTTATCCCTCTGCGTAGCCTTTTCAAGCGTGTGGATAACTATTAGGCTTCGTTTGCCCTCGGTTATGTCTTGTCCTCGTCCACCTTTTTTCTCAGCAAACTTGCTGCTGCTCAGGTCGAGGATGTCGTCTTGAATTTGGAAGGCTACGCCTATGGCTTCAGCAAATCTTCCTAGGCGTTCAACTGTGTCTTCGCTGGCGTCACATAAGACAGCCGCTATTTTTGCTGCCATTCGGGCTAGTGTTCCAGTCTTGTAGGCGCACATTTGCAGATACTGTGTCTCATTAACTTTGTCTGCGTCTGCTAAGCCTTTGTGCCAAGCTATGTCCGTGGCTTGACCGAAGCTTATGTTAACCATTTCTCGAACGTAAATCTCGTAAATCTTGCTCAGTTTTTCAGCTGAAAGTTTGTCACGATTTTTGATAAGAGGAAGCAATGGTAGATAGTACATGACGTTTCCAGCGTTTATGGCGATGTCTAAACCAAACAATTTGTGTGTGCAAGGTTTGCCTCTTCTAAACTCAGAGTTGTCCTCAACATCGTCTATCATTATGGTTCCGTTGTGAATAACCTCGGGTATTATGGCAAACTCTTGCAATTCTTTCGGGTCCTTGCCTAAAGCTTCAGCAACTAAGAGAAAAAGTGAAGGACGCCAGCGTTTGCCGCCACGATCCAAGAAATCCCATACTGGTTCAGCTACAGCTTTGTTTAAGGCGGCTAGGTTGTAGTCGTATCGGGGCGGACTCAACGAGAAAACAAGCGAGTTCTTGTCATATTCTCTGGGAATGTATTTTTCAATCATTTTATTAATCATGGAAGCATTTTCTTCGAGCATTTTCTCCATGTCTATTTTCATTTTTTTTACTTTGCTTGTGGTCATAGACTGCGCCTCGCATATTTTTGAGGCTCAAATCCACGCATAACCAACCAATCAGCCATTTTACCCGTTATTATTACAGGTGATTTTGCCAGTTTTGGAACAGAGTTTGCCCCCACTAAGAACATAGTGTTCCTCAGTTCTTCAATAATCAACCGCAGTTTTTTCTCAACCTCTTCTGCACCGTGAAACGCAGGGTCTAAAACTGGATGCGCCATTCCAGAAAGGCTGGCTCCTAAAGCCAAGGCTTTAGCCACATCTATTCCAGAGCGTATTCCACCTGAAGCAATGACTGATGTGCGAACCAACTGCGCTGTCTCAATGAGGCTGGCAGCTGTGGGAATGCCCCAGTCCCAGAAGGCTTCGCCGAGGCGCTGATGAAACTCGTCTCCTTGACGCTTTGCCCTGTGATATTCCACCGCAGCCCAGCTTGTTCCGCCAACGCCAGCAACATCTATGCCAGCCACTCCAACAGACTCAAGTTTCTTGGCATCTTCAGCTGCTATTCCAGCGCCTGTTTCCTTAACAATGACGGGCACATCTAAGGCGTGAACAATTTCCTCTATCTTTTTGAGAACCCCTGCGTAGCTGGTTTCGCCTTCAGGTTGAACAGCCTCCTGCAACGGGTTAAGATGTATCGCCAATGCGTCAGCGTTGAGCATCTTCACAGCTTTTCTGACTTCTTTGACCCCATATCCCCTAACGAGTTGGGCTCCGCCGAGATTGGCTATAATAAAAGCGGTGGGCGCCTTCTCTCGAGCAACCGTAAATGTATGCTCTAACTTTGGGTCTTCAATGGCTGCACGTTGGCTGCCGACACCCATGCCCAAGCCCAGTTTTTCAACCGCCCTCGCAATGGCAGCGTTGATTTTTGTGGCTTTTTCAACGCCGCCTGTAATAGATTCGACAATGATTGGTGCAGAAAACTTGTGGTTGAAAACCTTTGTTGACAAGTCTATTTTTTTGCGGTTAACTTCGGGCAACGCTCTATGCACCAGATAGATTTCTTCAAATCCTGTAGTCATGTGGCGTGCTTGAACGTTCTCTTCCAAACAGATTTCCAGATGGTCAGACTTTCTTCCCTTAATTTTTTTAGACAATTGCTTATTCATCCCTTCTCAATGAGTGTGCCCAAGACTTTTTCACCCTTAAGAGCTTTGTAAATGTTCTTTGGTTTTGCGGCGTTTACGATTAATGCTGTTATGCCTTTTTCAATGGGGGGCATCAGTTCGGCGATTTTTCCAAGCATGCCGCCTGTTACGTCTGGGACTTTGGCTTCTTCGATTTTTTGTTGCATGCTCTTTAACTTGTTAAGCGTGATGTGGCTAATCAACCTCGCTGAAGGGTCTGTTTTTGGGTCGGCTGTATATAAACCGTCAACGTCTATGCCCATAATGATGTAGTCTGCATTGAGGCACATGGCTAAATAGGCTATGAGCTGGTCGCCCGATAATATCGTAAAGCCCAAGTCTGAATCAAGAACAGCGTCTCCATACAGAACAGGAACAAACCCTGTTTGAAGCAGTTTTTTCAACGGTTCTTCCATCATAGTTTGGATTCGACCTGACTTAGTCACAATGCACGAAGAAGGTGACACAGCAACAGCTGAAAGTTTATGCTCTATTAGAGCGTCTACCACCAACTTGTCTAAGGCAACCATTGCTTGATGCGTCAAAGCAAATCCAAAAGCTTGCGAAGCCTTGCTTTTATAACCTTCTTTTATGGCATAACGCTTAGCCAACGGATGCGCAAACGAACCGCCTCCGTGAACCACAATCAAAGGAGCGGTTTCGGCAGATGAAATCTCATTGGCAATGCGCCTTATCGCCCGTAGATTAGCGGTTGAGGGTTTCTCTTTGCGAGTTATGACAGAGCCGCCGAGTTTCAGAATTATTGGCTTAATGCTCAATTCTTACACCTTGCTCGGTTTTTCGAGCGACGAAGGCGGTGCCGCCGACTTGTTCGATTGCCTTAACAATTCGTTTCAGTTTGCCAGCTTCAGCCAAGGCTATCATGCATCCGCCGCCTCCTCCACCCGTCAGTTTAGCTCCTAGGGCGCCTCCTTTTCTCGCCGCATGTATTAGGTGTTCAAGAGATTCATGGGACACTCCGATTGCGCATAATAAGGCGTGGTTAATATTCATTAATTCACCAACAGCTGGAAGGTTACCTTTTTTAAGGGCTTCAACGGCGTCGAGGGCGATTTTTCCACCAACATCAATTATTGGGTCGATGATTGATGGGTAATGTTCCTTTATGCGGCGTACATTTGCAATAAGCTCGCCTGTTGAACGTTCCACTCTGGTGTTGCCTACTATTAACGGTATGTTTGTCTGCACTTTCAAGGAAGTGAAATCTTTGCCTTTTTGAAATTGAAGTGCGCCACCATAGGTTGAGATTGCTGGGTCAATGCCTGATGGAGTGCCGTGAACGAGACGCTCAGACTCGTAAGCCATTTGAAAGATTTGGTCGCGAGAAAGTTCGATTCCTAAAAGATGGCTGACTGCCACTATGGTTGATGTTGCCACGGCTGCAGACGACCCCAATCCCGCAGAAATTGGAATATCAGAATTAATCGTCACGTTTACGCCAGTTTTTCTCTCGGCTCTTTCTAAAACTTGCTGAACAGCGCTTTTTATGGGTTTAAGCTTTAGATGTGCTTTGGAGCCGCCTTTCTCTGCTTGAAATCTTTCTCCCTTAAAGGTGCCAGAGACTCTTAGGTCGGTGGAGTTTATGTATATTCGTTCATCCTTTCTTAATTGTGCAGTGGCGTAGGCTCGTTTGTCGATGGCTAGAACAACTGCGGGCTCGCCGTAGACAACAAAGTGTTCACCGAATAAGATGACCTTGGCGGGTGCAGAAGCGGTCACAGCTTCCTTCTTCAAAAAAGGCACCACAACTATTTTGTAAACACGAGAGAAGCGTAGCCAACAACCGCTGAATAGTCGCCGACAACATCTCCGCTGGTCTTGTAACAAAGCAACTCAGCTTTTTTGGCGCCTAAAGCCTTCGCCGCAGTTATCGCAGCAATTGTGGGTCCATAGCCACACATTGATATGCGCTGAGCCTCAATTGTGGAGTAGAGTCCTTCTTCATCGAGTTTAACCATGGCTTCTATGGCTGTCTTGTCTTTCTTTTCCGCCATTCTCTGAGGCTCATAATGAGTCATATCGGTTGATGCAATCACAACCGCGTTCTTGTCCTCTAACGCCGTCGCCACCGCTGAGCCTACTTCTCGACTAGACTGTATGCCTTGCATAAGGAAGCAAATGGGAACAAACTTGAACGCGGAACCGTAGAGAAATTGAAGAAACGGCAATTGCACCTCAATAGAATGCTCAAACGCATGAGCAGAATCATCCACATCAATAATGCCAGAGACACGCAAAATCGAGTCAACAGTTGCAGTGTCAATTTCCACATCTCCAAGAGGTGTACGCCAAACTCCCTCCCTCATCACCGCAAGTACACTTCCGCTCCCTGTATGATTGGGACCGAACAACACAACAACGTCGGGTTTGCCGTCTGCGGCTAGGCGATGATATCCGTGGGCTGCCACTGGACCTGAATACATGTAGCCTGCGTGGGGACTAACCAATCCAACAATTCTCTGAAGGTTTTTATCAGCAACTTTGGGCAGTGAACCCGGTCCCAACTCATGTGTGAAGCACTCTTCTATCTGCGCTCTCAACGACTGCTGAGAACCCGCGTAAAACGTTCCCGCTTGAGTTGGGCGCCTAATCTTCAAGTCTTCGTCCTCTTTTGCAGTTTTATTCTTCTTTTGCCAGTTTTACCTCGAAATCGTCAATAGACAGTGTTGGACTTCCGTCGGGTGGAAGCTCTCCTCTTTCGCGCAGCATCTGTCGGGCTAGGAGCCAGTATATCACCGCTAAGGCGCGTCTGCCCTTGTTGTTGGTTGGAATGACAAAATCCACGCCTGCAAATTCGTTGTCAGTGCTACATAAGGCTATGACTGGAACGCCTATGGCGCCTGCCTCTTTAACAGCTTGAACATCAGCCTTTGGGTCAGAAACAATCACAACGTTTGGCTCTATACGACCTGAATAAAGCGGGTTAGAGAGCATACCTGGAATGAAGCGTCCAATTATGGATGTAGCCTTCGTAACCTCGCAGAACCTTCTGACGGGTTCTTTTCCGTAGAGTCTCGCTGCAACCGCAACGACTTTGGACGGCTCAAACCTGGCTAAGAACTTAGCTGCGATTCTTATGCGTTCATCGGTTTTCTTAACGTCTAAGACGAAAAGTCCGTCAGGTCGAACCCGATAAATAAAGGGGTCCATATCCTTGGTTTTCATTCTTGTTCCAATATGTATTCCCGCCGACAGCAAGGTGTCCTGCGGTAACAGCAATTCCCCTTCTGCTACTGGAACCTCAGCCTCTATTGTCGTAGAAATTGACGGAGTGCCAGCTTCACTCGTGGGCATATCTGTTGCTTCTTTTGCTTCTGTTGGCTTTTCTTCTTCTTTTTTCTCTTCCTTTGACATTTTGATTTCTTCTCTTTATAGTGCAAGATGAGCCATTTTAGCCCTTTCTCCAATTGTTTCTTCTATCCGTATGAGTTCATTGATAATTGCCACACGTGCGCCTTCAACTACGCCAGCTTTAATCATTGGACATCTGAAGGCTACGGCTAAATGCGCTATGTGCGCCTCTGTGGTCTCCCCAGACCTGTGCGACATGACCGTTACGTATTGTGCCTTCTGAGCCAAGAGAGTTGCCTCCCAAGCGTCGGTGAGTGTTCCAACCTGATTTCCTTTAATTATGGTGGCGTTTGCAGCACCCATTTTTATTCCCTTTGTCAGCCGCTTCTTATTTGTAACGAAGAGGTCGTCGCCGCAGACTAAGCAGTTCTTGACTTTCCTTGTGAGCTGGGTGAAACTTGCAAAGTCATCCTCGTGAAATGGGTCTTCTACATAACCCAAATTATATTTTTTGATTAGACCCAGCACAAAGTCCAACTGTTCCCCTGAGTCTAGTTTTACGTTGTCCCGACTGTACTCGTAACATTTTTCATTAGGATTCCAAAGGCTTGACGAAGCCATGTCTAAGCCAACTCTGCACTGAACCCCTATCTCTTCGGAAACCTCTTCGTTGGCCTTAACAACTATTTCTAAGGCGTCCTCACTCTCGAGGCTGGGTGCCCAAGCGCCCTCGTCTGTTTTACCCCCAGTGAACGTTGGGTCCTTCTTCGCAAGCGAGGCTCCAACCTTATTATGAACCAAAACGTTTGTTTTCGCAGCTTTCGAAAAAGAATCAACTTTGACGGGTAAAACTAGAAATTCTTGTATGTCTGGTGCTTTTGCACGAGCATGTTTTCCTCCCCCTAAAACGTTTCCCAATGGATGAGGGAGTTCGCTGGCGAAGCGCCCAGCTAAATGTTTGAATAGCGGAACGCCTAAAGAGCAAGCTGCAGCGTCGGCTATGGCTAAAGAAATGGCGTAAGAAGTGTTTCCTCCAATGCTGTGGAAATCTTCAGTTCCGTCTATCTCGTGGAGTAAGAGGTCGATTTCTCCCTGCCTTTGAGTGTCCACTTCAACTAGTTTAGGCGCAATTACTTTCTCGACTTTTTTTATAGCTTCGCTCACTCCGCCCTTAGGGTAAGGAATCACTTCGCCCTTGCCTCGGCTAGCTCCAGCTGGGGCTGAGGCTCTTCCAAATCCATTTTTAGTAAGCACGTCGATTTCGATTGTTTCTTCTCCTCGGATGTTGAAGACTTTACGAGCGGCTACTTTTTTGATGATTGTGGACAAGCGCTTTCTTCCTCACTTACTGGGCTGTTCGGGCAAGTTTTCGTTTGCTTGCCTCTTCGTAAAACTTGAGAATTTCGTCGATGACTTCAACGTGTGAAAGCAGCATGCGGCGGCAACAGTAACGCTTGACGCCTAAGCTGTCTAATACTTTACCTGAGTCTTCGCCTTCTTTAACCCGCTTGGCAAAGTCTTCCCACTTGTCGCCGATTAGGCTGCCGCAGCTGAAACAACGCACAGGAATGATGATGACTGATTCACCTCCACGGCTGTTAGCCATAATGGTAGCATGCAATTAAACTTTATTGTTTCGGTTTGCATGGAGAAGAAAAACAATTTTCAGAGTCTAGCGGGCTTTACTCCTCAACATTTAATAACAACAGAAGCCAGATGGGTTGAAACACCAAAAAGCCAGAGGAATCCCTATGCCTGAAGGAATATTGCAGTTTGGAACAGGTTCTCTTTCAAAAGAGGAAGCTGAGGCTATTCTGGATACGCTTCCCGTAGACGTAACCTTTGTTGATAAAGAAGACGCTGTAAAATACTTTAACAAAGCCGAGAAAAGAATCTTTGTTCGGACAAAAGCTGTCATTGGAAGAAAAGTTCAACTCTGCCATCCGCAAAAAAGCGTTCACATAGTAAATGCGATTCTTGACGCATTTAAAACAGGCAAAAAAGATATGGCTGAATTCTGGATTCAAAAGGATAACCGCTTAATCCACATCAGATATTTTGCAGTGCGAGATAAAGACAACAAGTATTTGGGAACAATGGAAGTAACCCAAGACATAACTGCCATCAAAAAAATTGAAGGAGAAAAAAGACTTCTAGACTGGAAAGGCTAGTCACTATTTGTTGGTCAACGCGTTTCATTATTACTTCTTTTTATATCCTTTTACGTTGTTTGTTTTATAACATACAGCAGAAGTGCAGCTGTTTGGCGCGGGGTGTGGGATTTGAACCCGCGCGGCCCTGTTAGGACCATAGACTTAGCAGGTTGTAGGCATAACATTAACAAGCAATGAGAAACAACACATTTGTTTAACGGGTGGCATATGAATGTCAACAATTGCCACAACCATATCCAAAAACAAGAGAGCGATAAAACTTACAGCGGAACGTTGGTTTCACATTATTGAATCTCATGACTATATGGCAGGTTACTTCCATGACGTGCTTGAAACCATAAGGGATCCAGATTTCGTTGTGGCTGGAAAAGAAGAAGAGCTGTTAGCTGCCAGGCTTTACAAGAAAACCTACATTGGCCCGAAGTACATAATTGTTGTTTACAGAGAAAGGAATAAAGAAGGGTTTGTAATTACAGCATTTATGACTTCGAAGATAGATGATATTACAAAAAGGAGGCAAATCTTGTGGCGAAGACAATAAACGTTCAAAAAATATCCAAGATAGTGCCCCACATCCTTTCCATGCCATCCAAAGTGATGTGGATAGATTATGATGAAGAAGCTGACGTGCTCTACATCAACTTTGAAAAGCCTCAAAAGGCAACAGACAGCAAAATGATTAATGACATGATAATACATTACCGCAAGGATGAAGTAGTAGGAGTAACTGTGCTTCACGCGAGCAACTATTTAAAAACGTAATCATAAAAAGCCTGCATTCTCACCGCATTTTTTTAACTAATTCAAACCACAAAACAAAAACCAATCATGGCGCGGGGTGCGGGATTTGAACCCGCGCGGCCCCGTTAGGACCACAGGCTTAGCAGGCTTAGACACGCTCATAGATTGTTCTGCCCCCTACCAGGCTAGGGCAACCCCGCAGTTTGCTGTTGATAGTCTAGATTTGTTTTGTTGTATGGTTATTTTTGTGTTTCGTGTGCGTTGGCATAAAAAAGCTTTATAATGTTGCTTTACTATTGCAATATTCATCAGTTGAGCCTAGAGCCTTATGACTCAGAAACCAAACACCGAAGACAAACCCCCGACAACAGACACAGCTGTATCTAAACTGTTGATTGACCGACCTTCTGATTTTAGATTCCATGCAGCTTACCTCATCTATTCTAGCGCATGGGACAAGAATACGTCACAAGAGGCTAGGACGAAGCTGAACGAGATAATTGAAGCGCTTTCTAAAAACGAGATTGATTATGAAAACTTCTATCGAGAGATGAACCAATACAGAGCTGAGTTTAATCCCGAACATTTTAGAGGCGACATACGCATGAAAACTTACATAGAGACTCAGCGAAAGTCAGATTGGAGAAGAAGAGAAGAAAGAGACCGCAGAAACGCCAGACACGGAAGATAACTCTATAGAATAGAAAGCCATTAATTTTTTATCAAGACCCAATCAACTATTTACGACAAGCAACAGTGGGCCGGTCGTCTAGTTTGGTAGGACGTCGCCCTTACACGGCGAAGGTCGCAGGTCCAAGTCCTGCCCGGCCCACCATAATAATTGCTTACTGACGATTCAAGCCGCCCTTACAAAGATATAAGCGGTTTATTCAAATACACAGTATTAGGGAATGATAGAGGCAGAAAGTTGCTTACAAAACTTAAAGAGCGAATTCAGTTGCTGATGGTGGGCGAAGCTAGACTGGCGCACAGCATTGGTTTGACCCCTAACCATGTGAGCGTCTTAGGAGTGCTGTCTGCGCTATTCTCAGCGTACCTCTACTGGAGTTCACAGTTTGAAGTTGCCCTGCTAACTGTGGCTGCTATGTTTTTGTTGATTTCAGGTTTTTTAGACGCGTTAGACGGCGTCCTAGCAAGGCTTTATGGAGAAGCCACTGTTTTCGGCGGCTTCCTAGATTCGCTTCTTGACCGTTATGCCGACGCTTTTGTTTTTTTAGGCATCATATTGGGCTGGTTAATAACCAACCCTAACCCTGTCTGGATGTTTTGGGGATTGGCTGCA
>Ga0315308_1002521_pt1 | contig 10374 bp, 8 predicted proteins | sample TDP3_MG_FD_203078 | JGI IMG/M metagenome (GOLD analysis project Ga0315308, IMG submission 203078) | Freshwater sediment microbial communities from Lake Towuti, South Sulawesi, Indonesia - TDP3 | ecosystem: Environmental > Aquatic > Freshwater > Lake > Sediment | place: Indonesia: South Sulawesi...
TCCTTTAGACAACGGTCTTATCCGTTTAGCGTAGGCCATCGTCTTGGAGATCAGATGAGAAGAGAGCCGATGGAACGTTTCGCTGAACGTTTCCCTAGGGGATGCTCGAACTGCGGAGCGTCAAAGTCTTCCATCGTCGTGCAGGAACTCGTAGGACCCTATTCGGGCAGGAGACACTTAGCCGTCCTGGCCTCCGGGGTGGATCTACAGAGGCAGCGGCTTGGCCCCAGGCTTGCCGTGCGTGGCTTGGCCTCCGCAGTAAGCTTGGGCGGCATCTTGGGCGCGCAGTCAACCTATTTTGCCGAATGCCAGGCATGCCACGAGGCATGGCTCTGGCGGCCCGAATCGGAGACCTGGGTCAACACCGGGGAGGTTCAGAAGCGCAAGAGGGCAAGAGGCGTCACCAACACTCCTGGCGACGCGAATGAGAAGAGAAGGAAGGCGATAGGAACCGTGTACTGACGTTCCCGGGCTGAACGTTGGCTGATCGGCGGACCTGCGGCATTCTACCCAACCGAAACCTCACTGCCTCCCTTGCTGTCGACGAGGAAGGAGGCAGGTTGGGAGGGGATCTCCAGCATCTCGTCCAAGCGCAGCAAGGAGACAGCCGCTTCCCGTCCGATGAGGTGGATGTAGAGGACTTTGTCAGGGCTCATCAGATCCGGCCGCGGCCTCGCGATGCGGTGGGAGAGAATTCTGACGAGCGGCAGTAGATTGCTTGATGGGCACTTGGCCCTTTTCAGCACGATCTTCCAGCTCTCGCCCTTGTTGATCCCATCTGCGACCTTCATGGCCAGGCCAATCACGCTATCCGGATCGCTTCCGCACCAGAAGTCCGCAGGAACCCAGGATCGGGTGTAGGAGAACCTATCCGGCTGGATCGCGTACAGGTACCTGAGGCGCCTCACGACCCTGCGAGGCTCTTCATCCGCAGCGAGCTTGATGACGCCCCGCACGTCGACACCCACAATTGATGCGCGACCGCGGACCGCGCCCAGCAGGTCGCCGACCTCCAGCCGCGACTCGCTGGGGTAGGCAAGATCATGCGTTGACAGCAGGTTTGCCTTCCGCTCCATCATGCGAAAGGCCGCTTCACGGAGGGATAGAAATATCCGACGCTTTGCACCCGGGATTTCCTGCGAGGGTCCCTTGAATCCTCCGTCCGGCGTCCTGCCCAACGTGCGAAAAGCTAGTTAAGGGAGCGCTCGGCTGTGAGGCTGGTCCGAGTTGGCTGCGCCGGAGCAGGAGATACGCCGCTGCGTTGCATGTGGACGGAGGCTGTACAGACCAAGAAGCTGCGGTCGATGTGGAGGGGCTTTCTGCACCAAGCACATCAACCCCAGGGCACATGGATGCCTGCCCCCCCGCCCCCCTTCTAGGTACCTCACCCCCAGAACTGGGGCCGTCCTCCTAGTGGTGGCCGCCGTTCTGGTCGCGATCGGTCTCTACGGGCAGTCGAGGCCGCGTCCGGGCCGCGTACACCTGAGCTGGCAGAACGACCCGGAAACGACGATGACCGTCGTCTGGTGGACTTCAAAAGCCGGCCCCGGTAGGGTGAGATATGGCCGCGTGCTCCTCGACAGGTCGGTTACCGCCACGAGCGAACCATTCGATGACGGGTATCTGAACTTCGCTAAGATCGACGGGCTTGAGCCAGACACGAAGTATCGATACAAGTGCGGAACGAAGGGGGAGTGGAGCAGAACCGCGGCCTTCAAGACGGCCCCCGAAGATGATGCCTCGGCCTCCTTTTCCTTCTCCTTCCTGTGCGACTCCCGTTCCCAGCGTGAGCCCAGGAGAAAGGTCGCCGACCTAGTGCGGAGGAAGGGAGGAGATTTGATCATAGACGCGGGGGACCTCGTTTCCAATGGGGACCTTGCCCAGGAATGGAGGGATTGGTTCTGGGACATGCGGAATACCCTTTCGGATGTCAGCTTCATGCCGGTGGTGGGCAACCACGAACACAACTCCGAGCTGTACTACAAACAGTTCGCACTTCCTAGTGGCGAGGAATACTACTCCTTTGACTATGCAAACACCCACTTCGTCGCCCTTAACACCGAGATACAGTTGGACGGCGCCCAGGCATCGTGGCTTGAGGAGGATCTGCGCCGCGCAAGGAACGACCCAGACATCGTCTGGATTGTTGCCTTCTTCCACCAACCGATTTTCACGGCATCGAGCCATGCCGGACGCCAGGATGTTGCCGCTGTATGGGGCCCGCTGATGGACAGGTATCATGTGGACCTCGTCTTGGCTGGACACAATCACTGCTATGAGAGGACGTCGGCGCTGCTCTCGAACGGCACCATAACGGACCGGGGCCGCAACCTCGTCAATCCAGCGGGCACAGTCCATGTGACCGCCGGCGGGGCGGGAGCTCCGCTGTATGAGAGTCGCGGCGCCCCGTTCATAGAACACGCTAGAAGCGTTTACCACTTCGTCAGGATCGAGGTGAATGGGAGGCAAATGGAACTGAGGGCGATGAGGGACGACGGATCAACCTTCGATACCCTGACTGTCAAGAAGGCCTAGCTGAGTTCGGCCTCAAGATCCTCGAAAAGCCCGGTGAAGGCGTTGATGTGCTCCTTGCGGGGCCCTCCCTCTGACGCATACGTGACCTCGTAGTAGGGCATGTTGACGGGGCGGACGCTCTCCAACCGGTAGCGGGGGTAGATGCTTCGGATCAAGGTCTCGAAGCTTTCATGGTCGTACCTCTTTTCAAAAAGGCGGGAGACCCTGGTTAGTGCGGTGCTGGGAAGCTGTCCCTTGACGGAGTCCGGCCGGGCAGGGAACTTGATCTCCTTTGACAGCGAGCCTCGGAGGCGTCCCTTCCCGTCCTCGGAGAGCTCTACGATCCCCTTGTCCGAGAGCTCCTCCATCATCTGACGAATCTTCGCCCCACTGATGCCGAGCTCGTCTTCGCATTCCTCGGGTTTCTTCCCTTCGACCAGGCAGCGCACCACGCCAAGGTGGCTCTCCCCAAAGGATGCCAGGCCTCGGAGCCCGCTGGACCGTTTGAACTCGCGGAAGTCCACGACGAGCTCCCTCAGGTAGGCATCGAAGAGCACCCTGCACCTGATCACAAGCTTGCCCGACAGCCGCCCCTGCTTCCGAAGCGACAGGATCGCCTCAAACATCGGCAGGTGGACCAGCTGAACCGATTCGATGAACTCCTTGGGTTTGCCGGTCCAGCTCTTCCTCATCCTCTCCAGGGCCATGCCCTTGGCAGAGTCCAGGCGGAGAACCACCGGGAAGGATTCCATCTCCTCGCCCAAGAGCGCTCGGGTTTCTGTGATCTGCAAAGGTATCTGGGATACCTCAGCTGCCTCCTCCTCAAGCTCGGTTTCTGCCTCTGTCCCGGGCTCGGCGAGGCTTGCCAGGCTAACTTCTTCCTGCTGCTCTGCCTCCTCGGCCTCGAGATCCTCAGCCTCAGGCTCCTCCAGCTGTGCTTCTTGCGGCTCCGCGTCCTTGACGATCAGCTCGTCCGCGTAGGATGCCCTCCTACCCCGGTCGACGCGTTCGGGGCCAAGGACGATCTTGGGAATCGCTTCCACCTCCTCTTGGGCTTCCTCAGCCCCGGCCTCGGGAGCGGCTTCCTCACCCGCCTCGGTCTCGCTGAGAAGGCCTGGAGGCGCTTCGGTTTCGGGCGGGGCAGCCCCCTCGGGAGCAACGTCCTCGGGGCTCGCGGAGACTATCTCCAGCTCTTCTTCAGCCGAGGCTTTCTCCGGCACGGCGGAAGCCGCGTGCACCTTGGCCTCCTCGCCCCATATGCTCCTTATCCCCGACGCCTCGGCCGGCCCGACTGCGGGAGCCTCTGCCCTCTTTGCCCCCTCGACCGGCGGCAGCTGTTTCTGGGGCATTGACTCCTTTCCCGAGTGGTGGGTTAGCCTGGGCCTTATCTGTATGAGGAAGGCACGTTGCTGTGTCTTCTGATCCGCCAGTATGGCGAAGCCCGAAGGTATCCCTCGGACGAAGTCCGAGTCGGCCAGTTGGGCCGGAAGCTTGGCAGGCACCCTCCTCAGCAGGGCCGCTATGTCATCCTCCAATCCCAAGCTGTGGCCAATGAGTATGTCCACCTGTGAGAGTATGTCGTCATCGGTGGCGGCCGGCCTCTGCGTCGCGAACACCAACGCGCAGCCCGGCTTTCGCCCGACCTTGGCGTATTCAATGAGGGGTTTCGACGCCGCGGTCAATCCCCTCCTTGGTATCAAGAGGTGGGCCTCGTCTATCATAAGCCAGGTCACCGGGATCCTCGGTCCCTCCCCGGCGACCCCTAGCTCCTCCCTGCGGGAGCTCTCCATCCTCGCTTGCAGGATCTTCTTCGCAATGATCCCGACTATCAGCGCCCTCATCTGGTTCTCAAGCCTGGGGTGGCTGACGTCGATCACGGTCACCCTGTCCCAGACTGAGATCTCCTCTATGGGGGTCCCTTCCCGCGAGAATATCCCCCAGTTCTCGGCAGCTTTGAGCCTCGCGATCACGCTGCGCCGGGTTGAGCGGGCGTATCCCTTCTCCTCCGAACACAGCTCCATGTCCCTGTCCATCACGTCGACTATGTCATCGATCGTGTAGTCGTTGCCCTTTCCAGGGATGAACTCCACCTCGTTCAGGCCCTTCCTGACCTTGTATCCTTCGCGGACCTTCTCCAGCGCCTCGCCTATGAGCAGGCCCTGTATCTTGAACCTGTCCAAGCCGAATACGAGGCACCATTCCTCAGAGGCCAATTCGGAGGGCTTGATCGAGAAGGACCCGTCTAGGACGTCGCTCCCTTGTCCGAAGATCCCGAGCGGCCCGAGGATGCGAACGTTGTTCAAGGCCTCCGGCTTGAGGCCCCATCTCTCGAGCTCGCCGATCTCCTTCTTGTTCTGGTTCTCCTTTTTCATGGACCAGTAGATGCCTATTGGGTCAACTATCACCGTTCCGATGCCGATCCTGGTTCTGCATAGCTCCTCGGCCATGACCCCGAGGGTGTAGCTCTTGCCGCCGCCCCTCTTTCCACATATGAAGACGATGTGGGGGAACTTGGCATCGACCAGGACCCGGTATCCATGGAAGGACTGACCGCTTGCCTGTTTCTCGCACACAACACCGAGGTCAAGCAGGCCCTCGAACCCCTCGCGCTTCTGCTCCTTCTGGGTCCTCCCCACCACGACGGCCTCTTTCCTCTGGTCGTAGACTGGGTCGAAGCGCTCGTCGACTATGGGGCGGAAGGCTGTGCTAGCGTAGAGTCTTCCCAACCGCGGCCGCTTCCATCTCGGAAAAATCCGACAAGCCTCTTATATTTTTTCCAACCCAAGGCAGCGAAGGGCGATGCACCTTCGGACCGACACCCGTTTGCGCGCCCATAGGCACCGGCTAGCCCTACGCGGTATCGTTTCCCGCCCCCGGGCCTCGGCCGACAACCTCAGGGACTGGTGGGCTCGAGAGCCGGACCGTGTTTCAGGAAGCTCCAGCGGACCATCGCCGCGATGCATGCTAGGCCCAAAGCCCAGAAGACACCGAGAAGAACCATCCAACTGGTCTTCCGAGACTGGCGCTTCTCTTCCGACCGGGCAACCAGTTCATCCTGCGCTTTCCCCCGCTTGCTGATGACCTCCTGATAGCTCGCGGAATAGGTCTGGAAACGGACGTTGCCCTCGGAAACCCAACGATAGGCATCTGCCAGGAGGGAGCGGAACTCCGGCTGCTCCAGCAACCTTCCGTAGTAGCTCTCCGCCGTGGGCTGCTCCCTGAGAAACAGGCCCGTCAGGGTGGCCGACCGGCCACCGTGCTCGCCCTCGTAGGCTATCACCAGCGGCGAGCCCGTCTTCCTCTCGCGGAAGAGGACCGTTCTGCTTCCCGTCCCAGTCTCCACATCGATCGGCTTCTTGTCCTTGTCGCCGGCATAGGCGAAGAACTGGCCCACAAGATCGAAGCTGTCTGGAAGGCTTTCCCCGAAGCCGGCGAGGCGATCGCCCCTTACGTACTCATTCACGTATGCTCCAGCCTTCCTGGTCCCGCTTCCCGTTGCATTGCCGAAGGCGGGGAAAACCGACCTTGCCAGATCACCCACCTGGGTCTGCCAGGAGCTACCGTAGAACCCGATGGTCGAGCCCCCGCTGCGGAAGTACTCGACGACCGGTTGGACCAGCGCCGTGAGGTCGCCTGAGCCCACGGAGGTCAAGACCAGGCATTTGACGTTGGGAAGCGCGAGCAGGGATGCCGCGAGGCTGGGATCGGTGAGGACGACGAATTCCTCGCCCTGGCTCGACGAGGAGTTGAGGATGGCTGTCACCCCTTGCGCAAACCCGTCCATGGTCCCGTCGTAGACAACGACGAGGGGGCGGAACTCAACACAGTAGGACGGGGCAGCCACCAGCAGTATCGCCACCGCGCACAGGGAAATGGGGGGAGTCCTCATTGCTTCACCCCCCTTTGCATCGGATCCACCAGCAGGACCGCCCGCTCTCCGTCCGAGTACCCCTGGACGAGTTCAAGCAGATGCCTCTCGGGCACCCAGGTGACGATCTGGCGGAGCCCGTCCTCGGGAATGTCGATCGTGAACGATACCGAGAACCTCTCGTCCCTCTTCACGGTGTCGAATACAAGGACTCCGTCCCGGGGAGCCTCAGATGTCCGGGGCACCTCCTTCAGCATCGTCCCCGATCTGATGTACTCCTTCTTGTCATCGCCCCTCGAGATCGTCAGGTACTGCAGGCTCTGCTCTGCTTCCATGAAGAATCCCGGGCAACCCTCGAAGTAACGGACCTCGTCACCCCTGACGAGCATCGCGAACACCAGGGGCAACGTCGCCATCATAGATCCGTTATTGAATGCCTCAAGGAACCTTGAGAAGTCCAAGATGGTGGCTTCGTACCTTGTCCCGTTCAGCTCAATATCCGCCTCCATCATCTCCGCATCACCGCCGAGCGTTGTGACATACCCTTCGACCTTGGCGACGTTCGGCAGCTCATGCAGTGAGATGCTGGCCGAGACGTTCGCATCGAGATCCTTTTCGAAAAGGGACGAGAACCGCAGTTCCACCCTTTCGAAATCCCTGGTTGCCATGAAGGAGAAGGATAGCTCGCTATCCAAGCCCACCGCCGGGGCGCGCTTGACGAGCGCCTGCGGATACTCGTTGCCCAGAACCAACAACGCGTCCTCTGCCTTGGGTTTCACGATCGTTGCCACGAGAAGCGTGGACAGAATCACGGATGACGCCATTATGGTCGCAAGGCGTGGATCAATCCTCGGCAACTCTGCAGCCTCCTTTGACTGTGCATCGGGCCTCACTCATGCTCTTTCCAGCCGCGTTAGGCGGACTTCAGCGTACAGTTTCCTACGGACCATCAGGGTGTAGAGCGCAAATCCGCTGAGCAGGAACGTTCCTGTGACCGCGGCCCATTCAATCAGGTAGACGTTGAAAAGCGCTCTTCTGGCCAGGACCCTCGCCTCATCCACCTTCTCGTTGACCAGCCTTATGGCGAAGTCGTAAGCCTCTAGGGCAGAGGTGTACTCGCCCGAGAAGTACAGCTTGTCCGCGGCCGCCCTTGCCCCGTCGCAGTCCATCGCGGCGGCCGTGACGGCAGCGAAGTCGCCCCCAAAGCTATCCACGATATCAACCATCGAGTCGAGGGTCAAACGGATATCCCAGTACTGCCTTGACCTGCGCCTGATCATGTAGACCACATCGAGGTCCTCGGGAAGCTTCCTTCCCGCCGTGAGCATGACCACGTTTATGGCGAAGTCCCCATAGTACTCCCATGTCATGAACATCAATCCCCCCGAAGGGGTCCAGTCGGTGGTCATTGAGAATCCTCGCCCCTTGCCCACATCCCACCAGACTAGGTGGGGTATCCTTCCGTAGCTGAAGGTTTCGCCCTCGGCCACGAGATGGGAGGTCTGCTTGAGAACCGTTATGTGGCCCTCGCCGAAGACGCCTTTCGTCCCCAGGGTTTCCCAGGGCAGGCTCCTGCCGAACTCGCCCTCGCGATCAACGATGACCATCCGGATCGCCTGGTCGCAGTACCTATGGTCCTGCATTTCTACCGGCAGGACTTCCGCTACCGTGGTCGTGGTCCATGTCGGAAATACCGTGCCCCTTCCCTCATAGCTTTCGGCCCCTCCAATCATTATGATGCCCAGCCCGCTGTCCGTCACGGCCTCGGTCATCCAGCTGATCTCGGCCGGCCTGAACACATCCTTGTTGGCATCGCTGAGTATTATGACGTCAAAGTTGTTCTTCAGCCGATCCGAAGTCCTGGGCATGTAGTACCTCATCTGCTTGTTGATGAAGTCAAGGGAGGCGTGGGAGGTGCATGCCGTGACCGGGACGGCCGTGAAGCTTGGCTCCATTCTCAGATAGGGAAAAGGGCTTCTGACGACAATCGCATCCCCCAAGTACAGGACCCGAATCTTGCTTGTCTGGGGATCGCACCTCATCTCCCTGGCCTGGCTTGCAGTTGTCGCCAGCATCAAGATGCATGCCGGAGCAAGCCAGGGCGCGAGGCCCCTTTGCATGGGCGTGGTTTGGAACAGACCTCAGATAAATATCCAACCCCGGGAGTTCGGAGTCTCCGCCCGGATGACAAAACGTTTTTTTGTCAGTTCGGATGAGTGCGGCGGCATGGGCAAATCCGTGATCCGGGAACCAACCGGATCATGGCCCACTCGCCTTGTCACCCCTAGGCGGCCGGTGCGACGGTCTGTCGGTCTCCTCGTCATCACCATGGTGGTGGCCCTATCCTGCCTAGCCGCCACGGCTGAGGCAAGGCAGGAAAGAATATCCTGCCTCCTGATTGGCTCCGTCATACCCGGGGTGTGTCCGCTCCCCAACTACTTCAGCGAGGATCCGCTCTTCATGTACATGTCGGATCCCCAGCAGGCCGGCCTGCCGGACGAGGAGAGGCTGAGGCTTGACCGACTGTACTTTCCCCGCACAAGGAAGGTGCTCCTAGACAAGTTTGACATGGTCTTCATATACGATCCGCGACTGGAGCACTGGGAGCCCAGGTTCTTCAGCGACTTGAACTACGCCTTCAGAGAGGCCGCGATGCCGTCCTTCTGGTCGTTCGGGCCGTCTTACCCGTTCATCGCATCGACCATCTTCTACGAGACGCTCCCGATATACGACTACAGCGGGTACTTCTCCAGGCCTTGGCGCCTAGTTTTCCGGGAGAACAGAGAACCAGTCTTTCTCCCATTCAGGGAGCTCGGCATGGAGAGGGTCGTTGGGCACGGCTACGGCAGGATGTTGCCGCGACAGGGCTCGGTGACCTGGGTGGATATGCAGCCCCTGGACCTACCTTGGATGACCTCCTGGAGGCCCGGGGGTAAGGAGGCGGGGCTGTCCTGGGTTTGCGCGGATGAGTTCTGCGTCTACTGGTGGGCACTTGCCCCCTCCGCCCGCGGCCTCAACCCCTTCGCCATCGACATGATGGCGAACCTTGTGCTATATTCGCTTGACCTGCCCTTGATCACGGATGTGCGCGCCAGGCGCGAGGCCAGACATCTTCTCTCGAGCCTCAGAGCCGAGGAATCTTTGGCGCTCTCGATGATAGAGTGGGCCGACAAATTCGGGGCCAACACGATGCCCCTATCGGAGCGGGTCTCCAAGTTGGACATCGATATGGGAAAGGCCAAGGAGCACTATGTCGATCAGGAGTACGAAACCGCAGTCACGATCCTGGACTCGACATCCTCGGCAATGAGCGCCATCACCAAGGATGCCGTCGAGCTCAAGAACGAGGCATTGGTGTGGGTATTCGTCTCGGAGTGGTTGGTGGTGACCGCGACCTTCTGCCTGTCCGGCGTCTGCCTGTGGAGCCTCATGGTCCGGCGGAAGGTGTACAGGCCCGCCGCTGCCACCCGGGTCTCTCCCGCCTACAAGGGCAAGGGGATATGGTCCGAGGAGAAACAGAGGTAGGCCAAGCCCCTGCTGCTACCTCCGGTGATAGAACGGCGGCGGCTTCCTCCTCTCATCCTCCAGGGCCGCCAGCATCCCATCGGCACTGCCTCCCGATCGCGCCAGCACAGCTAGACGGGCATCAAGGGACTTCGAGTCGAGCGCCCCGGCGAGCCCAGGGGTGAAACTGCCGAGCTCGTCGTCCGGCACCGGTTCAGCAAGAAGCCCAGTGGTCTCGTGGAGCGAGAACGGCAGCCTCTGCACTCCTCGGCTCGTGCCGTGATAACGCTTCGGATGTATGACGCTCCTCAGAAGGTCCCCGCGGCACTCCTCGCTTGCCCTGCGGACGAGGAAGTGCTTGAGATCCAGGAACAGGCTGGGGGCGACGGCCAGGAAGGGCCGGCCGTCGATCAGATCCGGGAACGCGGAGGAGGGAACGTGAACGTGGAAGCCGCTGGACCCACTGAACTTAACCCAGTGGGGGACGT
>Ga0315308_1002522_pt1 | contig 10372 bp, 13 predicted proteins | sample TDP3_MG_FD_203078 | JGI IMG/M metagenome (GOLD analysis project Ga0315308, IMG submission 203078) | Freshwater sediment microbial communities from Lake Towuti, South Sulawesi, Indonesia - TDP3 | ecosystem: Environmental > Aquatic > Freshwater > Lake > Sediment | place: Indonesia: South Sulawesi...
AGGCTGATGCTGCCGGTGAAGATGGCGATTTCTTAAGAAAAGTTCAAGTTATAGAGGAGGTTGATGCTGCTCTGCCCCGGCTGCTGGACCTCCAGCCGGAAGTAATTGTAGTTACTGGCGACCACTCTACCCCTGCTCTACTAAAGGCTCATAGCTGGCACCCTGTTCCCTTCCTGCTATATTCCCAGTGGTGTCGACCTGATGATGTAGTTGAGTTTTCTGAGACAGCCTGTGCCAAAGGCTCCCTGGGGAGATTCCCTGCCTTAGAGGTTATGCCCTTGGCACTGGCTAATGCTCTAAAGCTGACCAAGTTTGGCGCCTGAGAGGGAGCAATATATGCGTCTACCGATAATCGCTGGCAACTGGAAGATGAACACCACTGTGGAACAAGCTATTGATAAGCTAGCAGCAAAGCTTTGGGGCTGACTAGAACCGAGCCGAGGGATGTTCAAGATTCGCTGAAGGATTTGCATCTGTAAAGGATAATCAAGGTATAAATTGAAATGGGTTAGGCGGAGGTGAGTAATGAAAAGACAGAAGTTGCTTAGTTACACCGTATTTTTCGAACCAGCCTCAGAAGGAGGATACACAGTTACTGTTCCCGCGCTCCCCGGCTGTGTTACCGAAGGAGATACCCTGCAGGAGGCGAGAGAGATGGCTACCGACGCCATCAAGTGTTATTGTGAAAGCCTCCTTAAGGATGGTGAGCCCCTACCAGTAGATGTGGAGTTGCCTGAACCAGTGAAGGAGAAGCTTCAGGTCGCGCTTGGAGAATAAATGACTGATAGTATCCCAGCTATCAAGCCTGAAGCGCTTATGAGAGCTCTGGCAAGGGCTGGGTTTTATGTCCATCACCAGACCGGCAGTCATGTAGCCATGAGGCATAGGGAGAACAAGACCAAAAGGGTGACTATTCCTAGACATAGCAAGACCCTTAAAAAAGGAACTTTAGGCAGTATCTTAAAGCAAGCAGGGCTAACAATTGAAGAGTTCAAAAGACTTCTTTAGACTCTAGGGGGGCAATATATGCGTCTACCGATAATCGCTGGCAACTGGAAGATGAACACCACTGTGGAACAAGCCATCGAGCTGGTTCAGGAGATGCGGGGCAGGCTGGATAAAATAGAGGGGGTGGAAAAGGTCCTCTGCCCTCCTTTTATTTCTCTAACTGCTGTTGGTGAGCTTATAGCTGATTCCTCTATTAAACTAGGGGCGCAGAATCTATATTTTGAGGAGAAAGGGGCCTATACTGGTGAGGTCTCTCCGCTGATGCTAGCTGGTCTATGTGAGTATGTTATCCTGGGGCACTCTGAGAGGCGACAGTATTTCGGGGAGACGGATGAGATAGTGAATAAGAAGGTTAGAGCAGCGCTAAAGGTCGGGCTTAAGCCTATCTTGTGTGTCGGGGAACGTTTGGAGGAGAACGAGGCGGGTAAAACAGAGAAAGTGGTGACCAGGCAGGTGAGAGGAGCTTTAGCTGGGATTGACTCACCACAGGGGCTGGTTATTGCCTACGAGCCAATCTGGGCCATCGGCACTGGCAAGGCAGCTACCGGAGAACAAGCCAATACCACTATCGGGCTTATCCGTCACATTGTTTCCCAATTATACAGCCAGCAGTCTGCCCAAGCCATACGCCTTCAATATGGTGGCAGCGTCACCAGCGCTAACATCGCTGAATTTATAGCTCAGCCAGAGATTGACGGTGCTCTGGTAGGGGGAGCCAGTCTGAAAGCGGTGGAGTTCCTCAGCATTGTGGAACAAACTGCTCAAGCTAAAAGAGGATGAAGTGGGTTATTGCCATCGTGGGTCCTACTGCTGTAGGTAAGAGCGAGCTAGCTCTTTCCCTAGCCCAGACCCTCGACGGCGAGATTGTCAGTGCTGACAGCCGTCAAGTCTACCGCTATATGGACATTGGCACTGCCAAGCCAAGCCTCGAAGAGCGTGCCCTTGTACCCCATCACCTTATTGATATAGTCAACCCTGACGAAACCTTCAGCCTTGCCCTTTATCAGCCCTTAGCCCATAAAGCCATCGAAGATATTCTGCGACGGGATAAGCTGCCACTGGTAGTGGGGGGCAGTGGTCTTTATGTGTGGTCAGTGGTGGAGGGCTGGCATATCCCCCAAGTCTCCCCGGATTATAACTTTAGGCGGCAGATGGAGGAAAAGGCAGCCAGGGAGGGGATTAGTTCATTGTATCAGCAGCTAGAAGAGGTTGACCCAGCGGCGGCAAAGAAAATAGACCCCCGCAATATGCGGCGGGTGATTAGGGCTCTTGAAGTGTATGAGGCAACCCACACCCCCTTCTCTCAGCTTCAGGAGAAGAAGCCACCGCCCTTTAATACCCTTATTTTGGGACTGACCACCAGTAGAGACGAGTTATATAGGAGAATCGATCATCGAGTTGACGACATGATAAAGCAGGGTTTGGTGAAGGAGGTGCAAGCTCTAACGGATAGGTGCTACGGATTCGAGCTCCCGGCTATGTCCGGCGTAGGCTACAAGCAGATTGGTCAGTTTCTCCAGGGGAAAGTAGATCTAGCTGCTGCTATCCAGCAGATCAAATTTGAGACCCATCGCTTTGCCCGCCACCAGTATGCTTGGTTTAGACTCAATAACCCACGCATTCACTGGTTTGACATACCAGAGCAAGGGGAGAGTAACATCTTGCCCTTGGTGGAAAAAGAGATAAAGGGGCGAATAAGAAGGTAGTTTTTGTGCTTAACTCACCTGCTAGTCAACCCAGCAAGCAGGTCATTCCGCCATCAATGACAATCATTGCCCCGGTAACATAATCGGCAGCATCGGAGGCAAGATAAATCACTGCCGCTGCAATCTCTTCAATTTTGGCAGCACGCTTTAAGGGGACTCTATCAAATAAGGCCCGCAAATGGGGGACTTCTAAACTATAGGGAAAGGCTGTTTCAATAAAGCCTGGGACCACCGTATTGACCCGAATATGATAGGGAGCCCACTCCACGGCTAAACTCTGGGTCAAATTGATAACTCCAGCTTTAGCAGCCCCATAAGCTGGGTTAGTCGGGCCAGCCCGCAGACCCTCTGTCGAGGCAATATTGACAATGCTCCCCTTCCCCTGCTTTATCATCGCTTCCGCTACTGCCTTGCTGCACAAGAAGCAGCCCGTTAGATTCTCCCGCAGAAGGGAATCAAACCCCCGCTCGCTTAGCTCTAAAGCTGGCTTTAAGAAGCTAGTCCCCACATTGTTGACCAGAATATCAATTCTGCGGAACTCTTCCAGTGCTCTTTTTGCCAAATTGGCTACCTGCTCACTGACTCGCACATCTGTAGGCACAGCAAGAGCTTTCCGGCCCAGATGGCGAATCTCTGCTGCCACGCTCTCGATAGCTTCAGCGGTTCGTGCGGCAACCACCACATCAGCCCCCGCTTTAGCCAGCTCCAGAGCAATGCCCCTCCCCGTCCCCCTGCCAGCCCCAGCCACAATGGCTACCCTGTCTTTCAGAGAAAACAATGAGCTTATGTCTGCACTTGCCATTCCTGACCTCCTCTTGGCGGTGCCTTTTGGACAAAATCCGAACGCTGAATTCTGAAATCCAATCGCTCGGGCAAAAAAGAAGAGGGTTGGGGGAAGGAATTTTTGCTTGCCCTCGCTTTTCCACCGCCGAATTCTGTGCCAACAAAGTTGACGCGCCGCCCTGATTTCAAGTTTTTGGCGACAAATTCTTTTTCCATAAAACTAAATTTGCGACTTCAATGTTTTGTTAAACCAATCAGACAATATTCTATTAACCAAGTTGGCATTTTCAAGGTTTGGAACATGTCCTGCATCATGGAGCTTCAATTCTTTTGGTTCTTTGACAAAATTATATAGCAACATAGATTGATCCTTGGTCTGAAACAAATCATTTTCATTATGTGATAGAACTAAAATAGGTATGTCTATTTTCCCAGCAATTTTAGTGGCATCCCAAGAAAGCAATTCTTTATAGGTAGAAACAGAGAATTTACGCGCGTCAGATATAAGCTTATCATTCTTAATGCTTCTGATAATTTTGGAATTAGACAAGAATTTACTATAAGGAAGGAAGTAATTAACACTAACTCTCAATGGGATAATTTTTGATACTATGCTACACATCATCAACAAAAACTTTCTAAAGCTGTTCATCACAAAATCAATTGGGCGAGTAGCGCAATTGCTGGCAACCAAGCTTTTGATTTTATGCGCTCTATCATCTGCTGCAGCATGAACACCCACAGTGGCCCCAAGGCTATTGCCAAAAACACCTATTTGATCATTAATTTCAGCACGGATATAATCTAACGCGCTATTGGTATCCTCAATATAATCCTTTAATGTCCAATAGCCCCTTTCCCCCTCACTTTTGCCGCAACACCGAAAATCTAAAGCCAAACAATTGTATCCCTGTTCTACTAAAAGGGGCGCTAACTCATCATACTCAAAAGAATGAAAACCCAAACCATGAAGCAATAAAATAGTTGGTAAATTTTTATCTATCAGATACAATTTACCATAAAGATTATATCTTCCTGAATCTATTCGAATATCTTGAAATGTAAACATATTTTTACTCTTTATCATTTAATTTTGATTTTCGCCAAAGAGCAATGCCCAACCAAGCATGGTATAGATTGCCACCGATGAGACCTCCCACAACAGCCCCAGTTTTTGCGGTCGTAATGCTGCCACCTAATTCTGAAAATTGGCGGAGGGGGTGGGATTCGAACCCACGCCCCGATAAATCGGGGAGCGGTTTTCAAGACCGCCTCCATAGGCCACTCGGACACCCCTCCAGCTTTGGATTATAGCCTAATTACGCTCTAATTTCCAAAGTTTGCCAACATTCTTCAAACAAGAAAACAGAAGGGTTAGGTAAACTAAGGGTAGAAAGCAGACAGTCCCATAGCTGAGATGACACGTTTCTTGCTTTGTATCCAAGCCGAGTGTGCTATAATGCCATAGAGGATTTTCCTGTCAGAAAACAATCGGGGGTAGGTGAAATGCAGATGGACTTGAGAAGGGAGGTAGATGCATGAGTGGGGAAAAGTTATTGTTGGAAGCTCGGCCATCTTGGTGGAACTTCTTCTGGCACTTCGTGTTTTTCTGGCTCATCATACCACTGATTATCGCTTTGTGGAAACGATGGGCACTTGTCTTGCGTGTCTACGAGAGTCGAGTTTCTTTGGAGAAGGGGGTTCTTTCGAAGAATTTTGTAGAGCTATTCATTAAAGATGTCCGCACCATCAATATCAAACAGGGCCTCCTGCAGAGGATTTTCAGAATCGGCGATGTAATGATCGCTACTGCAGGAACCGCAGGGTATGAAATTGTTGCCTCCGGTTTGCCAGGCCCAAAGCGGATCAAGGACCTAATCATTGGGCAAAGGCAAGGGAGCAAGGGTACGGGTGGCTAAGGTAAGATTGAGAGAGGCAACAGAGTCAAACCATAGCTAGAGTGCGGTTAAATTCACCACTCTCCTGCAGAGCAAGCTTGACTTTTAAAAGAGAACTTCCTTTACCCCATTACTTTTTCGCCACAGCACGGGGCTTTGCTACATCGCTACGGGGTTTTGCCACAGCACTACGGGGCCTTCCCACGCCGATACGAAACCGTTTCCCACCACTACGGTATAACTCTTCTCGCTGCCTCAGCCACAGGTAGCCCTGCTCAAGATAGGTGCTGAGTATGATAATCGGGAACCATATAGGAAGCAAGAGAAAGCCAAAGGGGATCAACTTTCTAATTTCCTTTAGCGAATAGGTGACCAGGAAGAGTGGATATACAACCACAATCGCTAGTCCAAACAGAATATACATCACCTTCTCCTAATCTCCATAAGCCAACTGTTGCTTCCTCTCTATATTACTATGGCGTTTTCTAGCTAAAGTTTCTTGCCTTATAGCACACACTCTCAAACTTGTCAATAATGCCGATACGAAGGTCTTCAGTCTCACCCTGAGCAATAGCGAGAGATTCTTCGGTCGCTTCGCTTCCTCAGAATGACAAAAGGGGTAGCCTAGAGCATCTGCTCTAGGCACTGTTGGAGCGGATGTTCCAATCTACCCAAGATGTGAGAGAAGATGCTTTCATACATCAGCTCAAAGAGTCTTGTCGACCAGGAGACCACCCTATAGAACAGTAGGGTGGGTGAAGCAGAGCGAAACCCGCTACAAGGCATTGGGAGTGGTGGGTTCCATTTCATTCCACCCACCCTACTAGAAACTCTCCTGAAGGGAATAAGCAAGTCAAAGAGCTATTGGCTACATCCCTCGATTGCCCAAATAGGCTCAGGGGGATATTATTAGGTGATTAAACTTTGAGGAGGCGAAATGGAGATCAAGGTCTTGGGTGTATGTGGCAGCCCTATTAAGGGAGGTAACACCGAGGTTTTTCTTAAGGAGGCGCTCAAGGTCGCTCAAGGTTTAGGTAATGTAAGCACAGAAATAATACCCTTAGCGGGCAAGCGAATTGAAGATTGCCGACACTGTAACTGGTGCATTAGTAAGCAAGAGAAGGACAAGTTTTGCGCCGCAAAGGATGACATGATGGAGATATATCCCAAGATTCTTGAAGCAGATGCTCTGCTCCTGGCTACCCCAACATACGCTACCCGGCTCTCCGGATATCTGGCTATTTTCCTAGACAGATTCCGAGCTATTATTTTAGGAAAGCACTATAAGAGGATGCTGACCAACAAGGTAGCTGGAGCACTAACCGTTGCCTGGCGGAGGAACACCGGTCCAGAAACCGCTTTACTTAGTGTCGTTTCTACCTTCCTTGGCTGGGGCATGGTAGTGGTCACCCCTGGGGAAGGCTTTTGTCAATTTGGCGCTGTAGGCTTGTCCAGTGATGAGGGGGCGGGAAAATTTGACCCCAGAGATAAGTTAGGGGTATTGAAAGACGAGTCTGGCATAAAGTCAGCCCATGCCCTGGCAAAGCGCTTAGTGGAGGTTACCCGCATATTGAAGGCAGGGAGGGAAGCCTAAAGGGAAAGCACTCTAAAGGGTTACTTTGCTTTCTTTATGACCTCTAGCCCCCTCGTATAAGGGCGTAGCACCTCTGGTATCAATACGCTGCCATCAGCCTGCTGATAGTTTTCTAATACAGCGATAAGAACCCGGGGCAAGGCTAACCCAGAGCCGTTAAGGGTATGAACAAACTGTGGTCTGGCATCAGGCTCAGGTCGATAGCGAATGTTAGCCCTTCTGGCCTGGAATTCACCGCAATTGCTCAGGCTGCTGACCTCCAGCCATTCCTCACAGCCAGGAGCCCACATTTCAATGTCATAGGCCTTGGTAGCAGCAAAGCCCAGGTCGCCAGTGCAAAGTTGCACCACTCGATAAGGAATACCCAGCTTGCGGCAGACATCCTCAGCATCCGCCACCATCTTTTCCAGCTCCTCAATTGAGTCAATAGGCTCGGTGAACTTGTAAAGTTCTACTTTGTCAAATTGATGTCCTCGCTTGATGCCTCGGGTATCTCTGCCAGCGGCCATTTTCTCACGGCGAAAGCAGGCAGAATAGGCTACATAATAGAGGGGTAAGGTATCCGGCTCAAGGATCTCTTCCCGATGGAGATTAGTTAGGGGTACCTCGGCAGTGGGGATGAACCAGAAATCATCCTCGTCATCGTGATAAAGGTTATCAGCGAATTTGGGCAGATTGGCTGAACCCACCATGCAGTCCCGCTTGACCATATAGGGGGGATAAATTTCAGTATAACCATGCTCTTTGACATGAAGGTCTAGCATCAAGGTAATTAGCGCCCGCTGAAGGAGTGCCCCCACTCCTTTAAGCACATAAAAACGGGTGCCGCTGAGTTTCACTCCTCTGGGGAAGTCAATAATATCCAGCGACTCACCTAACTCCCAGTGGGGAAGATGGGTAAAATCGAATTGGCGAGGCTCTCCCCAGCTTCGCACCACTATATTGTCACTCTCATCTTTCCCCACAGGGACGCTGGAATGAGGGATGTTGGGTATGCGGAGGAGAAGGTCTTCAAGCTTTGCCTCTGTCTCGTCGACCTCCTTTTGAAAGGAATCAATCCGTTCCCCTACCTGTCGCATCTGAGCTATTTTCTGCTCTTTCCCCGACCCTGTGAGACGAGCAATCTCCTTGCTTTCCCTTTTCTGTTGTGCTCTCAATGTTTCTACCTGTTGCAGTAGCTTGCGGCGTTGCTCATCTAGGGTAAGGATGTCATCCAGGGGTGCACTATCATGGCGCTTCTCCAACGCTTCTCGAACTATCTCAGGGTTTTGGCGGATAAATTGGATGCTAAGCATCTTTTTCAATAACCAATCTACTACTTTGTTTAATAATCCTACTCGTCATTCTGACCCCGATTTATCGGGGGAAGAATCTAGAGACCCTTCGCTATCCGCTCAGGGTGACAATTAAATACCCTCAATCTACTCTTTTGTCTTCAGCTGAGGAAAGAGGATCACCTCTCGGATAGAGGACTGATTAGTGAGAAGCATCACCAGACGGTCAATCCCCACCCCTAAGCCACCGGTAGGGGGCATGCCGTGCTCTAATGCCAGAACAAAATCAGCCTGGTACCGTTCTGCCTCTTCATCACCAAACTTGGCCCGCCATTCTTCCTGGGTGGTAAAGCGGTTAGCCTGCTCTTCTGGGTCGTTAAGCTCGGTGAAGGCATTGGCAATCTCCATCCCACCGGCGAAAACTTCAAACCGCTCCACTAACTGCTCATTGTCGGGCTTTCTCTTAGCCAAGGGGGTGGTGTCCACTGGATAGTCCAGCACAAAGGTAGGCTGAATCAGTTTGGGTTCCACGAAGGTAGAAGCCAGTTTATCGATGAGATAGGCTGGGCTGAGGGTTTCCTCTAGTTCCATCCCGATTGCCTGCATCGCCTGACGTAGGTTTGGAGCGCCCCCTTCAAGACGCTTCTCAAAATCAATGCCGCACCCTTGAAGAATAGCCTCACGCAGTGTGATGCGCTGCCACGGAAGGGTGAAGTCTATGGTATTCTCACCGAAACTGACCTGATGGGTGCCTAAGACCTCCTGGGCTATGCCAGATATCATCTCCTCAGCCATTTTCATCACATCATTGTAGTCGGCATAAGCCTCGTAGCTCTCCAGCATAGTAAACTCGGGGTTATGCTTGGTAGAGATGCCCTCGTTGCGGAAGATGCGCCCGATCTCGTAAACCTTGTCAAAGCCGCCGACAATGAGTCGTTTGAGGTAAAGCTCTGTGGCAATGCGCAGGTATAGGTCTTGGTCTAGAGCCTGATGATGGGTGATAAAAGGACAAGCCCTGGCTCCTCCCGCTATGGGGTGAAGCACCGGAGTTTCCACTTCGATAAAACCTCGGCTATCCAAGAAGCGCCGCATAGCAGCAATAACGCGACTACGTGTCAAGAATATATCCTTTGCCACCTGATTTGAGATGAGGTCGAGGTAGCGCTGGCGATAACGCTTCTCCACATCCACTAGCCCATGCCACTTCTCTGGCAAAGGCTGAATTGACTTAGCCAGCATAGCGAAAGCGGACACCTTTAGAGTGATTTCACCGCTCTGCGTCTTAAAGAGGCTCCCGCTGACACCGATAAAATCCCCGATATCGAAATCTTGGATAAGGTCGTATTTTCCCTTACCGAGCTCATCGCTGCGAAAGTAGATTTGGATTTTCCCTGAGCCATCCTGAAGGTCAATGAAGGTAGCCTTTCCCATACTTCGATGAGCTACAATGCGACCAGCGAGACTTAACACTGAGTCGGCAGCAATCTTACCTTGTTCAAAGAGGGCCTTTGCTTCCTGGGCGGTATGGGTGCGGTGGTAGCGATTGGGATAAGGATTGATACCTCGAGCCCGAAGCCTCTGCAATTTATCTAAGCGTTGTTCAGTTATACTAGCTAACCTTTTACTCATTTCCTTTATCCAGTGTCGTTATTATAAGGTATTCTCTTCATAGAGTGCAAAGGTGGGAAACGTTTAATAATGTAGGGACAGGTCTTTAGACCTGTCCGACCAACGGACAGACCTGAAGGTCTGTCCCTACAGAATGATCTACTCCTCGCAATGACGCTAAACGCTCTCAGGTAACCAAGGTTGACCAAGGGCACAGGGCATAGTATAGTGAGACAGCTTCTGAGATAATGGAACAAGAATGGGCAAGTGGGTTTTGGCAGCCAGGCTTATTGGCATCGGATGGTACATTGGTGCTTGCATTTTCTTTGGAGTGTGGGGAGGACATAAGCTTGACGAAAAGCTGGATACTCGTATAATATTTACGCTGGTTGGCTCATTCTTTGGCTTGGCAGTAGCCTTCCTCGGAACCTATCGCATGATATCCCCGCTATTAAAGGAGCAACAAAGCAAAGAGAAGGAGGACAATTAGTGCCCCAGCTT
>Ga0315308_1002523_pt1 | contig 10372 bp, 11 predicted proteins | sample TDP3_MG_FD_203078 | JGI IMG/M metagenome (GOLD analysis project Ga0315308, IMG submission 203078) | Freshwater sediment microbial communities from Lake Towuti, South Sulawesi, Indonesia - TDP3 | ecosystem: Environmental > Aquatic > Freshwater > Lake > Sediment | place: Indonesia: South Sulawesi...
ATTAGTAAGCACATATCCCTCAGGGTGAACAATGATTCCACTGCCAACGCTGCGTCTTCCCGATGGAGTAATAACTTCCCACCCCTGTTGCCAGGGCGGCGTCTGGGTTGTGTTTCCCACGCAAATACCTACCACAGCCGGCTTTACCTCATTAACAATATTACTAACCCACCCGATAATTATCGGCGTCGCGCCTGTAGTCGTATCAGGAGCGACATTACCACCGGCTATAGCCACAGAATGAATGTAAGAATCCACCAAGGTAGAGTTGGAATCTATTTTGCCCACAGCATCGTGCAATGCTGCCAGCGTAATATTTTTAACATATTTGTCCAGATTATTCTGCATTTCATCAATCTCAGTTTCAATGTCGCGACGAAAGAATAGTAGGGAACAAAAAATTAAGCCTACGCAGATGACTGTTATTAAAGCTACATTCTGCCAATTCTTCATGATTGATAATTTATAGAAATGTTTCTATTCTTACTACTGGCTGGACACTATCGGCTTTAGAGAAACCTGCACATTACGGATATGTTCCATTTTGCGCATTAGAGTAGACCGTATTTCACGAGAGACTGCGCTTGCTTCACTGACTGTTTTTTCTCCCTTTACGCACACCTCTACATCAATCCATATCTTCTGTCCTGTTTGTCTTGTCTTTAAATAGCCTATCTTTTTCACTTCCGGTAATGAAACTATTATTTCTTTTATCCTCTCAATTTTTTCAGGTGGCAGGGAAACATCGAGTAATCCGTGATAGTTCTCTACTACCAAAGTCGCCCCCATTTTGAAAACAACCAACCCTACCAACGCTGCTGCCAGTGGGTCTAATTGAGGAAAACCAAGCTGACTGCCGAGGATACAAATTACTACGGGTATGGAAGAGTAGGCATCAGAACGGTTATCTATAGACATGGATTTTAACGCGGGACTGTTCAACTCTTTAGCAGCACACATGCTATAATGGGAAACAACAAAATTCGAATATACTGAAAGTAATGCTACCCAGAAGGCTAAGATATTTGGTGGATTTATTCTAATCTGCAGGAACAAGACACTCAATGAACTGTAAAGTATTTTTACAGCGACAAAGATTAGTACAATACCTACAATTATCCCGACTATAAACTCGGCCTTGCCATAGCCATAAGGATGAGTTTTATCTATAGGTTTTTCACCAAACCGCGTGCCCCATGCTGCAAGGAGAGCACAGAGTATGTCCGCACCTGAATGGCACGCATCAGCTAACAATGCTCTACTACTGGTTAAGTACCCCACCAATCCTTTAATAGAAGCAAGCATAAAATTTTGTCCGGCGCTTAGCCATGTAGCTCTCCGACCGCAAGTTTCACATTTTTGTTGAGCCATTCATAATCCCCTTGGTAGAAGCTCTGGCTGCTCTTTGACTACTATCTCAATCGGTCTACCTCGACGTATCAACGAGAAGGTTATACCTCCGGATAAATCTCCATTCTTTATCACTTTTAGGAAGCTTATTAAATCAGGAGTGGATTTATTATCAACTTTCTCAATTATGTCACCGTCTCTTATTCCACTCTCTAATGCCAGACCTTCTGTTTCAGTGGCAATTACACCCTGGGTATCTTTCGGCAAGCCATAGGTAAATGCAATTTCTGGGGTGATCGTAACCGCAGCAATCCCCACAGAGACGATTTCTGCACTCCCTGTTTCTATTTCTGCATTTTTCAATAGATTAGCCGACCTATTTTGTAGAGCCGCTGGTTGAACTTGCCCCCAGGCGCCTCCTGCGACCTCAAATTTGATTTCCAGCCGTTTTCTTCCCCTAAGCACGGTTAACTTGACCTTATCCCCGGGTTTCTTCTCCGCTAGTAAAGTTCTTATTCGTGTTTCATCAGTAATTCTTATTCCATCAAAGCGGATGATTACATCCCCACGCTTTAATCCCGCCTCGGCAGCCGGGGAATTAGCATAAACTTCATTTATTAAAATGCCTCTATCTACCGGCACATTCAGCTGTTCGGCGAGGACATCATTTAAAATTTGTATGTTTATACCCAGCCAGGCGGGTGCATCTTCCGGCACTCTCGTATTAGGCTGATTTTGTTGCCCGGCCACGAGATATGGTCTGGGGTTAGAGTAACCTAAGAATTGCATAGCAACCTTCTGACTGATTCCATCCATATAACTGGTAAAGACTTCTTTTGCCTGATTTATTGGCACTGCGAAACCTAACCCGGTGTGTGTTTTAACAGGTGAATAGATTGCTGTGTTTATGCCGATAACTTCACCGCCTAAACTGACCAACGGACCGCCGGAATTGCCCTGATTTATTGGAGCATCTGTTTGGATGATATTATTTAGTTGATGTCCCTCAATAACCGCATAGGCTCTCACTGCACTGATTATGCCTGATGTTACGGTTTGGGATAAACCGAAAGGATTACCCAGGGCTAAGACTGTATCTCCTACTTGAATCGTATCGGAATTGCCTATGGGCGCAACTGTTAAGTCGATATTCTGCGGTTCTATTTTTACGATAGCCAGGTCACGGTCGGATGCCTGTGCCACTATCTCGCCTTCAAAAGTAGTTTGCCCTTGTGCGGTAAACAAAGTCACGGTGACAAACCTCTGTCCTGAAACAAGATGCGAATTAGTCAATATATATCCTCTTTTAGAAACAATTACGCCAGAACCCAGGCCCTGAAATCCTGGCATAGCTGCTCCTTGAACTTTAGAGGGCACAGGTGCATTCTGAATGGCCACGGGTGGAGTTTGCTGCACTGTAGGTTGTACCCAGACCTGTCCCTGTCCTACAATCGAGTTATTTGGCAAGCGGGGACAAAACATAAACGAACCACAATTGGGACAGGTAATTGAAGTCCAGGGAACGCCTGGCTGGCGCGTTACTTCCATTGCACAATTGGGACAGGACATAGTAAGCGTATTTGGACCAAACCCTTGCACCCCTCTGCCCCACGCTTGTGTTTGTCGCTGGGGCTGTTGCGGAGGTTGTAGCCATGCTTGGTTTTGCACTTGTGGGTTTTGCTCTATGACCGCTTGGCAATTAGGACAGATAACCGGAGTTAATGGGTTTTCTGGAGGATGGGTAGTTACCCAACCGCAGTTAGGACATTTACGCCATGCCAGATCAGGCGCTTGAGTTTCTACCGTTCCCCATTTCTGGAAAAACGGCTGGGCATTGGGCAGGCTAATTCCTACAACTGCTGGTTTTACTAATTCCACACTATTATGATAGGAATCTTGGGGTATACTACCAGGAATGGCTTGATTAGGTTTGGCACCCGACTCGGTTCTCGCAGGAAGATTTGTTTTGCCCAAGAACATCTTATCTTCCCAGCCCCGTTCCTTGCTTTTCCATCCTTTGCCGAAGAGCATCCACCCTATCACAATAATGATCAGAACTATTAAGCCCACCAGCCACGGTTTTAGTTTTTCTTTTGCACAGGTATTATCGGAATCTATTATTTTGTCCTTTGGTTTCATATCACTGACCCCTGAAAAGCCCGATACAGAACACCGGATATCCTCTATTCTGTTTCCGCAGGTTTCCTACTACTATTCTTCGCTCCTAAACCAATCAAGGTCAACCCACCGAAAACAAAGAGAATCGCTATCAGTCCCTTGATAATATCCCATACGAACCACCACCACGAAACCACCGCCCATAGCCCTACGGCTAGGACGATTAACCCGGCAATAATTTTATTCATCCTGTTAGACCTCCTTTATAATTTTTTACCCGACACTCATAATAGAAAATTCCCCATCAGACCCACAAAGGTCTAACGGGATTCATCTGTAAAATCTTCCTTCCATTCAAATTCTACTTCTGGCGTTTTCAACAAGTCCTTTTCAGCACCAATATAGGGCATTCGTTGAGCAAATCCGTAAATTCTACCTAAAATATTTGTCGGAAATGCACTTAGGAGTTGATTATATGCTCTAGCCACCTCATTATATTTCCCCTTCTCTTCTGCAATACGGTTTTCTGTATTTGTCAGCTCTTTAATTAAATCTTGCATAGATTGCGTAGCTTTTAAGTCCGGATACTGCTCAACTACAGCCAATAGCTTTGATAATGCAGTATCCAGCTTTGCCGCGGCTTCCATTTTCTCTGTCATATTTTTCGCTTGAGTTAACATTTCCCGCGCGTCAGACACATGCTTAAATATCTCTTCTTCATGAAAAGCGTACTTCCTTACGGTGACAACCAGGTTAGGAATCAGATTGCTGCGTCTTTTTAGTTCAACCCCAACCTGGGCAAAATATGCTTTAGAATCGGTCATTAGTCGGGAACAATCGTTGTACCAATGAATGAGTACCCAGACGACGGCAACAATCGCTATAGTTAAAAGCGTCCTAAATAGCCATGCTAAGATTTGATGTTTAGTGAGATATCTCTTTATATTTCTCGCTAACGCCTTAATTCTATCTGTCTGCCTGTGGGATAATGTTCGTATGGGATGTAATTTGTCGAAATATGCTCTTTTGATTACTGCTCTTATAAGACTCATTTTTCCAGTAATTAAAATGGCAATCTTTGAAATGGTTCCTTAGCCTGCTAATCGGTTTCTTCGGATTCCATCGCTTTACGGAACGCATCAATTGCCTTGTTATGTTCACCTTTACCATCATAGGCTAATCCTAAACTGTAATAGTATTTTGCTGTTTGTGGACTGAGTTCAATTGCTTTCTCATAAGCTTCAATAGACTTATCGTGCATTTTCCTTTTGTCGTAGAGTAATCCTAATCTATAGTAGGTCTCAGGCTGCTCTGGAAAAATTCTTAATGATTTTTGGTATGAATTTATTGCTTTGTCAACGAGAGCTTTTTTATTATAGGCTAAACCAAGATGAGAATATATTTCTGCTTTATCAAAAACCTTGGATATGGCACCATTGGGCTCAAGTTTTAATATCTTCTTATAGCAAGCGATTGCATCATCCCATAATCCCTTTTTACTGTAGGCTAGACCGAGTTTATAGTAGGCTTCTCCATCGGATGGATTAAGCTCTATTGCTTTTTTCAAAGAAGCTATCGCTTGGTCGACCTGACCTTTATCAGCATACTTCTTTCCCACTTTGCTAAAAATTATTGCTCGATCTATAGATTTTGGCTGAAAAAGCTGCTCAACCCATTCAAGGAATCTCTTGAATGCCAGTCCAACCATCTCTATTAAGATTTCGATTTTTGCTAACATCCTCGTTCCTCCTTGTATTACCCGATTAGCATATCGTCTTTTACTCGTTATCTATCAGTATCGGTACTTCTTTTTCCTGCAATTCCATCGCTTTTCGCAAGAAATCCACCGCTTTGTCATGCATGCCTTTACTATCATAAGCTAAGCCTAAACTATAATAATATCTCTGTTCTTGGGGATTAAGCGAAATTGCTTTCTTATAAGAGATAATTGCCTTATCATGCATTCTTTTACTATCATAAACCAAGCCGAGTCTGAAATAATATTCACCGTGATTTGAATCTAATTTTATTGCTTTTTTATAACATCTTAAAGCTTCCTCTGTTTGGTTAAAATGGTCGTAGGATAAACCTATATGATAATACACCTCGTGATTTTCCAGTCCTAACTCAATACATCTTTGGTAAGACTTCATAGCTTCGTCCCAGTTTTTTGTTCTCATATAGATTTTACCTAACTGAAAATATGCTTTTCCGTCTCCCGGGTTGAGTAGAATGACTTTCTGGTACAAATCAATTGCATCCTTTTTTAAACCTCTACCCATGCACTCCCTACCAATTTCAGCGTAGACCTTACTTACCTGCTTCGGGTCAAGGCTGAGAACTTTCTCTATAATATCGAGTAATTTTTCCAAATACAAGATAAGGAGTTTTAGAAATAATCTCAATTTTATGACCATATTCAAATCTTAATAACCATTAAAAAATTTTCTACGAACATTTATATTTTATCGTAAGACATTCTCAAATTTGAAAATCTCTGATAGGCTCTGTCTCACCTTTGGCGGGGACTCTTAATGGCGCGTGTTCGCTGAAATTTCTTTTTTTTTATGGACGCCTAATGCCAGTCCAATAGCGCCACAAGTAACACCCCCTGCCCAAAGACAGAGTCCTATTGGTAAAGCAATTTCAAATACGCTAGCTACGGTTATCCCAGCAACCGCGCCCAGAACTCCAACCCCTGCACTTGCAACCGTAATGGCAGCTGTTTTAATGGGTCGCCTCAAACTAATACCCCTTTTCCCTTTTTCTAAGCTTGTCTCCAACAACTCTTTGCCATCGGTAACTTTCTGTTTTTCCACTCTAGACCTCCTGTTGAATTTTTTCAGCCTGAAGTCGAATTGCCTAAGGGATGAAAGCCTAAACTAAGTTCTTTTCTCTATATTTTGTAGCATCTTCTGATACTCTTTTATCTGTGTAATTAAATTCTGTATCTTTTTTTCTTTAAGAATTGCCTTCTTTTTACTAATCAATCGGTAACATTCGCTCCCCAGAATGCCGAAAAGTTCCTCCACCCTGCTTTTTATGGAACTGGCCTTAATTTTCGATTGTAGACAGCGAATGATTCTCTTAGCTTCTTTTGGCCCAGTTACTACCCCGGAAGCGATGATCCTCGACACATCGGCGGTTAATTTACCAGTGACCTTTCCGGTAACCTTTGCTGCAGCCATAATTTCCTTTGGCAAGAGTATTGCTCCCTTCTCAATTTTTTTCAGCTTCTTCCAGATTTTTGCTGGCAGTTTAGGCTTTTCTACTATTTCTTTAACCTTCGATTCAGAAGGTTTTCGCCGTTTAACCGGTTTAGGTTTTCCCTTAATTTTCATTTTCTTTTTCATTTTCATTTTCTTTTTCTCCTCCTTTCCCTCAATCCAGGCATAAGGGTCTTCTCCAGAAATCCTCCTTCTACTCATCAAATACCGATTCTGGCGTTTCCCTCTTTTACCTAACGGGTCTTCGCCCAATGCCTTCCTCTTGCTTCTACTCACGAGAGATTACCTCCTTTGCTAATTTCATATAATCTTCTGCTCCATAAGAATCGGGACTATATAAAGTAATTGGCAACCCAAAACTGGGACTCTCGGCTAACCGAACATTTTCCCGAATAACAGTTTTAAATACTTCCGTTTTGAAATATTGTCTTATTTTGTCTAAAACTTCCTGACTAAGATTTGTCCGAACATCGTACATTACGGGTATAACCCCGGTTACTTTAAGCAGAGGATTAACTTTTTTTCTTACGATTTCTATTGTTTCCAAAAGTCTATTTATTCCTTGCAAGGCAAAAAATTGAGTCTGGATAGGAATAAATATTTCCCGTACAGCAGTCAAAGCATTCAAGGTAAGTAACCCTAAAGAGGGAGCACAATCGACCAAAGAATAATCGTATTTTCTAAATGTCAGGAAAAGCCGGTCTTTGAGTATTGTCTCCCGGCTGGGCATATTGACCAGTTCTATTTCTGCCCTTGAAAGGTCAATATTAGACGGAATGATATTTAAACCCTCAACCGGGGTAGGAATAATCACTCCCTCTACCTTAGTTTTCCAAAGTAGAAAATCGTAGATTGAGTGTTCCAATTCATTACCTTTAATTCCCAAATGGATAGTTAAGTTAGCCTGGGGATCTAAATCTATCACCAATACCTTCTTCCCCAACTGAGCCAAACAAGCTCCCAAATTTGCTACCGTAGTTGTTTTGCCGACACCTCCTTTCTGATTGATCAAGGCTATTGAGCGCATTCTATCTCTCCTTTATCCCATTAGAAAGCTATCCTCTAAAATGAAGATAAATAATGTGGAAACTGCAATTGTTCATAAAGTGCCTCGCCGTCCCCGAGTCTTGCTCCCCGAAGCCGGGCGGGCACGGCGAGACAGGGGGGATACTCTCCCGGCAGATTGATAAGCGTCAACCATTGACCAAATCCAAACAATAACTAAAAAGAACCAGCCGACAACAACAAATGATAAAACCCAGGAAATAATATAGGCAATAATAAATCCTGTTCCTTTACGAAACTCTTGATTATAAATTTGCCCCAAACCGGGCAAGAGAAAAGAAAGGGCGACTGCCAGACCTCGGTATGGATGATTTGCCATTTTTCCATCCTTGTTCAATGTTTTTCATGTCTTAAACAGTCTGCTTGACAGCAACTGATTTTGAATTTCTGTCACTGCACCACGTGAACATTTCTTCTCTTTAACCGGTTTCTGAGCCACCGGCTTCGTGGTGTGGATATTCCCGGTCAATTGTTTTGCGCAGTACCCGTATAATTTCCTGACGAACCCTCAAATCAGGGTCTTCCAATCTCTTAGTTAAAATGGGAATAACATCTTTGTCACCTAACCGCTCCAAAGATTTCACCGCGGCAAGACGAACATCTTTTTCTTTTGAACTTAAATTAAGAATGGCCTCATGATAACCAATTTGTTCTTCGCTACTTTTTTCAATCTCAGTAATCTGGGTTTTTATCCACTGTATCTCACCTTCACATTTTCTTAATTCATGAAGGAAACCTTTGGTGTCCTTTCTCCGTTCAATGTTTTTTGTTTTCCTTTCCACTAGTGCAAATATGAGTTTACCCAGCTTACTAAAGGTGGCCCATTTTTTCTTTTCCCATTTCTTGATATCACTTCTTAATTTTTTGACCCTTAATGTCTTTCCTGTCACCTCAATTACCTCAGCTGTCTTAGCTTTGATGGCGCTGGACATACTACCAGCTCTCTTAGCAATTGCTAACGTTTCTCTAGCTAATATCCCCGCTGTTTTTCCCGAAGCCACCTGCATTTTCTTTAACAAATTCTTACTCATCTTTCCTCCTTATGCCATTCTATGAAAGTTGCTTCCATCTTGATTGTGGAGCAATTTTCTTGCCATAAAAATTTATCAATAAAAGTTGATGGTCTTGTTAATATCAGATTCCCGACGAGAAAACACATAAAACTAAGGTCTAGACTGAGTTTAATTGGTCTATAATTGTGTACTTGGAATGTCTATTAAAATGGTTAGTTTTTTTACAAAAAGGATTCGAGAGGAGGTAACTTTGCCGACGATAAATATTGGTAAGTTGAGTAATAATTTAACAAAATGTTAAATCATTTACCAAAATTGGGAAGATTATTTTTTTCGGAAAGATCTACAAGAGGCGTTTTTTCTCATCAATTCCAAAATGTTTAAGTCTATTATAGAGAGTATGTCGAGTAATTCCTAGAATCCTCGCTGCCTGACTGCGATGTCCATGGCAGTGTTCTAATATCTTTTTTATATACATTTTTTCCATTTCCTCAAGCGTAAGATATCTCTCCTCGGGAGGTATCAGAAATAATTGTCTCAGAGTCTTATGTTTCTGAATGATAGGTGGTAAATCTGCAACTTCAATAGTATTTCGTTCAGTCAAAATTATTACCCTTTCAATTACGTTCCGTAATTCACGAATATTTCCCGGCCAGTCGTATTCCTTCAACATTTCCAGCACTTCTTGTGAAATTGTCTTCTTTCTTTTACCTGAAACTTTTAGATTCTCTAAAAAGAAATTAACTAATAAAGGTATATCATCCGGCCTTTCTCTCAAAGGCGGGACAGTAATAGTTACTACACTTAGACGATAATAGAGGTCTTCTCTAAACCGATGAGAAGCAACCTCTCTATATAAATCCCTGTTAGTGGCACAAATGATTCTTACGTCAACCTGAATTTCTTGATTACTGCCTAAGCGGCGAAAGTTTCCAGTCTCGACCGCTCGCAATAATTTAGATTGTAAACTTGGGGTTATTTCACTGACTTCATCCAAAAATAAAGTCCCCCCATTAGCTGCTTCCAAAAGACCATGTTTCAAACGAGTAGCGTCAGTGAAGGCGCCCCTTTCATACCCAAAAAATTCGCTTTCCAAAAGAGTATCAGGAATAGCACTGCAATTGATTACAATGAAGGACTTATCCCATCGTAAACTATTCTTATGGATGGCATTAGCTATCAATCCCTTACCGCTGCCTGTTTCTCCTTGAATAAGGACAGCAGAATCAGTAGGAGCAACTTTCTGGATCAAATCTAAAATAGATTTCATGGCAGAACTATCTCCAACCATGTTAGAAGGAAGACTTCGACGGGGCAATTCCTGATTTACGTCGCGGCTGCCCCTGTACTTCCCACAATGCTCAATGGCTCGTTTAACAGTCAAGATTACTTCATTTAAATCGAAAGGCCTGGTTAAATAATCATAAGCGCCCAAACGCATTGAATCAAAAGCCGACCGCATCGTACTATGTTCAGCAAGCATAATAACCTCGATAAAGGGATGTGTCTCCTTTATAGTTTTCAGAATTCTATTTCCGTCTATATCTTCCAATTCAGAATTTAAGAGGACAACTCGAAAATCTCCGTTTTCTAACTCTT
>Ga0315308_1002524_pt1 | contig 10370 bp, 3 predicted proteins | sample TDP3_MG_FD_203078 | JGI IMG/M metagenome (GOLD analysis project Ga0315308, IMG submission 203078) | Freshwater sediment microbial communities from Lake Towuti, South Sulawesi, Indonesia - TDP3 | ecosystem: Environmental > Aquatic > Freshwater > Lake > Sediment | place: Indonesia: South Sulawesi...
CGATACCTGCTGTCCAACCTGATCACACGGCCTGGAGTGACAGCCGGCAGCGAGCCATTGGACATCAAGGCGCTGGTTTCCACGGCCCCACCGCCGCCCCCGCCCCAGGCCAGTGTGCCCTTCGACCAACAACGCGTGCTGGGCTACTATCGCCCAGGGGGCAAGCTGCATCAGGCGCTGGGCGACAAGTACGAGCCCCGTGAGGAACAGGCCCAGATGGCCGAGCAGGTATGTGAGGCTTTCGAGCAAGGGCGCTTCAAGATAATCGAGGCGGCCACAGGCACGGGCAAGACCCTGGCCTATCTGCTGCCAGCTATTGACTATGCCAGGGCGACAGGTGGGCGGGTGTTCATCTCCACGACGGTCAAGAATTTACAGGATCAACTGCGTCGGCAGATGAGGCAAGCCCAGGGCTATGGCTTCGATTTCATCTACCAGGTGCTCAAGGGAAGAGACAACTATGTTTGCCTCAACGAATTGGCCAGGCTCTATGCCGAGTTCGAGCCCGCTGCAGGAAACGAGGACCAGGCCGTCTGCCTGCTTTACATCCTCAACTGGCTGCGCCACACGGAGGACGGCGACCTGGCCGAACTGACTTACTGGGTGGAGAGCACATATCCCATTTTTGCCGATCTCAAGGCGGAGATGGCCAGCCATGCCGAGACGTGCCGCCCTAACCGTTGCGACTATGCTGACCAATGCCTGCTGTACCGTACCTACGGGCGAGCGCGGATGGTCCAGATCATCGTGGTCAACCATGCCCTGCTGGTCAGCAAGGATTGGGAAAAGCTGGGGCAAGAGGGGGTGCGTGACCTGGTGATTGATGAGGCCCACAACCTGGAAGAAGCCATCACCGGTATCCTGACCCAGGAGGCGTCCAGTGCTGTGTTCAACAACTTGCTCAACCGCCTGCGTAACCCACGCACACGGCGGGGTTTCGCCCCGCGCCTGCTGGCCCTCAAACTGGGCGGAGACGCAGACAAGGCAGCGCGGCAACTTCTGGCCGCCCGTACCACCTTGGGACGACTGACCCGGGATTTCGGACGGCAGATTCTGGATTACTTCAAGCGGCGTGGGCAGCGCACGCATGAGAAGTACGGAGCCAAGCTGCAATTGCTGACCGACATCCGCAACCAACGTCAGGCGCACGACTTGGAGCAGGCCCGACGGATGATCTGTGAGGAGATGGACAGCGTGGTGGTGGCTCTGGGCAAGGTGCGCGAGGCCCTGGCTGCTGCGACCCTGCCCAACAAGGACGAGTGGCTGGATGAGGCAGCCGGGTTGGGCAAACGCTTCTACGAGTTGCGGACGCTGTTCGACTGGCTGTTGGCCGCAGGCAACGCCAGACACGTCTACTGGTTGGAGGCTGCCGAGCAGGGAGAGGGCGACCACAAGGGAGTAGAATGGGCAGTAAGGTGCGCCCCGCTGCGGGTGGGTGGGGCTTTGGAAGAGTTGCTGTACTCCCAACTCCACTCCTGCGTGCTGACCTCGGCCACGCTGACCACTGCTGAGGGCTTTGACTTTTTCATTGACCGCCTGGGGCTGGGGCCGCACCTGGGGCCAGACGACACGGTCAAGCTGCCGCCCATTTTCGACTACGACCACCGCGCCCTGTTGGCCTTGCCCAACTACTTCGCCGCCGAGCCCACGCCCAAGGGGATGGATCAGTTTAAGGACGAGCTTCATGTTGAACTGCGCGACTTGCTGCCTTTCGTGGGGGGCAATGCCCTGTTGCTGTTTGCGGCCAGGGATCGGATGCTGGAGGCGCGTGACGCTATCACTGGGGCAGTAGAGGCCCACAGTATCCCCGTATTGGCCCAGGAGGAGGGGAAAAGCAAGCGAGCCCTGCAAGAAGATTTTGTCAGTATTGAGAACTCGGTGCTGCTGGGGCTGCGCTCCTTCTGGGAGGGGCTGGATGTGCCGGGCGAAAAGCTGAGCTACGTGCTGATGGAAAAGCTGCCCTTCCCCATGTTTTTCGAGCCGCTGTTTCAGGCCAGGATGCAGGAGTACGGCGAGGGGCGCTCCTTCGAGAGCTATGTGCTGCCATTGATGATCATCCTCTTCAAACAGGGTTTCGGGCGACTGCTGCGCACGGCAAATGACAAGGGCGTGGTGATGCTCTTTGACAAACGCATCCACTCCAAGAGCTACGCCTGGCAACTGTTCGACTCGCTGCCTGGCTTTGCACGCGACGCCAACGTCGAGGGCAGTCGCAGGGCGCTGTACCAGGCCATTGCCGACTTTATGGGCATCACCGACCAGGACGCTTTCATCGAGTCCCTGCAAGACCGCATCGAGACCGACTTTGACGCCCTGCTGCGCCAGTATACTCTGCCCACCCCCTACCTGGACGAGGAGACCTATCAGGCAGCGCGGCCCCACATTCTGGCGGCCATGAAAGCCTTCTTCGACTTTGAGGGCTTCAAGGGCCAGAAGCAGGAAGAGGTGATGAAGGCTGTGCTGGCCGGACAGGATGTCATCGGGCTGATGCCTACCGGGGGCGGCAAATCGCTGACTTTCCAGTTGCCGGCCCTGCTGCGCGACGGGCTGACAGTAGTGGTCTCCCCCCTCATCGCCCTGATGAAAGACCAGGTGGACGGTCTGCGCCAGAAAAAGCTGCACTGCGTGGACTATATCGTGTCAGGCCAGCGGGCCACCGACCGCGAGAACGTCTACCGGCGGATGCGGGCTGGTGACCTGCGGCTGGTGTACGTCTCGCCCGAACGCTTCCGTGATCCTGCCCTGATGGAGACCCTGCGCCAATGCCAGGTGGTGCAGATGGTGGTGGACGAGGCCCACTGCGTCTCGATGTGGGGCCACGACTTCCGCCCCGATTTCCTGCATCTGGACAAAGTGGTAGAGGCTATGCCTCATCGCCCGCCGGTGGTTGCCCTGACGGCCACGGCCACCGAGAACATCCGGCAGGACATCGAGACACAACTCAAGCTGGTCGAGCCGGTGGTCAAAGCCGATTCCTTCGACCGTCCCAACCTGTATTTCAAGGTCTACAGGCTGCGCTATCTGACCGAAAAGTTCCCCACCTTGCAGCGTATCCTACACAATCAGGTGGGGCCAGCTATCGTCTACACAGCAGCCACAGGCACAGCCGAGGAGGTGGCCAACCGCCTGCGTTGGGTGGGCTATCGGGCGCGGGCCTACCACGGCAAGATGAACGCCTACGACCGCACCCAGGTGCAGGAGATGTTCGACGAGGAGTTGGTTGACATCGTGGTGGCCACCAAAGCTTTTGGCATGGGCATTGACAAGCCCAACATCCGCTACGTGATCCACTACGACATGCCGGGCGACCTGGAGTCGTACTACCAGGAGGCGGGACGGGCGGGCCGCGACGGCGAGACGGCCTATTGCGTGCTGCTCTACCACAAGTCGGATCGGGGCATCCACGATTATTTCCGCGCCACCTCGCTGCCCGACCCCCAGGCGGTGGGTGCGGTTTTCGGGCTGTGCAAGGCGGCTCCGTCAGACACCATCCGCCTGAGCCCCAGCGAGGTAGAGGCCGAGCACGGCATCGAGGAGCAGGACTTGCGGGTCATCGTCCACCTGCTGGAGCAGGCGGGCTATGTGGCCCGCGAGGAGGATTTTACAGTGTGGGGCGTGCTGCACATTTTTATGGCACAAGACGAGTTCCAGGCTGCCCTGCGCCGCCAGGACGCCCACACGCAAGAGGTGATGGACCGCTTTTTGACTCAATTGCCCCGCTACGGGCGTGGCAGCCGCAACGAGGTCAATCTGCTGGAGACGGCCCGCCTCATTGGGGTGGACGTGGCTGAGTTGGAGCGCATCCTGAACGATCTGACAGCCAAAGGGCTGCTGAGCTTCCGCTCCTGGGACAGGGGCTACACCCTGACTCGCCAGCCCAAACTCCTGGCTTCGCGGGCCTATAACCTGCGGCAAGATGAAATCCGCCGCCACACTGATGAACGCGAGAAAAAGCTGAAGCGGATGATTGACTACACCCACCTGCCCCGGGGGCGCTGCCGCCGCCATTTCATCCTGGACTACTTCGGTGGTCATGGTGAGCCCAGTCGAACCAAGCCGACGGCCCCGTCCCGCTGCATCGCATGTGACAACTGCCGCCCTGGAGGCTTGCCCTGGGACCACGTGACCGACAACGACATCGTGGACGCCAGCCAGGTGTTCGATCCGGCCTACACCATCCTGGAGACCGTGTTCTGGAACCAAGCGCGGGAGGGGCGCAGGTATCCTTTTGGGGTCAAGACCCTGGTGCGGCTGCTGACAGGCAACGATTTCTTTGAGCGGCGGCGCGGGCGCAACCTGCGGGACATCGAGTTCTTTGGGCGGCTGGAGCGGCTGCGCAAACGAGAAGATACGGTGATAGCCCTTCTCGACAGGTTGGCCGATGAAGGGTATATCACCTGGGAACAGGCCTTGTTCACGCCCAATGATGGAGACGATGAGGTAACTTACCGTGTGCCGGTGCTGTTGCCAAAAGGGATGGAGCAACTGGAGAGCGGGGAGAAGTTGGGGTGGGAGATATAGAAGTGACTTTGGACAAACAGACCCTTCTCGATGGACACTATTGGCGGGAGCGGTTTCAGGCCACCAAGGACGATATCAACTTTCTCCATGGCCTGATCAGGCAAGAGAATAGCCCACGCAACATAGATAACCTGATCTATCACCTGGTCTTGCGCCGATGCGGCCTCTCTCCAAAGGATGATCCACTCCTCAGTCTGCTGGCAGAGTTGCCCATCGAGGTGGACATCTATCAGCCGTTGAATGACTACCGACTGGGCCAAGAAATCTTCTTCGCTAACCTCAACTGTGAGAGAACTTTCGGTCCTAATCTGGATTGCGTTTGGTGGAAGGAAGGCGAGCCTCACTGTTGCAGGATAGGCACTGTCATTGGAAGGTTACCCAAATCGCCGGTGTCGTTCAAAGGGCATCGCCCCTTCTTGCAGGGAGCGGTGCAGGTGCGATTTGCACAATGCACAAGGGAAAAGGCTTTCGCTTGTGACCTGGACCCGCGTGATCCTTATACGCGATCTATTCAAATCACCCCAAAACTGACCAGCATACAAGGGTTGGGAGTAGCCATTGTCCACGACTTTGGCAGGCTCATCAAAGACAAACTCGTGCCTGCCTTGGAGCGTGACCCACGGTTCACACGGTTTGGAGACGAATGGTTTCTAGCTCAACTCAAGTCGCAAGAGGTTGAGCGGTTAGTTGAAGAGGCAAGCGAACAACTGCTGCGTACACCTGTACCGGTGGAGGCAGCAGACGTACTGGATACCGTTCTTGACCAGATGCCAAAGACCTCTACCACCGTGTTTGAAGTGAATCAGGCTATAGAGCAGACTGGCAAATTCCGTAAGGTTGGCAAAAGAGACAAAGCAAGATGGGTGCCTGATACGGCCATCTGGCCCCCGCCACCTGGAAAACCCAAACAGATGCGCATCCCACCTGTGCGTTCAGAAATACAAATAGGCACTCGACGACTGCCTCGTGATCTGCAACAGGTGCTGGATACCATCGAGGACGAGCTTCAAGAACTTGTGGGAACCTATCGCAGAGTCTCGCAGGTAGAGTTTGCCATTACCGCCAGCCATCGGTTTCATGGGACGTTGCCCCTCACCCAACGGACACGCGGCATCTTTCCGCCTGGGAATGCAGATGCCTCTGTAACGTTTATTGACGCCCGCAGCGGTGAATGTATGCCAGGAGGTTTCTCCCCTCAAAACAGATACGCTTGGGGGTTGGCTGAGTGGTACGATAACTACCTCATTCCGGCAGGAGGCAAGATCCGACTCGAACGGACCGAGGTAGAAGGCCGGATCAAGATTGACTACGTGCCTAATAGAGAGGGGAAAACTTACTGGATCAGGATAGTGAGCTACGACCAACAGACAGGCAAATTGACAGCGAAAACCAGAAAGCACACGCCCCTTTGCGAGATTGATCCCGATCTGTTGATGCATGGCATGATCTTTGAGGATCGTAAAGCAATGGAAAAAGAAGCCACCATGTCCATCTTTGACGTCATTTGCCTAGCGTTTCCTGTTTTGGCTGAGCAGGGTGGGTCAGTGCACTATAAGCAGCTTTTCAACTGCGTCAACTATGTCCGCCGCTGTTCACCCTACACTGTGTTCGCTGAACTGTCTTCGCGTCCCTGCTTCAGACGTGACCCAGACCGAGCCGGTCACTGGTTCTTCGATGAGCAGGTAGCAAGCAAAATCAGCCCAGCCATAAAGGTGATTGAGCGGCTGGATGAGCGACTTGTGCCGTTACACCAGAAGGTGGACACGTTGCAGACTAGAGCCGAGGAGCAGGCGAGACGCTTAGAGTTCCTCGGGTTATAGCAGTCGGAGTTTAGAAAGATGACCGACGACACATTGATTAAGGACTTTGAAAGGTTGGAGCAAGATGTCATGGACCTGGAGACTAAACTCCAGCAATCAGAGATTACCTTGCAACGAAACGAGGAACGGATTGAGGCTTTGCTCAGGGAGTCCGGACAGAAGGATGAGAAGATTCGGGCCTTAGAACGAGAGATCGTCACATTGCAGCAGACCCGCCAGGAGCTAGAAAGCCGAATCGAGGAGTTGGAGACAGAGGCAAAGCAGCGGGATACCAAAATCACCGAATTGGAAGGAAGTTTGGCGGCCAAGGCAGAGCTTTCCAAAAAGCGGGATGATCTGGAAGAGGCGCTGAGGCAAGAGAGGGAGAAGACAGAGACGATAGTACAAACTCTACAACGCTGGATAAGAAAGACCAGACGACGACTTCGAGTTTTGACGATACTGCCACCTGCATTCGGTGGAATCTTTGGCCTTGTAGGTGCGATAGCGGGGTTGGTATTGGGTGCTGGGATCGACATTGCAACGGGGGGAGTGGCGATTGGCATATCGGCGACTTTTATCCCGCTCGTGTTCCTGCTTATCACGGTGTCATTTGGCTTTTTGATAGGCTACATTATCGCGTGGCTGGTCATTCTCGTGATGCGTGTGTTTGGAGGTTAGGAGAAGCGCACCTATGGCCAAAAGCCAACCTCGTATCCTGACAGAAGAATACTGGCGTTCCTTCGCCCTCACCGCCGAGGAACTGGACTACCTGCACCAGCTCATCCTTGATGCAGGTATTCCCCAGACGGAGGCATTCCTGGCCTACGACCTTGTCGAGCGGCGCTGCGAGCAGGAAGAAGCCTGCGTGGAAGAAGGCGCACCTGAGGTACTGCCCTATGACCCACGTCAGGAATACAAGGTCGGGCAGAAGATTGTAGTCAAGGTCCAGCACAAGCGCGAGATGGTCTATCTGCGAGGCACAGTGACGGGCAGGCGGAACGTATGGCAGTCCGACTATGGCAACTTTGAGGCCATCCGCGTCCGCATCGGAGAGGGCAAAAGTGCGACGAGCAAAGAATACGTGGCCTGCGCCAGACGAGGCTTTGACGACTGGAAACCCATTCCAGTAGAACAAGTAGTTGGCAAGGATTGGGGCCTGGGCCAGACCGACGAATACATCGCACCTGGGGAGGTCTTTGAGCAGTTCCAGAGCTACGTGCTACGCCAACTGACCAGGCAACTCGGTGCGGATGCCCGTTCCATTCGCTTTGGCCACGAGTGGTTTGTGCCCGAACTGCTGGCCCAGGTCTCTGAGGATGAACTGGCGGCAGCGGCCAGGCGCATCGAGCAGAGGGGTGACCCGCTCCCTCTCCACCGGTTGACCCCCGTGCCTGAAATGCCCCAGCAGAACGAAGAGTTTGTGCAACAGTTCTCATGGAACTATGCCCTCTCCCGTGATCCCCGCTTCGACAACGTAGGCACTGCGGACACGCCGCTCTGGTTCCTGCGAGCGCTGGAACCGCCAGAAGCGGTGGAGAAGCCCCCGCGTCTGGCTATACCGGCCGTGCCCTACACACGCGAGTACCAGGTTGTGCATCGTGAGCTGAAAGACATGGAACAGGCCATTGACGACGAGGGGACCGAGGAGGAAGCGCCTCCGCCGGTGACGACCGAGCGCGTCCCATCGGTGGAATTCGTGTTGAGTTTTGCCCACCGGGCGACGGGCACTATCCCTCTGACCAACCGCATCCGGCGAGCCTTTCCCCAGGCCGATGGCCCCCGCACGCGCATCACCTTCATTGACGGGCGGAGCAGGGAACGGATGCCCGGCTGGGTGATGCACGAGGACAGATACGCCTGGGGGCTGAGGGAATGGTACGACGAGAATCTGATCTGGGCTGGGGCCTACATCCGCTTGGAGACCACCGAGAACCCGCTGGAAATGGTCGTGGATTACATCCCCCTGCCCCAGCCCAAGGAAGAGCGAGTGCGAGTGGCCCGCGTGGTGGATGGGCGGCTGACCTTCGAGTGGCAGACCCGCACCATCCCCTACAAGTACGACCCCCTGATGCTCATCGCTGAGACCCGCTTCGAGGACATGGAGGCGCTGTGGCTGGAGGCGGAGAAGGTGGGCAAGCCCATCTCCGAGGTCATGTGCGATGTGTTCCCCGAACTGGCCCGCCTGCACCCCCAGTGCCACGTCCACGCCCGTACTCTTTACAGCGCCGTCAACCTGGTGCGCCGCTGCGCGCCGGGCACAGTGTTCGGCACGCTGTCGGCTCGCCCCTGTTTCGATTCCGTCGGTGATGGCTATTGGACCTACGATCCCGACCTGCGAGATGTGAAGGTAGTCTATCGGACCGAAAGGGAAGTGGAGCGGCGAGAGAAACGAGGGGCGTGGTACGACGAGGCCAAGAGAAAGGCAGCGGCGCGCAAGGCAGCCGAGACCCGGCGTGATAGGAAGGCTGAGCCCGAAGCGTCCTCAGAAACGCCGCCGGCCGAAGAAACCGCTAAAGTCCTGGAAGCAGCCAGCGAAGGCCGTCCGCCAGCGCCTCCAGCCGAAACGGCTGAGCCACCGACATCTGAGGAGGTGCCTATATCCGAGCCTATACCCGAGGAACCAGCGCCACCCCCGCCGGAGCCGCCAGCGATCCCAACCAAACCGGCTGAACTCCCCACAGCCGAGGAGATGCCTATATCCGAGCCTGCACCCGAGGAGCCAGAGCCACCCCCGCCAGAGCAGCCAGCAACTCCAACTGAACCGGTTGAACTCCCCACAGCCGAAGAGGTGCCTGACATTGGCATCCGCCATGTTGTCTACCCCATTCCGTTTCCGGCAGGCGAGTTGCTAGAGTATCTCTTCGAGGAGCCGGCATGGCACAAACTGCTCGGGGAAGAGCAACTCGGTCTGTGGCAGCGTACATGGACCCATGAAGATCTGGATGAAGCTCTAATGCGACTCATCGCTGATAAGAGAGCCAACCGCTTCGTGACGCCTCGCCAAATTGTGGATTTCATGGTAAACTTGGCTCAGCCGAAACCCGACGAGCGGGTGGCGGACATCTGCTGCGGGACGGGCATCTTCCTGGTCAAGGCGCTGCGCTTCGTGAAGGAAGTTTACGGCGAAGACGCCGATTTGGAGCTGTACGGGGCCGATGTTTACGACAAGGCTGTGGGAGCCGCCAGGCTGAATCTGCTGGCCAACGGCGCCCAGAACTTTACCGTGGTGCAGGCGGATTCCTTGCGGGAAGAGGGAGGCATCTTCGCCCAGAAGTACGACCTGATCCTGGGGAATCCACCGTTTGGAGGAGGGCAAGCACGGGCCTTTCTGCGACGCTGGGCTCGGTTGCTAACAGACGGTGGCCGAGCAGTGGTAAACGTTTCTGAAGGTGTACTGGCCAATTCTGGCAGCAGCGACAGGGAACTCAGACATTGGCTGGTAAGCAACTTTGAGCTAGAAGCCGTGGTGAGCCTACCGCGGCCAAGGGACAGTAATCTCTATGGTGCGAAGAGCAATGTGATCTTCTCGCGGGGTTCAGGCGTGGATGCTTCTCACCAGACAGTGCTTGTATCCATTGGGGCTTACACAGAATTGCCGCTCTTTCTTCAGATAACTCAAAGGAGGAGTTCAAAATGACTGTCTTCGGGGTTAAAAGTATACGTGAGGCCGATCCCATGATTGTCGCGAAAGCCCAGGGCAAACTTGTTGAGCGCATGGACCCTGGTTTTTGGGATGCAGCATTTCTAAAAATTGTCGAGCCTTTAACATCTTGGAAACCCATTCCGCTCGGTCAATTAATTCAAAACGAGCTGGTGACACCGGATGCTGTACGCCAGTCAAGAGGGGAAAGCATCGGTACGCCGCCAACACATAATGTTGAATACTATACAGCTGCGGGTTACCTAGAGACAGGCTATGACACAACTCAAATTGCCTACTGTGATGATCGAGCGTATCAGAGGCTACGGAACACAGAACTGCAGCAAGACGATATCGTTATTGGTCGCTCAGGCGTTGGTTCAGCTGGCAGAGTTTGCTACATTCAA
>Ga0315308_1002525_pt1 | contig 10370 bp, 8 predicted proteins | sample TDP3_MG_FD_203078 | JGI IMG/M metagenome (GOLD analysis project Ga0315308, IMG submission 203078) | Freshwater sediment microbial communities from Lake Towuti, South Sulawesi, Indonesia - TDP3 | ecosystem: Environmental > Aquatic > Freshwater > Lake > Sediment | place: Indonesia: South Sulawesi...
TTGTGCATCTTGGAGGACAAGTGTAAATGAGTGAAGTGAAGCCAAATCCGTTGGAAGCCGCGAAGCAACAGCTTAGCATGGCTGTAGAACATCTGGGTTTAGAAACTGGCATTCACGAGGTACTAAAACAACCCAAGCGTGCGTTGATTGTTTCTCTCCCAGTCAAGATGGACGACGGAACCATCAAAGTTTTTTCGGGCTGCAGGGTGCAGCACAACGACGCTCGTGGACCGTTCAAGGGTGGAGTTAGATATCACCCAGACGTGACCTTGGATGAAATCACCGCCTTAGCCATGTTGATGACTTGGAAGTGCGCTGTTGTTGACATACCATACGGAGGCGCCAAGGGAGGCGTCTGCTGCAACCCAAAGGAAATGTCGCAGGGCGAGCTTGAACGCTTGACCCGCCGATATGCAACCATGATTTTAGACTTGATAGGACCCTACCGTGACGTCCCGGCGCCAGATGTTTACACGGATGAGCAGACCATGGCGTGGATTATGGACACGTACAGCCTTTTCAAGGGCTACAGCGTGCCTGAGTCTGTGACGGGAAAGCCTCTCATTCTTGGAGGGTTTAAACAGAGGGAAGAGGCTACTTCAATGGGCGTGGTCTTTTGCATACGAGAAGCCCTTAAACAATTGAAAATGAAGGCTAGAGACAGTCCAGTGGTAGTTCAAGGATTCGGAAGCGTCGGATGGAATGCCGCTCGAATCTTGCACGAGCAAGGATACAGAATAGTGGCTGTGAGCGACTCCAAAGCTGGAATATACAATAGAAAGGGCATAAACCCCGTTAAAGTGTTCGAACATAAGGAAAAAACAGGCTCTGTTGCAGGTTTTAGAGACTCTAGACGCGTCACCAACGAAGAACTCTTAGAATTACCCTGTGAAATCCTTGTTCCAGCTGCTCTCGAAAACCAAATTACCAAAGCAAACGCCAACAAAATAAAAGCCAAAATAGTTGCCGAAGCAGCCAACGCACCCACCACGCCTGAAGCCGACAAAGTCTTGAAGCAGAAAGACATTTTCCTCATACCCGACATTCTAGCTAATTCAGGCGGCGTGACCTCCAGCTACTTTGAATGGGTGCAAAACCTTACAAGAGAGCGTTGGTCGGAGCGAGAAGCAAACAAAAAACTCGAGGATATGATGGTTAAAGCCTTCGAAGAAGTCTACCAAATTTCAAAGAAAAGTGAGGTTGACATGCGGGCAGCCGCTTTAATGCTGGGAGTTGGAAGAGTAGCCCAAGCAGTCAAAACCTTAGGACTGTGGCCCTCTTAATTAGCAATGTCTCTGTTGCCTTCTCGTCAATGTTTCAAAGAAAGTTTGAAATCTGTCTTTAATCTGTGTCTCATTGTAGTTTCTCCAATCCGAAGAATCTACATCAATGATTAGACTGGGCACTCCTAGTTTCTTGTAAACAACATCGCGCACAATAGTTTCTCCTATGGACATCATTCTGCACCCCCAGTTGGTAGGAAGAACAATTCCGTCTACAGCGAAATCCTCAGCCAACCTTATTATCATGTCAATCTTTCTCTCTACACTCGCATTCGCAAAGTTCGGCAAATACTTTCGAGCCAAACTCTCTAAAGGCTTTGACGGATCGAGACTACCAGCCCAAACATGTGAAAAGGTTTCAGCTACCACAACAGCGCCTAAACTGTTCAGGTACTCAAAAATCTTCAAGTTGAACCACAGGGGCAGGTTGTCCCAAATTAACCGGTATTTTTCGTTTTCAATTACGCTCACCTTGTTTTTGGTTCTTTCCCGTATTTCGTCGCGCAGTGTTGTGTAAAAGTCAACAGCCATGCGAGTGCCTGGAACACAGAGCATGAAGAAAACGGCTGAAAAAGCGTCTCTCGCATCCATAGGGCAGGGAATAGTTCTCCTATAGCCTTGAATTTCCATCCACAGTTGACTGGTTTGGTTTGAAAACGCCGCAGTTTTGCGCAGTTTAGTCTTGTCTAGGCTAGTGCGGGTTTGTTTCTCCAAAAAAGAAAAAAGTTCTTCCAGCTGAGAAATATAATATTCTATGTGCGTCTTTTCGAGACTCAGCGAATCAGCGCCACTTATGTTGTAAGGCACGTCGAGCAGAAACAGAGGAACCTTGTACAGTCGACTGGCTACCTGAAACCACTTCAGGTGAGTGTCACAGGCGCAGGTTGTTGTCACTAAGAAGTCGGGTTTGGGCAAGCCTCTTTCTGGCAAGCTTCTTTCTTCACCGAAGATTGAACCGAGCACACAGCGAGAGTAAGAGCACAGGTCTCTGGAGAATCCTTCTCTCTCGGCTCGTTCGCAGAGTTCCACCGAAGCCTGTCGGGCTGCGCACACTGAGGCGTAGTTTTCGGGCCAGACGGGAAAAATGTCCATGGCGAGTAAGGTTTCAATCGGAAAGGTTGAGGTCACCCAAGCCACTGGTTTCTTCTCTGCTTTGGCTCTGTGTGCTTCCTCGTAGTATTTTTTTGTATAGTTTCTGTAGAATCCGCGTGTTGCTTGCAGTCCCCTCTCAGACATTGTTCTATTTCACTCCACCCACCATTTCTGTGAACGCCTCGATTCGAGTCTTCAATCCTGCAATGCCGCTCATAGAATGCTCCCACTCAAGATACAAAACAGGCAAGTCTAACGCTTTCAACTCATCTCTTAACAGAGGAGCATCAAACATGTGCGTGTCGCAGAACTTCAAAACAAAAACTATTGCGGCTTCAACATCGAACCGTTTAGCCATATCCACCGTGTGTTTAAACCGCTCTTCATGATGATACATGAACGAAGAAGGAATCTTGTCCAAATAGCGTCGTGCAAGAGTTCGCAGCGGATCGCCGCTTGAGTCAACAAGGTTCCAAAAGTATCTGGAGCCTGTGCACCAGTCGTCGGCAACCACGCTTCCACCAACTGCCTCAATGATTTTTATCAGTTCTGTGTTGTCCATGACACTTCCAGTTACCAGAAGCCGCACACCTTTTTGGGGCAAGCTTGAACGGCTGAAAATTTCGTTGAGAAACCTGTTCAACAGCCTGTTGTGCTCCTCCTTCGGAGTCACCATGCTTGAGAGAGAAATCTCTAACGCTTCGGTTCCTGAGATGAGTGGCGGATCTTTCATTCTTAAATCGTAGACTTTCTTTAAAAGAAGCCTGTTTGTGTTGTAGACTTCAATTGCCTTTCGCAGAGCTTCGTTTGAAATGGAGACACCAAAAGTTTTCTCAAACCATTCTTTGAATTTAACAACCTCTTGGTAAAAGAATTTGTGTGCTTTTTCAGTGTTGGTGTGAGGAGTGTTGATGAAGCATATGTTGGGAATCTTGGTGTAGTGTGTCCACATGTCAAAGATTTTGCTTCGGTTGTCACAACTGTTTGATTCAACGAAACCGTCTAGATAGTCATAGTCGCCTCTGAGGGCTGCGTTGAAACTACTACGGGCGAAAGAGCAAGAGTTGTTGGGCAGATGGGCGTCAGCAAGCTTTGTGTCGCCTAAGTCTCCCATAACCATAATAGGCAGGGCACCAGCGGCGTAAATGACCTCTTCAGGCGTGTACGTGCAAGTCCAGCCTACAACGGGTTTGTTTCTGCTTTTCCATTTTCTAGCGATATCATGCCGAGTTAGGAGACTGTCTCTGAATGCTTGCAAAACTTCCATGGGAAGTCATCTAGCGTTTAAGATATCGATTTTCTATCGTTTTTATCAGGTCGGTGAAGGTTGAGTTGACAGGCGTTGGAATTTTGTATTTTTTTCCGTAGCGGGCTACTGCCCCGCTGATGAAGTCAACTTCTGTGGGACGTTTGTTTTCGACATCAATCAACATTGATGGTTTGTGAGCGCCCCCTTTCTCCAGATATGAAGTAAATTTGGAGAGACCTTCGGGACCGAAGTCGTAGCCGTCTACCTTTGCCACTTCTAGCCCTTCTTCAATTATCTTAATGGCAAGATTGCGACTGTGTTCAAATTGCATCGCTTCTTTCATTGTTTGATCGGTCAGTGCACATACCGAACATAAGGCTGAGTTCAAGATGGTTTTTTCCCAGACTTCTTTCTTAATGAGGAGAGTTTCGTCTGTCTTCAACCCGGATGCTGTTAAAATGTTTGAAATTTTTCTTGTTGTTTCGTTTGTAGTGTATATGCCCTTATGGAATGCCCCCACGTAGTTGGGTGGCTGGAACCAGTTCATTACAGCGTTTCCCGGACTAATGAGGTTCCCTGCAAAATTGATGACAATTCGATAGGCGGTTTCGATTCCCAGTTGCTCTGTGATGAGCCGTTCGTTGTCGAGTCCATTTTGAAAGCTGACAATATTCATTTTGGGCGTGTAAATCTGCTTAATCTCTGGAAGAATGTCTTTCAAGTAGCAAGCCTTGGTGACGATAAAGACTATTTCTGGATCAAAATCGGCAAGTTCTGAAATGGAATTAGCGACGTTTTCTGTTCTAACCGTGAATTGACTGATTCCTGATATGGTGATGCCGTCCTGTTTCACTTTTAACCGAATGTTTGGCATGGCATCCTGCACCACCACATCTGCTTCACTTTTCGCTAAGTGTGCAGCGAGGATAGAGCCGACGGGACCAAGACCTATGACTGCAATCGTTGGCTTTTTTCCCTTCATCTTTAATTCTCCAACTGCTTGTTTGACTCTATTACTGCATTGGTGAGTTTAGATTAAAATGTTAATTCGAACATTATTATTAAGGGTTTATTCTTCCCACGTATGTGAGAAGTTGGAAAGATAAAATAACACAGCGTCGTAGGTCTGCAAATATACTTAATAATCTATCATCAAGCTTTTTATAAAGAATAAAAGTATGTTGAGAACTCAGAATCAATCGTTCTCGGACGCGGCAGTGTGATAGAGATGAAAAGACCGCTTTGGGTTCCCTCCGACAAACGCGTAAAAAATGCCAATATAACTCGGTTCATAAGCCTTGTCAATAAAAAGCACGGTCTTGAAATAAACTCTTACACTGAATTGTATAAGTGGTCAATTGAAAACATACCCGATTTTTGGGCAGCCATGTGGGAGTTTGGAGAGATAAAAGCATCCCGCGAGTATGATAAGGTAGTTGACGACCTAAGCAAGTTTCCGGACGCCAAGTGGTTTAATGGTGCTAGACTGAATTTTGCCCAGAACCTTTTAAGGTATAGAGACGACCACTTAGCGTTGATTTTTCGAGGAGAAACCCAGAAATCAGCCAGAATGACCTATGCCGAACTGTACGATTCTGTGGCGAAGCTGGCTAAACCCCTACGAGAAATTGGAGTTGCTCCTGGAGACCGTGTAGCAGCGTACATGCCAAACCTTATAGAAACGGCTACATCTATGCTTGCCACAACGAGCGTAGGTGCTATATGGTCTTCATGCGGCACTGAACTGGGTCCAGGAGCAGTTCTTGACCGTCTAGGTCAAATTGAACCAAAAATCTTGTTCACTGTGGATGGGAACCCATACAAGGGGAAAACCTTTAACATTTTGCCAAACGTTGAAAAAATCGCCAAAGGGTTGTCGTCGCTGGAGAAAATTATCATTGTTCCTTATGTGGAAGAAAAACCCGACATTAGTGACATCTCAGGCTCTATGCTTTACGACGATTTTGCAGCAAAAGAAAAGCAACTTAAAATAAATTTTGAACAACTGCCCTTTGATCACCCGACTTACCTCATGTTTTCTTCTGGAACAACGGGTAAACCAAAGTGTATGGTTCAAGGAGCGGGCGGTGTGCTCATCAACCATTTAAAAGAGTTAATATTGCACACTGACTTGAAGCGCGAAGACAGAATCTTTTACATAACAACTCCTAGCTGGATGATGTGGAACTGGTTGCTGAGCTCATTAGCTGTTGGAGCCACTGTCGTGTTATACGATGGCAACCCAAACTATCCCGATTGGGGTGCCATGTGGAAACTAGCTCAAGATGAAAGAATAACAATCTTCGGCTGCAGCGCAAGTTACGTAAATTATCTACGAAGCGTTGGCGCAAGACCTGCCAAGGATTTCGATTTGTCATCATTGGGGGAAATATCCCAGACGGGTTCTCCTCTTTCGGCTGAAGGGTTTGAATATGTATATCGAGAAATCAAGGAAGACTTGCACTTCAATTCTATCTCGGGAGGAACAGACATCAACGGTTGCTTTGCTATTGGAACTCCCATCCAACCTGTGTATGCGGGTGAATTGCAGGGTCCAGCGTTAGGAATGAAAGTGAAGGCGTACGATGAAAGGGGCAACTCTGTGATTAATCAACAAGCAGAACTTGTTTGTGAAGCCCCGGCTCCCTCCATGCCCATCTATTTCTGGGACGACCTCGACGGCAAAAAGTATAAAGACGCTTATTTCAGCGTTTATCCCAATGTTTGGCGGCATGGAGACTGGATTTTAATCCACAGCGACACGGGTGGAATAACTTTCTTAGGCAGGTCTGACTTCACCCTAAAACCGTCTGGAGTGCGCATAGGTCCAGCCGAAATATACAATGTGGTGGAGAAATTCGAAGAAATAGCAGACAGCATGGTTGTGGGACAGGATTGGAAAGGAGACCAGCGAATTATCCTCTTTGTCAAACTTGTTCCTGGACATCAATTAACCGAAGATTTGAAAAATAGGATTAAGAAAGCCTTGCGAGAAGAGGCTTCTCCAAGGCATGTTCCAGCCTTAATCATGGAAACGCCAGATATTCCCTACACCTTTAACATGAAGAAGGTGGAAAGCGCTGTTTCAAACATAATACACGGCAGACCCGTCACAAACAGAGACGCCTTAATTAATCCCGAATCATTGGGCTTCTACGAAAAAATTCTCCCCGAACTTCAGAAAGAATAGATTCGCCACATTTCATGAGGAATAATAATGTCGGAAAAGAGAAATGCAGATGTCCTACGAAACATGTTCTCTAAGTGTATCAGTCTATTGCAAGCTGACAATCGTGTTGAAGGCGCCTACGTGGTTGGGTCGATGGCTGACGAAACCTACGATGAATATTCTGACATCGATCTTTACGTAGTCGCTCGAGAGGGACATTATGTTGAAGTTTATGGAGAACGCTTCAAATTTGCCCAGCGTGTCGGAGACGTGCTTTCTACTTTTGAGGTGGAGTGGCCCAACTGCCAAATGTTGGGGGTTATCTACAGAAATTATGTTGAAATAGACATCTGCTATACAAAGCTTGGGCAAGCTGAAGTTTTCAATGACCGATTCAAGGTTGTCCTTGACAAATCCGGGCAGATTGAAAGGTCTCTCCTTAAAAGAGAATACCCGAGCGACCCAAGAACCGAGCTAAAGAATCAAACGGAATTTGCCCTGTACAATCTTCTTCACGCAATCAACATGCTACATAGGGGTGAGTATTGGTCTTCCATAAAGCAAATTGAAACACTCAGAAAGAGAATAATCTCCTTGGTAGAATTGCTCTTGAACAAGGAGATCGGAGAAGAATACAGAAGATTAGAATCTGTATTTCCAGCAAAGGCTGAAAGAAATCTTAGGAAGAGTCTGTGCCTTTACAGACAGAATGACATCAGAAAATCAATCGTGATACTCACTCAACTTTTCTGTGAAATCGGAGAGGAACTCGCTACTAAATTAGGCGTAGAATTTCCGTCAGAGAAATTTTTCCATCTGTTCTTGCACTTAGAAAAGTGACTTTGCATTCAGTGAATGTCTCTTAGCAACCAGCAGTTTACTATTCTCAATCTCGTTTATTACGGATTCAGCGAAATCTTCTAATTCTTCTTTTTTCCGAAGGATTTGGTCTTTATTATCCCTCTGCTGGTAACATGACATTGCTTGTTTAATCAGATTGTGATACTTCTCCGAAAGATTCTCTATTCCCCATTCTCCTCCCTCAAGTTTTGAAAGCACCTGCCCTTCTTTGATGAAAGCCATTATTCTACACGCATTCAAAACCCAATAGGTTGGATTTTCCAAAAGACACTTCCTTGTATACTTCAAATCATCAACTATTGCTAAAAGATAGAATTCTGCCGGGATTTTTTGAAAAACTTTCCCAATTGATTTGCCCCATATGCAGAACCCTCTTTCCTTCGTTTCGTACAAATGTGCTAGAACTTCTTTATCTTGTTCATTTTCAAATATGTTGTCGGGGTAATCATAACGCAACTCGACAAGTATTGGATATTGCGGATTTTGAAGCACACGTTTCAGAAAGACACTCATTTCAAACGATTTTCCTTTTTCTCGGTTTTTGTTCAAGTATTCAATCATTTTCCTTTTCTCTTCGGAAGATAAGTGCTCATTCACAACAAATATTAGGTCAATATCACTTGAGCCTAATTGAAATGAGCCCATAGCCAATGAGCCGTGCAAATAAATTCCAACCAGATTATCCTTAAGCAGAGAGTGGATACACGAGAAAATCGGCGCCAAAAAACTTCTGACCTCTTGAGGGGTATAATCTGGCAATTTATATTCCATAAGCCCACCTAAGCACGCATCTTTAAAGTTAAAAAATAAAATTAGGTCTCACTGACCACGACCATTGTTTCCCCTATGTTCACGGTTGCACCTTCAGAAACCTTAACCTCAGTGACGACTCCACTTATCGGTGACGTAATCTCATTTTCCATCTTCATGGCTTCCAAAACACAGAGAGGTTCTCCAACATGCACAGCGTCTCCAATCTTGACTTTCAACAGAACAACTTTTCCAGGCATAGGAGCAGTAACTACACCCTTTTCGGAAACATTTTTCGTATATGGCTTCCTCTCAAGCATGGGAAAAGGCGGCTTGAGAGTCGGTGAAGGAAGTATTCTTGTTGTTTCGTATTGGACAGTGTAAGCTTTACGGTTGATTTTAATGGAGAACTGAGTGTTTCTGTTGACTTTGTTCAATTCCACTCTGTGAGACCTGCCAGCAATCTTAATTGTGAACGGTGAACCGTAACGAAACTCTTCGTTCTTGAGCTCCAATTGAGATGTTTTGCCGTCCACTTCTATTAGGAATGGTGCTCCCTTTTCATGTTTAGGAAGCCTTATTCTGTGTCGTCTACCCGTAACTATGAAGTTGTACTCTTCCATCTTAAGAGCCCCATGTTGAGGTTCTAGAATGAGTCGAGTTTCTTCTCCGGGTCCATTTCCAAGCAGAGACAATTTGTGTTCTTCTTCGGGGAATTGTGCTAAGGCTCTCTCGACCCCGGTTCTGCGACACAGCCAAAGCGGCTATCAACGAGGCAATCTCTTCGTCTTCAAGTTCCTCAGCCAATTGGCTTCCAATTCTCTCTTGAACAAAACCAGTGCTTATTTCTCCTAGTCTAAAATACTCGTTGTTTAGAATTTTCTTGTGAAGTGGTATAGTGGTCTCGATTCCCTCAATTTGAAATTCTTCTAGAGCGTTTTTCATGCGAAATATGGCTTCCTCACGGCTTGTGCCCCAGACCGCGAGTTTGGCGATGAGGGAATCATAAAAGATTGGGATGGTGTATCCTGCGTAAAGGGCACTGTCAACTCGGACACCTAGCCCTCCAGGAGCACGATAGCTTGTTACTATTCCAGGACAGGGCGTGAAATCTCTGTATGGGTCCTCTGAATTGATTCGGCAGTTTATGGCGTGACCTCTCATTGTTATTTCGTCTTGTTTGTATGATAATTTTTCTTCAGATGCAATCCTTATTTGTTCCTTGACTATGTCAATGCCCGTTACCATTTCTGTGATTAGATGTTCAACCTGCAGACGAGTGTTCATCTCCAAGAAGTAGAAGTTGCCCGTTTTGTCAATGAGAAACTCTACGGTTCCAGCGTTGGTGTAGTTGACGGCTTTGGCGGCGCGTATGGCTGTCTCTCCCATGACTTTTCGCAGTTTCTGGGTCATCATGGGCGAAGGAGTCTCCTCTATTAATTTCTGATACTTTCTTTGAATCGAGCATTCGCGTTCGCCCAAGTGAATTATTTTGCCTTTTTTGTCGGCTAAAATCTGAAACTCTATGTGCCTTGGGTTTGTCAATTTCTTTTCTACGTAGACTTCAGAGTTGCTGAAAGAGGCTTCTGCTTCAAGTTGAACCAGTTCTAGGGCTTGGTGGACTTCGCTTTCGTTGTTGACAACTCTCATGCCTCTGCCTCCTCCGCCGTAAACGGCTTTGATTAGTATGGGATAGCCCAGTTCATCGGTTACCTTGATTATTTCTTTTTCATCTTTGAGGGCTTTGATGCTGCCTGGAATTACGGGAACATGGGCGCTCATCATTGTCTTGCGCGCCTTTAGCTTGTTGCCCATTTTCTTCAAGACAGTGCTAGACGGACCGATGAATTTGATGGCGTTGGATTCGCAGGTTTCAGCGAATGTGGGAATCTGAGCTAGAAAGCCGTATCCTGGATGGATGGCTTCGGCTTTGGAGGTTTTTGCTACCTCGATTATTTTGTTAACG
>Ga0315308_1002526_pt1 | contig 10367 bp, 8 predicted proteins | sample TDP3_MG_FD_203078 | JGI IMG/M metagenome (GOLD analysis project Ga0315308, IMG submission 203078) | Freshwater sediment microbial communities from Lake Towuti, South Sulawesi, Indonesia - TDP3 | ecosystem: Environmental > Aquatic > Freshwater > Lake > Sediment | place: Indonesia: South Sulawesi...
CGATCTCCTCGAGGAGCCTCGCAGACCCTGCAAACCCCTTGAGTGCCTCCTGATAGAGCATGTCCCGCGACCTCGGCCTGGTCCTGAACAGGCTGAACACGTCGAACTTCTCGGGCCTCACCATTGGCTCTCTCTGCGCAGGCTTCTCAGCTGCTAGCCCCTCGACCGCTTCCGCGATCGAACTCTCTGTCGCAAGAGGCCCGTCTGCGAATATGGCGCCGCAGAACGGACAGTAAGGGTCTGACTCTCGCACAATCATATCGCACTCGGTGCACTGAAAAAGCGGGCCGGCGTAGTCGTCGGCCGAGGCAGGGTTGACCAGCTTCGGGGACAAAGTTGCCTCCTTCAGCCGCTCGCTCATGCGCCTGGGCTCGATGGTGCCAACGCCGCCAGACAGGTGCTGGGACCTCATGTCTGGCTCACGGAGTATCCTCTGTAGCTTCCTGCGATATCGGTCGAAGTCGTTGTCGTCCTTCTCGGCCTGGTTCGAACTCGTCTTTGGAACAGTCTTCTCGGGCAATCTGGTTCCCACTCTGGCAGTCTACTCCTGCACGTATGACTTGGTTTAGCCAGCTATAAGAACCATGCCCTGCCGCTATCATGACGCGAAATTGGGCAACTGAAACGCCAGTGTTCGGCCAGACCAGCTACCGTTTCTTGACCATGTCCAAGAATGCCTTCTCGTCCACGATGACCTTGTTCATGTTCTTGGCTTTCGCGAGCTTCGATCCCGGGTTTTCTCCAACGACAACGTAGTCCGTGGCCTTGGTAACTGACGACCCCGCCTTGCCTCCAAGCGATTCCACAAGTGCCTCCGCCTCTGGTCTGGACATAGAACTCAGCTCTCCTGTGAACAGAAAGACCTTGCCCTCGAGAGGACCTTTCGCCTTTGCGGCAGCCTCCATCCTAAGCCCAGCCTTCCTGAGCTTCTCGACCAGCTGCCTGTTCTTCGAATCCTCCATGAAATCACGCAGGGACTGCGCGACTATCTGCCCGATTCCTTCGACTCTTGAGAGCTCCTCTACGCTCGCCGCCTTCAATCGATCCATGCTGCGGAACGCATCCGCCAGGGCCTGTGCGGTCGTTCTGCCAACATGGCGGATACCTAGCGCGAAGAGCACCCGATCGAAATCCCTGTCGATGCTGGACCTGATGGCGTCCAGGATGTTCTGAGACGATTTCTCCGCAATTCCTTCGAGAGTGAGGAGGTCATCCTTGCGGAGCTTGTACAGATCTGAAACGTCTGACACGAGCTTCTTGTCCACGAGCTGATCGATAAGGGCCGGCCCAACACCTTCTATGTCCATCGCATTCCTCGAACAGAAATGCCCGAGCCGTTCCTTGACCTGTGCTGGGCAGGAGGCATTCACGCATCTTCTTACCGCTTCGCCTTCTTCTCTGGCAGTATTCGATCCACAGACGGGACAGCGGTCAGGCATCCGGAATGCCTTCTCCTTCCCCGTCCGTTTCTCGACGATGGGTTTGACTACTTGCGGAATGACCTCACCAGCTCTCTCCACCAGCACGATATCGCCTATCCTCAGGTCCTTCCGCCTGATCTCGTCCTCATTGTGAAGAGTGGCATGGGTTACCGTGACGCCTCCCACCTGGACAGGCTCAAGAACCGCAACTGGGGTCAGAGCACCCGTTCTTCCCACCTGCACTTGGATGCTGACCAGTCTTGTTGTCATCTGCTTGGGCGGGTACTTGTACGCAATCGCCCACCTCGGGTTCTTCGCAGTGTAACCGAGCCTCTCCTGTTGGCCCAGCGAATTGACCTTGACGACGATCCCATCTATCTCGTAGTCGAGCTCCTCTCGCTTCGATTCCCAAGATGAGATGTGTTGCAGGACCTTGTCTATCGAATCGAACTTGCGGGTGTGGGGGGATGTCCTGAGTCCGCACAGCCTCATTGCGTTGAGACATTCGTCGTGGGTTCTTGGCATCCTGTCCTCATTGTAGCTCAGCGTGTAGAAGTACGCATCAAGAGGCCTGGACGCAGCAATCTTGGGATCCAGCTGTCTTATCGAGCCCGCCGCGGCGTTCCTCGGATTGGCAAAGGGAGGTTCTCCTTTCTCCTCCCGCTCCCTGTTCAGCTTCTTCAGGCCTCCGGTTGGCATGTAGACCTCGCCTCGGACCTCAACCGCCCGGAGGCGTCCGTCTGGCTTGAGCTTCAGCGGGATGCTCCTGATCGTCTTGATATTCGAGGTGACGTCCTCGCCCACTCTTCCGTCACCTCTCGTTGCTCCTCGGACCAGCCTTCCATCTTCGTAAAGAAGCGCGATGCCAAGACCGTCGATCTTGAGCTCGACCACGTACTCGACCCCCTCCTTTCCGAGCCATTTCTCAACTCTTGAATCGAATTCCCTCAACTCCTCGGGCGAGTAGCAGTTGTCCAGGCTCAACATCGCGACCTTGTGTTCGACCTGCGGGAACTCCTCAAGCGGCTTGCCGGAGACACGTTGCGTGGGCGAGTCTGGAAGAACGAGGTCGGGGTACCTCTCCTCCAGCTCCGCAAGTTCCTTCACCATCATGTCGTACTCATGGTCCGATATCTCTGGATTGTCCTCCACATAGTACTTGACGTCGTGATATGAGATCTCGTCCACGAGCTTCCTCATCCGAGCCTTGGCCCTCTCCCGCTCGTCGGTCATCTTTTCCTCCGCCTGAGCATCGACATGAGATCCTTAGCACTGAGCGTGTTGACAACGTCGCTGTCCCCAAGCCAGCCGCGCCTCGCCGTGATAATCCCGAACTTGATGAAGCCCATCTGCTCTTTGCTGTGAGCATCGGTGCCAATGGCAACCTTGACCTTTGAATCCTTCGCGAGCCTGCAGTGCGCATCGCTCAGATCCAACCTCTCGGGGAACGAATTTAGCTCCATGCTCACACCAGCATCCTTGGCCGCCTCTAGCACCCCGGCCATGTCGAGTTCATACGGAAGCCTCTGGCCTATGATTCTGCCGGTCGGATGGCCCAATATGTCGACAAATCCGGACTCGATTGCCTTCACAACACGCCTGGTCATCTCCTCCCGCTCCATCTTGAACCTGGAGTGGACGGAGGCGATGACGATATCGAGATCCTTGAGCACGGAGGATGCGTAGTCAAGAGAGCCGTCCGCCCTGATGTCCACCTCGTTTCCCGCAAGCACCTTGATCTTGCCTCTGAACTCCTCCTCGACTTTCCTGACGGCATCGACCTGCTTTCTCAGCCTATCTGGAGTGAGCCCGTTCGTTATCTTGAGGCTCTGCGAATGGTCTGTGATCGCGACATACTCATACCCCATCGAAACGGCGGTCGACACGATGTCCTTGATGGAGTTCGCACCGTCTGTCCAGTTGGTGTGCACATGGACGTCCCCTCGCACGTGTCTGGGCTCCAGGAGACGCGGCAGTGTGCCTTTCCTCGCTGCCTCGATCTCGCCATCGTTCTCCCGAATCTCGGGAGGTATGAATGGCAGCCCGAGAGCCTTGTAGACTTCCTCCTCGGTCTCGCCAGCCACCCTCTTCTCAGAATCCCTTTCGAAGACGCCGTACTCGTTAAGCTTCAGACCCATGTCGAGGCCGATCTTGCGCATGGCGACGTTGTGCTCTTTTGATCCGGTGAAGTACTGCAGCGCGGCGCCGAAGCTCGCGGTCTCGACAGCCCTTATGTCCACCTGCAGGTTGTTCTTGAGCACAATGCTCGACTTCGTCGGGCCCTTCATCAGTATCTCCTTCACATCTGGATAGGACACGAAAGCCTCCATGACGGAGGAGGGCTCGTCGTCTCCAACGAGTATGTCGATGTCCCCCACGGTCTCCTTCCCCCGCCTCAGGCTGCCAGCCACGCTAGCCAAGTCAAGCGAGCCTGACAACTTCAGGTACTCGATGTATGCCGTTGCCACAGGAAGCGCGTCCCCCAACAATATGCGGCCGCCCTTGGATTCAAGCGTCCGAAGTCCCTGCACAATGCGTTCCTCGGTCTTCTCTCCGAACCCCTTTAGGGTTCGGAGCCTGTGGTCGAGAGCGGCTTGTTTGAGCTGGTCAAGATTCGCTATTCCAAGCTCCTTGTAGAGTGCCATTGCAGTCTTGGGTCCCACATCGGGGACGGACAGCAGTCCGAGCAGACCTTCGGGTATCTGGGCCCTCAGCTTCTTCAGGAACTGAAGCTCACCTGTTCTCAGGATCTCTTCGATCTTCTTGGCAACGGATTTGCCAACTCCCGGAATTTCCTCGAGCTTGCCCTCAGCTGCCAGCTGCGAGATGTCGACCTCAAGGCTCTCTATGCTCCTCGCGGCTCTCCTGTAGGCGTTCGGCTTGAATGCTACTCCCTGGAGGTCCAGTATGTCAGCCACTTCGTAGAACACAGCAGCTATTCCCTGGTTATCCATGGAATCTCCTGGCGCTCTTCAATACTCCGTAACACTAGCGACGTATCTGTGCTTTTTCGTTTGGTCTCGTATCTGGCAGCGGCAAAGAACGCTCGGCCTTCTCTTCTGGACCAATCACCATGTGAACAGACGCCAAAGAATGACCAATCCGTCTGCGGTCAACTTATGTATCATCGCTCGTTGGAGGCTGGCCCCACTTAAACGTCGAGCTTTTATACCTAACTAGATATAATCATATCACAGGAGGTATGATTCGGCTGATCCCCCGCGAGCTTCTGAGCGCACTGGCCAGGAAGGGCAGGATAGAGATCATACGCACCCTCAGGTCCTTTCCCGACCGTGATTTCACAATCAACGAGCTCGCGAGGACGGCAGGAATCCCCGTCATGACGGCCTGGAGGGCGACAAGTGAATTGAGGAAGGTCGGAATCCTAAGGACTAGAAGGCTGGGCAACTCGATCATCGTGTCCATCGTCGAGGATCCTCACAAGCTCAGAATGCTCCGGCTCATTTCGGACACCGACCCGCAGCGGACCTCGGCTCTTCTCTATGCCAAGTCTCTGGGCGAGCGTTCCTGGCTCCGCGAGTGCAAGCTTTTCGGGAGCGTGGGAAGAGGCGAACATGCGCCTGGAGAGGAGGTCGATGTCGCGGTCATATACGACGACGCGGTCATCTCAGAGAACGAAGTCAGGGCAGCCGCCAAACAGACAGCTGAGCGGGTAAAGGCAGAAACGAACGTCACCATTGTGCCTCTGTGCATACCCGAATCCGAAATGGGAAGGAGGGGCGGGCTCGCATCGGAGCTGAGAGAAAGAGAGACCATCTGGAAACGATGAGGCTCTAGTGCGCTTTCACCCTTGAGAAATGATCGTATGCCAATCTCGCAATCCTGGCTTCTGCCAATTGCGCCTTCTCGGAGTTCTTCTCCTCTAGCCTCTTGAAGAAGACGCAGAGGATAACATGCGAGTTCGAGGACACGTAGATGATGCTGGCGTTGTTGACGGAACCTGCAGTTATGCCGATCTTCGCGGCAACAGGAACATCTGGCGAGAGGAGCTGAGATGCAGTCGAGCTGCTCATGCCCCTCATCATCAGCCTGAGCATCTCCCTGCTCGCGCTCTCAGAGACCACTTCGCCTCTCAGGATCTTCTCCAAGAGCAGACCGATCTCCCTCGGCGTGCCGAGGTTGTCGAAGACCTGGTCGTACTCGCGTTGGGTCCGGAACTTCTTCTCCTCCTTCACGCCGTAGATGCTCTCGTAGTCCTTCCTGAAATCGTCGATCGAGAGGCTCGCGAACTCCCTGTCGACATCGTTCAGTATCTTCATGCGTTCGATGTCCGAAAGGCCTTTCCAGTTCCTGGCCGCCTCAGACGCCGACATGCCCCTGAACTGGCCCTTGCCCATGCTCAGCAGGAATGCCTCCCTCCAGGGCAGGTATATCGAGGTCTTGGCGAGGCCGAGCTCCCGCATGAGCATGTTGACCCTCTGAATGCCGATTCTCTTCCACAGCATCTGAGACGCAGTATTGTCGGTCGCAACGATCATCAGTGTCACGAGATCACGAATCGAGATCTCGAGGCCCGGGGACAGGTATTGCAGTATCCCCGAGCCTATGCAGTAGGACCTAGTGTCGAGAGTGAGCTTCTCGTCCATCGAGATGAGCCCTTCGTTCGCCTGCCTGAACGCCTCCACCATGACAGGTATCTTGAAGACGCTTCCCAAGGGGAATATCTTGTCGGAATCGATCGAGATCTCCTTAGAGGACTCAACATGCTTCAGGTAGAGGCCGAACTGGCCCTTGACCTCCCTCGAGACCCTCACAATCTCGACACGAAGCTTTGCCATCTCCGGGTCTGACGATGGCTGCTTCGATCCGCCGGTGCTCAACACAATGCACTCCCCACCCGCTCGCACTTAGCAAACGGTGCAGCGGCAACGCAAACGCTCGCCCAGCTGCAGGAAAAAAGCATTGGGATGTCAGTATTTAGCTACTTCTATTGGACTTCTGAATTCAAGTGTCTTCGGTTGATCGCAACCGCAAACTCCAGCGTGAGAAGCCGTCTCGAACACAAGAAAATATCCTGCCCAGAAGACAAAGGAAATGTCAAGGGATCCTCTGGAAAAGGGCGTCTCTGGGACCCTTCAGGGCAAGGCGAAACTGGGAGAGATTGGCCCGAGGCAATGCACAGTCGCCCTGTCTCCCAACCCCGTAACTTCGCGCTCGCAACATGCCCAAAAGCAGAAGGCAGCGAGTCAGCGCTGAGAAGGATGACGGAGATTGAAAGAGAGCGCGGACCCGGCCAGGTTGGGGGGAAAGGGGGGGAGGAGAGTGGCTGGCCATGATCCAGAAGGAAAACTTCAATCTCCCTCTTTCAATCTCTCGGCTGAATCATGGCTCTGGACACTTCATATACATGTTGTCCTTGAAATCACTCGTGATAATAACCGCTGGCCAAACGGCCCATGTAAAGGTTTATTCAGGAAGGCGGGATACTGAGCGGCCATGAGGATAACGCTGCCCAAGATCATCAGAGCGGTGGTATTCGATCTCGATGACACGCTCATCCTGTCGACTGTAGACTACGCCAAGTTCAAGACCCAGGTGATCGAGAGAATCGGATCCTACGGGGACGACAAGTCACTCTACAGCCCCAACGAGACGATAGTCGCAATACTTGGCAGGTTCGAGGACAGGATGAGACGCGGGGGAATCCCCGATGAGGAGGTCTCTCGAAGGCTCGAAGAAATGGACAAGATCATGGACGCGGTTGAGCTGGAGAAGATCTCCGACACTATGGCAATCAAGGGGGCCCTTGAGCTCCTTAGCTTGCTGAAAGCCAGACATGTCAAGATCGGGATTCTGACGCGAGGCTGTGGCGAGTATGCGACCAGGGTGCTTTCGATGACAGGCATGCTGCCCATGGTCGACTCGATTGAGTGCAGGAACTCCAGGACGAAGCCGAAGCCGAGCCCTGAGTCCTATCTGAAGCTCGTGGATGCACTGGGAGTCAGAAAGGAAGAGACCATCTTCGTTGGAGACCACCCGATTGATGCGCAGTGCGCGGCGAATGCGGGGGTAGCGTTCGTGGGAGTCGAGACGGGGGACGTCCCACCAGAGGCACTGAGGGCAGCGGGATCCGCCGAGGTGTTCATGGATGTCGGGCAGATGGCAGACTGGTTCGAGACGATACTTCCGTCTTGAACGATAAAAGCGCGATTCGCGGCAACCCTTCTTGCTAGTGAATCTACAAAAAGGTTCTACCTCGGGCCCGCCCCAAGGAGCCTAAGAACTCCCTCTTCACCTGTGTCAAGCATCGACTCATCCTGAGGCTCGTTCTCAGGCCTGGGCACGAGCGGTTCCATGCTTCTCTCGAGGAGCGCCAGCTCCCTCTGGGACAAGGTCCTGGGATCGAGGGGAACGAACATCATGCTGTCATTCGTGACCACGATGTCCTTGAGCTGATGCATGAACTGGAGCATTCGGTCGTAGGTGTTGAGGGTGATGAGGTACTCGAGCCCGTCCAAGAGCACGACGCTCTTCGCCTGCCCCTCTATGAAATTCCGAATCTGGCCCATCAGAATCCCTATCGCCGTCGGGTTTATCCGGCCTTCACCAACAAGGTTCGTCAGCCACACGACTCTGCAGGCGCCGACATTCATCTCCTCCTCGAGCTTCCTCGGGAAATCCCTCGTTATGATCAGTCCCACATAGCCGGAAGACAGAGTCTGCTCGAACAGCTCGTAGCTGACCTTGGGCCGCCGCTCCTCTATCATGTAGACATTGCCGGGCCTGGGCTCAGCCGCGCCAATGACGCTGGAGCTAGAGACAGAGGCCAATCCTGCATCCCATCCGAGCATTCGATATGTTGGGCATCTTTATATAATACTGTTGTCCAGGGTTCGTTTCGTTGAAAGGGACGGACGCCCCACGAGCCTCGCATCATCCCGCATACTACATCCTGCTGCAGAAGACCCTCAGCCTGTCAGGCCCGATCTCTCCGTAACCACAGCTCTCGCAGTCATAGATCGTCGCAGCGCACCTCATGTCGTAGTAGCATGGCACTACGAAGAACTTCACGACGCCGGCACATATGACCCTCGTCTTGTTATCGATCACGCTGCCATGGGGGCATGCATCGCACTCGCTCGCGCTGACCATTTTCTTCTCTTCGAGGTCGCAGGTGGTCAAGAAGAGCTTGTGAATCTTCTGGTCCATCGGTCCAGAGGCTTGAATCTACGTTCCCGTTGATATCGTTTGCCTAGATTGATGAACGCAGATGGAGATAGCCCGGTCCTACAGAGGTCAGTACATATCGGGCTTCAGCTCAAGCCCAAGGTCGGACATCTGCGCCTTGTACTTCTTGATGACTCCTTTGTACTCCTTGCTGGGCATGCGGGCGTCGGGGTCCCAGCACTCGTAAAGGCTCCTGCCCAGCGGTGGGTTCGTGAGTTTCGGTTCATATTTGGTCAGAAGCTTCTTCACGAGATCGTTCGCGTCAGAGCGCTTCATGCCTGCGACCGCGTGTCCGACCTCCGCAGAAATCCTCGGCTCGACGGGCGTGGTCCTGTCCTCGTGCTTGTTCGTCGCGACGCCGAGTGACTCGATGGACAATCCTGATACGACCGCTGCAGTGACTGACGCGGACGTCTCGAACAGACACATGGTCGTGCACGGACCCGCGGTCGTGTAGTTCAGGTTCAAGCTGAGCAAGTGCGTATTCCTGCTCACCGCCTGGCCCATTGTGCTTATGACCCAGAGCATGTCTCTGCTGCTGCTCGCCACATATCTCAGATGTATTGTGAACGGCAGAAGCCAGGACGCCTGATATGTCAGTATTCCCATCATGTGATGGGCGACGTTCGAAACCGCGGTGCCCTCGGGACCACCAGCATATCCTCCGAGCATCGGGCCGAAGCACATACCTATCGAGCCACCGAGCGAGAGAGCGACGGTTGCCTTGTTGAGCCTCGCGAAGTCCACCTTCATCGGGTCCATGCAACAGATCATGTATCCGTCCGACTGCCGCATGCCGAACTTGGGGTGAAGCGCCGCTGCGAGCGCGATATCGGATTCCGCCGTGGCCAAGGAATTCATGATTGGGATCCCCTGTCTCCCAACCCGGTTACACGCTTCTCGAGCAAGCACCGCGTTCCTCTGAGCTGCGAGGACCTCCAGCGGTGATGCTGGCCTGACCCTCATGCCGCCCACACGCGTCATCGCCGGGGTCGTGATGCCGTTCGTCTCAGGAATCTCTGCATACCCCTCAACAAGCGTGAGAAACGATCTGTCGCTCGAGCAGGGCCCTCCGCCTGCACCGAGCAGGCACCATGGAGGCGTCCTGTCCTCGATCTTCCTGGCAACCAGGTGTTTCCTGTCTATGCCTTCGCCGAAGTGCAGCCTTGAAGGCGCCTGTCTCAGGGCCTCCTTGATCTCTGCTTCGGTGTACGATATGACCCTTCCTGTATCAGTGCAGTACGCACCAACATCGACGAGAAGCTCCAGACCTGCTTCGAACAACTCGTCCGCCAGAGAGTTGTCGCTCGGAATGGGGGTGGACGGGTCGTACTTGATCTTGTGTTCTCGGACCTTTTCCAGGACCTTCGGCGCGAAGCTCTTGAGCTGGTAGTCCGTCTCGCTCATCGGCCTGCCCTCGAGAGCCTTCTCCATGACATCTAGAATCTGGACCATGGACTCACCGCCCTTTCGCGAACTTGTTGGCCAGCTTCACCGCCTCGACCGCCGTCATGCCGCATCCGTCAGCGTCAATCTCCTTGGCCCACTCCTTTGTCGTTGGCCCACCGCCCACGAGCACTGCGAACTTCTTCCTTTCGCGGGAAGACACCAGGAGGTCGACTATATCCTTCTGTGAGCCAATCGTGCTCGACATCAAAGCGGATGCGCCGATAATCTTCGCACCGCTCTTCTTGGCCTCCTCAACAAACGCGATCGTCTTCACGTCAACGCCCAGGTCGACGACATTGAACCCGCCCG
>Ga0315308_1002527_pt1 | contig 10366 bp, 14 predicted proteins | sample TDP3_MG_FD_203078 | JGI IMG/M metagenome (GOLD analysis project Ga0315308, IMG submission 203078) | Freshwater sediment microbial communities from Lake Towuti, South Sulawesi, Indonesia - TDP3 | ecosystem: Environmental > Aquatic > Freshwater > Lake > Sediment | place: Indonesia: South Sulawesi...
GTGGAGATCTTGGAGCAGCATAAGCCGTCTGATTTGGAGGGTGTGGTTCCTCCTAGGCCCTCGGTTGGCGGTTGGAGGAGGTTCGTTAGGGATGTGGTGAGCAAGCAGAGGCGCTTCACCAGGCGAGGAAGGCCGGCTCCTTCAGGGCCTAAGAAGAAGGGTCAGCAGCTGAAGAAGGGTGGTAGGGGCTGGCTCCACGTTAAGGGTTGAAAATTGGTAACTTTTTGTTGTTTTTAGTTATTTGTGTTAGCTTGGTTTCGTTTTTCTGTGGCTGGTTTTGTGAATTTCGAGGAGTTGGTATGGGTATGGGTAGGTATAGGAGTAGGTTGCAGATCGTGGCGGACGTTTTGTCTGTCGCTGCTGATGGTGCAAAGAAGGTGCATATCATGTTCAGGGCCAACTTGAGTTATGAGCTTCTGGTTCGGTATTTGGCTGAGGTCTTGGACGCCGGCCTGGTTAGATTCGAGGGCAGCGCGGGTCGCTACAGGCTCACGCGGAAGGGGGAGGATTTCCTTAAGAGATACGATGAGTACGAGAAGCGTTGCAAGAGGCTTGAGGGTTTGTCTAATGATGTTGACAGGGAGAGGGCTGCGTTGGAGGGGATGTGTTTCAACGCGAAGCAGATGGATAAAAGCGATTCGTGACTCGTAGACTATCGATTTGGATCTATGGTTTTGAGGAGACCTTGATGCCGCTAGGCTTGAGGTGGTTGCGATGTCCAATCTGAAGTTCATAATCATCTTCCTAGTTCTTTCGGCTTTCACGTCTTCTCCCTTTGTTTTGGGGACCCACGCGTCGAGCCAGGTTGTGGCCGCTTCGGCTGTTGAAAAGGCTGAGGGTGTTTTGACTTCTGCTTATGAGGCTGTTTTGGAGGCTGAGGGGGCCGGGGCGAACGTTTCGGCTCTGGTGGCTCGACTAAGCGAGGCTGGAGATCTCTTGGCTCAGGCCCAGGTTTCGTATAGGCTGGGGGATTTTGATGGTGCGGCTCGCTTCGCTGACCTTTGCGGCGAGATTGGAGAAGAAGTGAAGGTTGAGGCTCTTGAGCTTAGAGATTTGGCCGTGGAGGAGGCTGTTCAACGTTTCAGGTGGACCATGATCGGATCTATTCTTGGCATGGCCATTATTGTTGGTGTGAGCTTTTTGGGTTGGCGCGCTTTTAAGCGGCGTTATCATCGGAGGGTTTTGGGGGTGAGGCCAGAGGTGGTTTCCGATGAATCTTGAGGAGTATCGGACGGTTTTTGCAGTAACTACATTGGGTTTGATATTGATGGCTGCGTTTCCTACGCTTAGTTTGGTTGTGCCGTTTCCTAGGAGCGCGGAGAGGTTTTCTGAGCTTTGGGTTCTGGGTCCAAACCACATGGCTGAGGACTATCCCTTCAACGTTCGGGTTGGTGAGGAGTATAGCGTTTTTGTTGGCGTTGGTAATCACATGGGCTCTTCATCGTATTACGTGTTGTACGTGAAGCTTCGCAATCAAACTCAGCCTCTTCCCAACGCCACTGCTTCTGAGCCTAGTCCGCTTCCCCCTCTCTATGAGTTTCGAGCCTTTGTTGTGGATGGCGAAACGTGGGAAGCGCCGTTAACTTTTGAGTTTCTTGAGGTTTCACGCTTCGAGAACTCTTGTCTTGTGCGTCGCGTGATGATTAACGATGTGGTTTTCTGGGTGGATTCCTCTTCAAGCTGGGATTCAGAAAACAACGGGTTTTACTATCAGCTGTTTTTTGAGCTTTGGTTATACGATGTGACTTTGCGTGGTTTTCGGTTTCATAATCGCTTTGTTGGGATCTGGCTGAACGTGACGGCTTCTTAGCGTTGAGTTTTTCACCTACCCCCTCCCCCTATAGTTTTCAACATACCTCGTTATTTGGATCCAAATATGCTCATATCTTTCTTGAAATGAACATGCGTTAGGGAGTGCTGTGGTGAACATTTGGGATCTATGAAGCATGCGTCCATTTTTTGAAGCGTTTTAGAACTTCTGTTGGGATGGGGTTTGTGTGTTCGAGGCCTGTTTGTTTGCAGAGTTTTTGGAAGTCTGCGTCTGTGGTTAGGATGGCGGATAGCGTCAGGGATGTGGACCGTTGAGATAAGGTTATATTGTTGAGCAATTGATTTGTTACTAAGAAAGCGTGTGAATGGTGATTTTATGTCTAATATTCCTGAAAGGTTTAGGATCAAGGATTGGTGCGAATTTAACAAAAGAATTGAGGGGAAGTCTCCTGAAGAGGTGATGGAGGTTTATAGAGAGGTTAACAAAGAGCTTAATAAGGAGTGAAGTTTTCGGGCTTCATTATCTTTAACTCCTTCAAACCTCTCCTTAGATTTATTTTTGAAACCTTTCTGGTCACATTTCTTTTAACTAAGTGTTCTTCATCCCATGATAACAGGTAATCTGCCCCAGCTAAAGACGCTACAGCTGCATGAAATGCGTTCTCAAACTTCCTTATTGCTTCTTGATAGTACTCGTGAGCCAGCTTTTCAACATCGTTTGGTTTGGGCTCAAAGGTTTCGTGGGGTATGCTTTCCAATGATTTCCTAAATACTTCCTCGTAAAATTGTTGAGCTTCTCTGGGTATTTCTGAAAGCCTTAAGGATGTCCTGATGGCTGTCCATGAGATTACGAGCTTTATAGCTTCCTTTCTTGCTAAGCCGACAACCTTCTTAGCGACCTCAAACTTGCCGTCCTCCTCCGGCAGTCCGGCTGCGTAACTTAGAACATCTAGATCCAAGTAGATTTTAGGAATCATATTAATTAGATTGTTAAGAAGATGATAAAACCATTTGCGGATTGTTTTCCTCTGAGAAATTGCCGTGTATCACTTCTAATTTTGGTGTGATGGTGAAAAGCGACTTTTCGAGCTTTGTGGCTTGAGAGGGTTGGTTTGAAGATTCCTTTGGCTAAGCCTGTTTTTGATGAGGGGACGGGGGCGATATTTGCTTCCACGCTTGAGTTGTTTCTTAGGAAGCTTTGAGGGGTTGTTGTGGTTTGCTCTGCTGATTGGTAAGATTTATGGCTAGACAGGGATTAGTAAGACGGTAAGATTTATTAATTTGTAGGGTGAAAGTAAGATGGTGCTGTGGGGTTGAGGTTGTGAGGCGTAAGGTTAAGGTGTCGTCTAAGGGGCAGATAGTTATTCCTGGGGAGATTAGGGAGAAGTACGGGTACAAGAAGGGCACTGAGTTGATTGTTACTCCCTTGGATGAGAACAGGATTTTGTTGGAGAGGGTGCCGAAGCTGTCGGAGTTCTTCGGTTTCCTCGGGAGCGTTGAGGCTTCAAAGATTTTGTTGATGGAGAGGGAGCGCGAGGTTCGGGCAGAGATGGAGAGACGAAGAGAGCTTGGAAAGTGAGTTTTTGAAGAGGCTCGTTTTTGACGCGGGTCCCTTCATCCTCTTGTTCACTAATGAGAGAGGTTCAGACCTAGCGCGGGAAGCCGTGGCTTTACATGAGGATGGAGAGATCGAGATCTTCATTCATCCCAACAGCCTGGTTGAAGCTTATCGGGTGATCTCCAAGGTGAGGGAAGAAAAACCCGGGTTGTTGGCTAGGGATGTTGAGGCGGAGATGGTGGTAAGGTCGGCTTACGCGACCCTCAACGTTCTCCAAGACGAGAAGACCACGGTGAATCTTGGCGCGCTTAAGTTGAGGTACGAGGACAAGCCTTGGGGGGATTTGTCGTCGGCGGCTCTGGCTTTGCGCCTCTCTGATGAGGCGAGAACGCCCGTGATAATATTAGATGAGGAAAGGCACTTTGAAGATTTAAAAGAGGTAAAGGCGGTTAGAATCTCCAGCTTAAAGCTTAAGCGATCTTAACGAGTTTGTTGTGTTCTTTTCTGCTAGGAATCTGTCATCATCAAGAACTGAAACCCAGATTTTGAAGGGATATGGCTGAACTTGACGGCTTCTTGGCTTTGTGACGTTGTTTGCGTGTGTCTCTATATTATAGCCCCCCTTTATTTGGATCCAAATATGATCGCCCTGAAAGGGGTTAGGGTGTTTGTTGGGGAAGGGTTCGACGATGTGTAAGAATTTGAAATGTGTAAGGATCCGGATTAAGGCTTAATTGTTTGGATAGTTGTCTTCTAGTTTGAATTGAGCTTTGAGGGTTGAGGAATGGAGAAGGGTAAGTGGTTGATGTCTGGGTTTATGCTGGGGTTGGTTGGTGCTGGGGTGGCCGAGTGGTTAGGCGGTGGGCTGCAGTGAAGAGCCGTGGAAACCCTCTTTATGCCGGTTCGATTCCGGCCCCCAGCTCCAGGTTGTCTTTTTCACGGTCACGAATTTGATGGAGATTATGTGAAGATGGGGACGGTTTTGGCTGTTGGGGCGCATCCGGACGACATTGAGTTAGGGTGCAGCGGAACTCTAGCGATACATAAGATGAACGGAGATAAGGTGTATCTTCTCATCTTAACGAAGGGGGAGGCTTCGGGAGATTCTAAGGTTAGGGAGGAGGAGTGCAGGAAGTCCGCGGAGATGATGGGGGCGGATGATTTGTTCTTCGGTGGTTTAAGAGATACGAGGGTACACGACGGAGTGGAGACCATAGAGGTTATAGAGAAGATTGTAGATCAGGTTGAGCCTGACGTGATATATACTCATACTTACAAGGACACGCATCAGGATCATAGAAACACGGCTTATGCGACCCTATCTGCTGCTAGACGCTGCAAAAAGATACTGATGTATGAGGGCGCTAGTACGCTGAGAGATTTTATCCCACAGGTTTTTACGGATATAGAGAAGACCTTCGAGTTGAAGATGAAGATAACTGATCTGTTTGGGTCCCAGATGAATAGGGGCGGTGGGCGATACCGATCAGCAGCGAAGGCGATCGGCGGCTTAGCGAGGTATCGAGGTTACCAGGCGGGAGTGAACGTGGCAGAGGCCTTTGAGGTCGGGAAGTTTATCCATGAGTTTTGAGAAACTCTGAGAAACTCCGATGCTTCTTTTATAAAACTTTAGGTGAGGTTTCATGAATGCCCGCTCTTGACGTTAAAAGTTCTTTTTGTGATAATCTTGAAGAGCTAGTGGATGCGTGCGCTAATTTTTATAGGGAAAACGAAGACAAGATGAGGCTACGCAACATTCGTGAAAGGCGGGCTGATCTTTCGAGTTTTGTCGAGAGCTTTCACAAAGATTGTGGGACATTAACCTCTGCTGTTCAGGAGAGGATTGACGACCTAAAGAATGATTGTGTCATTTTGATGACGGCTCATCAGCCGAACCTTTTTGCTTACAGCGGCGTTTTCCGGAAGGCCACCTTGAACTTTGTTTTGGCGAAGAGGCTTGAGAGGCTGCTCGGGGTTCCTGTTGTCAACTTTTTCGGTGTCGCTGACCAGGATTTCACTGATGACAGATGGGTTAAATCCTCCCTGCTTCCGGCGGTTAAGAGGAGGGAGGGAGTGTTAGCCATAGAGATTAAGCTCCCTAAGATGCTGATGCTGAACAGGGTGCCTAAGCCGTCGATGGATCTTCTGAATGGCTGGAAAGGGATGATTAAGGAATGGCTGAATGACGCCGTCAACTCGGTGGATAGGTTTTGTAAGGTGAATGGTCTCCCGAGATTAGGCTCCGCGAAGCCTTTGTTACATGGGAATTTTGGGTCCCTTTGGAAGATAGTTGAGGATGCTTACGAGCGTTGCAAGACGTATTCTGATTTTAATGCGTTCGTTATGTCTAAGATCGTTAACGAGGTTTGGGGATACGACACCCTGTTTTCGCGTTTTTCCGAGTGTCAACAGATTTTCGCCTCCGAGTTTTCTTTTCTTTTGTCACGCTTCAAAGACTACTCCAGGTCCTTGAAGGAGGTCGGTGGACTATCATTCGAGAAGGAGATTGGAGAGGGAGTTTCTGATCTGGAGCCTCAACTAGTTCCCTTTTGGTATCATTGCGATTGTGGAAGTAAGGCTCGACTGTTTTATTCAGCAGAGCAGGGTGGATCGGCTACCGGACATGGTGACTGCCCGGGTTGTAAGCAGGGCTACGAGATAAGCTTTGGAGCTGCTGAGAATCCAGATCTTTCCGGTATTGCTTCACGCATTTCGGCGAGGGCTATTCCGATGAACCTGGTCTTCTTCAAAGGTCTAGGGGTCTCCTGCTATGTTGGGGGTTTGGGGGGTCTCAAGTATCTCATGGAGGCGCGGTGTGTTGCAAATGAGCTTGCTATACCCTTTCCTCCTACGCCGGTTTGGCGTCCCCACGATAGGTATTGGGGGATAGGTCAGATGGAAGCCTTGTTCGAGTTTAAGAGAATTTCCGGAAGTTTTGAGGTTTGTGATCAAGCGGGAGCCTTGGCACGATTAAACTCTCGAATTGCTGAGGTTCGCAGAGACCTCGACGAGCTAGAGGCTCAGAAGGAGAAGATCGCCGAAAAGCTGAGGCAAGGGAGCGGAAACGAGACGATGCTGAAGGAGAAAGTTAGGGCGATCTCGATAGCTCAAGGGAAAATAAGGAGATCCTCTAATCTTTCGGTTCTGATTCATGATTTGAAGATTCTTGAAAATGTTGCAGTCGTTTTTAACCTCATTCCGAGCGTTATAGATTACGCTGTGAATGTTGGGTTAAAGGAAATGAGTGACCAGTGGATAGAATACCTCAAAAGAAACGGAGACTTATCTTCGAACGTTCACCTTAAAGGCGTTTTAGATGATCTGATGGTATTTAACACCGATTTCTTCTCTCCGATCAATTAGAATGTTGACTAATTATGAGATGACTCAAGGGATTGCAGAGAGTTACGCTTTCTCATTCGCGAAGGGCTTCTCGAGAAATCTTGAAAGGATTGCACGAGGTGTAAAAATGAAGATTTGTTTATCAAAACCGGTATTTGACAGAGAGATGGAAGATGCGGCAGTGGAAGCCCTTCGAAACGAGCGCTTTGTTTTAGGAGAAAGTGTCTTCAGGTTTGAGGAGGAGTTCGCTAAATACTGTAGTGTGGATTATGCTGTTTCCACGGGTTCTGGGACCTCAGCATTGCAACTTTCCCTTCTCGCTCTGGGCATTAAGCGAGGGGATCATGTTATCACCACGCCTGCGTCTTTTGTCGCAACTGCAAATGTTGCTTTGCATGTGAATGCTGTTCCTGTGTTTGCGGATATAGATATCGAAACTTACAATATTAACCCGGAGCTTGTGAAAAAGAGGGTGACGGACGGAACGAGAGCTGTGATTCCGGTTCATTTGTATGGTTTTCCAGCGGATATGAATCCGATTTTGGAGCTTTCACAAAATCATGGATTTGTGGTAGTGGAGGATGCGTGTCAAGCTCATGGGGCAGAATATTATGGGAAGAAAGCTGGGGCAATAGGAGACGTGGGTTGTTTCTCTTTCTATTCGTCCAAGAATATGACGGTTTGCGGCGACGGTGGGATGGTTGTTACCAATGATGAGGAAGTCGCTAAGACGGTTGCGAAGTTGAGGGATTGCGGTAGGGCTTCGCATTATAAACATGATGTGGTTGGTTTCACGTCTAGACTGAATACGGTGAACGCGGCGATTGGGCTGGTGCAGCTTAAGAGACTTGATGGGTGGAATGAAAGGCGGCGGGCTGTTGCGAGGTTGTATAATGATTTGCTATCTGACTTGGATGAGGTCGTGTTGCCGCCTAACGAAGAATCGAATGTTAAGCCTGTTTACCATCTTTATGTGATTAGAACCCATTTGAGGGATGAGCTGAAGGCTTGGCTGGAACAGAACGGTGTTCAGTGTGGGATTCATTATCCTACACCAGTACACTTGCAGCCTATTTATCGAAGGTTGTTTGGGTATAAAGAGGGAGATTTCCCTAAGAGTGAGCTTCTTTCTAAGACAGCGCTGAGTTTGCCGATGTTCCCTGAGCTTAGGAAAGAGGAAGTTGAGTACATCTGCGGGAAGATCTACGAGTTTTTTGATAGACGAGTTTAGTGCGTTTTGCGGTGTTGCCAAATGCGTAGGGTGAATGTTGCCGTTATTGGAGTCGGGTACTGGGGCAAGAAGATAGTATCCGAGTATGCGCAGTTGGCTAAAAGAAATTCTAGTGTTAGCCTTCACACGGTTTGTGATCTTTTGGAGGAGAATCTGAAGTTTTGTGAGGGAAATTATCACGTGCCTTACATGACGAGGTATCGTAAGGAGGTTATGGCTTGTCCGGAGATTGATGCGGTCAACATTTGTACGCCGAATGAGACGCATTTTGAGATTTGTAGGGAGGCCTTGGAGGCTGGGAAGCATGTCTTGGTGGAGAAGCCGATGACGCTGAACTCTGGTGAGGCGTACAAGCTGGTTGATTTGGCTCGGGCGAAGAATCTGGTTCTTTCGGTGGGTCATATCTACAGGTTTAACAACGCGCTTAGGAAGGCTCGGAGCCTTATTGAGGATGGTTTTTTCGGTGAGGTTTTCTGGCTTAAGCTCCAGTGGACGACGCTTATGCCCCCGATAGAGGGAAGGGATATCATCACGGATTTGGCTCCGCATCCCTTCGACATATTGAATTTCCTTCTTAATGAGTGGCCATCGCGAATAACGTGCAAAGCGAGGGCTTATCGTAGGGAGAAGCTTGAGGAGATGGCCTATATCGTGGCTGAGTTTAAGAACAACGTGATGGCGCATATTGAGTTAAGTTGGTTGTCGCCTGGGAAGGTTAGAGAAGTCTCTGTGATGGGGTCGGAGAGGTTTGGGAAGATTGATTGTTTAAAGCAGGGTGTGAAAGCGTTTGAGAATGGGCGCTTTTATGATATTCCTGTTAAGAGGAATAATACGATTGAGGCGGAGCTGGAGCACTTCGTCGATTGTGTTCAGAATAATGATGATGTGAGTGATGATTACTTAAATCAAAATGGTGGTTTGCTTGGTGCGAAAGTTGTTAGGCTTCTTGAGATAGCTAGGAAGTCGGTGGAGGAGGAGAGAACAGAAAGGGTGGATTTGTGATGAGTAGTATGCGTAGGTCTTCTAGGTTTTCGGTTATAAAAGATGTTGAAATTGGAGAGGGCACCAGAATTTATGATCAGGTAAACATTTACAAGTGTAAGATAGGGAAGAACTGCAAGATTGATGCTTACGTCTATATTGAGGAAGGCGTAGAGATAGGAGACAACTGTAAGATAAGGCCCTTCGTGTTTATTCCGACGGGTGTGGTTATTGAAGACGATGTCTTTGTTGGTCCCAATGTGACTTTCACGAATGATAAGTATCCGAGGGCGAGGGGAGAATGGAAACTGCTTCCGATTAGGGTTAAGAAGGGAGCTTCGATTGGGGCGAACAGTATTATTTTGGCTGGGGTGACGATTGGGGAAAATGCGTTGGTTGGGGCTGGTTCTGTTGTGACAATGGATGTGCCCGACAACGCGGTGGTGGCTGGGAATCCTGCTCAAATCTTGCGCTATAGGGATAAAGATGAGTAAGGCTGATTTTCTGAGGAAAATTGCAATAATTCCTGTTTATGATGAAGTTGGCAAGATAGGGAAGGTCTTAGCCAGATTTACGAACCCCGCGGTGGATGAGATATGTCTGGTTGTTGACTGCCCAACGGAGGCTCTTTTCCAGGAAATTGAGATCGCTGGTAGAGGAATCAATATTCCGATTCATGTTATTAAGAATTCTCAACGGAAGGGGGTAGGGTACGCTATTAAGAAGGGAATTAGGTACGCGCTTAGTAACGGGTATGACGTAGTTGTGGTGATGGCGGGCAACAATAAGGATAATCCCGCGGAAATTCCGAGGCTTTTGACTCCTATTTTGAAAGAAGGCTATCATTATGTGCAAGGGTCAAGGTTTCTACCAGGCGGGAAACATGTTAGAAATCCTGTATTGCGTGGAGTATTCAGCCGCCTTTATCCCTTCATATGGACTTTGTTTACAAATATTCGGTGTACCGATGTGACGAATGGATTTAGAGCCTACAAAACGGGCATATTTTCAGATAAACGGGTTAACATATGGCAGAGTTGGCTTGATGGCTATCAACTGGAGTATTATGTTCACTATAAGGTTCTTACGTTAGGCTATAAGACAAAAGAGGTCCCGGTTTCTAAAACATATCCATATAGGCATGAAGGTGGTTATTCTAAAATTTCTCCGTTGCGAGATTGGTGGAAAATAGTTGGGCCTCTAGTATATTTGAAGTTGGGCATCAAAAAGTAGCATCGAGCCAGCTTTTTAAAGAGGAAGTCATCGTCTGTAAGAATGCCGGTAGTAATTGAATGGAAGGCGAATAGACGACCCGGAAGGTTTTGGTCATAAGATAAAGTTTACAGCTCTGGGGCTTAGAAGGAGATGGTTATTCTATGATTAGGAAGGCTGTTATACCTACGGCAGGACTTGGAACTAGGCTTCTATCCGCAACCAAGGAGCAACCTAAGGAGATGCTCCCGATTTTCACTAGAACCGTAGAC
>Ga0315308_1002528_pt1 | contig 10365 bp, 10 predicted proteins | sample TDP3_MG_FD_203078 | JGI IMG/M metagenome (GOLD analysis project Ga0315308, IMG submission 203078) | Freshwater sediment microbial communities from Lake Towuti, South Sulawesi, Indonesia - TDP3 | ecosystem: Environmental > Aquatic > Freshwater > Lake > Sediment | place: Indonesia: South Sulawesi...
ACGTTCGAACGGCCCATGTACGATATCAGTGCCTCCGGGGTTACGTTGTTCCTCCGAGTTTACATTGGAGACGTCCTCATAACGGCCGATATGCGTATGACAGTCGATGGACCTAAATGGCAAATTCTTCGCCTCGCGCGTTACCGTTTAGAGCGCAATGGCCTATAAATCCATTTTCCAATAAGGGGCTTGCCTTCAACAGAATGCGTGTCTTCATCAAGTCATTACTGGTGGACTTCGCCAACTTCATCGTAGGCTTCTGGTTCCACTTGAAGGGTCGTGTGGCTTATGCCATACTTCTCGTCGATCTTTCTCTTTGTTTCATTCAGGATCTCGCCAATCGAGTTCAGGGAGCCCTTCCCGACCACTACGTGTGCGCTAAGTACATGCATATACGAGGTAATGCTCCATATGTGCACATCGTGAACATCGATGATGCCAGGTATGCCCTTAATGGTGGTAACTACGTCGCCTACGTTGATCTTAGAAGGGACTCCTTCCAGCAGTATCTGTAGGACCTCCTTCAACATCTTTATCGTACTGTGCATGACTGTTAAACCGACTGCGATGCTCACTATGGGATCTGCCAGATACCAATTAGTATACAATATAATCATCGCCGCCGTAAGCACTCCTATGGAAGAGAGGGCGTCACTAGCGACGTGCATGAATGCTGACTTAACATTCAGGCGCATCATGCCCTTCGAGAGGATCGTCATCGAGAATATATTCGCGATCAATCCAACAATGGTGATGATGAGCATCTCAAGGCCCTTGACCTCGGCTGGGAAGAACAATCGATTTATCGCCTCATAGAAGATGAATAAAGCCAGGGCAACCAATGTCGTCCCATTGACAAGCGCCGAAAGTATCTCAACCCTATGATAGCCGAAGGTCCTATTGGAGTCCGGGGGCTTCAGGGAGAGCTCCCCCGCCAGGAAGCACATGATCAATGCCGAGGCGTCGGTGAACATATGCCATGCATCGCTAATCAACGCCAAGCTGTTCGACGAGATGCCCCCAATGAGCTCGAGCATCATTATGCCAGTGGTCACGGCTATCGCGATCTTTAGGCTCATCTGTTCCCTTTCATGGGAATCCCTTGAAACGCTCGCATACACCTTGTCGGGCATGATTGGCACCTCGTCGGTTAAGTCACGGTCATTCTAGGAAACTTTCATCCATCGCCATTAATAAGTTTTGTATATACGAGATTACGGAATTTAACGATATATACGATGATAACGCCACACGGCAATGTGGAATAACGTCACAACTTTATGATTACTTTATGCCCAATTTGGTTGTGATCTTGACGAGTATAAATATCACGAAAGCCACGATCACGAACGTTATTATCGCCCCTATGAAGTGACCGACTCGGAATGGTCCTACGGTTATCGCCTCCCAACTTATGTTCGGCGTTGCGAGGGTTATAATTGGCATTATCAGGTCATTGACGAGGGCTTGTACAAGCGCGCCCAAGTAAAGGCCGAGGATGAAGGCGACCGCGAGACCCATCACCTTATATTCGGATAGGAAGTGCATGAACTCAGCCCGTATTCCCTTGGGCGCGGGAGGGGGCTCAGGTGCAGGCTTGGGTTCGAGGAGCTGCCTAATCTTCCTCAATTCCTCCAACATCTCGTTTTCCTTCGACAAATCGTACCCCGAAAATGAGCGGCCTTTTAACAGATATAAACATATTCTTTGTGTATGCTCATACAGCGTCCTCAACGAGACCATCTGCCCTCGACATTTATTTTTTTGGAAAATCGCCGACCCGATCCTCGTCCTCATATTCCACCTTGAAAATTTCTGGCATGTGCCTCTTATGATAAGTTGTCTGAACCCTCGAGAGGATCCTCTTGACTACTTCACCTGAAATTCCGGAAATCCTAGATATCTCCTCCTCGCTCATCCACTTATCGAACCTCAGGTAGAGTATTGTGTCCAGAGTCCCATAATCTACTCCAAGCTCCCCCTCAGCAGTTTGGCCAGGCCAAAGATTAGGGGATGGTGGTTTCTTTATTATCCTCTCGGGGATCCCCAAATGCACCGCGAGCTGCCTTACATGCGTTTTATAGAGGCCCGCTATCGGCATTATGTCAGCACCTGCATCGCCGTACTTTGTGAAATAGCCCATGAGCAGTTCACTCCTATCACCTGTCCCTATCACAAGCCCCTTGTGCATTGCCGCCTTATGGTGCCAGATGATCATCCTCGTTCTGGCCATCACATTTCCCCTCTCGAGATCCCCGGCATTTCCCAATGCCTCTCCAAATGTCCTCACGATCTCATCTATGTTTATGACCTCCCAATTCTTCGGGGGAATTTTCAGGCTCTCGATTACCTTCATTGCATCCTCGATGTCAGCCCGGGGGGTCACGCTTGTGGGGAGGAGGTAGATATACGTCCGATCATTACCCAGGGCCCTTGCGGTCAAGTGTGCAACAACGCTGCTGTCAATGCCCCCCGAAAGCCCCAATATCCCCGATTCCCTGCGAGCATTTTCGAGAACATACCACCTAAGCCTCGTAGTTATGTAATCAACCACCTTTTCGCAATCGATCTTTGCTATCACTTCAGGTTCACCGGCATCCGAATGCACCCTCATTGATTCCAATCGAGTATGATGCCGAGCGCGCTCTTGTCGATCGCCCGCGAATAGGCTTCCGGGGCCTTATAGTATGGCAGCTTATCGGTGAGGAGGTGCTTGACCTTGAGCTCTCCCCGTTCCATGAGTTTTAGAACGAGCTTTGCATCGTCTTTTTCGGTCCAATTCCCATGACGCGATTCATGTGTGGGCCTCATGGACGCATGGGCCCCTAGGACCGTGACGGCCTTCCTGTGAACCTCAGAATAAAAATTGATCTTCGTCTCGCCCCTCGTGCTTCCGAGCAATATCACCCTGCCATAGGGGTTTGCCAGCTTGCACGCAAGTGGAATCGCATCGGGGTTCCCCGTTGCCTCTATCACTACATTTACGCCATTGCCCTCCGTTGCTTTTCCCACCTCCCCCTTAAGGTCCTCCTCATCTGGATTGATTGCCAGATCCGCTCCACTCTTCAACGACGCATCCAGACGAGAATTGAGCATGTCGATTGCGATCAGCGGCACTGCTCCACTCAGCTTAGATAGCTGAAGCGCTAGTTGCCCCACAAGCCCCTGCCCCAATATGGCCACAGAGTCCCCTAGCTCGATCCTCGCCTTGCGAACTCCATTGAGGGCTATTGAGGCCAACGCGAAAAATGCGGCCTCGTCGAACGATAGGCCATCAGGAATGGCACACAACCTCGTAACGTCTTCCAGTACATGGCTTGCGTGATTTGACCATGACACCATCCTGTCTCCATTACGGATGCCCTTCACATCCGATCCGATGGATTCCACGACCCCGGCATTGGAGTATCCTGGATATTGTGGGTAACGCTGGGTCGTATTTGGCATGGCGAGTAGGAAAGCTCCCTCGGTCCCGGAACTTATGAGTGTGCTAGTGCTCTTGATAAGAGCCTGACCGGGCTCTGGTTCCTTCAACTGGAACTCCTCCACTTTAACCAGGCCTTTCTCCGCGAACGCCACCCTTTTCCCCATCATCAGTTTATTGCACCCATCCAACTACGGGTACATTGCGATATATGTATATGTAACAAAAAGGGATCCCTGATGTAGATCGATGAACTTTGGAGATCCGTTCTCTGGCATTAATCGAGCGTATAGTTAGGAGAAGCTGCCTCTCATCTATCCCTTCATCACCCGAGTTAGGGTAAGTTCAGTGGAAAAAGGCATCTATCCACTGGGAGGAGGGGGCATCGGCTTTTCGACATTCAACTTGTATCTCGTGCGCGCCAATAGATAATATGCAAGGACATATGCGATGATTATCGAAAAAGCGCTGTAGAACCAGAACGCGAGAAATGCCGCTGGTAAGTAGACGGCAACCAATATTAGGCCGAGATTGAGTATGTAGTAGATCAGGGCCGAGAGAACAAATTCAGGGACGTCGCCCGTGACGATGAAGAGGAAGGCCAATACCGCTATGCCAACCAATCCCGAGCTCTCCCACTCCACCCTTATGACACTGCTTTCCGAGGCAACGAGGACGTGCCCTTCGACGGTTGCCCCAGTGAGTTCGGCGATTATCACGGACGTGTATGTCCTGAGGTCAATCACATAAAGTGCAACTACGAAGAGTGGGATCAATAGCCTTTGGAGTATTGCCCTTTGACATTCCGCCTTTTTCATCATGCATGGCCCTGGTTATGGGAATTCCCATTATTATGCAAAACGCCGAGATAGCGTTCTGTCTTCTCCCATCTCGACTTATGGCCCACTAGCTCATGTAGGAGGGCTTCGCAGCAAATTGCAGTGTTCAGGAGGAAGAGCGGGGCTAGGAGAAGAACGTATTTGGACATTTTCATCACGCCGTTACCATATAGTTTCAATCCGACAATGAGCTCATGGAAGGGAGCGGTATTGCCCAATGCTCCGAAGGTCCAGAACGCGAGGATCGGGAAGTACGCCGTCGAGAAGATAGATGACCAGCTCAGACCGTAAGCCCACCAGACAAATGAGAGAGCCCATCCAAGCGCCGTCATGACCCCTACGAAGTATATTCCCAGAAGGAGGATCGAGTCCAGTTTTTGCGGAAAGCCCATCGCCTTCGAGCGCATGATGTCTGCAAAGTACCTAAGGGCGCACTGCATGTGCCCCCTGGCCCATCTGTACCTCTGCCTCCAATAGGACCTCAGATTCTGGACGGCTTGCTCCCAGCTCCTCGCGGTCACGTCGTAGATGATCCTTCCGCCGTTAATGGCAATCCTCACCGATAGATCCGTATCCTCCGTTAGCGAGTTGCCGTTCCAACCCAACCGCTGTATGACCTCCCTGCGGAATCCCCCTACGGTCCCGCCATATTGTGGAAGCAATCCAAGTTGCTGGCGTGCAAGCTGGTTGACGGTGTATCCCCCGACCCTTTCACAGAATACGGACTTGGCGATGACGCTTCCATTTCCCGTATTGTATGGGACGAGGAACCCCTGGACGGCCCAGCAGGAGGGGTCCCTGCTAAACCACCTCGATAGCCTCTTTAGGACGTCAGGGCTCATGGGAACGTAATCTGCATCGAAGGTCAGGACGACATCCCCGCTGACGTACTTCAGGCCGAAATTGAGAGCATCGGGTTTACCGAAACCGCCATTTTCCCTCCTCACGTACCTCAATATTGGGATCTCGTGTGCCAGCCTTTGGAGGATCATCGGCGTGTCATCGATCGACCCATCGTCTATGACGACAACCTCGAAGTTCGGATGTTCCTGTCCCACCATCGTCTTTACGGCGTCCTCGATGACTACGCCCTCATTGTGAGCGGCTATGAGTACGGAGACCTTTGGATAGTCATCCCCATCTTCCAGGCCGTTCTCCTCTAGTGCCCTTCTATAGCCCCTCAATGCTACGGCCGAGAAGATGATGTGCCTTCCCGTATAGACTAGGAAGTATACTAGGACGATGAGGGAGGAGACAAAGATGCCAGTCTTGGCAACGGGGATGAGGTTCACCATAACGGGGGTTGATTGTAGTATTAGGGCTAAAATGGCAAAGCAGATGGTGGAGAATACCAACATAATAGGCATGAGATAGAACACGAGTGCCAAAGGGCTCCAGCCCCTAGTGACGCCCATCCAGGGGAATTGCTCCCTAGATCCCATCACGGTTGGAAGTCGTTGGGCAACATCATGGGAACTTGGTCTTGTATCCAGTTCATCTCCACATCCTTTTTTTACACGACGGTCAGTATATAAATTCTAGGAGAAGTCAAAAGGTCACTCAGGCTCATCTTCCAGAAGTTATATTAGTGAAATGGTTTATGCCTGAAGGGATAGATGAAGATAGTCAAGATCCTCGCGATCTACCTATTGCTATTGCCAGTGGTGCCCTCTCTGGCATGGTGCTCCCCCACTCGTCCGCAAGTGGCTATACTTTATTCCGATTACACTCTGAATTGGTTCATCCACGGGCCTCCCCATCATCCCGACGAACCGTGGGGTGAGCGGGAATTCTATATGTACCCAGATGGATGGGTTAAATTCCTCACTGCACGTAAAGTTTCGTATATTATAGTAAGTGACTCAGACATAGAGGTGGGGAGGCTCTCGGGGATCAAAGTGCTCATCCTGCCGAATGCAGCCGCCTTATCCGAGAAGGAGGTCAACAACATACAGGCCTTCGAACGCCATGGCGGTAGCATCATAGCTACCTTCGGAACGTCCTGGCTTGATGAACATGGCAAGATATGGCATGGGGGACGATTTGCACTCTGGCAACTGTGGGGCATCCCCGTATCCAAGGGATTCGGCATGTTCGTGAAATCGATCCATATCGTAAAAATCTCACCTGTCACGACGGACGTCGCAATAGGTATGGACGTCGAATATCATGCGAATGCAAACACACTGGAAACTAAGGAACCAATACTGCCTAGAACGTCCATCACGGCATTTTTAGTGGATGATTCTGGGAAAGTCACGGATCACGCAGCCATCGTAGAGAGGGAACAGAAAGGCAAAGTCGTCTACTTCGCCTTCTCCCCGGAGTATATCTACTCCCTCGGTGAAGGAAGGTGGACTGAGGATATGGGGGACCTCATGTTTAACGCTCTAGCATACTGCCTAGAATGATGGAATTTAGACGTGGGATAGAAGTGTCCCAAAGCCGATGAGGAACGCGAGGATTAATGCCTGCGAAAAGATTGACGGTAGATTTAGGAGCAATGCAGGTATCAGGGCCAGAGTTCCTGGGACGATGACGGCTCTCGCGACATCTCCTCGAGTGATGCCCGGATCATAGGGGTTCTTTGCCGCACATTTCGGACAATGCATATGTTTTAGAGTGGATTCCGAGTCGTAACCAGCTATCGGCTGGCTCTGAATCGAGAAGGCATATCCACAGCGACAACATCGAATGGAACGAGTGGCTGTTGCCAGCAACGAACTTAACCTGACGATTATGAGTGCCTAAAATGAAAATACCACTTTACTTCTATTACCGTTGAACCACAAAATGAGTAACGCGATGAGATGGGCAACGATGGCAGGCTCATACTCTATATCTGTTGAATCAATGCCAATAGAGGAGATTGCCAGACATTAAAAACGGACGATGTGAGCTATGGAAAGGAAATTCGCGCCCAAAAAAATTCTAAACCCTTAAATCCTGCCAGTCTGTAACCAGGGGGAGCCCTGGTAGTGCAGAACGAGTGATTGCTAACTCGTCAAAGCGCATCGGTCTAACATTGGCGGCTGGCAGATCGATACTTTCGGTTTGGCCGACTCACCCGCCAGGCTCCGAGTCCTGCTGATGGACAAAGGAGGGCGAAACCCGGGTTCAAATCCCGGCCAGGGCGTTTTAATGGCCAATCCCTCAACCATGCTGTTCAACCTCACACGATGACTGGGCCTTCACTGCAACTAAATGACCATCATAACTTTTTTAATATGTGGGGGACTATGTTGCCAAGCCATGAAGGTGGGATTCGGCCAGGTCACGATTACGCCCCCAGCTGGCTGGACCATACCTGGTGGTTTCTTTGACAGCAAAGCTGAAGGGATCCACGATGACCTGCATGTTAAGGCCGTTGTACTAACCGATGCCCGACCTGCAGCAATTGCCGTATGTGACTCCTTATCAATTAGCAGGTCGACCGTAGTCAGAGCTAGGAAGATCGCCGCTGAAAGGACGGGCATATCCCCTTCAAACATAATGGTTTGTGCAACGCACACGCACACGGGAGGGCCTGTGGCAAATGCGCTGGGATCCAAAGCAGATGGCAGATATCTCGAAATGCTCGTCCATCAGATAGCTACGGCCATTAGCGAGGCCAAGAGGGCGAGCGTTGAGGCTCAGGTTGGCTTTGGGAGAGGGGAGGTGAACGGAGTCTCTCACAACAGGCGGTTTATGATGAGGGACGGATTTGTGGCAACGCATCCCGGGAAGATGAATCCCGACATCGTCGCCCCGGCAGGTCCCGTAGATGCCTCTTTGGGTGTGGTGGGTGTGAAATCTGTGGACGGGACTTTTATGGGCGCATTGGTCAACTATTCAATGCACTGCACGGTTATGGGCGGATCCCTCTACTCAGCCGACTACCCACACTACCTCTCCGAAACCATCAGGAGGGCATTTGGGAACGGACCGGTGACCATCTTCCTCAACGGCGCCTGTGGGGATGTCACTCAGGTCAACAACTTGGATCCAAGGCCACCCGAATTCGGGGAGGGGTGGGCTCGGGCGATAGGAACCGTCCTCGGTGGAGAGGCATTGAAGGTCCTTGCCGGAATCGATTATGTTGGGGACGATGAGGTCAGGGTCGAATCCTCGACGCTAAGGATCCCACTGAGGGACATTGGCGAGGGGGAGAGGGAATGGGCCAAAGCGATGCTTGATGGGGAATGTAGCCAGCCCCTCACAAGGAGCGTTTTCGGGGTCGGGCCGGCCGACGTCGAGATCGAGAAGGCGTATGCGCGGGAGATAATGCTGCTAATTGATGAGAGGGCAATTGAGCCGACCGCGGAAGCAGAGATACAGGCCATTAAAATCGGACCTGGCGTATTTGTGGGAGTGCCCGGGGAACTGTTCGCGTCCCTCGGATTGAGGATCAAGGGATCCTCGAAGTCTATGTACACTTTCATAGTTGAGCTGGCAAATGGCTGTGTCGGATATATACCGACGCCCGAAGCCTTCGGAGAGGGGGGATATGAGGTCAGGACGGCCAGGTCCAGTAAACTTGTGCCTGAAGCCGGCGAGATGATAGCCGATGAGGCGATTAGGCTGATCAATAAAATTGGATGAATGACCTTTAGACCGTCCCTCTTTCCACGCTCCATTGGCAATACAACATATATTTAATAGATGTAGAACCTGATGACGTTGGGACATGGCCAAGATATATGTTATGACGGATCTGGAAGGGATAACGTATGTCGTGAGGGAGGAACAGACTTCGGGACAGGGCAGTGAGTATGAGGAGGCGTGCCGTCTACTGACAGGGGATGTTAACGCGGCCATTGAGGGCGCCCTCAAGGGCGGGGCATCCGAGGTAGTCGTCAACGATCTACATGGCGCCAGGGGCGGATTCAACTTCGTACCAGATCTCCTCCATGAGGGTGCCAGATACGTAACGGGTGGGCCTAGATCTTCCAGGCATCATGGACTGAATGAAGGATTCGATGCGGCGTTCATGGTCGGATACCACGCGATGGCAGGAACTCGGAATGGAGTCCTGGAACATACGATGTCCACTAGGGTCCTAGTCAACGTCTACATCAACGGCAAGAGGGCCGGGGAGATCGGCATCGACGCGGCCATAGTAGGATCCTACGGCATACCGGTCGTCCTCGTCTCCGGATGCAAGAGGGCCATTGAGGAGGCCACGGAGCTCATCGGCGATATCGAAGGCGTTGTCGTGAAGGAGGGCATAAGCAGGAACTTCGCGGAGTGTCTTCCGCCTTCCAGGACGAGGAGGATGATAGCAGAGGCAGCAGAGAGATCATTGATGAAAATAGACGCAATAAAGCCCCTGGCATTCAACGCGCCGATAGTCGTGGAAGTCGAATACTCGCATGCGAACTACGCTGACTATGCGAGTCGGACCGTGGGCATAGAGAGGGTAGAGAGTAGAACCGTGAGGAGCCGGGGAAAGGACGTCCTCGAGGCATTCAGGCCCTTTGGGTGGGTCTAGAGATCCATCGTCTGTGACGCTCTTTTCACCGATCCTGGATGACCCTCGGGAATAGACCATCTACTGCCTAATTCATGGGCGTATAAGTGAAGGCGCGATGTGCCTAAGGGAACCATTTTTTAACCGACGAGAACGCCTTCGTTCGCATGAAGGAAATGAGGCGTGTAGTTCAGATAGGCATCGTGGTCAGGGACATAGAGAAGGCAAGCGGGTTATGGGCCGAGCTCCTCGGGATGGGTGTCCCAACTCCCGTTGAGACGGAGACGGCAGATGTCACGAACATGACCTATCGCGGTAAACTATCACCTGGAAGGGCCAAGCTCGCATTCTTTGCTTTGGAGGACATCTCCGTAGAACTCATAGAGCCGATAGATGGGCCAAGCACGTGGAAGGACTTCCTGGACAGACACGGCGAAGGGATCCATCACATCGCCTTCAACGTAGAAGACATGGGGAGATCCGTGGAGGGGCTTAAGGGAATTGGCATCGGAATTGAACAGAAAGGCGATTTCACAGGCGGCTGCTACGCCTACACAGATCCCTCGAGCAAACTCGGCGTGATACTCGAGCTACTAGCAAAACGATAGGAGGCCGAGTCTGATCGGCCGCCGTTTCAGCCAATCCGCTTATCT
>Ga0315308_1002530_pt1 | contig 10361 bp, 6 predicted proteins | sample TDP3_MG_FD_203078 | JGI IMG/M metagenome (GOLD analysis project Ga0315308, IMG submission 203078) | Freshwater sediment microbial communities from Lake Towuti, South Sulawesi, Indonesia - TDP3 | ecosystem: Environmental > Aquatic > Freshwater > Lake > Sediment | place: Indonesia: South Sulawesi...
CAGGCGGAACCTTCCGCATGCGAATCGGGTTCGCCGGTCCTCCGATGAAGATATTCACTGTCGTGTACTCGGCCATGCCCAGGCAATGTTTCGAGGTCGTCTTCAGGTTCTCTTCTGATAGCGTCTCAAGCTGTGAGTAGTATGATCGGTCTGTGTCAAGTATGGTTACGGCGTCAGCGCCGATCTTGTAACACTCCTCAAGTATTGCGTCTGACAGCTCGATCGTGTGCCGCCAAGTGTTCACCGTGACAACATCGTCTGGCCGAATTCTCAGACAATCGCTAACAATGGCGTGTGCGACTCGAACCGACATTGACTATCTAGCCTATCTATAGGGCAAAGTGCCTGATAAGACTTGAACGATCCGGATCCCTAGGACGGGAATCTCCTAGGAAATCAGGCAATTCAAACGAAACGTAACAAGCCATCCCCAGAGCAGATGACTCTCTGTCACAGCCTCTTACCGTAGGGTCAGCTGTAAGGCTTCACAGCCATGTGTCGTGAGTCGCGTTGGATTGCTGGTCTCCCAAATTGCTGTAGCTTAATGCGGTAGAGCCTTGAGGGACGGTTCACATACAACGGTTAAGTGTCTGCATGTCAAGGGCCGACCATCGAGATCATTCCGCCAGGGCCAGCTTTGACGGAGCCGCGCGTTTCTACGATTCTTTCTACTTCATTGTAGAGCGGTTCACTTCAAGACACCGTAGAGAACTCTTGCGTAGAGCCAGAGGTAAGATTCTAGAAATCGGTGTGGGAACCGGAAGCGGTTTCAATGACTATCCTCCTCGTCAGCAAATAGTGGGTGTTGACACAAGCCAAGAGATGCTGCGTCGTGCTGAGCAGAAGCGCAACAACTATGATGGCCAGATAGAATTGCGCAAGGAAGACGTTCAGAACCTCTCCTTCAAAGACGAGGCTTTTGACACGGTATTCAGTTCGTGGGTCTTCTGCTCCGTCACAGACCCGGCGAAGGGGTTGAGTGAGGTACGTAGAGTTCTCAAGAAGGGGGGTCAATTGCTCATGCTGGAGCACGTGAGGAGCAACAACAAGATGCTTGGCCGCTTGATGGACAAACTGAACCCGCTCGTGTCTAGGCTGGGAGTCGGTAACATAAACAGGGATACTGTTCAAGATCTTCGACAGGCAGGCTTCAAGATCGAAGAAGAGAGGAAGATCGCGTACGACGTGGTAAAAGCAATCGTGGCGTCAAAATAACTTTCCAAAAACCAAGCAACAACCTTAGACACTCCTGCAAGAACACAGGGTTCTGATGTAGCGGAGGCCACGCTAGACGCCCGCCAGTCTTCTTCCAAGTTTCCTCGTGACTTTTCGAGAAGGACTGGAAGCAGCGTTGGTCATCGCAATCGTGGCATCGTATCTGAACAGAACTGGAAAGCGGAACCTGAACAACTACTTGTATTCAGGTGTAGTTGCGGGGGTAGGAGCGAGTGTTCTGCTTGGGGTGACCCTATCCGCGGTCTATGGTGGGCTTGCAGGCGGGTTCGCCGAGATCTTTGACGGCCTTGCTTCTCTAACCGCCACCGTCGTGTTGACCTACATGATCCTTTGGATGACGCGACATGCCCAGACCCTCAGAGCAGATTTGGAACGCAAGTTAGAGACGGCCATAACTGCTGGGCAGGTGCTGGGAATAGTTGCTCTATCTTTTGTAGCGGTCTTCAGAGAGGGTCTTGAAACCGTTCTCTTCATGACAACTCTCGCAATCGCCGATTCGTCTGGAACAGTGACGGGAGCCATAATCGCGTCTGCGGCAGCGGTTGTTTTGGGTTTGCTCCTGATGAAAGGGATCTACAGGTTGGATCTCAACAAGTTCTTCCAGGTCACGAGCGTGATTCTCATAGTTTTTGCAGCTGGGCTGACTGGACACGGCGTCCACGAACTCATCGAGGCTGGAGAAAGCTCTGGCATTGGACTGGGAGTCCTAGGACAGCATGCGTTCGACGTCAATCCTCCGAGAAATCCAGACGGAACCTATCCCTTGCTGCATGAAGAAGGCGCGGTCGGATCTGTGTTAACATCGCTGATTGGCTATGCTGGGAGCCCTGAATGGTTACGGGTCATCGCATACTTGGGATACTGGCTGACGCTTGGAACATATGTCTTCCTGACACACCAAAGGACGAAGCGTTCCTAGCCGGCCTGCATTTTGCTATCGGAAGCTTTTGAGCTACATACGGTGAGAAAGATCTGGGAAACCTTGCTAAGCGCTTCCCGACAATCTTCTTTTTCACGAAAACTTAAGTAGAGTTTGCGGTTATCTGCGAAACCTCAGGGTCCGTAGCTCAGTCAGGCAAGTTGGTGTGCCCTAGAAAGGTAGAGCAGCGGTCTCGCAGGAGCAAGGCTGAAGCTCTTAACCGCTGAGGGATACCCGAAGGTCGAGGGTTCAATTCCCTCCGGACCCGCCACAAACATTATCCGAGTCCTTTTCGGCCAGCCAGTCTCCCTTTCTCGGGCCTAAACCTTTCCAGAGCAGCTTTTGCTGTTGCCTGCGAACTGCGGATGCCTATCTTCACTTTTGTGTTTTCGATTTCGATTCACTTAGAGCCCTAGCTGAGCGTAGTCTGGGGATCCCGTCGAGAACGACGTATCCGAGAGTCAGTTCATACCAGCGAATCGATCGAGGTTCGACCTAGTATCTTTTGCTGAGTATCGTATCAAAACAGCGAAAAGGATTGCTACTGCGACCATCCAAGGAACTGCCACATGAGAGAACTCCGGAATTGCCACCAAATAGTTAGGTTCAGAGATTGCGCTGGAGGCAGAATATGATGCGTCACCTGGGAACTCGGTCTTGAAAAAGTAGGTTCCCGTTTCAGGGGGTTGCCAAGAAAAACCGTATCGGCCTGAGCCGTCCGTCTGGCCTGAACTGATCAGGTTCCAAGGACCTGAGGATGACCCTTTGCTCTGATAGACCAGAATAGTCTTTCCATATACTGAAGGAGTCAAAACCGCGCTTATCGTGGTGGTTCCTGGTGGACTCGTACCTATGTCAACGGTCTGAGGGCTGAACGAGATGGTGAGAGATGTGTGGATCGGTGCGGTATTGATGGTAAGGCGGACCTCAGCGTCGATATCGTTGTCGTTAGAGTCGATGCCGTGAAAGGTCGTGGAGAGGATGGAGCTGTTGGAACCTATCGCTTGAGAACGCTGCACAACATCCGGAGGCAAATATACGGTGTTGACCCAAGAAGCTGAGGAACGCGGTGCGACATTCACGTCATTGGATGCTGAACCTCCGTCAAAGGGCGAACCGTCAGAGAGAATCCAAACCCAATCCCTTGAAGTCAGATGGACGCCAACGCCATTCGTCTCAGCGAAGCTATACGTAACAGGCCTGTTCCCGCCGGACTCAATTTCGACGGGATTGGGTGACGCGCTAACATCCACTCTTGCTATAGGCTGAGCTGGATTAACCGTCAAAACGAATGTATTACCGCGGTAAACTGCTGCTCCATAACCAAGAATTGTGATGGGGTACGAACCTGTTGGAGTCGTCGATAACGTGTTAATGGTCAACGTGCTGGCAAACGACGGACTCGCCGACGTTGGACTGAAGGAACAGGAGGCACCTGCCGGAAGCCCACCAACGCATGAGAGGCTCACAGATTCAGTCGAACCGCTGAGCAGATTAGCAGTTATCGAGTTAGAGCCAGTACCGCCCTGGCCTAGAGTGATGCCACCTGAATTGGTGAGCGAGAAATCGAAGGTTCCTTCCCAACGCTCCAAGTCGATCACCGCCTTGCTTGCATCGGTAGGCTCTATATCGTATGGGTTTGCGTCGACTACGTAGTCTGCATATCCGTAGCCGAAAGATGCCTCAATGGCGGACTGACCGTTGTAGTTGACTTTTCGGTATCCGCCAACTAGTTGTCCTTTCTCGTCGTAGGGCAACTCACTTCGTGGGGTTCTCAAGTCGACCAAGAATCTGGTCGCTTTTTTCCATTCGCCGCTAGTAGTCTGAACCTCCGGATCGAAAACGATGACTTTGAACTTGTCAGTCTTTATGGCGGGCGGTTGGGGACCAGGGCTCTCCCACATGAAGTTCAGCGTGTTGGCGCCAAGTATCTTGTCTCCATGATCCGCACCTAGATAGAAATCAATGGAACGGGTTATGCCCAAGGACGCAATGTTCAAGGTCGCTATCCAGTGTCTGTACAATATGTCTGCTTGGGCGTTTGGCTTGCATCCGTTGTCAGGGTCCATGAAGTAATTCTTGTCCTGCGGGAGCCTCGTCACTTCTCCTCTTACTAGAGAAACCTCTATTTCTCTTCCTTCCAAGCTCCCTCCTCTATCGACCTGGTAGTCTGCTGCTATCATATCTGGTGCCCTGGGGTCAGTACTATCAATGTTGGTGAAATATCGGGGAAAGAGCGTCGGGTCCTGCGACCATGCTGCTATGTCGTGATGATTTTCGTAGTCATCCAAACCAATACCAAGTGTAAACTGGGATCGCCTCTCTCGAAACTGGGGGAACCCAGAGGCACAGACTCCATCATCGTAGAGGTTCACCCAACCCCCTTTTATCATCAGATTTAGGAAGTGAGGTTCGTATTCTCCGTCGCGAGTTAAGCCGTTCCCACCAAACAAGAGAACCCACTGAGTTTCGCTGAGCTCGTCCTCCAGTAACGCGGCATTGTATCGGACGCCAATATAGTTCTCTGTTGTGGAGGCAAGCTTCGCATCTGCAGCCATAGCATAGGCTGGCGGAGAGTTGATGCCTGCAACTAGGAGTACAAGGATCAAGCAAAGATTAATCTTGACAGCTCTTAGAGAGAGAATTCTCAATCTGGAATTCATACGAGTTGCAGCACGTGTAGCCTTAAGGATTTCCACATCTTGACAGATTCGGACTCTAGAGATCCGTTCTCCGAGCCATTGTTCGGACCATCTTATCCCGAATAACAATAGTGCCCTTTCGCTAGCAGTCTTTCTTCAGCGCCAAACGTATCGCAGAATCATGATCCCTTGACAACGAGGCATGCATGCGAAGGTCTAAGACTCGTCGATCTCAATGATCGCGAATTCTCAAATGCTTCCTCCTCAAGAGTATGAGCGTAGCAAGAGTAGCTAGAAGGACTACGGCTGCTGGTGACTCGAATTCAGGAATCACCGTTACATGGGGAGGACTCAAGGCTCCGGTATCTGCTCTAGCATTGCTATATTGAGAGTCACCATCCCACTCCGCCGCTAGGTAGTAGTATGCTGGATTCGTCGAACCCGGACTTGGGGGGAACCATTGCTTAGCACATGCCCCATTCCCATCAGTGAAACATGTATCGAGTGGGGTCCACGGCCCTGCCAGACTAGCCGCGCTGTACAACCGAATGCTTCTACCAGACAATGAAGGATTCAGCAATACGGTGATAGTCGTGTATTCGCCACGAGGCAGGTCGACCGTGGTCGGAGAAAACGAAATCGTGAGAGAAGTTGGTATCCTGTCCACGACGACAGTCCCAGACGCATCATACCTCTTGCTTCCGCTATCGATGACGGTCAGGCTCCACGAATAGGTGCCCGCATTACTGTACGTGTGTGAAGGATTCTGGAGGATACTCGTGTCGCCGTCACCGAAGACCCACGAATACGAATATGGTTCGGCGCCACCAGTACAAGAAGCGCTGAACTGAGCAGTCAAAGGAGCAGCACCCGAAGATGGGCTCACAGACGGAGGCGAGCAAGAGAAGGGCTGAGATCCAGAAGCCACGAGCAGGTAGCTTATCTCCTTTGTCTCAGCCACAATTGTTCCGCTTGATGGCTCGTAGATCAACGGCTTTACCCGCCAAAGTAATCGGTCTAGCTCACCGAACCCCTTGTCGAGAAACCATTCACCCGTCCAGCCCAGCCCGAATGCAACCTGAGTGGTCTGGGCGACCTCACTCACCTGATCTTCGATTAAGACTTCCACGTAGAACCAGATATCGTTCATCGAGTTCGTGAACAGCAAACCTGCGCCGGACCACATTTGCTCGGTTCGCCCCGGTTCCATGATAATTACATCGCGCCAGTAATCTCCCGGGCCATTGTACTCAATGTTCCTGCCATTGACTACAGTATGCGCCGGCCTCGTCAGAGGCGTGGTGAATTGGGGCCCAAGTGAAAGCGCAGGATCGCCAAGCAAAGTGACTTCGTAGGCAGCAATCTGATCATACTCGGTGTCCGTGTTGCTCTTCTCCGCCACCTCCAACAACTTGAAGTTCTGCCCTCGGCGATGAGCTTGGCCCAATGTAAGGCCGCGGTGACTCATGCCGTCCCATAGTACTCCAAAGTAGGAAAAAATGGGATTAGAAGCTGGGCGCGTATTGCCGATGTACGCAACAGCGCCGGCATCGAGGAAGGCGAGGGCGATTGATTGCTCCTTCGACGTAGCATCGAGCATCACGCTCATACATCCGCCAGACATGGCAACGACCGGGTCCAATGCAAGTGCTCGTACACCTGTAGCACTCGGGCCGCCTTGCCAGCCTGCTGGGCTCGCGTGATTGTCGTGAAAGACGAAGCTCTTGTCCTTCAGGTAGCTGTCCTGCCAAGTCTCAGTCTCGGCAACGTGAGTAGTGACAAAACCGACATTCTCTAAGTACCGAGCGGCCAGTCTCGTTATGGCCTCTTGCTCTCGCGGGCCGGAGAGAGTCAACGCCATGCGTTGCCAGCCTGAGTTCAGCAGTTCTGAATAAACGATGGTACGAGCGACAACTAGAGAGGCAGCATAGATGCTTCCTGCAACTATCCGCCCTACGGATATGTCCGCAAACATGTCATCATCAACTTGGGCGTATGGCAGATCACTCGCGAAGTCTTCCACATCTGCATACGCGCGGGGTCGGATTGGCAGACCAAACGGGAGCGCATCGTGGTAACCGAGCAGTGCCAAGTAGGTGGGTGTAATGCCTGTCGCAACATAGAAATCACGCAACTCTGCCGCGATCTCTCGCGCGTCAGGCGTGGTGAACTTCAGGCTCATCGGGTCAAGCCCCAAACCGGTCCCCACGGTGAGCACAAAGGTTTTGCCACCCAGCGTAACGGTATCCGACGTACGGTAGGGGCCCTCACCGGGCTCACCGTAGACTCCATCGCTGTCAAAGTCGAGATCAACTGTGTCGTAGAAACCGAGACCAGGGTCAGCATAGCCGGTGCATGTAGCGGCAAAGTTACTAGTCATCCCATTGATAGTGAATGTACCCAACGCCCAAGTCCGAAACGTTACTTCAACTAAATCCTCTACTCCTCCCGACTCCCCGTCCCCCGCCACACCCTCGGCTACGTATTCCCGCCCACCAAGAGCGAAAACCTGACCTGGCCCAACAACCTCATCATCACTGAAGTCGCCGGAGCCGTTCAGGTCAATGAGGAGGCGGTCAAACTCCGTCTTGGCCCCCGCGCTGGCGGCCAGACAGAAAGAATGCTCGATCCAAGACCCTCCTATTCCCATCATCTTGCCACTCGCATAGTGCCCGTTCACCGGATGTAGCGTCCACGTGGAACCTGCAGCTCGTGCTGGTGAATCGGTGCGGAAATCGCTGGCGAAGAATCGTTTTTCTCCACCTTGCGTTGCTCCGGTCGGTCGCAGGGCAGTAGTGGCCGAAGCTTGGAAGGATACCTTGTACTGTACAACAACTTCCTTAGGGTAGATCATGCCACCATGGTCTGCCGCCAATATTGGTGACAATAGGGAGAGCTTGGTCACCTGACCGTCGTATCCTCGATCCCAGGGATTGGACAGCACTACGTAGTTGACAGTGAGGGTACTCTGTCTCAGAAACCGTGTGACTGCTTCAGCATCAGGAAGCACAGAAACAGCGATCCCCATGTCCTGTAGCTCGGCTAGTACAGAGGTTGACGAGCTACCAACAAACAGCACGGTATCGCTCTGTAATGTTTGCAGTGTCGATCGGGTGACTGAAGGCACAGTCGAGGGCGTCACATAGAGAAGGGGCAAGTCTAGGCGTGCTGCCAGTGTCGCGCCTAACAGCGCAGACGCATAAGCCTCATGGGGCGCGAGCACGGCAGTCTTCACACTACCCCAGAATCGTGTCGCCAGTTCGGCCGCTACTGCAAACTGGTCTTCACCAGGGATAGATTGAACCGGACGCGCGATGGCCACAGCGTAGGTGACTTCGGGCTTGTACTGAGCCAAGAAAGAGGCAGATCGGTCTTCAGCTTCAGAGTCGGTGGGGACTAGGAGGATGACAGGCTGTCCGTTGTTGATGTGACGCGCGGCCGGCACCGTTGTGAGCGCGGCGAAATCGCGCCAACTCGGCTCAAAGTCTATTCCGACTAAGAAGACTGTTCGAGCGCCAGAACCCTGTGTCGCAGCTTGTGTCGAAGGCGCCGTTGTGGGAGCTAGAATCGCAAAGGCAGAAGACAGAGCGAAAAGGAGAAGGACCACTGAAGACAAAGCGACCTTCAAGTCTCGATACCTCTGTAAAAGTGCTAGTCAGAATGTTTGAGACTTTTGGTCTAGAACGTCACTGAAGATGATATGTTGAACCCGTGCGTTATCATGAGTACGTTTCCCTCCGGACCCGCCACACACTCCGTTACTTGTAGACGTGTCTTCTCAGACTGATGTCGTAGAGAATGACGGCTTTCCTTGCTTCATCGATCTTGCAGATAAGTCGATATTTTCCAACTCTGTCTTTCCAAAAGCCCGCAAGCTCTCCCGCCAGTCTGCGACCGAGGTAAGGATTCTCACTCACCTCCTCTACGCGGTGTCTCACTCGGATCTTGACGTTGTCCGGAAGTCGACGAAATTGCTTCAGGAAGACCCGGAGAAAGACTACAGTATAGCTCAAGCCGAAAGGACCTTTCGAATAGCTCGACGGTCTCTTGCGACTATGTACTGCCGCTTGCGGTATTGGTTCTCGCCGAGCTTAATCCTGCGCATTGTCTTCTTGTCCAGTAGCACTTCTAAGGTCTCAAGAATCTCAGCAAACCTGAGGCTGGCGCGATAAATCTCCTCGATGACGGGTCGAGGCACTCTTACAGCTTCCGTCCGAGTCGTCAAGGTTACTCTGGACTGAGTACTTGTCGCACGGTATATGTACTTCCGTCTGCTGCTCGTCGGGAGGCCCACCTGTGATGTTGTCAAAGTTGAAATGACCTAGACTACTCGGTCTGATTGGCCTGTCTGGACCCACCACCTTGAGAGACACGAAACATGGGCTATGCTTCAACGCTGGGGGGCGATGCGTTCTTCCCCGAGGAAGTCGAAGCAAAGCTACTAGGTCGATGGATTGAACCTACGATCCTTGACTGGTCTGAGCTAGCCTATCCCCATATCTCTGCTCTTGCTCCACGGGAAGATGACCCATGCGATAACGGCGGTTCGCTTGCCCCGGACCCGCCAGCTTCCGTCGAGGACCGTACCTCATGTCTTCCTTGAGGTCCCAGAGATGAGGGTAGGATCCGCGTAGAAAACGGGAAGCTGGCTCCTCGGAGCGGCCCATTCTGGCTTTCGTTTGGTGTTTCGGCGCGGGTTCAGGCTAGCTCGTCAGAATTTTTCAGGAGAATCTGCTGGCCCCGTCACGGTTGTCTTGTGTGCCTGTCCTCGATTCTATTTGAGGGAGCTTTCTGGGTTGGTCGAAAAACCCGTGAATGTTGTTGGCACTCTTGACTAGTGCGGAATGTGCTGTGAATTACTGTCTGCGCTCGTTTCTGTTGCGCGATTGGGATCAGCACCCTATAGGTCTTGACGCACGAGATGACCGTTACATTAAAGACGAATCTAGCAACTACAGGCAAGGCGTCTCATTGCATCGGAGGAAATGGCATGCGGTTCTCGGAGCTGCACCTGCCGGATGCCCCGAAGATTGTAGCTACGCCACCGGGTCCTAGATCCAGAGAAGCGTTGGCTGCGCAAGAAGAATTTGAAAGCAGCGTAGTCTCATATCCGAAAGCAATCCCTCTAGCGTTTGAGGAAGGAAAGGGAGCTACCCTAAGAGACTTCGACGGTAACGTCTACATAGACTTCTTTGGCGGCGCAGGGGTTCTAGCCGTCGGGCACAGCAACCCCGAAGTATTGGAGGCGGTTTCGAAGCAAGAGAAGCTGCTGATTCATGCCCTCGACTTCCCGACAAAGCCTAAACTGGAATTGATCAAGAAGCTGTGCGAAATAGCTCCAGGAGATCTGAGAGGCAACGCGAAAGTTTTCTTTGGAGGGCCCACCGGTTCGGATGCGGTAGAGGCAGCGGTGAAGCTCGCCAAAGTCGTTACAGGCAGACGAGGCCTTCTCGCATTTGAGGGTGCCTATCATGGAATGACATCCGGGGCCCTTTCGCTGAGTAGTGGAAAGAAGTTCAAGGAGAACTACACGCCGCTCCTTCCCGAGGTTCACTTTGCACCGT
>Ga0315308_1002532_pt1 | contig 10358 bp, 15 predicted proteins | sample TDP3_MG_FD_203078 | JGI IMG/M metagenome (GOLD analysis project Ga0315308, IMG submission 203078) | Freshwater sediment microbial communities from Lake Towuti, South Sulawesi, Indonesia - TDP3 | ecosystem: Environmental > Aquatic > Freshwater > Lake > Sediment | place: Indonesia: South Sulawesi...
TGGAAGAGGCAAGCAAGTGGTTCAATGGCTGTAAGATGGTTAAGGTCCTAGACCACATTATTCCAAAAACGCTGAAGGAAGTTGAAAACTTTTGGCGGATATACGTGGAGGAGAAAAAATACGAGGGAATTGTCATCCGAAATAACAGCGAGATTTTGAAGTTAAAGCCTATAAAAGAGTTGGATGCTGTTATTGTTGGAATCAACAAATACAGTAGTTTTGGTAGAAGTAACCTGTTTGCTCAAAAAGAGGTTACAACAGTCAAATTAGCTCTTATGGATGATGACGGTTCATTTGTAGAGTTGGGAGATTGTGCAAGTGGAATTGATGTTGCTTTGAGGTCAGCTCTATGGCAGTTGATGGATTACAAAGTTCAAGAAGACGAAAAAACAGTGTGGATTAAGCCGATGGTGGTTTGTCAAATAGAATATACAGATACCTTTGAAAGTGTGAATAGAAAAATGCGATTTGAAGGAGAGAAATATCAGACTGTTGGAACAGTAAAACTTGTGAAACTGAGACATCCACGACTACTACGATTTAGAGGAGATAAAGGTGTTTCCGCAAAGGATATAGGTTTACAGCAAATACCATAATTTTTGGGTGGGTTATTGGAAACAACGATTAAATTGTATTTGTTGGTCAAGGTGTACGACCTTGTTGTAGATGGGGTGGAGGTCTTTACAAGCGAGGAAGAGTGCTTAAAGCGACATCGAGAGTGGACTAAGGACCATGACCATCCAGATGGTGTAACACCAAGCGAACTCAGCAAGTTAGAGGAAGAACAAGTCGAATATCACTATGCCCAAACACAGATTATAGAGGCTTCAATGAAAATCGCCATAAATTTTGGAAGCACTTAATTTTTTTGGGTGTTGGAAATGGAAAGCATTAACGGTCTTGATTATCGTGAGTGGGTTGAGCCAAGCGATTCTAGACCCGGTGTTGAATATCATGTTCGACTCTGGCTTAGAGATTTTCGAGGATTCCAAGCGAATTCTTTGTCATGTGATTGCCCCAGTTGGATTTACCAGAAGAAATCTTTGTCTGAGAAAAGTTGCAAACATACTAGAAGGGTTGAGGCTAGACTGCGAAATAATGAGGTTATCAGAGAGATTCGTGGGAGTGAAGTTACGTTCAATGAAGAGACGATTACTCGCAAGATTAAGGAGAGCAAAATGGAGGATGACTTGACCGCTAGAGTGAAGGCACTGCACCGTGCTCTCGAAGAAGTTTAGGGAAGTGAAACTCTTGAAACTGAAATTTTGGAGGAAGCCTACATCGGATGAGAGAGTGGCTAAGAGATTGAAGGAACTAAGGAGAGTGAACCATAGGGTAACTAAAAGGATGGAGGATTTGCATTTAAATCCAAAAGAAAAAGAAATGTCGCAAGAAGAATTCTGCATTTTTATGCTCGAACTGTTTGGACGTAAGAGAGCGAGAGCGAGACGTAAAAAGCAAAAAACCCTTTTGGGTGCAAAATATGAGCAAACTTCGAAAAACAATGCTTGTTCTGGTGTTAAGTTTGATCTTAGATTTTGCAACGACTGAAGTTGCATTATCAATAGGCACTGTGGAGAAAAACAACGTGCTTATAACGTTTGTGGAAACAAATGCCCTTTACACAATGTTAGGCAAGTGGCTTTTTTGGAGTCTTTACTGCGGAGCTAATCTACTTTTGATGGGATTCTTTCTTCACATTGTACATAAGGTTAGTGAAAAACCAACAAGGCGACATCTACTTGCTCTAAAAATCGCTTACATTGTCATTTGGGCATATACTGTCTTTCGTTTGATTTCAGCAATAAACAATGCTTGGCAAATAGTGAATCAATAATGCAGACAGGCTTTTTGGGTGTTTTGTTTTTTCTAAAAAATCTTAAATATTTTGAGGAGAATAAATTTGGATAGGTCTGCACGAAGTGGGAAGGAAACCTTTTTTTAGGTTTCTTTCTCCTTTCTCAACTTAACAGCCTTCGTGCAGACCCCAAAAAAATATTTTAAAAGAGACGCATTAATTAGTGTGGCACTTTGTTCTATGGGTGGAAAAATGTCGTGGATTGAGGAAGCAAGTCGCAAACGAAAATCGCAATATTCTTCAGTGATCGTGTTTGAAACAATAGATGTCGTTCGTTTAAAATCTTTCATCGACCTACTCAAGAAGCCCGAATCTAAGAAAATGTGGGGGTTTGAAGACCAACTTGAAGTCTTCATCTATGACCCTTGGGAAGGATTACTTAACATAGATGGAGAAAAGGTCAAAATCGATGAATCGCCATTTGGCGGAGTTGATATAAGCGCTGTTTTGACACATGTAGACAAGTTTTTGACTTCAAAAAGGAATAGCAGTACGGTTCTAATCCTGAAGAACTTAACGGAGAAGAACAACACACTCATATCAGCTCTTCGTAGTTGGGCAGTTTGTAACGGTATCTACGAGAATGGTAGTGCTATCTTCATTTTCGTGGATTCTGTGGATAAGATACTTGATGACTATACGAAGAGTATGGTAGGAGTGGTGAAGATCCCAATTTCACATCCAGAAGAGCGAAGAGCCGTTGCAGAGAAAGTGGCGAGCAGTATCGCAGAAGTCTTTAAAGTGCCAAGGAAAAATCTGAAAGTCGATAACGTCTTGATAGATGCTATGGCTGGTTTAGACCTACATGATTGCGAATCCGCACTTTTAGAGGCGTTCTTCAAATACAAACGCTTTGATGTAGGTTATCTATCAGAGTTCAAAGCGGGAATCGTAAAGAAGAGTGGTGTTCTCGAAATAATGCAACCTCGCTTCGGATTCGAAGCGGTTGGAGGCTACGAAGCAACAAAGGATTTCATAACGAAAGAAATAATTAACATTTTAAAGGACCCGGAAAGAGCAATCAAAATGGGAATCAGACCGCCTCGTGGCATACTGATGTTCGGTCCGCCGGGAACAGGAAAATCTCTTCTTGGAAGAAGCCTTGCTTATGAGTTGCAATTGCCATTCATTGAATTGCGATTAGAGAACATTTATCGTTCCCTTGTCGGAGAGACAGAGCAACGTTTGAGGTCGGCTATTGACCTTATTGAGGAAGTGGCGCCAGCTGTTGTGTTCATTGATGAAATGGACAGACTTGGACACAGAACAGATCAATCCTTAGATTCAGGTGTAACGAGAAGAGTGTTCAGTAGTTTACTTGAGTGGCTTGGAGACGATCGAAGAAAAGCAATAATAGTTGGAACAACCAACGAGCCTGATTATTTGGATGCGGCTATGCTCAGATCTGGAAGGTTGGATAGAAAGATTCCGATAATGTTGCCAGATGCAGAAGCCCGAAAGCAAATATTTGTTGTTCATACAAGCGTTCAACGGAAAGTTCCTCTAGCCGCTGACATAAACTTTGAAGAGTTAGCGGATAAAACGGCTTATTATAACGGCGCCGAAATCGAGGACTTGGTGCTTAGAGCCGCACGTAAGGCGTTCAATGAAGGAGTAAGAGAAGTTTCAATGAGGCATTTTAAAGATGCGTTGGAATCCTTCAACATTGATACAGCGGGTCGAACCAAAATGGTTGAAAAATACAGAGGGTTGGCTGAGAAATACTGTGATGATAAAGACTTTCTTGCAAAAGTGAAGAAGCAAGAAGAAGCCATTGATACAAGAGTGAAGAAAATGGCAAAAGCGTTAGAGGAGTAATCTCCTCTTTGTTGGGTGAAATACCTTGTCCTCATTGAGAAGATGTGCGGTACAGATTAAGACTGTGAACGAGGAAATGGTTAGAGAGACTATGCAAAGTTTAGCAAAGTTTCTCATGCATCAAGGTTATCCTAGCGTTCAGGTTGTGGATAAAATCGGAAGTTACTATGTAGACCAGATCAAACACGTAATTGCAGGGATAACAGCAGAAAACATTAGAGGCTTCGGTGTATCGGTGGAAGGTGGCAAAATTGTGGTTGTAGGTGATGATTTTAACCAACGATTAAGCATTGAACAATTTACAAAAATGTTCGAGAATTTCTATGTTGCAACTGCTATGCAACGATCTTTGCAGAGCATGGGTTATCGAACGAGTGCTCAAATTCTTCCAAACAAGACAATAGCCGTAAGGGGAGTTTCAGGAGTAGGTTACAATGTCTAGTGGATATAAACGAATTGATGTTGCTATAGATGAAAAGGGAAAAGTTCATATTCAAACAAGCGGATTCGTAGGAGAATCATGCATCAAAGAAGGCGAAGCCTTAATCAAAAAACTACAAGAAGCAGGCTTGGAAGTAACAACAGAAGATCTGAAAAAAACAGGTGAGTTTTATGCCAAAGAAAAGAGTGCAACTACTGTTAGGGAAGGATAGCATTTCGACAGTTTCTTACGAAAATTTCGATTGGAAGCGGTTTGTTGCTGAGTTACAAAAGGAAGGTCTCGAAATAACAAGGGAACAAGAAATTCCTTGTGGCTAACTAACGCCTTTTTGGGTGCGTTAAATATGGCTCTTATAGGTTTTACAGTCTTGAAAGAAAAGATACTCAATGGAGAAAAGCGACAGACAATTAGAAAACTCCGTAAAAGACCTGTGAAGGTAGGGGAGACACTTTATCTTTATTGGCATTTGCGCAGAAAAGATTGTGAATTATTGAAGGTTACTAAATGTATAGAGACTTTCTTGATAGAAATGCAGTTTTATGAAGAATGGTTGGATTCGGGCAAGCCTATTTGGAGAGTCGACCAAATTATGTCTAACGGAACTATTGCAACATTGATGGACCATAAGGTTGAAGATTTAGCTCAACGTGATGGATTCGCAAACGCTTTAGAAATGATGCGTTGGTTCACGAAGAAACACGGTGATCTGAACAACATAATCTTTCAAGTCATAAGATGGTAAATTTTGGGTGTGTAATTGAAAAACTGCGATGAACATGCGAATGGAAAGCCCTGTGTTCAAGTTATCGCTGAAGGTAAATGTTTCAAACGACAATGCACACTCTTTCCAAAGGTTCTAAGGATGTTGCCTAAACTCAAACGGATGTATGAAGCAAAGGCGCAAGGCATAATATTGCATACGATTTGGGACTTCTCTGAAAGAGGCGAAAGGCTACGTTTACAGGCAAAGAAAAAGGCGGAGAAATGGCTAAACGAGTTATATCCAAAAGTCGTAGAGAACCTTAAAGGTCTGTTATCTTCTTAAGTATTTTGGGTGATTTTAGTGCCTGAAAAACTCTCGGAATTAATGGTTTTCAAATTCGAGCTTCAAACACCTAACAGTAGGTTTGCGGTCCAACGAGCAAGGTGTAGTTTGGCAAAGTTTCTGAAAACTAAAGGGTTTGAACCTGGTCATTGGTATGCAAATTGGAAAGAGTTAGAAAAGGATGTTTGGTTGACAATTGGAGGAGGAGAAACAAACGATTCTGTTCTGTCAGTTAAGGTTACTCTTCGAAACGCTCCACCAAATGTTGGCGGAATAACATATCAAACGGAAGAAGTTGAAAAATTTAAGCAATATTGCGAGCAGAAGGTTAAACCAATGGTTCTGTCGCTGTTAGATGAGTCAAAAATACCGTATAATATTCTAGAAGCAAATGCTACAAAAGTTTAAAAACATGTATTTTCCCATTATTTTTGGGTGATGGCATTGGTTGAAGTCGCTTGTATGAAAGTTTTGAACGAGACATGGCTCGGTAACGGCGGCATTAGTGTTCTAAACTCTTATCTAACGAAGTATCGAGTTGTTCCAAAGGTGTAAACCTTTTGGGTGTGATTTTCGTGGTTACGGTTGGGCAAATCCAAGGACATGATGTGCATTATGATGAGCAAACCTACGAGTTTTCAGTCGAGATAGATGAGAAAGTTTTTCGAGCAAAGAGTTTTCCAGGCTTGCAGAGATTGGTTGCCAAGAGCAAAGAGGTGACGTGGGAAAAGGTTATTGAAGTGGGTTGGGATGAATCCGCTGGAGCAAAAGTAGTAAGTGTAACGTTGAGAGGGAACAAGTATTATGAATTTGTAGACGGGAAACTTCACTCAATTGAGTCTTATAACCTATATGAGATGGACGAAGACCGATGTATGAGGTTGACTGCAATATCAAATGAAATCCGAAAGTTAAAGGACAAATGGCACAAAATCAAAGGCGAACTGAGAAGAGTCCCCTAATCCTTATTGGGTGTTTGCATGACTACAAAAGCCGTGTTCAAATGTGGAAAGTGCGGTTACGAAGAGGAATATTCAATTTGTGTAATTTGTCATGGAGCAATAGATTTTCCCCACAAAAACCCAACTTGTAAAAAGTGTGGTACTGTTATGTGTATCAAGCCGGAGACCATTAGAACACTAAAACGCTAAGTTTTGGGTGTGAACAATGCTAGAAACTCGAATGGATAAAGAAAAACGGCAAACAAGGTTTTTGGTGTTAGACGACAAAGAACAAACGTGGTTCATTGTTGATGCAATGGACTGGATAGAGGCGGTGGAGATCGCAAAGAAAAAGGGGTATGACCCATACTTTGTAGTTGAAGAACAATTCGCTAGGCGAGTGTGGCAAGAGGAAGAAAGGTATCGGAAGATGCTTGAAGGGAGACGGTTAAAATAACTTCTGTTTTTGGGTGTTGATAATGACTGAATGGGATTTTCCGCCGAAGTTGGAAACATTCAATCCGAAAGGAACGATGTTCGAACAAGTTTTCAAAAACCCGATTGCGTTGATAGCCTACGCCCAATATAGACGAAAACACATAGTATCTATGGATGTAAACAAATTTCTACCTACTTTTGCAATCAACTTTGCTCATGCTATCAGCATAGAGAGGGAGAAGAAAAAACTCGAAAAGGGAACCGACAAATTAACAGTAGAGGAAACGGTTGAAATCTGGATTTACTGGTGGAAGGAATTATATCCGTTTCCAGGACTTATGATGGCAAGAGATGAGAGAACCAAAGAAAAATGGGTTGTCATGCTTAATCCAATCATGCCGTTCATAAATGGTATCAAAACGGTAGAAGTAGTGGAGGAGAACGGAGAATATTTCCTCGTAACAATGATGGTCTGTCCTTACTGCAAAGTTAACGCACGATTCATGCGAGTTGATGCGGACAATAAACAGAGATTCTTCTGCGATTCATGCGAAGAGGAATTCAATGAGGATGTTTTTCCGCTTCCAAAAGACTAAGCCTTTTGGGTGTTAAATTATGGCAAGAAAAGAAAAGGTGATTGTCAACGGTTTTCTGCTGAATTTTAATTTGCCGACTGAGGATCTCTTAAACATAACTCTCAATCTCTCCGATGTTGCCAAGACGAGGTATGGTGGGCTTCTTTGGGAGTTAAAGGATCATCTTGTCAGCATTGACAATGAGTATGCTCAGAGAGAAACAAGGGGCAGGACCTTACGTGGTCGTTATCCAAGGAAGATGAGGTTTCAGAGGTTTTCGCCTTATCCTTCAGCATTTAGCAATCGTTTGAAGAGTATTAGGCGAGAATGGTATGAGGCGTTGGCTCGATTTACTGTGGTGTTAACTAAGTCAGCTGAAGTAGGTGTAGGTTGGAAACGGCAGAGGAATCTGTATCTTTTGCCGTTTGATAAAGCGGCGGATCTACAATTGGTTAAGAATCGAATGAACCATGAGGTTCAAGAGCTTCAAGAGGAAATGCGGAAGTTTGAAAAGACATCTTATTGGAAGTTAGTTTTTGACTACATGACAAAAATTAGCGGGCGAAAAATAGAACCTCAACCTGCTTATATTCACCGTATCGAGTTGGACCTGTTTCCACTGTCTTTCGACCCATCTGTTTTCAAGAGTGTAGTTGAAGAGAGACGCCGAAAGCAACTTGAAGCGATAGACGAAGCAAAGCGATTAGCAGAGATGGAAGTTGATGAGAAAAAGCGAGCTGACTTAGAAAGACTTGAAAACGAAAGAGCCAAAGCAGAGGAACAAATCATAGAAGAAATGGAGAGAAAGAGGCATGACGTTGTGGAAAGAGCGGTCGTTGATCTGCAAGGACGCCTTAGTGAACTGATGAAAGAGTTGACACTTATAAGTGCAAGGAAATTTAGCAAACAAAACGCAAAAAGCCTGACTAGAAGTTTAGAAACTATCAGAAGCCTTTCAGAGTCGGTGGGGCTAAAGCACTTCGTTGAAGGATATACAGATTCAAGCCTAAAACTGATAGAAGCATTGACAACCCATAACCAAAAAGCTATAAAAGAAGCCACGCATGTTGTGGCGAAAGAGATAGGGATAGAAGCCAAAGAAGACTACTCAGAAACGCTGAAGGAATGCGCCTTAAAACTGTCAACGGAGATTTCGCCGAGAGTAAAAGCCTTAATAAAAGCGATGTAGCAATCGCTGTTTTTGGGTGAAAGACCTTGGTTATGACAGAAGAAGAATCAAAGGCTTACAAGGAACTATTTCCGCATAAGTGTCCGGAGTGTGGCGGGTTTATGCAATACTTCAAAAACGAATATAGATGTAGAGATTGTGGCAATATAACGGCTGTATACCAAAACAAAGCATGGCAAAAACCACTTAGGAAATAAACTCTTTTTTTGGGTAGCGATTGCTAGTGTTTTGGGTGTATGCATTTGCGTCATAAGTGGAAACAGATTGAGTTTAATCCGTTTGGCAAGAACCCTCTTCTAAGATGTGAGAAGTGTGGTTTAACAGCGAGAAAGCATGATGTTAAGAGAGGTTTGGGACCATGCCGAGGGCGAAAACAAACGGTTTAATTTTGGGGCGTGTGTAATGAAGCGTAAAACGATTGCGGATATAACGGTTGAAGTTCTGAAGGAAACAGATAATGAAGGAATCATGTATGGCGATACGGTTTTGCTAGATATGGTTGCGGAAAGGTGTATTCATACAACTCTTATGAGAAAGAAGGATGGTGCATGGACACATCCTCTTGTAAGGCACGATAGAATACTTAATGCTCTTGAGAAGGATAAGCGATTTGAGAAGTATTATTTTGAAAGGCGGGGAATGGTTGGTAATAAATATTGGCGTTCATTTAAACTTAAAGAGTAATGAGTTTTGGGTGTTTAGGTGAAGTCATTAATTATTGCAGAGAAACCTCAAGCCGCAGAGAAAATAGAAAACGTAACAAAAGTGAAGACGCTACCAGCAATCGGACATCTTTTGGAGTTGCAAAACATAAAGAAGCGGTGGGAACCGCCTTATTTTGATGTGGAATGGCAAACTCGAAAGCGGACTGTTAAAACGTTAATGACCATACTTAATGCTTTGCGATTAGCAAACGAAATCACAATTGCTACTGACTATGATGCTGAGGGGCAACTGATAGCCCTGAATATACTTCGGGAGGCAAAGATTGATCCACTCAGTGTAAAAAGGATGAGGTTCAGCAGTCTTGAAGACGAAGAGATAGAAAAAGCTTTTCAAAATCCAATAGCCTTTGATGTAAATTTTGCTCTGTCAGCGGAGGTTCGCCATTATCTGGATTGGTATTTTGGAAAAAATCTGAGCAAAGCGTTGACTGTAATATACAAACAAAAACATAAACTGCCTACAATGACAAGGGGTTTAACCCCGGTAGGAAGGGTTCAATCACCAGCACTTCGTTTTCTTACAGAAAGGGAGAAAGAAATCAGCAGTTTCGTGGGAAAAAAGGTGTGGTATATTACAGCACATGGACTATACGGGAGTAATAGAACCTTTGAGATAACGACTTTGGGCTTGAACTCTAAAGAGGAGATGGAAGATTTCGTTTCAAGGGGGCTAACGGGGAGGGTTAAAGGCTTTTATGAACATTCCTACAAAGTCGAATACTACCCTCCTAACAAAGACTATGTTATGGAGAAATGCCTAAACCTAAAACTCTCCTCATCTTTGGTTGACACGATTCTACAAGATCTCTATTTATCCGAGTTTATTAGTTACCCAAGGACTTTATCCAAAAAATATTCAACCCACGACATCCCAACCAGCAAGTATCTCGAAAGACTATCTGTCGTAATGCCCGAAGCAAAGAAGGCTATTGGAAAACAACCAAATGAAGGCGAAGAGGATGATATACACCCTGCCATTTACCCAATACAGCCATATATAACAAAAGACATTCGGAAAGTTGTCTGGGATATAATAGCAGAGTCTTTCGTGAAGTGTCACCTGCCACCTAAGATAAAAAAATATGAGTCATGTGAAGTGGAGGTAGCAGGTAGAACTTTTACTACGAGCGAAATCCCTGAGTTGCTACAGGGAGAGGAGTTTAAAGTTGTTTACAGCCAAATACATGAAGGAACAACAAGACCGCCAGAAAGATATGATCAAAGCAAAGTATATGAGTACATGGTTGAAGAAAACATTGGAACGAAAGATACAAGGTCACAAATACTCGAAAAACTAATGCATACATACGTATACGAAACGAGAGAC
>Ga0315308_1002533_pt1 | contig 10356 bp, 8 predicted proteins | sample TDP3_MG_FD_203078 | JGI IMG/M metagenome (GOLD analysis project Ga0315308, IMG submission 203078) | Freshwater sediment microbial communities from Lake Towuti, South Sulawesi, Indonesia - TDP3 | ecosystem: Environmental > Aquatic > Freshwater > Lake > Sediment | place: Indonesia: South Sulawesi...
TTTGCCGTCCTAATCTGTTGGGAGGGAATCTTTCCTCATCTCGTCCGTAAGTTCGTGAAAGACGGAGCGGATTATTTAACTAATATTACGAACGATGCCTGGTTCTTAAGAACGGCAGCACCGTTTCAACATTTCGTTATGAGTGTCTTTCGTGCGGTGGAGAATCGAGCGAGCGTGGTCCGCGTGGCCAACACGGGGGTTTCCGGATTTATTGATCAATATGGTAGAGTAATTAAGAAAACAGAGATTTTTCAGAAAGATTATCTAAATTCTTCTGTTTCGCGAAGAACTCGCCAAACTTTTTATACCAGTTATGGCGATATCTTTGCTTACCTGTGCGTGGCTCTGAGCATCTCTTTTATTGCCTGGAGGAGGTTCAAGTGTTAAAAGAATTGGAGGAGAAGTTGAGATTGATTGCTGATTTGATGCAAAAACTAAGGAGGCATCTTTGAAATAGAAAAGAAAGAAAGGAAAATTAAAGAGTTAGAGAAAGAGACTGAGAAAGTAGACTTCTGGAAAGATCGAGAAAAGGCACAAAAGGTAATGCAGGAGCTAAATTTTCTTAAGAAATCGGTAGACACTTGGAAAGATTTGAATAGAGAAAAGGATGAGATAGAAACGCTTTTAGGAATGGCTTGCGAACAGGAAATGAAAGGTTGGCCGGACCAGGATTACGAGGCCTCAGTGGTGGGGGAGCTGGAAAAGAGAATCAAGGATATTGGAATCAGAATAGAGACTTTGAGCGTTGAAGCCAGAATGGCGGGAGAATATGATAAGAATAACGCTATACTCACGTTGCATTCCGGAGCTGGTGGAACAGAAGCCTGTGATTGGGTAGAAATGCTTTTTCGGATGTACAGGAGATGGGCTGAAAAAAAGAACTATGCTGTTACCATTACCGATATACTTGCTGGTGAAGAAGCGGGAATCAAAAGGATTACCTGCATTGTATCCGGGGAATATGCCTATGGGTTCCTGAAAGCTGAAGCCGGAGTGCACCGATTAGTCAGAATTTCGCCTTTCGATGCAAATAAACGTCGCCATACCAGCTTCGCTTCCTGCGACGTAATCCCGGAAATAAGCGATGAGATAAACGTGGAAATTAAAGAAAAGGATTTGAAGATAGATACATATCGTGCTTCCGGGCATGGGGGGCAGCACGTTAACAAAACCGATTCTGCCGTGCGGATAACACATGTGCCCACTGGTACCATTGTGCAGTGCCAGAGCGATCGCTCTCAGCACAAGAATAAGGCTATGGCAATGAAGTTGTTGCGAGCAAAGTTGTTCGAACTGGGACAACAAAAGATAAGAGAGGAGAAAGAAGCTCGCTACGAGAAATTGGCTAATATTGCCTGGGGTAACCAGATTCGTTCCTATGTCTTCTTCCCGTACACGATGGTAAAAGACCACCGCACGAATTTGGAAGTCGGAGACGTAGAATCCGTAATGAATGGTGAAATTGACCCATTTATTGAGGCTTATCTATCTCAAAAGGAGGAGAAGTATTGAACAGGGGTTATGCAGTAATCGGCTTTTTTTGTGTATTTTTTCTTTTGGGCATGATTCTTGCCCGGCCCGGCCTTGCAGTGAATGAGCCAAAGAAATTGTACAAACAGGCAGAAGAGAAGTATGCCCGAGGAGAATTGGACGAAGCTATTACTGATTTGGAGAAGGCTCTGGAAATAGATAGGAATTACAGTAAGGCGAACGAGCTTCTGCTCAAGATTCTAGTTGAAGTCTCTACCGAATATTATGCGGAGAGCGATTATGAGCGAGCTCTTCCGTATCTAACTAAGGCCTATAATCTTGCTCCGGAAAATGCAAAAATAGCGGCTATGTACGAGGCGGTTTCCAAGGAATTAAAAATGGAGGAAGCAAAGAAAAAACTTACTGAACTAGAAGTGCAAAAGAAGGCGGAGGACGAACGTCGAAAAGCAGAACTTGAAGCTGAGAAAGAAGAAAAAAAGCTCCTGGAGAGAAAAAGAGAAGAGGAGGAAGGAAAGAGGCGGGAGCTCGAAGCTGAAAGGAGAAGAGAAGAAGAGAAGAAAAGGAGAGCAGATTTTGAGGCAAAGATGAAAGAAGAACGCGAGAAGACGGAAACTGCTCTCTTGGTAAGGAAAGAAGAGGTAGAAAAAGCCACAAATAGATATGAAGAAATCCGAAAAAGACTGAGGGAGAGTGTAGCCGTGGGAATTGGTGGTATTTCGTTATCTTTTCTTGTTGCGGTTTTTCTCATATTCATTATTTTTGCGCATAGTGACAGGAGGTTTGAAAGAAGATGGAGAGAGGAACGGGGCAAAGAGGTTGAGTTTCGCCAAAGAGTGGAGAAAATACTCTTAGTAAATCAGGAAAGGATTTTGGGTTTACTGGAGAAGCTCTCAGGTTTATTTGCCGGAGAAACGAAAAAAATTGTTGTGGAGACGCCAGGGGGAGGACGGCAAATTATTACAGATATAAACCCGCATATCAGAGCAAGAGCCGATGGTGTGGAGTTAATTGAAGCCACGGTAGACGACCCTATAGTGGGAGAAAGGCTACTAACGCCATTTCTGGACGATAAGGAGAGTCGAATAAGAGCAAATGCGGGTAAGGCTCTATACAAGTTTAATAAAGAAAAAGCCATGGTAATCCTTACGGACATGTGTAAAAGCCCGGACCAGTGGATGAGATTGAGCGGAGCGTGGGGACTGGGCGAGGTAGGTTCACCGACGGCAGCAGAAATCTTGCTTTCTCTATTAGAAGACCCATGGGAGTTCGTCAGGGAGAGGGCGGTCAAATCTCTGGAGAAAATAGTCACTCAAAGGAAAGAAGAGATAGAAGGGACCCTGCTGGAAAGAATCGAGTCTACCCTCAAAGAGAAGAAGAAGTCGGGAGATGTAAAAGGATAGACTAGGAATGGATTTCGGTTTGACAGAACGGAAGGTTATGTAATATAATCCTTTTCAGATGGGAGAGAATAATATTATGGCCGAGATTGATAATCTGATTTCCCAGAGGAAGCAGAAATTAGAAGAGTTACGAAAGATGGGGATTGATCCTTATCCACATGGTTTCTCGCCCAGCCATTCCATTGATAAAGTGAGGGAAAAATATGGGGCAGTAAAGACGGAAAAGAAAACTGAAGAGACTATTTCTGTTGCCGGCAGAATTATGAGTCTGCGTCGGATGGGAAAAGCAAGTTTTGCCCACATAAAAGATGGAACAGGAAAGTTACAGATCTATATTAGAGAAGATGTTTTGGGTGAGCGTAATTATCAACTATTCAGGAAGTTTGACATTGGAGATTTCGTCGGGGCTACGGGAAAGGTATTTTTCACTAAAACCGGAGAGTTATCTATTCAAGTAGAAGATCTTACTCTTCTGGCCAAGTCACTGAGACCATTGCCTGAGAAATGGCATGGACTTAAGGACATCGAAACTCGTTACCGGCAGAGATACTTAGATCTGGTGGTTAGCGAACAAGTCAGAGATGTTTTCCTTACGCGGAGTCTAATCATAAAAGCGATTAGAAAATATCTGGATAACCTCGGATTTTTAGAGGTTGAAACGCCGATGATGCAATCAATTGTAGGTGGGGCAGCCGCCAGGCCTTTCCTTACCTACCATCAGGCCCTGGATATGGAGCTCTATCTGCGAATTTCACCAGAACTTTTCTTGAAAAGGTTAGTTGTGGGAGGATTAGAAAAAGTTTATGAAGTAAATAGGAATTTCAGGAACGAAGGAATTTCGACCCGACATAATCCAGAGTTCACCATGCTCGAAGTATATCAGGCCTATTCAGATTATAACGGAATGATGGATCTCTGTGAGAAAATGGTTCTGTTTATTGCCCAGGAAGTTCTCGGGAAGGAAGATTTCGTATATCAGAATAGTGAAATTAGATTGGGAAAGGCACCCTGGCAGAGGTTTCCCCTGCATAGCTTATTAAAGAAACATACCGGGCTCGACTTTGCCAATATTCGTAGCTTAGATGAATTAAGGAAAACCGCGGATAGATTGAATGTAAAATATGAGAAGGACACTCCAAAACAGAAGATTCTCGACCATATTTTTGAAGACTATGTGCAAAAGAAATTGATACAACCAACTTTTGTGATTGATTATCCAACAGAGTTTTCCCCCTTGGCTAAGGCGAAAAGGGAAAATCCCGAATTGGTGGAGCGTTTTGAGTTATTCATCGGAGGGGAAGAACTGGTGAATGCCTATTCTGAACTGAACGACCCTGTAGAGCAGCGGCAAAGGATGGAAGTGCGAGCGAAGGAAAGGGACATTGGACAGTTTGGGGATACCGTGGTTGATGACGACTATCTGCGTGCATTAGAATATGGCATGCCACCGTGTGGGGGTCTGGGTTTGGGTGTGGATCGCCTGGTTATGGTGTTTACCAATTCGAATTCTATCCGGGACGTAATTCTTTTTCCTCAAATGAGGAAGGAAACAGAGTAAAAAGCTATGGGGTATGAACTTTTTATTAGCTGGAGATATCTAAAGGCTAAGCGAAAGCAGATATTTATTTCAATTATTAGCCTAATTTCCATTGGTGGCGTAGCTCTGGGAGTGGCTGCTCTGATTATTACTCTATCGGTAATGAATGGATTCAGGAATGATTTGCGAGAGAAAATCATAGGAATCAATTCTCATATTGTGGTTCTGGACCAGAGAAACACCGGATTGGAAGACGTGAATATAGCTCAGGAGAAGATAGAGAGAATAGAATCGGTAGTAGCTGTTGCTCCCTTTGTTTATGGCCAGGCGATACTGAAGAGTGGCGATAGGACTTCTGGAGCGGTAATCAAAGGAGTCTTCCCGGAGGAGACAAAGAAGGTCGCGATTCTCCTGGAAAATTTGAAGGAAGGGAACATCGATTATCTTAAGTCTCCTTTAAAGGGAAAAGGCGGCTTGTCAAGCGAGGTTTTCCCGAAGAATCCTGGTAGGGATGAAAACGGTATCGTTCTGGGAGCGACATTGGCCAGGAATTTGGACCTCTCTTTAGGAATGAATCTACTTTTGATTTCTCCCATGGATATGGCAACGCAGTTGGGTATGATTCCCCGAATGGAAAGATTTCGGGTAGTAGGAATTTTCGATTCCGGAATGTATGAGTATGACGCAGGCCTTGCTTATATTTTCTTACCAGTCGCCCAAAAGTTGTTTAACCTGGGAGAAAAAGTTACCGGCCTTGAAGTGAGAATCGGCAATATCTTTAAGGCAGATAATGTTGCATCCCTGATTCAAAAAGAGCTGGGCTATCCCTATTGGGCGAGAAGCTGGATGGTAACCCATAGGAACTTGTTTGCGGCTTTAAGATTGGAAAAAGTGACCATGTTCATCATTCTGGTTTTGATTGTTCTGGTAGCAGCTTTCAATATCATTTCCACTCTTACTATGATGACTATGGAGAAGACTAAGGATATTGGCATACTTAAGGCAATGGGTGCTTCGAGAAAAAGTGTTCTCAAAATCTTTCTTTTTGAAGGATTGACTATAGGAGTGGTCGGCACACTTATTGGTACCGTGATTGGCTACATCGGCTGCCGTCTTTTAGAAAGATACCAATTTGTAAAATTGCCCGAAGATGTCTACTACATAAGCACTCTACCGGTGCAAATGCAGGGAACCGATTTTTTATATATAATTTTAGTAGTAATCTGCTTATCTTTAATGGCGACGATTTACCCTGCCTTTAAGGCATCTCGCCTGGACCCCTGCGAAGCGATCAGGTATGAGTAGGAAGAGAGTCGTGGAATTAATAACGGAAACGATTTGGCAGGCCAAGCATCTAAATATTAGAGGCGAGTTAGAGGAATGCCGAAAATGATGAATGAACGGACGGTGCTTTTAGAAGCGAAAAATGTGCACAAGAGTTACTATCAGGATAGAGTTGAAGTTAGAGCACTCGTGGGAATCAATCTCCGCGTAAGAGAGAGCGAAGTGGTAGCAATTTTCGGTCCCTCAGGAGCGGGAAAGAGCACTTTGCTCCATATTCTTGGGGCCCTGGACCGTCCCACCGCGGGAGAGGTAAATTTTCAAAATCGTAATATTACTAGTTTATCGGATAACGAACTTGCTCGGTTCCGTAACAGAGAAATCGGTTTTATTTTCCAGTTTCACCACCTTCTGCCTGAGTTTACGGCTCTGGAGAACGTAACGATGCCACTACTGATAGCCCAGAGCTTTTCCGGCAGGCATGGGGAGGGGAATACCTTCCCCGGCAAGACGAGACAAATAAGAGAAGAAATCGAAGACGAAGCTCTGAAAATCTTGACGGGAGTCGGTTTAAAAGGTAGAATAAATCATAGGCCGGCCGAATTATCAGCAGGAGAACAGCAAAGAGTTGCTGTAGCTCGAGCGTTGGTTAATAGCCCCAAAGCCGTTTTGGCCGACGAGCCAACGGGAAATCTGGATAGGAAGACAGGAGAGTCGGTCTTGGCACTTCTTTGGGAACTGAATCGAGAAAGGGGAAAGACTTTAGTAATTGTTACTCATAGTGAAGAGCTCATAGAGAAGGTAGCGGGGCTAGAGGCGGGAAGGATTATCCATATACGCGATGGCAGAATAAAATAGGGACAGCGACCATTTTAAGAATAAAACTACGAGATTGCTTCGTGACTTCGTTCCTTCGCAATGACACTAGGGAGAGCGAAATACAGGTCCGACAGGACTCCGAACACGTGTCGGACTCCTTCGGAGCGGATTCACACAAGGAGGTGTAATGGCAAAAAAAATCTATCTGAATGGCCAACTGGTCTCTCGAGAAGAGGCAAGGATTTCTGTCTTTGATCACGGATTATTATACGGAGATGGAGTCTTTGAGGGAATTCGAGCATACGACGGTCGCGTATTCCGCCTATCTCAACATTTGGACCGTCTTTACGAGTCGGCGCGAGCAATTGCGCTTAAGATTCCCTTGACCAAGGAAGAGATGGAGAAAGCCGTAATTGAGACCTTAAGAGCTAATGAGTTAAAGAGTGGATATGTGCGTTTGGTAGTGACCAGAGGTGAAGGTGATTTAGGCCTTGACCCACGCAATTGCAGAGAGCCGAACGTGTTCATTATAGCTGATAAGATAGAACTGTATCCCGAAGAGTTGTACAGGAAGGGTTTAGAGTTGGTTACTGTGGCTACAAAAAGAAATATCCCGGAAGCAATAGACCCGCGGATAAAATCTCTAAATTATCTGAATAACATTTTAGCCAAGATTGAAGCAGGTTTGCAGAATATGCCTGAGGCTGTAATGCTTAATAAGGACGGATATGTTGCAGAATGTACTGGAGATAATATCTTTATCGTGAAAGATAGTGTGTTAGTTACTCCTCCTTTTTATGTGGGTGTGCTTGCTGGCATAACGCGTGAGACGGTAATGGAAATAGCAAGAGAAAAGATGAGCCTGGTGGTGAAGGAAGAGGTGTTTACCAGATTCCACTTATACAATGCGGATGAGTGCTTTTTGACTGGTACAGCTGCAGAAGTGATTCCTGTGGTTAGGATAGATGGTCGACAAATAGCCGATGGTAAACCGGGAAAGATTACCAATCAGTTGATGAAACAGTTTCGAGAGCTAACAAAGAACGAAGGCGTGGAGGTATACTAGAGAATAGAAATTTCAAATTTCAAATTTCAAATCGGACATTAGAAATTAGAGATTAAGCAGTATGTGGCAGGCGCAGTGCCATAGACGGCATGTGAATATGTCGGGAGATAGCTTATGGTTTGTGATGAGTGTAAAAAGAACGAGGCTACGATATATTTTACTCAAATTCTTGACAATAAAGTAACTAAGTTTCATCTCTGCCAAGAATGTGCGAGGGAGAAGGGGATTGTATTTCCTTCTCTGGATGAGACACTTTTCGAAGGCCCCCATTTGGCCTTGGCATCACTTTTGGCTGGGCTTAGCGATATTGCCGCCCCTTATGTTCTCGAGAAGCCAAAAGCGGCCAGAAGGTGTCCCACCTGTAAGGCAACTTTTGACGATTTCAGGGAATCGGGCCGGCTGGGGTGTGCTGATTGTTACCGAACTTTTAGGAGTGAGCTCGTGCCCCTGTTGAGGAAGTTGCATGGTTCGGTCCAGCACACGGGTAGGGTCCCTGTGCAAAGAGTGGGAGCAGGTGAAAAAGTGAAGGAAATAATGGATTTGCGTAAAGAGCTACAAAAAGCGATAGAAGAAGAAGAATATGAAAAAGCAGCAGTTATAAGAGATAAGATAAAGGAGTTAGAAAAGAAAAAATAATGCAGCTGGAAAATATGCTGAGACAGAAGATTGGATGGTTAGAGACGAGGGAAACTTCTCCGGACATTGCAATTTCTTCGCGAATACGGGTAGCCCGAAATTTGAAAGGAGTTCCCTTTCCTCAGAAGGCCTCCAAGGAGGAGCAAAAAGAGTCCTTCGAAAAGGTCAAGGCTGCCTGTGAGGAGATAGCGTACTTCAAGGGCTCTCCTATCCTCAATCTGCAGGACTTTGATAGAGTGGATAGGCAGTTTTTGTTGGAGAGGCACTTGATTAGTCATGAGCATTCTCGAGGAGATGGAGTCAGAGGTTTAGTTATCGGGGATAAAGAACTTATTAGCTTGATGATAAATGAAGAGGATCATGTACGACTACAAGGAATGCAGCCGGGGTTAGAGCTTCAGCAAGCCTGGGATATTTTAAGGCGAATTGATGAGGAAATGGATAGGAGGCTTGATTATGCCTTCTCTCCTGACATAGGCTATCTAACCGCCTGTCCCACAAACACAGGAACAGGGATGAGGGCTTCTGTTCTGATGCACTTGCCAGCCTTGGTGATGAGCGAAGAGATAAATAAAGTGCTGCAAGCCTTAAGTAAGATTGGAATGGTGGCCCGCGGGCTTTATGGTGAGGGAACCAAGGTTATGGGAGATTTGTTCCAGATTTCCAACCAGGTTACTTTAGGCCCTACTGAGGAAGGAATAATTGATAATTTAGAGAGAGTTGTGAAACAAGTGATTGATTACGAAATCAAGAGCAGGAACACAATGCTTAGAGAAAATAAGGCAAAGATAATGGATGTGATCTTTCGTGCCTACGGATTGTTGGTTAATGCCAGGCAGGTAAGTTTTGCTGAAACCATGGAGCTCTTATCAAAGGTGAGACTGGGTATATATTTTCATCTGGAATTAGACATTGAATTGGAGACATTAAATGAACTGATGGTGCTAACTCAGCCGGCCCATTTACAAGAGTCGGTGGGTAGAGAACTTGCACCAGCGCGGCGGGATTTCATCCGAGCGCAGATGATTAGAGAAAAATTGAAAACTGGAAAATAATCCCCCTGATTCCTACCCGTGGCCCGTGCCACAGCATGGGCAGGCTCAATCCTCTCCCCCGAGGGGAGAAGAAGAAAGGAAATAAGGAGGTAAGCCAAATGTTAAATAGATTTACTCAAAGAGCGCAGAAAGCTATTCTCTTGGCCCAGCAAGAAGCGAAGAGACTGAATCACGATTATCTGGGCACCGAACATATCCTTTTGGGACTGGTGGCCCTGGGAGAGGGCGTTGCTGCCCAGGTATTACAGGACCTGGGAATTGATTTGAAAAAGGTGAGGAGAGAAGTGGAGAAGATGGTGGGCACGGGAGACAATATTCTCCTCGTAGGAGAGGTGCCTTTTACTCCTCGGGCAAAGAAAGTTCTGGAATTGGCTGTTCAGGAAGCACAGGGTATGGGTCACAACTATGTGGGAACAGAACATCTACTTTTGGGGTTGATTCGCGAGGAAGAAGGAGTGGCAGCCAAGGTTCTGGAGGGTCTGGGAGCAAGCTTAGAATTGGTGAGAGGGCAAGTTATTAATCTCCTCGGCGAGACTGGCGCTGAGGGAGGCCCCAGTAAGGAGAAGCGCAGAACCAAGACTCCTACTCTGGATGCTTATGGCCGGGAGTTGACAAGATTGGCTAGCGAAGGTAAGCTCGACCCGGTAATCGGCAGAGAGAAAGAAATCCAGCGACTAATCCAGATACTCTGTAGACGTACTAAGAATAATCCGGTAATGATTGGCGATCCCGGTGTGGGTAAAACCGCTATAGTCGAAGGGTTAGCACAGAAAATTTCTGACAAGAACGTACCGGAAATTCTTTTGAACAAAAGAGTATTAATTCTAGATTTGGCTGGAGTGGTGGCGGGTACTAAATATCGCGGTGAATTCGAACAGAGGCTAAAGCAGATAATAGATGAAATTCGCCGGTCTGAAGGCAACGTAATTCTATTCATTGACGAACTTCACACAGTGGTTGGTGCTGGGGCTGCCGAAGGAGCGATAGACGCTTCCAATATGTTAAAACCAGCATTGGCCAGAGGAGAACTGCAGTGCATTGGTGCTACTACTATGGATGAGTATCGCAAAC
>Ga0315308_1002534_pt1 | contig 10355 bp, 9 predicted proteins | sample TDP3_MG_FD_203078 | JGI IMG/M metagenome (GOLD analysis project Ga0315308, IMG submission 203078) | Freshwater sediment microbial communities from Lake Towuti, South Sulawesi, Indonesia - TDP3 | ecosystem: Environmental > Aquatic > Freshwater > Lake > Sediment | place: Indonesia: South Sulawesi...
TCATGACCAGGCAGGGCGGGGGCAGAGGCAGCTTCCCAGACCAGATGGAGTTCAGAACCGAGGCTGCGAAGATCCCCATCTCCCGCGCCTCCCCCTCCATCCTGTCGGTGATGATGAGGGTCGCATAGCCCAATCCCTCGGCGGCCGTCTTTGCGGCCTCCAGGGCGATCCTGTTGCTGCCGATGATCAGGTTGGTGACCTTCTTGAACAGGGGGTCTCCCGGCTTGGGCGTCTCCTCAACCTGGCCGGCCGCCCCCCTCTCGATCCTCGACCTGACCCCGCGCGGAACGCGGTCGTATATCGCGTATTTCCTGAGGATCGTGGCAGCATCCCGGAATGTCGAGGGATCTGGGGAGGTCGGCCCGGAGGCTATGGATTCCACGGGGTCGCCCACGACATCCGAGACTATTAGGCTGATCACTCTTGCTGGCGAGGCCGCCTGGGCAAGCCTGCCCCCCTTGATCTCGGACACGTGCTTGCGTATGCAGTTGATCTCGTCGATCCTGGCCCCACAGGCCAGCAGGAGGGAGGTCAGCTCCCTCTTATCCTCCAAGGTGATTCCGCCCGCCGGGTAGGGAAGGAGGGCAGACCCGCCGCCGGACATAAGCATGATGAAGAGGTCCTCCGGCCCGGCCTCCTTGGCCATGGCGACTATCTCCCTGGCTCCTTTGAGTCCAGCCTGGTCGGGCTTCGGATGGCCCGCAACATGGAAGGCGACCTCTTCGCCCAGGCCGCTGCAGGGCTTCTCCGGAACGTTGAAGACCGCCCGCTCAATCCTCCCGGCCAGGATTTCGGACGCTGCACGCGCCATCTGGAAACAGGCCTTTCCCGCCCCGGCAAGGTAGATCTTGTTGATCTTGGAAAGATCGATCCTTTCCTGACCCACCGAGAGCCGATCGCCCCTCAAGCGCATTGCATCCTTGACCAGCCCATAGGGGTCCACGGCCCGTATGGTGGCCTCCGCCACGTCCAAGAGATCCTTTCTCGCCTTCCTTTCGCTGTCGGTCCGGCCTCTTGCGATCAGGTCCTCCCGATTCCTCACGATGTGCGTCATCGCGACCCGCCTCCGGCCATCGCTGGCTCGGATGCCGCGCGACCGGCGGGGCTCAGGATCCGGCGCCTGTGGGCGAGGAGCTTTTCCAGGCGCTTGCCCGTCCGTTTGGCAAGTTCCCTGTGCAGGCTGTGCCCTTGGGCATCCATGGTTATGATCAGGGGGCCGAAGCGCTCCACCTCAAGCTCATGCAGGGCCTCCGGGCCCATCTCCTCCCACACGATGCGGTGCACCGCCTTGACCGCGCGGGTATAGAGGGCCGCGCAGCCCCCTATGCCAGAGGCATACACGCATCCGGTCTCCCCCATTGCCTTGAGCACCTCATCGCCCATCCCGCCCTTTCCGATGACGCATCTGATCCTTAGGAGCCGGATGAGCTTGGGCATGACGAGGTTCATCCTGGCCGAGGTCGTGGGGCCTATGGACACGAGCCTGGGTTGGCGTTGGGTCTTGTCCAAGGCAGGTCCGGCGTGGAAGACCACCGCCCCGGCAAGGTCCACCGGAAGCCGGCCCCGCTCCATAAGGATTCTGAGGACCCTCGCACTCGCTTGGTCCCGCATCGAGTACAGCGTGCCCGAGAGGGCGACCTCGTCCCCTGCCCTGAGGGATCTCACCCGCCGAACGCTGAGGGGGGTATGAAGCTCGATCAAGGTCGCGGTCATCCCCTTAACTCGAACCCTTCCTCCGTCACGTCCGCTGTGGCCCTTCGATGAACCCAGCACCCAAGGTTGACCGAGACGGGGTTGCATGTGATGTGGGTGTCCGCCGACTCCACCGAGGCCCAGAGGGCGGTCGACCTGCCCCCGAGGCCCATCGGCCCGATGCCGAGGGAGTTGATATCCTCCAAGAGCTCCCGCTCTAGGGTAGCAAGCTCAGGGACATGGCTGGGTTCCCCAAGGGGTCGGGCCAGGGCTTTCTTTGAGAGGAGCGCAACGGATTCAAATGATCCCCCAAGCCCGACCCCGACGACCACCGGCGGGCAGGACAGGGGTGCGCCCTCGGCGACCGTCCTTAGGATGAAATCCCTCGCGCCCTCAAGCCCTTCGATGGGGTCAAGCATCCGCACTTTGCTCCGCTGTTCCGATCCGGAGCCCTTCGCCAGCAGGGTTATCCGCGCCCCATGGCCCTCCCCGGTGATGAAGAGGTGGACGACCGGGTATCCGTTTCCCCGGTTGGTCCCGGTGTTCTTCCTGGTCAGGACATCGACGCAGTTGGGCCTGATGGAGTGCTCCCTCGTCGCTTGCTCCACTCCGGCCGACAGGGCCTCCACCGGGTCGCACGAGAAAGTGCACCTGCGGCCCATCCCCACAAGGAAAACCGGGATGCCGTTGTCCTGGCACAGCATCGCCGAGGTATCCCGGGCAATTCTGGCGTTGTCCAGCATCCATCCCAGTATGGAGGATCCGCGCGGGTCGTCCTCGAGTTCTCTGGCCTTCTCAAGCCGAGCAAGGACATCGGGGGGAAGGGACCTGAGCGCCCTCCAGTATAACGATGCCGCGCATTCACTCAGGACCTCGTATTGGAGCGGCAAGTCGGGCCAACACCATCCTGGGAGCCTGAAAAATCTCTCGAGACGGCAACCACGAAAGGAGCAGAAACAAGAAATTCAAGCGGGCCCGGATTTGCGGGGAGGCGGATACAGAACAGGTCACCATCCTCTCTTGAGGATCGGGTCTGGAAACCTGGTCCTTTGCTTACCCCTCGAGGCGTCCTTCATGGGAGGTTCCGGACGCTCCGTTCCTCAACGGGGCAAGTCCCTTTACGGGATGCCGGCCGTTCTTCGCTTTTCCCGACGGAAGATCGGGAAGAGCGAGTCGCTCCCAGCAGCCTGGCGCGTTGTGCTTTCGCACGCAGCACCGAGCACCGATATCGGGCCGGAGCCCGATACCCGTTCCGGGCGACATCCGCCTCCTTGCCGCTTCCGGCCCGCAGGTTTGCAGGGAAGCGGAGAAAGCAGCCCACCAGCCCTCTGCTGAGGCTTGGGTCTGGAAGCCTGCTCCTTTGCTCACCCCTGTAACCCATCCTTTGCGGGATTGCCGGGACAGGTCACGCCTCAACGGGGCGAGATCCTTGCGGGAAGACCATCTTCTCCGTCGCATTCGGGGAAAAAACCGAACGCATCGGATCAATCCCATGGCCCATGCGCCCACATATCCTCGAGCACGAGGCTCGGAGACATACGGGCGTTCATCACCGGTTCCGAAACCCCCGAAGGAGCTTGGGACCGTTTTCCCGTGACGTCCGCTTCCTGTCTGCCCTGCAGACCAAAGCAGCGCATAATTGCCACCATTACTTAAAAAGATATCGAAACTGGCTCAATTGTAGGGTGCCACGGCCTCTTTCAGGGCAATACTGTAGAATTTCGTGAGATCTTGATAAGAATGGGTGATGAAAAAGCATTGCCGTGTGTAGAAGATGGCGCCGCAGGGCCTTTCCATGAGAGATTTAAGCGCACGATTGCGCGGGAATCTCCGTTGACCAGGGAAGACCAAGCATACGCGATGGCCGTCGTCATCCTCTTTGGCCTAGCGATCGCGATGCTTGTGTCCGTGTCTAGGCCCCTTTGGGCCAAGGAAAGGCTCCTCCACCAAGGGGTCCTAACTGCACACAGAGCATACGGCACAATCCACGAGTTCGACTTCAGCGACAAGACGACAATCACAGAGGCCGGTTGGCTATGGAAGAGCTACCTGCACACCAATAGGACGGTATCGCTCCTGAAGAAGGACGGAGCCATAGTGGTCAGGGAGATCTCCGAGCCTCTGATAACCGGGTAGGCCCCGCCCAAGTGGCGTCAGCGTCCCTGCACGAAACATATAACAACTCCCTGGGCCGGTTGGCCCCAGGGAGTGGAAGGGTTGGCAGGCAAGATCAAGAACAAGATGTCCGACTTCTTCCGTGCTACAGCCGTCCTGAGGGCCGAGATGCCCGAATGTGACGGCTGCAAGATGCACTTCAACAAGGAAAAGTACGGGCACGAGTGCGAGTATCCCGGATGTACCGTGATACTATGCCCGAAGTGCAGGTTCTGCTCCAAGCACGGGCAGTGCCCCGACTGCAACCGGCTTTTCCTCGTCGATACTGGGCATGCCTGCGGAGACCCCTACTGCGACAAGCTGCTCTGCCCGAACTGCGGGCCCTACTGCAAGGAGCACGCCGAGAAGGAAGAGAAGTTCGAGGAGGAGAAGTTCGAGTACTAGGCATTGCGGGCCGTGCCAGGAGTCACCCTGGGCTAGGGCCGTGAATCCCTTTCTCGCGTCACGCAAGCCTGGGAATCTGCGACGGGAGAAGGGACCAGCTTTCCTAGGCTGCGGCCTTGCCCGCAAGCCACTTCTCTATCATCCGGACTCCCAGCACCGCGTCCGGAGCGCAGGCGTCGGCGCCCATCTCCTTGGCCAGCTCGTCCGTGGCAGCGGCGCCGCCGACGATGATCTTCACCTTCCTGCGCAGGCCGGCTGCCTTGAAGGCATCGGCGATCTCCTTGGTGTAGACTATGGTCGTCGACAGAAGAGCGGAGAGGCCAACGACCTTAGCCCCCTCCTTCTTGACGGCCTCGACGAACTTCTCCTTGGGAACATCCACCCCAAGGTCCACAACGTCTATCCCCGCCGCAACCAGAAGGGAAACCACGAGGTCCTTTCCGATGTCGTGGAGATCGCCCTTGACCGTGCCGACCACGACCTTGCCCTTGCTCTTGACGTCCCCGGACTTGAGGGCGGGCTTCAGAACGGACATCGCCTCCTTCATGGTCTCGCCGGCCATGATGAGCTCGGAGAAGAAGAACTCGCCGCTCTCGTACTTGTCCCCGACGGCCCTCATCGCGTCCCCGAGGGCGTCCACAAGCTTCAGGGGGGGCGTCTTAGCGTCAAGGGCCTTCTTGACGGTAACCTTGATGCCATCTATGTCGAACCCGATCAGCTGTTTCTTGATCTTGCTTGCGTAGTCGACCATTCCAGTCACCCGAATGCCTCAGGCACTCCAAGCTTCAGCCACACGCCCGAAGGAGGCCTTATTAGTGTTTCGACGATGGATGATGGCGATGACGCTGATGATAGATAGCAACAGCTATCAACGTGGCATTTCGTCAGCTTTCGGGGGACCCCGGTGGTCAGGTTCCATGACACGTTCAAACGGAATCTGAAGGCGAGAAGGGAAACCATTGCGTCAGGGCGACGAGCCGGCATTCCCATGGACCCACTAGGTGTCCTTTTCATGCTCACCTACTGGAGGCTGAGATCCTCCCTATCGAGAGTCAAGCGGAGAGACCCCGGCTGATTCTGAACTACATTCCCACCCGATGGGTGGATATTGCCGTGCAACGCACCGGCAGAAAGCGCAAAGGCTTGGCGAATCAAACCCTTTCCCAGGATCTCCTCGCAAGCTCGCCGTCGCGCAGGTACTTGTCGAGAAGGTCTGGGGCTTCCTTCCTTCGCCTCTGGTGGCTGGCCAGGAAGTCGACGAGATACCGGGTTAGCTCGCCCTTGCAGGCGCCGCAGAAGCTGTCCCCGGCCCTGCACTGGGCAGCCCTGTTCTTCATCTCCTCATCATCGCTGAGGAAAAGCGTGTAGAGCCACTGGAACACGACGCAGCGGTCCGGCTTCCCACCTTTTTCCCGCTGCTCCTTCTTGGTCGCCCCGCCCCCCGTGAAGGCGTTCCAGATTTTCCGCTTCACCTGCTCCGGTTCGTCGGAGAGGAATATGGCCGTATCGGGCTGGGAGGCCGACATCTTCCCTCCGATGCTCAGAAGCCCGCTGAGGAGCCTTGAATGTACTGCGCCCGGCTTGGGGAAGCCCAGCTTCGGCGCTGCATCGCGAGCTATCTTCAGGAAGCTGTCCTGATCTATGCCCATCGGCACTATGACCGGTGTGGGCCCGTCAACGAAGTTCGCCAGAAGGAGGTGGGCGGCCTGAACGGCCGGGAAGAAGCTCCAGCCTATGTTCCTGAGCACCGAGTCCCCGAACGTGGCCCGGGCCGTGTTGAAGGTCACGTGTTTGGCTATCTTGGCGGCGGCCCGGTAGATCCTGGTGAACTCCAGATTGCTGAAGATGAAGGTCTTGCCCGGGTCAAATCCCACCGCCGCGATGTCCAGGGCGTTCTGCTCGGCATACTTCTCGGCTGTCTCGAAGGAGAGGTCGGGGTTCACGTAGAACTTCTCGTCTGTGGTGAGTTGTATGTAGACATCCGCGTCGAACCTCTCCTGCATCCACCTTGTGAACTCAAGGGGGATGTAGTGGGCTATGGTCATGTCCCCTGATGGGCCTCGTCCGGTGGCCAAGGCAAACTTAGTGCCCGAATGGTAGGCGTCAAGTATCTTGTCAAGATCCCTGTGGGAGAAGAAGTACCCGCGCCGCAGGTAGATGTGGAGGGGTTGCCGGAACCTCCTCAACACGCTCGGGCCGATCTTCTTCACGCCGAACTCCTTGATCAGCCTGTCGTAGTCGATCTCGCCCTCAACTTCCCAAGGAGTTACCTTAAACCCCGGTTTGCCAGAGGATTCAGACACGTCCAGGTCCCACCGTAGCGAGTTGTGGCCGGCGAGAGACGAGCTATCTCCTGGAGGTCCTCACCTTTCCGCGCCTGCTCGAGAGGCAGTCCGGACAGACCTCCCACCGCAGGCCTCCGGAGCCCTCGAGCCTCTTTGTGTGGTCGTCGCATATCGGCCTCCCGCATCTCTTGCATTCGGTGATCGTCAGGTTGTCGCAGAAGGCGCATTTCTTCTTTCTTTTCTTGGCGAGGCCGAAGAAGAGGAAGCCGAGCATCCGAGCACCCCGGGTGGGAACGGGCTTGGGTCCCTCGAACCTCTTATTAATGTTTGGGGCTAGACCCGCCCCGATCTCGCCTGGGCAGTGCAGCACGGGCGGTGTCAGGTACTCCCCTGCGCGATCGGCAATCGCCCCCGCGCCCGAAGTTGAGCAACACATATCAGCCGAATCCAGACGACGTTGCCGGAGCAGCGCTATGGTCATCGAGATCATCACCGTGGGCTACGAGATCCTTGACGGAGATGTCCTGGATACGAACTCGAACTGGCTCGCGATCCAGATATCGCGTGCCGGACACAGGCTTGCAAGGATCACGGTGGTGGAGGATCTGGTGCCCGTCGTCGCGGAATGTCTCAAGGACTCCTTGGGACGGTCCCCACATATGATCCTCGTCTGCGGCGGCCTTGGGCCCACCAAGGACGATCTGACGCTGGAGGGCGTGGCCCTCGGCCTCGGCCGCGGGCTGGTGGAAAACGAACAGGCTATGGCGATGATCCAGAAGCGCTACGCGCGCATGCACCCCGAGGCCCCGCTCGATCAGCTCATGACCGAGGCCCGGCGGAAGATGGGCAGGCTTCCCGAAGGTGCAACCCCGCTGAACAACCCGGCGGGGACCGCCCCCGGGGTGCTCATCAAGGTCGGGAAGACCACGATAATCTGCCTTCCGGGAGTGCCCGACGAGCTCAGGGCAATCTTCACCGAATCCGTCCTCCCGAGGCTCGGGAAGGGAGAGGCGGCCGAGGTCCGCACCGTTATCGTCGTGGGGATTGGCGAATCCCTTCTCGCCCCCCACCTCAACCGAGTCATGGACGAGATGGGAGTTGAGATAAGGTCCTATCCATCAAAGGGACTCATCAGGTTGAAGATCCTGGGCTCAAAAGCGGGCAAGGCGGCGGGCCGGCTCAAGGAGTTGCTGGGCAGGAACGTGGCGGTGACGGAGCAGGACTCCCGCTGATCGGCGCATCGCCCAGCATTCAGCAGACGCCACATCCCATGAGCCGCGTCGCCCAACCGGGATCGTCCTGAATAAGATTGATATTTCGGGCTGGCCAACTTCGCCGGAGCGGTCGTTATGGGCGGCCTCCTTTCGGATCTCATCACCCAGAGCAGGATAGTGGTGACGGGAGGAGCGGGCTTCATAGGCAGCAACATGGTCGAGGTGCTGTCCAGGGATCCATCCAACTCGGTCGTCGCGGTGGACGATCTTTCGACGGGGGTCCTTTCCAACCTCAGTTGGATGAAGAACCGCAGGAACGTAGTATTCCACAAGCTGGATGTCTGTAAGACCGATAAGCTGGCTGCGGTAATCCGCGAGGGCGTGGACGTCGTGCTTCACCAGGCGGCCATCGCGAGCGTGCAGGCGTCCATCGAGGATCCCGTTGCGACGAACAGGGCCAACGTGCAAGGGACGCTCTCGTGCCTCCAGGCCTGCGTCACCGCTGGGGTTAGGAAGTTGGTCTTTGCCTCATCATGTGCGGTCTACGGAGACCAAGTGACGCCCCCCTTAGGGGAGGATGGCCCCGCCAGGCCGACCTCTCCATACGGAGTGTCCAAGCTCGCGGGCGAGAACTACTGCAGGGTCTTCCATGAACTGTACGGCATGCACGCCGTGAGCCTCAGATACTTCAACGTCTACGGTCCAAGGCAGAACCCGGACTCCGAGTACTCGGCCGTCGTTCCCAAGTTCATCAAGCTGATGGCCTCGGGCGTCCGGCCGACTATACATGGCGACGGAGAACAGACCCGGGACTTCGTTTACGTCCACGACGTGATCAGGGCCAACTGCATGGCTGCGCAGGCGAGCAAGGCAGCGGGGCGGACGTACAATGTTGCGAGCGGAAAGGGAGTCTCGGTGAACAGGCTCGCGGATCTGCTGAGGTTGAAGATGAAGGTTGACCTTCAGCCCACACACGGGGCGCCGAGGCGCGGGGACATCCGGCACAGCTGGGGCGACCCGGCAAGGGCGCGCGTTGAGCTTGGATACAGGCCCCTCTACTCCTTGGAGCAGGGCCTCGAGGAGACGATATCTCACTTCCTACCCGAACGGGGGTAACTGAATGCGAAGCGACGCTGTCAAGAAAGGAGTTGAGAGGATCCCGCATCGGGCCCTGCTCAGGGCTTGCGGATTGAAGGGCGAGGACTTGGACAAGCCGCTCGTGGCGATCGCCAATTCCTGGAACCAGATCGTTCCCGGCCATGTGCACATGATGGAGCTCTTCGAGGAGATCGCCACGGGAGTGAGGGAGGCAGGAGGAATCCCGCTCGGGTTTGGGGTGCCCGCGATCTGCGACGGCATAGCCATGAACGTTGAGATGAGGTATTCGCTGCCCTCGAGGGAACTGGTCGCCGACTCGATCGAGGCGGTGGTGCGATCCCACAGCTACGACGGTTGGGTCGGTCTCACCAACTGCGACAAGATCACGCCCGGCATGCTCATGGCCTGCGGAAGGCTGGATATCCCCGCCGTGATCGTCACCGGTGGGCCGATGAAGGCAGGGCGGATTGGGAGGGAAAGGCTTGACGTCATATCATGCTTCGAGGCCCTCGGGAGGGTCAAGGCGGGCACGCTCAGCGAGGAGGATGCGGAACGGGTCTGCGAGCTGGGCTGCCCCGGCCCGGGCTCCTGCGCCGGCCTTTTCACCGCCAACTCCATGGCCTGCATTGCGGAGGCCCTGGGGATGTCCATCTCCGGCTCGGCCACCGTGCTTGCCGAGGATCCGAGGAGGAAGATCATAGCCCGTGAGTCGGGCCGGCGGATCGTTGAGCTGATACGGCACGACCTGACACCGTCCAAGATAATGACCGAAACCGCCTTCGGGAACGCCATCCGTATGGACATGGCCATCGGCGGGTCCTCGAACACGGTCCTGCACCTTCCGGCCATCGCCCGCGAGCTCGGAATCCTGATCGGCATGGACAGGTTCGACGAGATCTCCCGTGTGACGCCCAACATATGCTCGATAAGGCCCTTCGGGCCCTACTTCATGGAGGATCTGGACGCCGCCGGCGGCGTGCCCGCCATACTGAACAGGCTCAAGGATGATATCCGCGATTCCCCCACCGTCTCAGGGATGGGCATCCGCAAGATAGCCAGATCCGGCAGGGTCAAGAACGATGAGGTCATCCGAAGCAAGAGGAAGGCTTTCCACCCCGAGGGCGGGATCGGCGTCCTGAAGGGCAACCTTGCACCCCAGGGATCCGTGGTCAAGATGCCCGGGGTGCCGCGCAACATGTTGATTCACGAGGGGCCGGCCCGCGTCTACGACTCGGAGCAGGACTCCATGGAGGCGATCCTCTCAGGGTCGGTACACCCCGGGGACGTGGTCGTCATAAGGTACGTGGGCGTGAGGGGCGCCCCCGGCATGCCCGAGATGCTGTCCCCCACATCGACCCTGGTCGGCATGGGCATGATCGACAAGGTAGGCCTCATCACGGACGGACGCTTCTCCGGCGGCACCCGGGGCCTGTGCATCGGCCACGTTAGCCCTGAGGCACTGGACAGGGGGCCCATAGCCGCGGTCAAGGACGGGGACAGGATCAGG
>Ga0315308_1002536_pt1 | contig 10354 bp, 11 predicted proteins | sample TDP3_MG_FD_203078 | JGI IMG/M metagenome (GOLD analysis project Ga0315308, IMG submission 203078) | Freshwater sediment microbial communities from Lake Towuti, South Sulawesi, Indonesia - TDP3 | ecosystem: Environmental > Aquatic > Freshwater > Lake > Sediment | place: Indonesia: South Sulawesi...
CGAAAGGGTTGGCTTTCTTTGAGGGAACTGCTGAAGCTCTGCCAGGATAAGGACATCTATACCATCGCCCGCATCGTCGTTTTCAAGGACAATCCTCTGGCCCACGCCAAGCCCGAGTGGGCGGCCAGGCGAGCCGATGGCACCGTCTGGCTGGACCGGGAAGGATTGGGATGGGGTATTCCCTCCCGCCAGGAGGTCCAGGACTACAACATCGCTATCGCCAGGGAAGTAGCGGCCCTGGGCTTCGACGAAGTCCAGTTCGATTACATCCGCTTCCCCTCCGACGGTGACATCACCGCCATCGTTTACGATGAAAAGCAAACCCCGGAGACTCGCAGCGCCACCCTCCGCGCTTTTATGGAGCGTCTGGCAGCCGAACTCAAGCCCTTTGGTGTCTTTACCTCGGCCGATGTGTTTGGCCTGACGGTGTGGGTAGAACCCTACAGCGATATGGGCATCGGCCAGCGAGTGCAAGACATTGCTCCCTACGTGGACTATCTGTGTCCGATGCTCTACCCCTCGACCTTCGAGCCCGGCAATCTGGGCCATGCCAATCCGGCCCTCTATCCCTACGACGTGATTTACCGCAGCCAGTTGGAAGCGGTCAAACGGGTCCCGGTCACCACCAAAGTCAGGCCCTGGTTGCAGCACTATTCCCTGAACGGCGTGTTCTATGGGCCAGAGCAGTACCAGGCCCAAAGGCAAGCGGCCGACGATGCTGGCTCCTGCGGCTGGACTTTCTGGAACTCGGGTGGGAAGTACAACGAGGAGTTTTTCGAGGGTCTTGAGCTTTATCCAGCCGTGAGCCCGCCGTCTATGGCTAACGCCGCTCCGGTGACGAAAGCCGAATCGTCGGAGGCCAGGTAGAGGGCTGCCCTGGCCACCTCCTCTGGCGTGCAGATGCGACCCAGGGGATGTTTGGCCTCGAAGGCGGGGCGCACGGCCGCTTCGCCCCCCATCTCCTCCATCTCCCGCTGAAGCATGGGCGTGTCCACGCTGCCCGGGCAGAGGCAGTTGACGCGGATGTTCTGATGGGCGTGATCCAGGGCCATGGCTTTGGTCAGCAGCACCAAAGCCCCCTTGGAAGCACAGTAGGCAGCCACACCCTGGCCACCTACCAGGCCAAAGTAGGAGGCGTTGTTGATGATGGCCCCGCCTCCAGCTTTGACCATTTCGGGGATAGCGTACTTGGACATCAGGAAAGCCCCTCTGGCGTTGGTGTCCATGGTCCAGTCCCACTCTTCCTCAGACGTTTCCAGCACCGTCTTGGCGCGGTAGATGAGGCCGGCATTGTTGAAAAGGATATTGAGTTGGCCGAAAGCTTCCACGGTCTTCTGCACGGCTTTCTTGCAGTCTCGAGCCAGGCACACGTCACAGGGGATGAAAACGGCCTGCCCCCCGTGCGCGGCGATGGCTTCCACCGTCTCCTGAGCCCGTTCCTCGTCGCGGGCGGCGATAGCCACCTTGGCCCCCTCCTGGGTGAAGAGGAAGGCCGTGGCCCGCCCGATGCCCGAATTGCCCCCTGTGATGAGGGCTGCTTTACCTTCCAGCTTCATACCCCCTAACTCACTCATGTATCAAAACGACTGATGTTCTGTCCGGGCAATGATCTCATCCTGCAACACTTTGCCGAGATCGCAAAAGTAGTCGCTATAGCCGGCCACGCGCACGATAAGGTCCCGGTACTGCTCGGGGTTCTTTTGCGCGGCGCGCAGCGTGGCGGCATCCACGACATTAAACTGGATATGGTGACCGTCCAGCTTGAAATAGGTTCGTATCAGTTGAACCAACTTGTCCAGGCCATCATCATCCTTGAACAACTGGGGCGTGAATTTCTGATTGAGCAGGGTGCCGCCGGTGCGGACGTGGTCCATCTTGGCCACCGATTTGATGACCGCCGTCGGGCCGCGCCGGTCCGCTCCCTGCACCGGCGAAATGCCCTCAGAGAGAGGCATCTCGGCCTTCCGTCCATCAGGCGTGGCTCCGATCACCGATCCAAAGTATACGTGAACTGTGGTCGGAAACAGACTGATATGATACGTTCCCCCCTTGGTGTTACTACGGCCATCTATAGCATTGAAATAGGCCTCAAACACAGCCACCATCACCTCGTCCACGTAGTCGTCGTCGTTGCCGTACTTGGGCGTCTTGTTCAGAAGCATCTGGCGCACCCTTTCGTGCCCCTCGAAATCGTCCTGGAGGACAGCCAGCAGTTCTTCCATCGTCATGGTCTTCTCCTCAAAGATGTGATATTTGATGGCCGTCAAGGCATCGGTCATCGTGCCTACGCCCACCCCCTGGATGTAGGTCGTGTTGTACCGCGCGCCGCCGTCGTGGTAGTCCTTGCCATTGGCGATGCAATCGTCAATCAGCAGCGACAGAAACGGCGCGGGGATATAGTTGGCGTACAATCTTTCGACGACGTTGTTGCCACGTATCTTGATGTCCACGAAGTAGTTTAGTTGCTTCTCATAAGCCCCGAAAAGTTCCTCGAAGGTCTCAAACTGTGTGGGGTCTCCTGTCTCCAGCCCAATCCTCTGGCTGGTCTGGGGGTCAAGGCCGTTGTTCAGGGTGATCTCCAGCACCTTAGGCATGTTGAGGTAGCCCGTCAGGTTGTGGTTCTCCTTCCCGAAGGCGACAGTCTCCACGCAACCGCTGGTACCGCCGCATCGCGCGTCTACAACCGATTTACTCACCCGAACCATCTCCTGGACAACCACGTCGGTGTTGAAAACTGAAGGCTGGCCAAAGCCCGTGCGGATGATCTTGGCCGCCCGCTTCAGGAATCTATCGGGGCTCTTTTTGCTGACTTGAATGGAAGAGCTGGGCTGTAGCAGCCGCATCTCCTCGATCACGTCCAGAATCAGGTAAGTGACCTCATTGACGGCGTCCGACCCGTTCTCTTTCACACCTCCCAAGTTGATCTGGGCAAAGTCGGTGTAAGTGCTGCTCTCTTCCGCAGTGACCCCAACTTTGGGCGGCGCCGGCTGGTTGTTGAATTTGACCCACAAGCATTGCAGCAACTCTTCGGCTTGCTCGCGGGTGAGCGTCCCCTCTTCCAGCCCCTTCTTGTAGAAGGGATACAAATGCTGATCCAGGTGACCAGGGCAGAAGGAGTCCCAGGGGTTCAGTTCCGTGGTCACGCCGAGATGGACGAACCAGTAATACTGCAACGCCTCCCAAAAGTCCCTCGGTGGATGCGCCGGGATGTGCGTACAGATCTCGGCGATGCGCTCCAATTCTTTCTTCCTCTGGGGATCCGCCTCCTGCTGCGCCAGTTCTCGCGCTTTTTCCGCGTGGCGCTCCGCAAAGCGAATCAAAGCGTCGACGCAGATATCCATCGCCTTGAGTTCCTCCTGCTTATCGTAGGCATCTGGATCGTTCAGGTAATCAAGGCTGTCCAGGTGTTGCTGAATGTCTTGCTTGAAATCGAGCATCCCCTTGCGATAGATCTTGTCATCCAGGACGGTGTGACCGGGAGAGCGTTGCTCCATGAACTCAGTAAAGACGCCGGCCTCATAAGCAGCCTTCCACTCCTCTGTCATCTCCTGAAAGATGAGTTCGCGCATAGTCTTCCCCCGCCAGAAGGGGATGATGGTCTCCTCGTAAACCTGCCGGGCTTGGGGGCTGACGGCAAAGGAGATCTTTTCCCGGGAGTTGAGGATGTCTAAATCTTCCAGGCTATGGCAACACAGTTCCGGGTAGGTCGGTGCGGCTTTGGGAGCCGGGCCCTTTTCGCCGACGATCAACTCGCCCTCGTTGAAGCAAATCGTCTTGTGTTCCATCAAATACTGAAAGGCCAGCGCGCGGCGCACAGGCACGGACATCAGCCCCAAGTTCTGTTGGTAGAATCCGGTCAGCAATTCTGCTCGCTCGGACGAGATAGTGGGCCTGGCATCCAGGCTTTGCTGCCTCAACCGGGCGACTCTTTCACTCATAGACATGGGTTCAACCTCCTATTTTTATTTGCAAGCCAAATCCTTGCAGAATCTGCGCTATCTTGGCCATTCTCTCGTCTGAGGGGGGACGAGTTTCAGGCAAACCATAGACCTTGTTCAAACGCCCGTACTTTTCAATGGCTGCGTAGTGATAGGGCAAGATGTCCACTCGGTTCAAATGGGGCAAAGCAGCCGCAAACGCCCCTGTTTGACGAATGTTCTCATCGTCGTCGTTTATCCCCGGAATGATAGGCACACGAAGATCGATGTGGTGTCCCCGTTGCGAAAGCGCCCGCAAATTTTTCAAGATCAACTCGTTGGGCACGCCGGTGAACTTTCGATGCTTGGCATCATCCATCAACTTGAGATCGTATAGAAACAGATCCACGTGCTCCCGGATGCTATCCAACGTTCCCCAGGTCACAAAGCCGCAGGTATCCACGGCGGTGTGAATCTCTTTTTCTTTGCAGGCCCGGAGGAGAGCGAGCAGAAAGCCCAACTGAAACAGAGGTTCTCCGCCAGAAAAGGTCACGCCTCCACCAGATTCGTCGTAAAATGGGATGTCCCGTTCGATCTCCGTCATCACCTGCGCCGCCGTCATTTCTCGGCCCGCGATTTCGCGCGCCTCAGCGTAACAGACCTCAACACAATCCCCGCAGAGCGTGCAGTTCTCCCCATCGGTAGACACAACATCACCGTCCCAAGAGATCGCGCCCTGCGTACAGACTGCATCGCAAGTCCCACACCGAATGCACCGGCTTTCCCAGAACACCAATTCTGGCTCCGGGGCCTGGCCCTCAGGATTGTGACACCACCAGCAACTCAGAGGACATCCTTTGAAAAAAACCGTGGTACGAATACCTGGCCCGTCGTGAATGGAGAATTTCTTGATGTCAAAAACTATCCCCTTGATCAAAACCGCTGCCTCTGATATCAATTTTGCCCATCCTCCGCTCTCCTGGCTTTGAGGTAGTTACAACTGTTTTGCCAGCCCAAAATATCCGGGGCCCTGGATTGTCGTTCCCGCCCAGCTAACCTCGGCCGGGTCAAGCCAGAAGCTCAGGAACGAGGGGGCAATCAAGGTTTGGCGAGACATTGACCACTTTCCATTGACCCACTGCAAAATGCCCAGTTTTGCCTCTTTGTCCTCAGTGGCGAAGATAATGTCCACCGACTGTTCGAAAGAGATGATCTCGATATCCTCACCCAATTCAGTCATGCGAAGGGGTCTGAGCTCGTAGACGTGAATCAACTCGCTCGACCAGGATTCTCCCAGTTGCTCCGGTAGGAGAGGATACTCATTGGGGTCTTTGGTGATGACTTCAAAGCGCAGCAGGTCTTCTCGCCACTCCTCGGCCCAGGCCCCGGCTGGTATCCTGACAATGACGTCCTTGGCCACCGTGGCTTTGACAGACTCCTCTTCTCCCTCTTCAAAAGAGAAAATAAGGGCTTCCTTTTGTTCCTCGAACGCCGCCCTGGGTCTTATGGGGGCGGCGGCCAGTTCTCCTCGCTGAATCCTGATCTCTCTCAAGATCAGCAGGCCGAACAGGACACTGAGGAGAATAGGGATGACCCACACCAGCAGGATAATCTGCATTTGAAACACCTCCTTTGAGCTTTCCTCGAACGCTGTAACCGGGGGCACCAGTTGTTGCTCCCCTTTAACCAATTGGCCGCTGAAACTACCTGTGGCGTAACAGTGCCGCACTGTCTAAATTATAGCGCAAAATGCCCTTCTTGTCCACAGTTTTCAAAATGTGAATTGTGTGATATACTGGATGGCCAGGGCATAGGATGGGTAGGCTGTTCTATGTTGAATTGCACAACCCTGTCAAATACTCCCTTCAGGCGCATCGTTTTGCGTTCGGGGTCAATGATGATCTCCTCAATCAGCGTCGCCACGATCTCCCGTCTTATATCCATCGCCCTCTGCCACTCCTCTTTGGGGGGATTGTCAAGCCACGCCAGATTTGCCTGGCAATTCTCGAAAAACGTCTGGGCAAGCCGTTCTAGTTTCTGTGTCTCCAGCTCATCAGGGATGTCCTGAAGGGCCTCTCGATAAACAAATTCTAGTTCTGATTGCTCGGTGTCCATCATGGCTATCTGCATCTCAAAGTCCACCTGAGTGATCATTCCCTTCCGGGCTTGCAGTATAAGCCATTTCCGCTCCTCTTGCAATCCCTCCAATTTCCCCTTCAGTTTACCGGCCTCTTTCTCTCTCTCTGCCCGATTCTCGTTAAGTTCTGCTATCTGCTCTTGTATCTGAGTCCAGGCCCGCCGGGGGTCTTTGAGAAGTTGGGAGATCTCTTGCCAGACCGCTTCCTCCAACACCTCGGCCTTGATCGGTGTCTTGTATGGGCATTCATTCGGGTAGTGGGCTCCCTTCCTGCACCTATAAGAACGAAGGGGCGTTTTCCTTTCGGTTCTTTTCCCGTTGTCGTATCTGTATCGCTTGCCCGCGCTGGTCCAGAGGCCATCACAATGAGCACACCTCAGGAGGCCTCTGAGCAAATAGAATGACTTGACGTTGCGGTCCGGCCAGGTTCGATTCCTGGCCATGATTGCCTGGGCTTGTCGGAAGGTCTTTTTGTCAACGATGGGCTCATAGGGCAGTTCATAGATTTGGCTGTCCCACGTGATGGCAACTTTGCCGGTATATGCAGGGTTTCTGATGATTTCTCTGATTACGTTCTCATTCCAGGGTCTTTTGGTACTGCTATGCCCCTTTTGCTTTGCCTTCCCTGTTATCAATCTCTTTCGGATTTCTACGACAAGGACGCCACCGGTGTACCACTCGAAAATCTTTCTTACCCACTCTGCCTCATACTCGTTGACCACCCGTTTGCCATCCACCATGTCGTAGCCGTACAAGCGATTGCCAGACCAAAACTTGCCGTTCTCCAATCTGGCCTTGCCGCCCATCATCAAGCGGTCGTGCATATCCTTCAGGAGCTGGGCTCTGAATGAGGTCAGCATGGACAACATCAAGGGTGAGATCTCGCCCTCTGTGATGGTCTCGATGGCGATGGGGTGTGGCGCTTCCTCTATGGCATCCATTAGTGGGTAGATTCCAGGGCCAGCGCCCAACCGGTCCCACTTCCAGGCTACTACGCCTTTGATTTTACCGGCCTTGATGTCCTCAACCATCCTTAGGTATTCAGGCCTATCCTTGCGCTTTGACGACGGGGAGACTATTTTGCCTTTGGCTCTGCCCTGTGTGGCTACGTAATCCGCAGCGTCGACGTAGATGTCGAAGATCTCATAATCTTGCCGCTCACAAAGGGTCAGGCATCCCCTTTTCTGGCCAGGAATACTGGCCTTGTCGTCTGCTGCCTGATCTTCCGTTGAAACCCTGATATAGATACCTCTTGGTTCTTTGTCCATTACCTCTGGCTCCTTCAACTTCTGTCGTTATCATAATAACCCCAGGAGGTGGGAACGCCTTTGTCTCCTTCGGGGTACCCCGGTTCCTTCAAGCCGGGAACGACCGGAGTTGTCTGGGGCAGGCCAAACGCCGCCCTCATTGCTTGCAAGGCGGCCAGAAAGCCGGCCTGAAAGCTGCGTCCCGAGCTTGTCGAGGGGTCGTCGGGCTTCTGACGTTGCGCCGTCAGTTCGAGGGCGTTGACAATGCGTTCAATGTCTTCGCGAAACCAGATTTCAAGCCCCATCGTTTGCCTCCGTGTCCACCACGTCGAAAGCCGTGACTTCCGGCAGCCACTTTTCCGCTTCCTGCGAGGGTAGCGGCAAGGCCGGTCGGTTGGGTTGTGCTTCCTTCCACCAGTTGGCCAGCTTAGAGATCGAGTTGATCATGGCCACGTCCCTCTTGTCATCCGACGTCTGTGCTATGAGCGCAATTTGCGCCCCGCGTTCCATTAGTAAGGCGGACCACCAGGAGACGACCACGGCAGTCGTGACGACGACAATGCTCAGCCACAAAAAGAAAGTCGCCGCACCGACAATGGCCGCTGCCGTCTCGTGCCCGAACAGCGCCAGGCCAATGGTCAAGAGCGTCGCCACCGCAGTCAGTCCTATCAGGACAATGACAGGGTTGCTCAGTCTCAGGTTAGTTTTCTTCTCGTTCATTTTGCCTCCCTGCTACCACGCCCGGGCCAGGATGTAGCACCGCCCTGGCCGGTAGCGTGCTATATTGATTTCCACCGAACGTCCCAGGATGCGACCCACGAACAGGCCGCCCAGGTCTGCCCTCAAGGTCGTCTCATATTCTACCCAACCCCCGCTCAAAACGAGCAGGATGATCATCAGGATCAAAGTTAGCATGTTAACTCTCCATTGTGGCGGATAGTATGTTGTAGAGTTCAGCTGCTACCTCTCCCCGGCCTTTATGGTATGACCACGTGCCACGTGGCTGATGCTTGCCCATGACACCCATCGCCTGGTTGTAGACGGCCAGGGCAACGGCCTTCGTCGCTCTAATCGTCTGTTGCAGCCGGAATGCCTTGCTTTTCAGCTTTTTGATTTCAAGTCTGAGTGCCGCGTTCTCTCTGGCCAGCCGGTTACAGTTCTGACAGTCAGTCATTGTCACCCCCTGCAATGCAACGAAACGAATACACAGCTTCGGCCCGTTACGGTCTCAAAACGATGTCAATTCGTTTCGTTGCAGGGTTTCGTTGCAGCCCTCACAGATCACCCTGCAACCAATAGCGTGCAATTCTGCCCGCAACTCGGCGGCGGATTCCAAAACCCGCTTGGCCCTGGCAAAGCCAATGGAGAACTGACGATATAACTCTCTCTGGCTGATGTCAGGGATCTTCAAAGCCAGGGCCAGGTGCTTCATTTCTAAAGGCTCGGATGGACGGCCACTCTTGTTGTCGGCCTGGTCCAGGACGTGATCCACGTCCTCATACTCTCCCAGATCCAGGATACTGACACTCTCAATGCGTGGTAGCCGGTCTATGTCCTTGCCCGTCAGAAAGGCAGCCGTCAAGCGCATCGTGCCGGAGGGATCAACCAGCAGCATATCGCCCGCGCCACACAAGGTCTCTGCCCCGCTGCCCTTCTGCCCTGTGCATACGTAGGCGGCCGTCGGTGAGTCCACGCGACCTACCAGGCGGGTAGTGAGATTGCGCTTGATGGAGGCGTCCCCCAGTTGATCCGCCGTTGGGTTCTGGCAAGCCGCCAGGAGGTGGATGCCGAACTCCCGACCTGTGGCGGCGATGTCTCCGATGGCCTTGACGAACTCCGGCCTGTCCAGCAGGTCCTGGGCTTCATCTATGCCCACGAAAACGTGGGGGTTGCCCTGTCCGTTTCCCGAACGCCGGTCTATCTCAGCACAGGCCCAACTTAGAGCCCGCAAGGCGGTACAGTCATCGGTGATCACCGGATGGGCCAGGTGAGGGAGGTGGGCAAAGTCCGACCAGCATTTGCCTTTCTTTTTGGTGTCTATCAGGACAAAGCGTGCTTTGTCGGGCTCGTTGCCCATTGCCAGGTTATAGACCAATACCCGCACCACATTCGTTTTACCGCAGCCGGTCGCGCCAGCAACCAGGGTATGGGGCGTCAAAGGATCGGCAAAGTTCACCCGCGCCGGCCGGCGGTCATTGTCCAGGCCGGCGTAGGCCAAAAGCCCCCGTTGTCTGGGCAAGTTGGCCACGCCGATGTTGAACCATAGCGTCTTAGGCTTCGGGACTTCCAGGGCCAACGTGCCCCGCCGGCCGCGCCCTATCCTGATGCTGGCTCCCTTGTCCAACCGGGCAGCCATAGACAGAGGTTCAGCCATGCCGATGATACCCCTGGCATACCGGGGGTTGATCCGGATCACCAAAGTGAATACCCGCGGCCCGTCCTGTAGAGCGCAAAAACGGTAGTCCCTGTCGGGTCTGACGTCAAGTTCCTGGGTCACATAGTCGGCTATGGCTATTGCCGTTTGCCTGATGTAAGCGTTGCCGTCCATTGTTTGCCCTCCAGTATGAACAATTCATACCGTCCAGTATGATTTTAGCCTCCAAACTTCTGGAGCACCTTCTCGAAACCCTTTACCGCTGCCGTCGGCTCTCCCTGGGGCACCTGGTCGGGCTCACTGATAGGAGTTACCCATCGCGCCGTCTGAATGGCGTTCAGGATTTCGTCAAGTCTGGCTCCGATGTCGGCATGGGTTGGCCTCTCAATGTAGGCCTCAAGTGCCGCCCGGATCGCCGCCGAGGTGTTGGGCTGTGAGTCCAGCCACTTGATTACCCCGACGTCTTTCACCGGGTCCAGGGTAAATGTGTAGCGAACAGAGGCCATTAGTCCTTCTCCCACAGCCGCCGCGCCAGCTTCAAGTAACCCCGTACGTTCCCGAAAACCGGATCCTGGGCAATGGTCACGTTGGCGTACACTCCGCTCATCCGCGCTTTGAGCATCGCCCCCAGGATAGCCGCCCCTCCCCCGGTCAGGAGCACGGCACTGTAGCGCCCCGG
>Ga0315308_1002537_pt1 | contig 10350 bp, 11 predicted proteins | sample TDP3_MG_FD_203078 | JGI IMG/M metagenome (GOLD analysis project Ga0315308, IMG submission 203078) | Freshwater sediment microbial communities from Lake Towuti, South Sulawesi, Indonesia - TDP3 | ecosystem: Environmental > Aquatic > Freshwater > Lake > Sediment | place: Indonesia: South Sulawesi...
CTTGTTTGTGATTACGATCGAAGGGGGAAGCACTCCATCTCTTTGTTGTTCAAGCCGCCCGCTCATCAAAGGTGCCTGACGTGAATCGATCTGTCTCTACTATTGGGACAAAGGAAAGCGAGCCTAGTGCGCCCGCAGGTTCTGAACCTTTAACGGTGCTGGCCTCAAGGGACTGGGTCTCAAATATAGAAAAGTTCTTAGAAGCTAACCCGAGAGTTTGAACGCTATCCCGATTATGGTTTAATGGCTACGTTTGCGGTTTGCGCTTTAAACCTTGGTTCAGCGACTCATGGAAACGTTCAAGTGCTTGGTATCAAAAGGTATTTAAGGATTTTCGTTCATAAAAATGAACATATGTTCAAAAAATGAATTTTATAACTCCTACAAGCTTAAACATTCTTTACTTTCTTTTGTCTGATCCCATGGAACAGTTTCATGAGAGGGAGATTGTAAGACGAACTGACGTCAGTGTGGGTGCCGTGAATCAGATTTTGCGAAGGTTTCAGCGAGTAGGGTTAGTCGAAAAGGATAGACGAGGAAAAACTAACCTCTACAGAGCAAATCTAAGGAATCCGGTTGCGAGACAGTTTAAAGTCTTGTTTAATATATTTGCTCTTAATGACTTGGTCGACAAGGTCAAGCATACTTCAGACAGGATTGTTTTGTTCGGGAGTTGCGCTGAAGGAACAGATGTCAAAGATAGCGACATTGACTTGTTCATATTAACTCCTGACACTGAAACTGTTAACCATGAGGTTAGGCGCTGCGAACAAAAAATAGATAGGAAACTCTCTCTAATCGCAGTTAATCCAAATGAGCTTGCAAAGATGAAAACCAAAGACAAACCGCTGTACGAAAGAATTTCGAGAGGCATAACTCTATGGGAGCGCGAATGAGCTTCAAATTCAGGCAGTTGCTCGAGGAAAGAAGACTCGTTAGAATCAAGCCATATAGGCAGCTTGTCCTTAAAGAGATTGAAGGAGCTGAATCAGATTTAGAAACGTCAAAGAAGTCTTTGCATGATGGAATTTTCAAATGGGCTACAATTCAAGGCTACTACTAGCGCGCGCGGAAAAAAGGAAAGTCTGGGTCATCATTAGTAAGCCTGCTTTTTGCCTAAGCTGTGTGTCTTATGTTTCTGATCTCCCCCGCCAAAGCCATGTAATTTTCAGCCCCTACATCTCTTGGGAGAGGCGAAATGGATCAATCGCGAGGAAAAAACATGTTTGATGATTAAGATAATGATGCTCTGACAAAACTTAAATTTGGCAATAAATGGAAACTTGCTACAGGTAGCGCAAAAATGTTAGAGGGTAAACGTGTGAACCTTCGCACCATGGAGACCGAAGATGGGTCTTTACTTGTGGAGTGGTATAACAGCTTAGAATTTCAGACCGAATATTTTCCCGTTTTGCAAAAGTCGAAAAGCCAAGCCCTCCGAGAATTTGAAAATCCCTCACCTGTGCAGATTGCTATGGAAAACGTTGAATTCATAATTGAGAAAAAGGACGGAACAAAAATAGGACACATAGGCTACGGGAGGGACATTCTTCACGGTTGGACAGAGATAGGTTACGCAGTTGTACCCTTTGAACGTGGAAAAGGATACGCAACAGAGGCTATAAAAATACTAGTCGACTATTTGTTCCTCTACAAAGACATTCCGAGAATCACGATTTACGTAGATTCTAGAAACACAGCCGCAATTAAAGTGGCAGTGAGAGCAGGATTTATGAAGGAAGGCGTGATTCGAAAAGGCGGATTCGTAAGAGGAGAATACGTTGATTGGTGCTTGCTTGGCATGCTAAGGGAAGAATGGAAAGAACCTAAGATACTGAGATTGAAGGCCAAATAGGAGAAAACGCTGCCTAATCACTCCTAAGAACGAAGGAGGATAATCATGGGTGATGAAAGCTTTCCCTTTCAGGTAGGACCATTCAAATGCATTGTCGTCAGCGATGGCACTGCTGGGTATTCTCGCCCTGCTCAGATTTTTTCGTCAACGCACCCAAAGAACGCCTCAGGCGAGTGTTGATGGAACACAACCTCGATATCGAAAGTGGGAAGAATACGTCAGCCCATACCCCAGCCTGGTGATTAACACGCGTGCTGGTGGCCACAGGTGCTGGTAGCGCGCTATTTATTGAAGAAGATGTAGATATAATTTTTGTCCCAAACCCAGAACATATGGATAGAAGATTTATCCACAAATGTTATTTTCTTGTTGAACAATTTAGGTAAAGGGGAAAGGAGATTCTTGAAGAGGATAGTTTCTGGAATAATGCTGATACTTTTGTTTGTAAGCATGATACCACTGACGTTTTACATTCAATCAGTTGAGGCTAAGTCCGCAATCATTACGGTTCCTGATAATTACTCAACAATACAGGGAGCCATAAACGCTGCTAATGAAGGAGATATCATCTATATAAAAGCGTGGACATACTATGAGAATGTCGTTGTGAACAAGAGTGTGACACTTGTTGGCGAAAACAAAGAAACGACAGTGATTGATGGCGGTCGAGCCGGAACCGTTATCGATGTGGTCACTAGTAATGTTACCATAACTCGATTCAAAATACAAAACAGCGGCAAAACTTATGTTGGGATTTCGGTGAGCCACTCATCTCATGTCAACATAACAGAAAATATTGTAATCGACAACGGGAATGGTATCGGCTTAGATGACTCTCATGACAACTTGATTGGCGGCAACACCATAACATGCAATAACGAGGGACTTCTGCTTACGGGAGCGAGAACGGTAGTTCGAGACAATATCATCGTCCATAATGGGTTTTGCGGTGTTACGGTTTTCGGTGACAATAATACTCTCACTGGCAATACTTTAACAGATAATGGAGAAGGAATTAGGCTCTTAGGGTATGATAACCTAATTGCAAATAACATCATTTCAGTTAATGGATGCGGCCTTCTGCTAGACAAGTGCAGCAACAACATTATTTATCATAACAACTTTGTCAAAAACAAACAGCAAACAAATTCGATTGAGTCGTACAACACTTGGGATGAGGGCTATCCTAAAGGCGGTAACTATTGGAGCGACTACAAAGAAGATGATAAATATGAGGGTCCAAACCAGGACCAAACGGGCAGTGACGGAATAGGGGACAAACCCTATATTATTGTTGAAGACAATAGCGATCGATATCCATTGATGAAACCGATTTTTGCGCATGAACATGACGTCGCCATCACAGTGTGGGTTCCCACCTCCATCATAAATGGAACGCCTACAACCATTCAAGTAAGCCTATGCAATCTTGGGTTAAGCAACGAGACAGGTGTACACCTTGAGCTCATGATCGACGGAGTTACAGTCAAATCGGAAACTATTTCTGATTTTATAAGCGGTTCAACGTATGCTCTTGACCACACTTGGACACCGTCCATCGAAGGCGTATACAACGTAACCGCCCATGTTATCCCTCTGCTTGAAGAATATACTATCATAAACAACGTTAAGTCCGTACAAGTCAATGTATATTCTGTTGTCATAGGGCCCGCAAAAATATACTTCCAACAGTCCGGGAATGAAATAACAGCTGGAACCACCTTTACCATTAACCTTATGATTTCCAACGTTACTGATCTGTACGGATGGGATGCCAAGACATATTACCGAAATGACATCCTAGAAGCTATAGACGCCAATGAGGGGCTGTTATTGAAGACGGGTGGCCCTACAATGTGGATTCCTTCAAAAATCGCAAATGACTACAATGTTACACACGGTTATGTCTATATAGGCTGCACGCTTCTAGGTGACATAAAGGGAGTAAATGGAAGCGGCGTACTTGCAACAATTGCATTCCGCGCTAAGGCTCCTGGAAATTCTACCTTATGTAGAGATCCCGAGTGGACTGGCATTGTAAACAGCGAATTGGAACCAGTTTTTTTCGAAGCAGATGATGGCTACGTTACTGTAGCCATTGGGTTATATGGCGACTTAAACAACGATGGAAAAGTTGACATACAGGATGTTGCTGTAGCAGCCTCCGCGTTTGGTTCTTATCCTGGGCATCCGAGATGGAATCCTATAGCTGACATGAACAAAGACAACATAGTAGACGTAAAAGACATAGTCTTGATAGCAATTAACTTCGGAAAAACTGAAGGCTAAACATAGAAAGAAGCAATAAGACTGAGCTTCCTCATTTCTTGTTCAAGTCTGATGTTTTTACTGAATTCTATTAGAGCCATAGTTTTCAGCAGGAATGTGTACCTGAAAAAGGGAGAGTTTTGGTTGAAATGCAAACCTTAAAGATCCTAAGGGATTCGTTGGAGATAATCTGTCCCCATGTTCTGTTCATGTTTGAAAAGTGGGAGACTAGGTGTAGCTAGATTCAGAAAAGAAAAAAAGGAGGGTCTGTTAGATTATTCTCCTACTACTTTTTTCACCACATCTTCTACTGGTCGAGCTTGTCGGATTTCTATGTTGTTCCAGAAGGCAAAGCCGATCTCCGTAAAATAATTCTCGACTGCTTGTTGGGTTGGCGCTTCAATGACATAGAAGATTAGGTGGTCTAGGATTGAAGTGTAAGCGCTTAAAACTTTGATTTCATGTTTCTTTGCTATTTCCATTCTTTGGCTAACATGTTCCTTGAATTTTTTCTTGACTGTCTCGTTGAACATTGGGCATGATTCAGGTGTGTGTTTCATGTTTACAGCGAATACTGGCAAGATGTCAAGCCTCGATCTAAATGGTTACTGGGCGTTTTTTAAATTATCGGATGATAATTTGGCGAGTTACTTGAGTGAGAGAACTTAAAGAGCAGAGATGAAAGGATTGGAAAAAGGGGAGAGCTATCGGAGAATTTTTTGTGCTTCTTCGATTGGGATTGCAACCATTGTTTGAGTTTCACAGAACTTCCCCTAGGCTGTGCCCATTTTGAGGGCTCCCTTTTCGTCAGGTGCTTCATATAGGATCACAAAGTCGTATTGTCCAAATGTCCAGAACACATTTTGGATCTTCATTCCTGGAGGTGGAATTTTTAAAGGCTTTCTGAGTTGTTTCTTAAATTCTGCTGTTGATTCTCCTTTCATTTTGGCAAGAACAATGAAGAACATTGTCACCGATTTCAAGATTGAAGTCATATAGTTTATAGCTTTTTTTTGCTGACGGGATGGACAACATGCGGGCACTAGACGTCTCGGATATTTTGATATTTGTGGATCGTAGAGGTTTTTTGTGCTTGCTTTTTTGTCTCGGCGAGGCGGAAAATAGTGCGCGCTATTCGGTGCATGTTCAGTTGCGTCGGAAATATTTTTTAGGAATGAGCGGCATTCCCATTTTATGAAAAATCGATCCACAGAGTTTTATGACAAGTTTGCAGACAAATATGATTTAATGATTTCCGATAACATATACAAAAGAGAGATGCCGTTTTTCAACAATATTTTCAGGAAATATGAAGTTAAATCCGTGCTGGACTGTTCATGTGGAACAGGGTTACATGTTTTAATGTCATTTCATTCCTTGAGTTTAACGAGAAGCCTAAATTTGAAGTGAATTCGGTAGACTACAGAATTGTTTCGGCAGAGAAACTTGAAGCATTAATGAGGGAGGTAGGATTCAAAGAGCTAAAGATTTATGGAGATTTTGAATTTACCAAATTTCGCAATGATAGCAGTGAAAATATTGTTGTTATCGGAACAAAGTGACATCTAGACATTTTATAGAAATGAAAATGCGCCCGTTATCTATATGATTACGCGATTGTGACCACCAGAATCCACATCAAGAGATAAGGCTCACGCCGCTATGCCAGAATGAAATGTATTTCACGGAAATTTCTAATGCTGTTTCACTCATATATATACGCGGAAGATTAGGGAGGTGAAGAAAAAAATGCGAAAGAAACTAGCATTGTTGAGCCTTCTAACGCTAGTGACGCTTGGCGCGGCAGTTGTAGCCAGTGCTTCGGGTGCTTTAGGGTTCCTAGCTCATAAGGACGAGGTCAGGATCGACGAAGTGCTGATATTTACCAAGCTAACTTCAGACCAAAGGGCGAAAGCGATTGAGATAGCGCTCGGAGACTCACGGATTGAAGGGATGCTGGAGGGCGTAGACTATTATCGCACCAGCGTTTCCGATGTCTTTGATGTGCAGAAGACCGAGATGGGAATAGCTCTTATTCCAAAGGAAGGACTTGCATTGTTGGAATTTCGAATTTACAAAGACTATGGCGAAGAATTTGGGGTCAAAGCCGTCAAGGTGACCATTGACTTGTTGAAGGGAGAGGTAAAGGAAATAGAGGAAAACCCAGAGGTGCTCAAGCCAAAAGTGCATGAAGGTATCATCTCCACGGATGAGCTTCTCAGCAACCCCTCCAAATATCAGGATCAAGTTGTGACGGTGTCTGGAGTGGTGGGCGACCTTGGACTGCTCAGAGGCCCCTATTTCAGGTTGGACGGGAAGTTGCTCGTCTGCTATCTTTGGGATGAGACAAACATCTACCCCACCCAGATTAAGGATAAGATCCAGAATGGTGACAGCGTAGTAGTTACCGGGAAGTTCCACGGCGACACAATATACGCAGAGAAGGTTGAGAAAGTTACGAGCTAAACCAGACATACACATCGATACAACACCACCTTTTACTTTTATACGAATATACTAAATAGAAGTGATTAACATGAGAGCAAGTAGAAAGACCGTGGTTATGGCCGTATTGTTCGCGGTTTCGGTCTTTGCATTAATCGGCAAACTATTGGGGCCCACTCAGATTCAGATAATCATCCAAGGGGAGACACCGACAGTTGTCGGACAAGTCCTCAGTTACACGCAGGTGGATGTTATTATGATCAGCATCTCCGCCCTCATCCTCGGAATCAGCGGTTTTTACCTCTTGTTTTCCGACTTCATCGAAGCTCCCAAGGTCTTACAAACTGTTGAAAGCGTCGATTCCTTAAAGCTTGATGCAAAATTCGCCCTTCGCATCTTAGACGGCGACAAAAGAAAGGTTTTCAGCGAAGTAATTGAGGCAGGAGGAGAAATTACGCAAAGTGACCTACCTGCACGAACGGGCTTTTCGAAAGCAAAAATCACCAGAATTCTGGACTATTTGGAGAAAAAAGGCTTGATAGTCAGAAAAAGCCATGGAATGACAAACAAAGTGATCGTAAAAAGAGACATGCGCATGGAACGTTCAACTAAGTAAAGAAGATCAAATCATGAAACTAACCTCAACGCAGCCTTAAGCTTAAGCCTCAAAGGCCTTCAACAGTTGATCTATGCCTTTTCCTATGTTTTCACCCGAATAACCCCCTTCCAATACAAAGAAGGTAGGCTTCTTTAGCGCTACGATTCGTTTTCCAATCTCCCTGTAACCCTTCTTTGTTAAACCAAGCGAGGCCAAATCTGCAGCATGAGCGTCGAACCCAGCCGAAATCGCTACCACCTCAAACCTGCCAATATCCACGATGCCCAATGCCTTATCAAGAGTTTTCAAATACACTTCGTCTCCACAGTCAGCCTGCAATGGAAAGTTTAGACAATTTCCTTCAGATTTGAAACCCGTGCCAGGATAGTGTGGATGCCGATGCAACGAGACATACATTACCTTTTTGTCTCCATGAAAGATTTCTTGCGTTCCGTTTCCATGATGGCCATCAATATCCAGAATCAAGGCCGGCTTACCTAGATATCTGACTGCAATTGCTACATTGTTTAAGTAACAAAATCCTCTTGTATATGCGCCTAGTGCTGCCCCATATCTTCCACTATGATGACCCGGCGGCCTCATAATCGAAAACCCACCAACCTTCGCAGCAAGAATGGCGCCACCAGCCGAAAGCCTCGCAAACTCGTAGATATTATCATACGCTGGCGTATCAGGGTCCTCAACCAAGCTCTTCTTAACATTCCAGACATAATCCGTGTCATGCACCCTAAGCAAATCATCCTCAGAAGCAGGCTCAGGCTCCAAAAACCCGTAACCCAACCCCTTCAGAATCTCAGCAGCTTTCCTAACTCTTTCAGGCCCTTCTATATGCCAAGATCCATAACCCAAGCACTTTTCTGAAAAGATTATTTTCGTCTTCATAGTCTTCCACGTCCAAACTTCCATGAAACACATAGTTTTCAAGTTAAAATACAACCTCACCTCTTAAACGTTTAGAGAACTCCAAAAAATGGAGAACATGCAATGGCTTCCGAGAACCCGTTCGCCGCCTTCCGCAAAGAATGTGAAACTGTTCTAGAAGCAGCTCTCAGAAAGGTTTTCCCAGAAATCATAGTAGTAGATTTGGCTTTGGAAAAGCCGCCAAACCCAGAGTTTGGACAACTAGCATCTTCGTCGTGTTTTGAGTTGGCCAAGCAGTTCGGCGAGAAACCACTTGTCCTGGCCGAACGTGTAGTCAAAGCGATAGACAAGTCAAAGTTTTCCCTAATCGAACGCGTTATCCAAGCTGGAGGAGGCTACATAAATTTTCACGTTGACTTCGCCAAGTTTTCAGCCCTAACACTTGAATCAGTTAGAGAGCTTGACACAGAGTATGGTTTTGTCAAAACCAAAAATCCTTCAAAAACAATTGTGGAGCACACAAGCGCAAATCCGCTTCGCCCAATACATATAGGAACAGCTAGAAACCCCATGCTTGGCGACTCCCTGGCACGCATGCTCACATCCAGAGGTCACACGGTTTTCCGCCACTACTACATTGACGATGTTGGCCGTCAATCCGCTGTCATGGCATACGGTTACGAAAAGCTAGGAAAACCTAAACCTGAAGGGAAACCGGACCATTTCCTTGGCAGAATCTACACAGTTACAAGCTGCCTAGTTGAAATTAATCGTTTAAAAAAGGAACTTGAACGTGCAAAAGCGGTTGCGGCAGATGAAGAAGTTGCTAAGATTAACAGGGAACTTGATGATTGGATGTCTGTGGCCGTTGAGCTTAAAGAAAGACATCCGGAACTTTTCGAAAAGCTTCTAGAGAAGATAGGCGAGGACATGGACCCTGAAAGCGCGGTTAATAAGTTAAACCGAGCTTACGAAGAAGAAGATGAAAAGGCTAAACGGCTCATAAGAGAGGTTAGCGAACTATGCCTACAAGGTTTTAAGGAGACACTTAGCCGTGCAGAAGTTTCGTATGATTCGTGGGATTGGGAAAGCGATTTCGTATGGAGCACCAGAGTCATAGAAGTTCTTCAAAAGCTGAAGACGACACCGTACGTTTTCACTTTAGGTGGAGTTTTGGAATTCGACGCTGGAAAGGTAATTAGACAGCTTGACTTGAGAGGGAAACTCGGCCTAAGAGAAGATTATGAAGTTACTTCCTTAACACTTGTGCGCGCGGACGGAACAACATTATACACCACGCGAGACATCGCGTATACTTTATGGAAGTTTGAAAAAGCGGATAGACTCATCAATGTCATAGGCATGGAGCAGACACTAGCGCAACTACAATTGAAAATAGCCTTGCACGCAATAGGCTACAGCAAGTACGCGGACAACCTTGTTCACTTCGCCTATAACTTGCTGACCCTTGCCGGCTACAAAATGTCAGGTCGAAGAGGCCGCTTCATAACCTTCGATGAAGTTATGGACGAAGCAGTAAAACGAGCCTACGAAGAGGTTTCGAAGCGCTCCCCACAGCTGTCAGAAGAAGACAAACAGAAAATTGCAAACTTCGTTGGCATAGGCGCAGTTCGCTACGCACTCGTTGAAATTGACCCTTCAAAACCCGTCGTTTTCACATGGGACAGGGTTCTGAATTTCGAAAAGAACAGCGCGCCATACATTCAATATACGCATGCAAGAGCATGCAGCATCATCAGGAAAGCAGAAAGAAAACCTGAAAAACCCGCCTATGAACTACTGAACGAGAAACTAGAACACGAAATTGTGTTAGCTCTAGCAAGTTTCCCAGAGACTTTCGTTGAAGCATCAGAATACCTCAAACCGAACCTAATTGCTGAGTTTGCTAATTCTTTGGCGGATAAATTCAACACATTCTATAATGCCTTACCCGTAATAAAGGCTGAACCGCAAGAACTAAGCGATGCGAGACTTGCTTTGACAGATGCACTCAGAATAGTGCTTCGAAACGCCCTCAACTTAATCGGCATAGTAGCTCCAGAGAGAATGTAAAAGTTCAAGGTGGTGCTTCTTTGACTATTGCAACCGCTGTACTTGTTCCTATTCTGTTTGCCCCTGCTTCAATCATTGCCAATGCATCAGCATAAGTTCTAATCCCGCCAGCTGCCTTAACACCCATGTCTTTTCCGACAGTCTGACGCATCAACCTAACATCTTCAACAGTTGCCCCCTTCCCGGAAAGACCTGTTGAGGTCTTCACAAAGTCCGCTCCCGCTTCCTT
>Ga0315308_1002539_pt1 | contig 10348 bp, 8 predicted proteins | sample TDP3_MG_FD_203078 | JGI IMG/M metagenome (GOLD analysis project Ga0315308, IMG submission 203078) | Freshwater sediment microbial communities from Lake Towuti, South Sulawesi, Indonesia - TDP3 | ecosystem: Environmental > Aquatic > Freshwater > Lake > Sediment | place: Indonesia: South Sulawesi...
TCCAGGATAGCCATCACACAACCCACTAATTCCACCGGTCCCGAAGCATGAATTAAATGACCAAACATCGACTTCATCGAGCTAATGGGTATTTTGTAAGCCCTATCCTTAAACACTCGCTTTATTGCTATAGTTTCCATCTTATCGTTCAATTGCGTAGAAGTGCCGTGCGCGCAAATATAGTCAATATCATTAGGTCCAAGTCCCCCATCGGAAATTGCTCTTTCTAAAGACTGGATTGCTCCTCTCGCTTCCATATGAGAGTCTGTAATCCGATAGGCATCACAGGAAGAGCCGTAACCAACAATCTCTCCATATATTCTTGCATCTCTATTAATAGCATGTCTAAGCTCCTCCAACACAAGAATGGCAGACCCCTCTCCCATAACAAATCCATCCCGTTTTTTATCAAATGGCCGGGAAGCTTTATGGTAATCTTGCTTGTTTGTGGATAAGGCTTGGAGAAGGATAAACTGGGCCATCCCCATATGATTAATCATGGAATCAGAGCCACCGGCTAACATACACTCAGCGTCCCCCCTTTCGATAATACGGTAAGCATCACCTATCGCCTGGCTACCGGCTGCACAAGCAGTAACTATTGTTCCACTATGACCTTTAAGATTATACTTCTTTGCTATTAGGTACGAAAGTATATTGGGATTGTACCCGTAAAAATATTCCAGGGGACTAATATCTAAGTAGATACATTCGAAAAGCCTTTTAATGTCCACATGACCAGTGTTTTGCTTATCCTCAGAACAGATACTGTAATGAGCCAATTTTGTGAGGTCATGGTAACCTGCACCACAACCCAAGTAAATCCCAACCCCTGAACAATCGCTGTTTTCTAAATCCAAACCAGCATCCTTTGTGGCCATTTCAGCAGCAATTAACCCAAACTGTATATGTCTGGACAATCCTTTTATCTCATGCAAATCGTGTAATTCAATGTAATCTTTTAAGAGAGCACTATCGACTTCAGCTGCAAAGTCTGTTGGAAAATTAGATGCGTCAAAAAGCGAAATCTTTTTCACTCCAGACTTACCCAATTTTAAGGCAGTCCAGTGCTCTTCAACCCCGATACCCAAGGGACTAACTACGCCCATTCCAGTGATTACTACTCGCTTTTTCTTTAGCATTTTAGATAATTTTTACTACCAGTCTTATTGATTTTCTCCGCGGGGCATCTGGAACACGACGAGGAAAGCCTAAACTAACTAGTGCCAAGAGTTCCCAAGGATAATCTATTTCCAAAATATTCTCAATCTGTTTTTTGGCTATAAGCGGGCCAGTCATCCAACACCCACCCAATCCCTCAGAAGTCATTGTCAATAACATGTTTTGTATTGCCGCACCTACCGACTGTGCAGATATCAGCTTACCGATACTATCACTCTTAGCCGATTGTTCTCCGCAAATTAAGTGGGAGGGGTAAGATTTATAGAGGACAGCAATAATTACCGGGGCTTCTTTGAAACTCAGATAATATGGTTGATAGGTTGAGTAATACTCTTTTACTGAACTAATCTTAGTGAAGCTCTTACGGTTCTCTTCTATTTTTGAGATAACCGCCTTCACTATCTTATCTTTTATGTCGCTATTCTTCACTACGAGGAACTTCCATGGCTGCATATTGGCTGGACTTGGAGCCCAAAGAGCAGCCTCTATTACCTTCATTATTTTTGTTTCATCAGGAATTTCCGAGCTAAACTCCCTAATACTCCGCCGGCTTTGGATTATGTGATAAATCTCACTAATGCCAATCACCCCTTCCTACTCAGATCTTATAGCCTCCATCCACTCTCAAAACCGTGCCTGTAATATAGTCCGATTCAGCGGAAGCGAAGAAGAGGACCGAATTAGCAACGTCATCAACTTGGCCCAGCCTTCCCAAAGGTATCCTCCTTAGCAAACCCTCCCTAATTAATCTAGCATTCTTCTCTGTTAGTTGATCTGTTACAATTACTATCCCGGGAGCAACTGCGTTTACATTTACTCCCTTAGGACCTAACTCTATGGCTAACGTCTTTGTAAAGCAATCTATGCCTGCCTTGGAAGCTGCGTAATTACACTGTCCTCTCTCAGGTGAGTCTCCTACCACAGAAGAAATATTTACGATTTTCCCTTTTTTTCTCATAATCATGTATCTGGAAACATATTTGGAGAAATTAAATACACCGAGTAAGTTATTATAAACCACGTCTCCAAAATCTTCTGGCTCCATAGACATAATAAGTAAGTCCCGAACTATGCCAGCATTGTTTACTAAGGTATCTATTTGTTTATACTTATTGAATATTTCGCTTACCATATTTTCTACTTCCGACTCAATCCTGCCATCTACTTTCCAAGCGATTGCTGTCCCGCCTTTATCAGAAATTGACTCTTCTAATTTTCGGGCTAACTCTTCACTTTTCAGATAGGTAAAATGTACTATTGCACCTTCAGAACAGAATCTTTCAACAATAGCTCTTCCTATTCCCCTGGAGCCTCCTGTAACAATTGCTATTTCCCCATTTAAACGCATTCCATTACCTCTATATCCTTAACCCACCATCAATCCTTATGACCTCTCCGGTAATATAATCTGCCTTGGAAGAAGACAAGTATATAACTAAACTTGCTATCTCTTCTGGGTTACATAATCTTCTCAAGGGGACAATTGAACTTATAATTTTTCCCATATAAGTTGACGCAATGAATCCTTTACCCATATCCGTAGATGCTAAACCAGGGGCGATTGCATTGACAGTTATATTACGATGGGCAAGTTCCAAAGCTAAAGATTTAGTGAGAGAGTCTATACAAGCTTTGGAAACAGAATAATTAATTTGTCCTGGGCCGGGTCTTTGTCCCACAACTGAAGAGATATTTATTATCTTTCCCTTTCTTTCCAATACCATATAAGGGACGACGCACTTGATAAAATTAAATGTACCAAATAGATTGCTATCTAGGACAGCTTTGAAATCATCCATGTCCATAGAGACTAAAAGCGCGTCCTGTACAATCCCTGCATTATTTACTAAAACATCTATCCTTTTCTCTTTGTTGTAGATTTCGTCAACAAAGTTTTTCACTTTGTGGAAGTCGGTCCCGTCAAGTTTCACTCCTTTGACTTTCGCCCCAGTTTCTTGAGCTTTCGTTTCAACCTCGTTAGCTTTGTCTTCGCTTTTGCGGTAAGTAAAGAACACTTTTGTCCCCTGTTGAGAAAAGGCAAGAACTATAGCCTTTCCTATGCCTCTCGATCCACCCGTAACTATTACTACTTTGCTTTCGGTTTCCATTTTTTCATTACGTAAGGCAATACATTCTTCTTTTGCAGATTAGACTCATAAATTTCTCTAGCCGCTATACCCCTTTTCACTCCTGCTATGATAGCTGCAGAAGCACCAACGTAACCAACGGTAAAAGCGACCAAGCATCTTAAGAGCAGAACCCATCCCAAAACAAGTAGTCCATTTTGCCAATATCTAATTATTATAAAAAAGGCTCCTCCTATTAACCCTGCCAAAAAAATAGATAATAAAGACCCTTCCAAGATATCATTATCTAAAATTCTACTATTAAGAACATATTTTGGATTAATCTTGAAAAATTGTGATAGGATGACCCTATTATCAAAACCATCATTTTTTGCCGTTCGGTGTTGAAACCTGTAAATTATAAATACGGAAATCAAAGTCATCACCACAAGATCAACCAAAACCGCGGTCGAACTAATCTGCCTTCTTTTCACATATAGTAGCCAGCCAACAATAAAATTTATACCACAATTGATCAATCCTTGAATTGAACATTGTTGAAATAAATATTTTTTAAAAGTCGTGCGTTCAAATTTCATCTTGGTTTTCATGGTAGGCTTCAACTATTAAACTCGCACTTTGATTGTCAATCCCGAAACAGTTCGACATAGCAGTATTAATTTCCGAATTTATAGCCTTATTCGGCACATAATTCAAATCACATTCTGGATCGGGATATCTGTAATTAATTGTGGGTGGAACAACATTTTCGTTAATGGATAGGAGACAGACAATAACGCCAATTACACCACTAACTGAATTGATCTCGCCAATCATAGATTTTGTTGAACTTATCAATATATCATAGGCTTTCTCTCCAAATAATCCTTTAATTGCTTTTGTTTCTATTATGTCGGAAGTTATCGTCCCATTACCACCGGCGTTGATATAGTCTATATCTGATATCTCGAATCCACCATCTAACAAAGCCTCCTTCATAGCTTCTGTTATCGAGATTCCTCCGTGATCAGAAGACAAAAAATGAGTTGTACAAACTCTATTACCATAACCCTTGACCTCGCCATATATCGTAGCTCCTCTGTTGAGGGCGCGGGACAACTCCTCTAAAACTAACATTCCTGCTCCCTCGCCCAATACTGTTCCATCTCGAGTAGCATCGAACGGTCTACACGCGCTTTTGGGATTTTCCATATGGTTAGATAAGTAACCCATTGCGTTATACATGCAAAAAAGCAAAGGATTAACGCAGGAGTCAGCAGCGCCCGCGATTATGATATCGATATCGCTATTCTTCATACATTTGACTGCTTCTCCAATAGCCTGAGCCCCTCCAGTATTTGGGGAAGAAAAAGTATAATTAGGTCCCTGACAATTAAACGAGATGGCCAAATGCGAAGAAATCCCGTTCGGAATATACTGGAGGAAATACATGGGATTTAACATGCATAAACTATTTTTAAGAAATGAACTCATATCCAGCTTATAATGGTTATCTTCTCTACCAGACTTTGCTATTACTTTAAAAAACTCTTTGTGCATATCAAAATTTATGAAATTCCCAACAAAAATGCCTTTTTTGGTGGACTCGATAGAATCTATTTCAATTCCTGAGTCCTCAATAGCTAGCCAAGCGGCGACTTGGGCAAATCTTGTTATTCTATTCATTAGCTTAAGCCTTTTCTTTATGTTTAGAAAGTTACAATAATTAATCAAATTTTCATCTACTTCGGCAGCAAGAGCGATATCCATACCGTCCAAATCAAAGAGTGTAATCTTTCCTGTGCCTGATTTACCCAACTTCACAGAGTTCCAGAACTCTCTTACGCCTATGCCTACGGGAGAGACCACGCCTATTCCCGTGATGACAATCCTCTTATTCATATTTTTGCTTGCGTCACTGATGAGTGATTTTTTATGTTATTACCTACCAAGATTTCAAATAGGCTCTTCAATCGAAATAATACATTTCGCGCACTATCGGATACCTTTGTCTCAAAGATTTTAAAAATGAGTTCAGCTCTCGCTATCTCATTCTCGCCCACCGCAGCCTTAGCTAATAATACGGCCTCTTCTTGACCTATGCTCTTTACTTCGAATTCTAACTTCAGCAGATCTCCTGGCAGAGCAAATCTTTTAAATTTAGCATCTCTAATTGAAACCATCCTTACCATTCTTAAGAAATCCAAAGATGCTGCGACACTCAGAAATCCGCCTTGCTCAAAAGCCTCCAATATTAGCGCACCTGGAACAACTGGAAAGTTTGGGAAATGATCTTCAAAATAATCCTCACTCATAGTTACTGCTTTCAGCATCCGTGCAAATTTATTTTTCTGAAAATAATCTATTTTGTCTATAAAAATAAACCGCATTCTATCCCCTGTGATATCATTCCTGGCTTGAGTAGATATATTCTACTATTCTCTGAACAGTAAATATGTCGCTAACCGCGCTCCAAAACTCGGGCCCAGTCCCTACGCTCATTGCAACTCTTGCGATATTTTCCAATTCGTCATTTGAGACAGTAGTTCTTAATATCTTTTCAAGACCCTCGACAAGTTCTCTTACCCCTTCTACAGCCAAGGTTTTTACTCGGTCACTACTAATTTCAACATGAAAGTCTTTATTTATTCTCTCAACTAATTCGCTAAGACTCAAGGCACTATACTCATTCTTATTGTTTTCTGAGATTGACAATTCATAATCTCTTTTTAAAGCTTCGATAACTTTATCAGCGCTGAGTTGACCAGAGGAATTCTGAAACAACTCAGTCCATTCCTTAGTGGGTAGTTTCACGCCAAAAATCTGTTCGATCCTAAATGATAGGTCAAGAAAGTCGATAGACTCAGCACCTAAATCAGAAATAATTTTCGCCTCTGGAATAATTTCATCAGGACCCACACCCAACACAGCAATTAACGCTTCCCTCACGGTATCATAGACCTCTTCTTTAGATCGCTTTTCCTTTCCACTTTTTAGCTTTTCCATTTTTACCTCCTTTAAATTCAGGGCTTTCTATCTTTTGGGGATTTTTTAATCTCAAATTAAGAATGTACTAATCATATTTCAATCCCTCGCTCAGGGCTTAAAAAGTAGCCCTAAAATAACGAACATCAAAGTAATTAGACTTATTCTCGGCATCGAAAATGAAAGCGTCAACATTGTCTATACTTAACAAAACAATGGTTCTTCCTAATTACAAAAGAACATAATTTAGTGAACACTGAATAAACAGCACAGTCCTGATCTGAGAGTGATAATCTAGTTACTTATTTATTGGAAAAGCCTTTTTTGTCCTAAGAATTACCATGAGATAGAAAGAGCTAAAGTTTTCTCAATAACAAACTCGCATTTATGCCACCAAATCCGAAAGAATTTTTCATAACTATATTCACTTTCGCTTCCCTTGCTTCGTTTGGTACATAATCAAGGTCACATGCAGGGTCTTTCTCCTGATAGTTTATTGTCGGAGGAATTAAATTATATCTCATTGTGAGAAGCGAAGCTATCGTCTCGACAGCGCCTGAAGCAGGTAAGAGATGGCCAATCATAGATTTGTTTGAGCTTATCGGGACACCCAAAGCCTTTTCTTTAAATACTTTCTTTATGGCCAAGGTTTCTATCTTGTCATTTAGCCTAGTGGAAGTGCCATGTGCATTTATGTAATCAACTTCTTCTGCTCTTATCTTGGCATCCAGCAAGCAATTCTCCATTGAAGCCACAGCGCCTCGTGCGTCTTCGGGTTCGTCGGTAATTCTGAAGGCATCGCAAGATGTCCCATACCCTATTAGCTCACCATAAATCTCGGCGTCGCGCTTTCTGGCGTGTTCCAAGGTCTCTAATATTAGCATGCCCGAACCTTCTCCTACGACGAAACCATCCCTGTTGAGGTCGAAAGGACGACTTGCCTTTTTATAATCACCGTTGTTAGGAGAGAGCGCCCCTAACATATGTAAGCCAATAATTCCAAATGGATGAATTTGAGAGTCAGCTCCTCCAGCTAAGGCCACATTACCTCTTCCTCTTTTCAGATAACGGTAGGCCTCCCCTATAGATTGAACACTCGAGGCGCAGGCACCACAAATCGTATTAACAACGCCTCCGGCATTGACTAGCCCAGAAATGTAATTTGCTCCCAAAGAGGGAAGTCCCCGAAAAAATATGTGTTTTAAATTCTGTGTCAAAGCGACCAACCTATTATAGCCAATTAACTCAGATTTAGTTTCGTCCTTAGCCGACAAAATATACCCATTAACCAAATCAAAATCAAGTTGTCCTCTCTCGCGGCCAATGAAAATACCTGTCCTATCAGAAATTTCTAAAAATGTTATCCCGGAATCTTCCACAGCCATCTTAGCGGCAGCTATACAAAATTTTGTAGCTCGACAAAAGTACCTTGACTTATCATCCTCTTTAGAGAAATTCTTTGCGTTAATATCTTCTTCTTTGACCTCTGCAGCAAATCTAACGGGAAAATTAGAAGCATCGAATAAAGTTATCAAATCTACGCCCGATTCTCCTGAAACCAAATTTTGCCAAAAAGACTCCAAGGTTCTGCCTATGGGAGTAACTACTCCCATTCCCGTTACAACAACTCTTCTATTTTCCATAGATGCGGCTCCTTGGCTGAACAGCTCAATTTTTTATTATAGTATGCAGTAGTTATATGATATTTGTGTGAAGATTTTGTGAAATTTTTGTGAAATTTAAAGTAGGCTTAATTATGCAGCGTTTTTGGTAGGATTTTATTGTAAAAATCAGCAGATTACCAAAAAGGAGAACTTCACCTCAATCAGCACGGAGTGGACGCTCCACTACTCTTCATCGGCGAATTTGTAGCCGATGCCTTCTATGGTCTTAATCTTCTTGCTCTCACTGCCTAACTTCTGCCTTAGTATCTTGATGTGGGAATCTACTGTCCTAGTGGTGCCAAAGTATTCATATCCCCATATGCTCTCTGTTAGGAAACTCCTGTTCAATACTCTACCTTTCTTCTTCATCAGAAGGCAAAGTAAATCGAAACCTTTGGGAGTCAACTTGACTGGCTTGCCTTTAACCTCAACAGTATGTTTGGTTAAATCTACACATATATCTCCAGAGACCAGAGTCTCCTCTGTCTCCCTTATCCATTCAAGGACTTCTGTTGATATCTCCTTCCTTAACTTCTCATCATAGAATACTTTTACTGTGTTCCCTTCTCTTTTCGCCTGACTCAGAGCTTCTTTAGTTTGTTTAATCAGAGTCTCTCTCTTCATATCTCTGTCTTCACCATCAAAGTTCGCTATTCCTATACTTACAGTTACATTTAACTCTTCTTCTTTTACCCTCCTCCTTAATCTCTCTCCTATCTCCACCGTCTCCTTTATCTGCTTCTTCAACCTTTCCTTGATGTTTCCCCGCGGCTCTTCCGTGATTTCTGGCAAGATTATTCCAAATACCTTCTCCCCACACCGACAGGCGATATCTCCAACCCGGAGATTTCCCTTGATTATCCCTGCCATAACCTTTAATAATTTATCTCTCTTCTCATCCCCGTACTTGCTCTTAATTTCTTCAAAATTATCTACCTCTATCATCATCAATGAGAGACAATGTCTATATCTCTTTCCTTTCTCTATCTCTTCTCTCAGCCTTAACTCAAAGTATTTTGGCTGGTAGAGTTCAGTCAACTCATCAGTTATCACCTCAGTATGCAATCTGGCATTTTCTATGGCCACTGCTGCCTCCGCTCCCAGAGATTCCAGAATATCTATGTCTGTCTGGTTGTATACGCCTCCTGACTGCTTGTTAGAGAGATTCAAGACTCCTACCAGGTTATCCTTATAGAATAAAGGCAAGATGAAATCTGCTCCTATCTTCCCTAAGTCTCCGTAGATATTTTCAAATGCCTTTCCAGGCAAAGCTCGCTCCATCTCTTCTTTTATGAAAACTGCCTTAGATTGTTTAAGCCAGGAGATAATTCCCTCATTTGGCTTTAAAACATAATTATCAACTAATTCTTCATCGATACCATACGAGGCTTTCATTTGGTATCTCGACTTACTTCCTTCTCTCAAAAACAATGAAATCTTCTCCACTCCCACTGTCTCTGAAATTGTATTTACAATATAGTTCAAAAGCTGCCTCAGATCCAGCATGGTAACCAGCGCCCGTGTAGACCTCTTAAGCACCTCCTGGTATCTCTGACGTTCTTTGAAGAGAGTAGCTTCAGTTTTTTGACGGAAAAAACCATAGATAGTAGGACCTAAACTAGCCAGAATAAGTGCCATGCCAACAGGCACAAGCCCCCAATTTGCTCCTATCTTATCATAAAGGTAAGTTCTACCCCAGAACCACACTGCCACAGGAATACCAAGAACAAAGGTACATACCACAGTAAATATAGTTCCCTTAGTAATGGCAACATTGATGTCCATCAACCGATAAGTAACAATAGCATAGGCTGTTATCAAGGCAAAAATAGAGATGAAAATAAAACCAACAGGGTAAAATTCTACTCCATAATTGACAGCGTAGTCAGATGCAGCAGGGATATAGGCGAGGAGGGCTAGTAGTACATATCTTATTTGATTATACCTGAGTGGAGATAACCTTTGTCTTTTCAAATGGGACACTAAAAGAATGAGCGCTCGAATAGCCAAGAAAGAAAGCTGTGCTAAATGGACTGGATGCAAAAAGCCAACTCTTGGATAGTATCCCCAGTAGTATCTGTAGAAACCATTCACAAAATAATTGGTAGTCCACAACACCAAGACAAGAACCAATCCTATAATGTAAGAAATAAAAACCAACCATTTGTCTTTCTCAGCTCTTAAAAATGATACAAAAAAATGAAAGAAAGTAATGGGGATAAATATTATACCTGTATAGCCAAACTTTACTATGTAAATTGCAAGTTTTTCGCTCGTTGTATTAAATAGTATGAACCATGAAAATTGCCACCAAAAGGTGGCTAGACACAAAAGACCAAAGGTAAGATTAACTACCGATTTCCTATTCTTAAGAAAACAAAAGCCCCCTATCAATAGGAACAGGATACCGGTAATCAATGGTGGCAATGAGTAGGGGTTCATTAGTTGTTT
>Ga0315308_1002540_pt1 | contig 10347 bp, 12 predicted proteins | sample TDP3_MG_FD_203078 | JGI IMG/M metagenome (GOLD analysis project Ga0315308, IMG submission 203078) | Freshwater sediment microbial communities from Lake Towuti, South Sulawesi, Indonesia - TDP3 | ecosystem: Environmental > Aquatic > Freshwater > Lake > Sediment | place: Indonesia: South Sulawesi...
TCCCTCTTGGGGCACACCTAGACCATTCGATCTTTAAGACTGTAAATGTTGACGGTGTAGCTAGGGAACTGACTGAGGATGAGAAGAAGAGAAGATGGCAGATCACGATCGACAATGCTAGAGAAACGATGGAACTACTTCAAAAGGAAAGGTACAACGGACTACAAGTTATCGGGGTTATCCAGGGTTGGGACCTCGAAAGCTATCGGCAGGCAACGATAGAACTTCTGGGGATGGGTTATGAATATCTGGCGGTAGGGAGTATAGCTAGAAAACCCACATCTCAGCTATTGAAGATTGTTGACCTTGTCAACGCGGAAATTGACAAACTTCATCGTGGAAAGAGGGAGAAGATTAGGATTCACTTGTTTGGGTTTGCCAGACTTGGACTGGTCTCTTATTTAATGACGAGACGCATCGTATCTTTTGACACGGCAGCTCCTTTGAGACAGGCCTGGGAGAGCGGTGAGCACAACTACCATTTTGCTAACCCGTGGAGATCCTATACCGCAATACGCATACGATTGACAAGAGTTCGGAAGAACAGAAGAGGCCTTGAAAGGTTTGAGAAGAAAACGCTGAATATGATGTACCAATTTGCCGAGCATCGAGTCTCTCTAGAGCATCTCTTGGCCAAGTTACTGGACTATGAGGAAAGAACACTCAGATCGGACGGAGTCAAGGCGAAAGTTGTGAACAAGATTCTTCCAATGCTTAGAGAAAGATATGTTCGGACCTTAGAAGAAAGGCCTTGGGAGAAGTGTTCTTGCCCTGTCTGCAAGGAGAAGGGAGTCGATGTGATTATTTTCAGGGAAGGTTGGAGGAACGGTTCTAGAGCCTATCACAATGTGCAGCAGTTCTACCTCGAACTGAATCGAATAAGGAATTCCAATCAATTCTCCGAAGCGGTCGCATGATGCGAACGAGGAATCCACTGATCCTACATCAAGACGAGAATGAAATAGCCAAGATTCGAGACTATGTCGTATCATGGTACGAGAAGAATTGGAAGAATAGAGAGATAGAATCTTTCTGTTATGACCTCTCGAGGCCGGAAGATAGGTTGAAGATATTTGTGTTAGGAATTTTCTTCAACTGTATTTTGCGAGAGGACGAGGCCTTGCAGATTTTCAAGGAAATGGAGGTACACGGGTTCATTTCCCTAAGTCAACTGGATAGGTTCGAGGAGAATGTCAAGAGGGTAATTTCGGAATTAGAAAAGAGGGATGGTATGTCCCACAGGATTCTCAAATTGCAGGACATCGTTGATTCAGTTTCTGTTGCAGAACGACTCTTTTCGCAAGAGAGCGACATCGTGGGGATATATAGAAGAATGAATGGTCCTGAGGAATTCATCAGATATCTCTACGATCAGCTTTCCGATGTCAAAGTAAAGTTATTCTGGTTGTGTCGGGAGTACAGGAACCTGCTGCAAATTCCGAACGAGTATTGTTACGTGCCTGATAGGCATGTGACAAGATTCCTTTGGAACGTAGCACTTATCTCACGAGAGAACAATTTCTCGCTAGACGACTGCCTGAAAATCAGCAAGGCTATGTCCGAACATCTTGGCAACCGGTACTTCGATTTGCCCTTCATGCGCTTTCACCAGAAGAAGTGCAAGAACCGAAAAGGTTGTCCATGCGAAATTAGTTGCAGGTTCAATCCAAGGACTGACGACAACCTTGACAGGTTTGGCCTCCCGCGTTAGACTACTTCCACAGGGATGTTCTTGACATTCGCGCTTCCCCACATCTCTGATTGTTCAAACTCCATTGCTTGAACTGAGTTCTGAGTCGCTATTATCCAGAATCCGAACTTCACCCGACTCATAATCGTCCTATCTCTCTTCGTGGGTTCCGAACCGCCTGTTGGATGTGTGTGGAACTCTCCCACGATCTTCCTGCCTTGTTTCTCAAGCTCGCCCGAAACTCTTCTGAACTCGGTGAATACGGGTTGAAAGTGAATCATGAAGCCACTCTTGGTCCTGAGCTCATGTATCTCCTCAACGGATATCGTATCGTGGTCCTTCTTTCCAACTAAGAATCCGCATACGATTCTAGGCGCATGTTGCTTGGATAGGCTTAGAAGCTTGCTGTAGGCATTTATTGAGATGGTTACCTTAGTGATAGTCAAGGTTCTTCCCTGATCTTTAGCATAAATGTTTCAAGAATTGACCCGAACTAGATTGATACGCTTTGCGGTCTACACTTCTCTGGAATTGCTGAGATTATTGCTTCTCTGAAATCCTTCATCTGTTTCGTGTATTCTAGAATATCGAGCTTTTCTCTTTCAGTCAACTCAGTCTTGGGAAATAGCTCTATGTTAAGGCCTGTCTCCTCCTTGACTCTACTGGCAACATCTCTGTACAGTCCCAAACCTATGAAAAAAATCTTGTCGTATCTCTTGAGTTTCTCTTTGAGTTCCTCAACTAATTTCGGAACGTCGCTCTCTTGCATCTTGTAATCGTAATATGGAATTCTCTTACTCCAATCGATGAGACCGAACTTGGTTGATAGAACCCCGATTTCGACGGGCAGATCATACACATTGCTCCAGAATGTCTCGAACACGGGGGATGCCGAGTACCTTCGAAAAGCCTGTATCAGTCTTGAGGATTGATCTTTTTCATGTGCGCAATTTGTGAAGACGAAGATCCTAGGTACGACTTCTCTAAGCTTCTTAAAGAAAACGAATGTGTTGTGGAACCCTCTTCTTCTGTTTCGATTGTTGCCTCTGAAAATCGCAACTTCAACTCCAACGTTCTTGCAAATAACACATGGACATTTCTTCCAAGGCATATCTGTCAGTGTTTGTATGTAGTATTTCTCTAGATCGGGTCTCTCTCCAATTGCCCTATCGTATTCCGAAATAGCTTTCAAAGCTTCATCAATCAAGACTCTTCCTTGGTCGTACGATCTCACTGCTTTGAGTGCTTTCTGTTCCAACTCTTTCAGATCTGAGTTCGTGTTCCCTTTTACAATGGGGCTTCTTTCAACTTGAGGTATCCTTATCGCACTGTAACTCTTTCCATCAAATGCATGATAGTTGTTTCGAGCACTCAACCATGCTCTTCTCAAAAACGATGCGGAATCAAAACTTGTGACTCCGCATTTCATGAGCTCAGGCATTATCTCTGGGCGAGCCACCCCAAAGATATGTATATCTATTTTGCATTTGTTTTCATCTATCCATTTGTTGATGTCAATCCAAACACCTTTGATGATATTCAACAGGGTCTTCGTCTCATCCCTCTCACTTTTCATTACTGTAGGAGTTCTAGCCAAGCCGCCCAAACCAATGTAGTCATAACCAATATTGAGAAGTTCCCGGACGGCTTTCCTATATGAACCCACATCCCAACCCTGAGCGACTCCAATTATTCTAATCGATTTTTGGTACTCCTCTTTTGATGACCAGAGTTGATACATTTCTCGCGCTTTTTCAAGAGTGATCGTCCACCGATTCTCATTTTGGTCAGCGTGTGCAGGTACTATTAGATGATCAATCGACACGCCGTAATTGAAACCGGATCTGACGTAGTAGTCCAAAACCTCGCCTGTTTTGAAAGGGGGCTCTTCTTTGTCTATGTAACCCCACGCCCCGCAATCACCCATTATTTCAAAGCTTTGAGGTAAACGCAAAAAATCATGAATGCCCCCATTCAGAATCTGCTTATATTTGGTTTTGTTCTCCGTGATCTTCATTCTTGAAACGAGAACACCATCAATTGGAACGCTCTCTAATCCAAAAATATTCCATATGTAGACATCATTTCGTAAAGGATTTTCGTAATGAATTTTTGAATGATTGTCGGTAATGAAATCGTATTCCGGGTCCACACGATCGTCCCATTCAGGAATAAAGTATTTCATTGAATTGCACCGACAATCTCTCTGTAGAATTTCAATAGACATCCGGATACTTATATGTCAACTACTTCTAGTCTCTTCTCTAAAATACTCAGCGAGAATTGATCGAATAGTTTCCTGTATTGTGTCTAATTTTCTTTTCTTGCGTTCTACTTCAAGAGCCTCATACATCGACTCTGGAATAGACATTGTAAACTTCCTTGCCATTCTACGGCCGCCCAAAGAATTCTAGCGACGTAGAAATACTTATATCTGTGTACTTCCAAAGGCATCTCTAGAAGTATACTTCTTTGGAAGTCCAAGGATGCATATGGCCTCGAGTTTCAGGCGATACGTAGGAACTTTCCCCGTCGTTTATCCAGATTCAAAGGACATAATATTGCCCAATCTAGGAATAGAAAAGATGATGACTAGTGTAGCTTTTCTGAACTCAGAACAAAAAACACGGCCTATTCATGAGGTTATGAATTTTGGCGGATTGGTTTTCTTAGATTGCGGCATTTTTCAACGAGGCACCTATAAGAAGAATTTTACGTGGACCGAGATATCTGAGCATCGCGAGAAATTGATTCAATGGTATGCGCACCTTAAGCCTGACATTGCGAGTTCCCTTGATCTACCTTCTCCTCTAGGTTTAGAGAAAGAACTCAAAAAGGAAAGACTGATTTGGTCGATTGAAAATTACAAGCTGATGAAAACTCAACTCGATACTCCCCTATCACTTGGATTAAGTCTTCTTTCAAACATGGAAATTCGTTTTTCAAAGATGCAAATTCAAAAGATATTGGCAGGACATCCCGAACTTTTAGGGTTAGGCGGCCTAGTTCCACTCATGAGAGCAAGTGAGACAAATTATGAACTTGGCAGATTAATTCTTCATTTAATACATGAGGTTCATAAGAACTTTTCAAATTCCTTAATCCACGTTTATGGATTAGGTGATCATAAATGGTATCCGCTTATCAGATTACTAGGGGCATCAAGCAGCGACTACTCAGGTTATCACTATATAACAGGTAGAGGTGGGATACTATTACCGGGCTCATCGGAGAAGTATCTTCTTAGAATAATAAAACATAAGAAAAAGAACGGATATGCCTACTATACGCGACCAGACGATAAAATATTTTCAAAGGAAGAGTTAAGAAAACTCTACGGCTGTCATTGTCCATCATGCACTGATATTGACCCTGCGTTCTTAGAATTTGACCGTGATAGACGCCTCGTTCATAATTTGTACGTCATACTAGAAGAATGTAAATTGGTAGATGAGTTCATTTGGAACAGTGATGTAGAAGGATTGAGAAAACACATTGAGGAAGTTTTTAGGGACAATCATATGAAATTGTTTGCACAGTATGCGCTCAAGTTATTGCGCAGATACAACTCCCCATAAGGCAGCTCATCCAAAAGAAATTCTGGCCTTCATCAATCGTCAAGGGAAAAGTTGAGAGTTCTACGTACTAGTTTTGATGTAGTTCCTTAGGTCATTTAAGTTTAAGAATACGTGAATACCGCTTTTGGCTAGATGCCAAAGATCCTCTTCACGCCAATATCCATCAGGTAGAAAAAAAATCGAATAATTGTCTTTGAACATAGGTTGAATTTGCCTTGAAACAAGTCCTACGTCTACTACGGCTCCAAAGGACCTTCCAGCTTCTTCGGGGCATCTATGCTGGACCGTGCTTTTTTGAGCAAATCTAGACTTCAAAAGTATCAATTTGTTATTTACCTCAATACACCACGGGTAAGCGACAATACCTTGGCTACCAGAAAGACCATCACCATGAATCGGATAAGTCTGCAAATATTTCCTTCTAAACCTTACTAATTCTTTGAATAGTGTAGCAACTCTGGCTTTTGTAGGATGAAAATCCTCTATGATCATGGCGATTATATAATCGATGGGACTAACTTTGGGATTGTTCATTTCTTGCCAGACACGCTCTCCTATTTTCCTCTTGAAACTCAATAATAACGATTCAAGCGGAATGTTAGAAAGTAAGAGATCCTTCTTTCCTTTAAGCGCATTAGTTAGACTCGTTATTTCGTTCTTCGAAAAATCACGGGTATAAAAACCGACCTCGAATTTATCCGTTGAAATCACGGGCCGCATGTCACTTTCTTTTAGCCCAAATACATCGAGTATAATTTTTCGCCAGATTTGCCTTTCATGTTTGTCATTCCAGTGTTCTAAGAGATTATCTTCAAATTTACCTAGTAGCAGGGTTTTAATTTGGGATTTGTACACTTCCCAATTTCTTATAATATCAAAGTTATCTATTAGTTCTCTCTTCCGATCTCTCAAAATAGATGTTATCGCTCTTTCTATCATTTCTTCAGTGAGGCCGAGCTTGGAAAAATCGAAGAATAGTGAAGAGACTATGTTTTTCTTACCAATCGCAATCCCGGAATCGCGCGTTCTTTTGATGAGTTTTAGGGTTAAAAGGAACTCAATACTACTAACTACGTCTTCACGCGATAGAGAAAGGGCATTTACAAGATCGTCGAGTTTGCACGGCCCAGAAGAAAATAGGTATTTAAGAATCGCCTTCTCCAAACCCGATGAGATTGCATTAAGCAAAACAGCATATCTAATTGAGGGACGTGAAGAGGGAGAAGAGTATTCTCTAAGTTGTTCCTCCAGTAGGCTAAGTGCGTTTTTAGTTTTACCTGAATAGTATTTACTCACGGAAAGCCAGAAATATTCTAATTCTGACTCTTTAAATTTATGGAGTTCTTCGAAAAAATTACACAAATTATCGTAAGCCTTTTTGATATCTAAATCCGATTTCGCTCCTTTAAGTTCGTCCTGAATATATTTGTAGAAAAATTCGTTTAAAGCCTCTCGTTTCCAACTGTTCCAAAGTCCTTTGAGTTGGTCTTCTAATGAAAAGAAATTTTCATTTTGGTCATATTGTGGATAGAAAGTGAAGTCGAACATGGCTTCCGTAGCCGATAATAACCATTTTGCCCAGTACTTCTTGTTTCCAAAGATAATATCAACCGCAATGCATCTTGGTCCTAATTCATTTGAAAATTTGATTTCCCTCAATTCATCAAAAGTTTCCCAAGCTGGATACTGTGAATTACGAGAGGGTGAGTCTTGCTCCTTTCCGGTGGTGCAGAAAATAGCATAATTGACATCATTTTTTGCAAGAACCATATCTACATGACACCTCAACTGCGGGTGGGGGGGATGGGGGAATTGACGAGTAGTTGAGTTTATATCATAAATCTCAGTTAGAGCCGCGTAGGTCAATTGTTCTAAACGCCAACCGTGATCGGTAGCTCGACCCCGTCCTGGATGCCACGTCATCGTCACAGTCCTCTCTTTGATTTGATTCTATGATATGGCTCTCAGTAAAAGATTTTTTAGCATATGATCTTTAATCCCAAACGCTTTATTCTCTGCAGCAAATTCATCTATAATTTGGATGTTTTCCCGGAAAAATGCTGAGAGATCACGTGCAAACGATAACACGGATTTTGAGAATATAACTATAATATAAGGCCGGTAAATTCTTAGATAACTCTCAATTTGCTCCTTCAATCTATTTTCGCTCTTTTTCAAAGTAGGATCAAGAACTACTCTCGGAAAAACTGGTTTTACTTCGCATAAAGTTTCCGGACCAAAATCATCAATTATCGGAATACACTTCTGAATATTTTCAAAATCGTCGGTAGATTTTGAACGCCAGCAGACACACACTACTTGTTCAAACACGCCAAACCTTTCTACTTTAGTGAAAATTTGACCTGAAATAACGGATATGTCCGGGCGAAGTCTTCCTCGTATGAGAGGGTATCCATCATAGTAAATAGATAACATCTTTTCACTCTCCACGTGTTTAAGAACGAGTGACGGAGATAGCCACTTTTGTAAGTCTGCGATAGAAATTCTGTAAGTTCTCATTCCTCTTCGTTTTGAAAACTTCGGAGCTATTTTATGATTAGAATTTACATACTCAGGCAACGGTTCAAAACCAATTTCTATCAATTTCTGGAAAAAACAGTTGAATATGAATTCTTCGTACTCTCGAAACTTGGGCTTCCTCTCTCTAGATTCGAAGGATATTCCGCGCGACATCAACAATAGGAATTTTTCACAATTTCTATAGAAAGAGAGCTCGAAGTAGAAGAAACAAGGTTGTTCTTTGGAAGTATAAAGGAGTCAAATTCATGATGTTGAGTAAAATAAGACTGCCTTAATCGTTTACTCAACATCCTCGAGGCGCAAAGAATGGCTTAGAATTTTCTTGTTCCTATCGCCTATGCCAGAAACCGGTATGAATGTAAGATTCTCCTTCGCAAAGTTGACTTTAGTTTGAAGTCCCTTACTAGCGAATACAATCAGCTGTTTTGTTTTCATCTTACTGAAAAAGTCCATTCCTCGTTTCTCCGGGCATTATATTATACTACTCCTCGCCCAGGTATCCAAATAGACCGATGATATTGGTTGTTCCCAAGAAATTCTAGCAAATTCTCGTAGGCCGTCAGCTATTTCGTTCATGCCGTATCTCAGAATGTACGTCATACTAACTCCATACTAACTTGCGAAAAACTTTCAGTTGGAAAGTGCTCTTTGTACCGTTGAACACAGAAATGCCATGGGACTACAGTAGACGGAGTGGCTATAATCCATAATCCAGAACCTAAGCTTCGGAGGATTCTCTTGTCATTCAAATTCAGTTCTTCAGTCCCATCTGGATGAGTGTGGAATTCACCTACTTTTGTCTTTTTCTCCTCATGAATGTCGTTGAGCGCACTTCTGTAAGCGCTCCAAGACGGTTTGAAGTGTATCTTTGGTCCGGTAAACGTCGGCAAAGGATATATTTCATCCACGTGGACAACGTCACCAATTCTTTTTCCGATAAGAAGCCCGCACGTTATTCTTGGCGCATACTTCTTCGCCAGTCCTACTAGAGCGCTGTACGTGGTTTTCCTAATCAGTACTCTTTGAATCAACTGTCTTCTCTCCTAGACAGAAAGATTCAGCTGGGGTCCGTTGGCAAGAGCCGATTGAATTGATGAATTCTCTGATTTTCTTATTCCTATCACCTATCCCAGAAACCGACACGAAAACAAGATTCTCCTTTCTAAAGGTGACTTTACTTTGAAGCCCAATACTAGCGAAGACTACAAGTTGTTTTGTTTTCATTTGACTCAAGAAATCTATTCCTCGTTTCTGATCAAAAACTGTCAAAAGATAGTCCTTGCCAAGTATTACGACCGACCGATCAAACTCATTCTTTTCAAGAAATTCTAGAAGGTTTTCGTAGATCCTCAGTTTCTCTGCCGTCTGTCGAATCTTGTTCTTGCGAAAATATTGAAACGTACACTCGTAGGGTACTATCGGCGTTTCCTCGCTAATTAGACCATACCTCGCAGAAATAATGCGAAGCTCAACTTGATCTCCCTTCTCACGATATTTGTTTACCAAATCTTTGACGTAGTTGAACGTACCCTGATACATCTGAAACGCAGGGAGAACGAAGTCCTTTAGGACTTCCTTATACTTCTCCTCTTTTTCCAAATCGCATGTGGGCATGGATAGACCGTGCTTCTCTAGAACGGGTTTAATATCAGCCTCAGAGTACTTCTTCTTGGCCACGCAACTCGTGAGAACAAAAACCCTCATCTAATCAGCACCCTAGAATTGCCCTTGAACAGCTTTACAATTGCTTCTATCCAATCCTCTTGAAAACTCTGTCGTTAACCTGGTTCATAACTGGGCTGAATCCGACTATCAGAACAACTTCAGGGATTAGTAGATAGATGAAGGTCAATAGCAAAGGCAGGTTGAAAAGAACATACAACATGAAGGATACTCCGAATGCTACCCAGACGGCATAGATCGCTCCTCCTAAGGCCATACCTTTCACGCATGGGAATCTACGGCCTACAAGCCATGCCGAGCCAGCGCCTAATACGTTTATGAATGGCATCCATAGGAGCTCCCACGGCCCAATGAAAGGGCTCATGATGTTGCTCAATGCATTTCCGACTACAAACGCCCATAAGAGATGTTTCCTCTTGACGACTATGCTCTTCAAGCATTCAGCGATTCGGAACTGTAAGACTTGATATGAGATCGGCGCAAACACCCAGGTGAGCACAGCGTATAGCGTTGCAAATGTAGTTATCTCAGCGATCTGACGCGTCTTATTCATTTCAATCTTCCTCCTAGCATATGCCATTCTTTCTCAGAAAACTATCGAATTTCTTCCATACCTCAGGATGACAGTAAGTTTCTGAAGTATTGTTATCGTATGAGACCTCAACCTCAGGATCCTCTTGAGGTACCACATAATCAGCAAAACTTTCGACCAACTCCAGTTCACGAGAACTCGGAACGAAGAAGGCGATGACCGTATCGTATCTCCCTCTATTCCGTTCAAAGAAACTATCGATGACGGATTCCAACTTGGAGAATACCTTTTCCTCTACAGCTCTATCCCAATTATAACCAAAC
>Ga0315308_1002542_pt1 | contig 10344 bp, 10 predicted proteins | sample TDP3_MG_FD_203078 | JGI IMG/M metagenome (GOLD analysis project Ga0315308, IMG submission 203078) | Freshwater sediment microbial communities from Lake Towuti, South Sulawesi, Indonesia - TDP3 | ecosystem: Environmental > Aquatic > Freshwater > Lake > Sediment | place: Indonesia: South Sulawesi...
AGAGTATGAGACATTAATGAAGCCATATTGAACGTTGGCGGCAAAAATCGTAGAGGTCGCTATTAAAAAAATAAGGCTAATGACAACGAATTTGCGTGTGCATGTCGAGACAGCCAAAAAAATTGCCGCAATTGAGCCTATAACTCCTATTAATAGGACGGTCGATTCGGCTCCTAAGGAGCTCAAAATGACTTCGATGGCGAAGCAAGCAAAACTCGCACCAACAAGGTCTGCAAGGTAAAGTTTAGTGGCGCATCCGGCGTATTCGCTGTAGAAAAACGCTATACACATTCCAGCTAGGAAAAATGGGATAAGGGAGATTGCATAGTAGAGGGTTATAAGATTTTGTAAGAATCGAAAGTGTATTATAGTCTGAAGATAAATTGGCATAGATAAAGAAAATGCAAGTAGAATCGACAAAACAAAACTAGGTTTTATTGTCTGAAATTTTTGTTTAAGGAAATGAAGAATAACTCCGCTAAAACCCCATCCGCAGAGCGCAATTGAAATAGCCATAAACGCATAATGATACCATATCGTTGTTGAGAAAATCCGTGTAAGAGTAATCTGTAGCGTCAAGCCTGTGAACGAAATTAGAAAAATGCTTAGAAAAATTGTTAATGGAATCTTGTTTATCTTAGCAGCGCTACTGTGCATAACTACAAGCTTTATAGATTTTTTATTTAATTCTTTCCTAATCTGAAAACTGGCTTATGTACAAACGTTTAATTCATAATAAGGCTACGTGTAAAATGATTAGAACGCGATTAATCAATAAATCTTAGTGCTGAGGAGTTACACGTCTAGTGCATGTAGTTTTTGAATGTAAGACTTGGTCACGTTGTAAAGATAAAATGGGTCTCCATATTCTTCCTTCGCTGAAGAATCCCAATGTGGTTCTATCATTGTTCGTTCTGGATATTCGTTCCAAGTGCTTATCGTGATGACTTCTACTAAGCCATTTTTTGCATATTCTAAAGCTTTTTCCCACCATTCGATGTAGATTCCTTCAGAATAATCAACGTCAAACTTGTATTGTGGAGGCCTATTTGCAATATGCGTTTCATCAAAGCGAGGCATTATTGCTCAATGCTTACATCGCGGAGCACTTCCTTGCCAGAAAGGAGAATAACTTTCATAGAGCCACTCAGCGTAGATCAAAGATCCTAAGTTGATAACCGTAAACCTAGGGTCTCGGGGATAGGTGTTATCCCTCATTAAATAAGGAGATTTTACATCGCAGAAAAAGCAAATTAGTGGCTTGCCGCGATATTGAAAATAAACAGTCGGGTATGGTTGAATGAAGTTTTCATAGACATAGTCATAACCGTTGACAGTTTCATTAGAGGGTTCAACCATAATGGCAAGTTGAACTTTGCTCGCATAGTTTTTTGCATTCTCAAACAAGACTTTAACCGCATTGTTCTTAAACTCGAATTCTAGGTTTCCGGAATTTGCTCCCCACCATGAAATGATAACGAAGTCTATCCCTATGTCTTCCATCCAAATAATGTGTTGACGACAAGTGTTTGGATCACAACTGTTATAAAAACCCAAAAAGGGGCTATCCACTATTTGAGACCTGTTCCACGGGGCAATCCATAGTAAACATAGTATATCACTCCTACTTTCACGCATTCGGGTTTTTTTACTTTTGGGTTTAGAATTAGATACAAACTTAAAGTGACCAAAATCGAACATAATAAGATGACCCCAAATTTTTTGTACACATTGCTCAAATCTGATACTTTGACCAATCTCGAAAACACTGCCAACATGGCAAGAGATAATTTTCGGGTTAAACGTTAAAAATTTTGCGTTACCGTATCACTTATTTCTAACATAACATTGCTTCTAGGATATGAGAATAAACTTATCGCAAGATAAAAAGCATTAACTATATTTTCTAGAGCAATAGATTCTATTTGATGTTGTCGTTCCTTTGGTGAAAAATTGGTTCAATATTCAAAACGCCTAACTGAGAAGCTGTTTGAGCAGATTCTCAACTTTTGTAGATACATCGCTGGCCCATGCCAGATCACGGCATCATGTATCACTGGTGACTACGCCTTAGGACTATCTAATGCGAAGACATCACTTCAGGTTTTGCTGGTGATTCGTGATTTCAAACCCAGACTTATGAACTATTTGAATGTTTTTGGGAAAAAGAACATTGTTGTTTTTGCGGTTGATGAGTGGGTTTTTGAAAGAGATGTTGACAAAGGATTCTTAGGCGAAGCCCTAGCTGGAGGACTAATTTTCCCATATGTTCCACTGATAAATGAGGATTACTTGCATGTTCAAGAGATTAAATTAAAAAGGCGCCTGATTCTCGAACTTTTGGAAAACCTCGTTCTAGACTTTCCAGAACTTTCCTACGATATTCACATACAACCAGAATATTTTATGTATGAAACCATGCTAATTAGAGCTCGACTTTTTCCGTTAATGATGTACGATCTGCTTAATTTTATGCTGGAAGACTACAAGAAGAAAAATATAGAGTATGTTCTCCATGGATATTTGGAAGCTTTGAAGGAGTTTGAGGAAGAAAAAGTTATTAGCTTTTCGAATGGCTTCGTGAGAATCTCTAGAGAGTTTGTGGATAAAACCAGAAGTCGAAAAGCTCAGTTCATAAATCTCTTTAAACCTGCTCAAAAAGCCTTATTCACTTCCTTGGTGGGTTCTTTTCCAAAAATTTTGAACTTTCTGTTGCAGAACAAAGAAATATCTCTTAAGTTTCACAAAGTTGCAGAGAAGCACTCACAAATTATCCATCAAATTGAAGACCCCCAGAAGTACTTGTATCTTCCAACCGCTAGCGGCCTTGTTTCATTAACGAGTAAGGTGGACATTAAAACCTTCGCTAGGAATGTGCTCTCTGCAGGCAAGGATGCAGAAATTAAGATCGAGGAAATTGGCGGCGTCTTAAACGATGCGTACTTAATTAAGGCCGTCATGAATGGCGAAGAACGAAAAGTTTTTGTTAAAAGGTTTAAAGACTGGTCAAGTTTCAAATGGTTTCCACTTACACTATGGACGGTTGGAACCAGAACCTTTGCTGTTTTGGGGCGTTCAAGACTCGAAAGAGAGTGCGCAATAAACCAACTTTTGTACTCGAAGGGTTTCGCTGTTCCAAAGCTTCTCTACGTAAATCATGCCGAGCGTTTAGTTTTCATGGAGTATGTGGAAGGCGAAAGCCTTGAAAAAGTGATAAAGAGAATCACGAATTCGAAAAGTGCAGGCGAAATGGAGAAGAACTTAAGCATCATAAACAAGGTGGGCGAAAGATTTGCTGAGGTGCACAGCCTTGACATTGCTTTAGGCGACACAAAGCCAGAGAACGTTCTAATCGGGAAAAACGGTGAAATCTATCTGCTGGATTTTGAGCAGGCTTCGCGGAACGGCGACAAAATTTGGGATGTCGCCGAATTTCTGTATTATGCTGGACACTACATTTCACCGTTTGTTGGTACCCGTTCAGCCGAGCTTATTGCAAAGGCCTTTATTGAGGGTTATCTGAAGGGTGGGGGAAACGCTGAAACGATTAAAAAGGCTGGAAATCCAAGGTACACAAAGGTTTTCAGCGTCTTCACACTTCCTTACATAATGCTTGCTATTTCCAACATCTGCAGAAAAACGGACAAACCGAAGGAATAAACATGGCTAAACACAAAACAGCTCTGACCTTTTATGGTGGAGTAGATGAAATCGGCGGAAACAAGATCCTAATTCAAGACGGAGATACCAATGTTTTCTTTGATTTTGGCATGTCCTTCGCCATGAAAAAGCAGTTTTACTCGCCGCCTTTTCTTTCGCCGAGAAGCGAAAAAAGTTTGCAAGAGCTTGGGATTCTGCCCAAAATTGAAGGCATCTACAAGTTTGATGAAAAAGCTCCAGAGGTTGATGCCTTTTTTGTTTCCCACGGGCATATGGACCACTCAGCCTACTTGTCCTTCATAAAGCGCGAAATTCCAGTTTATTGCGGGGAAACAACGCAAATCATCTTGCAGGCGTTAGGCGAAATGCGTAGAGCTGATTTAGAGTTCAACGTTAAGGATATAGCCTTTAAGTCCTTTAGAACAGGTAAAAAGATTGCTGTTGGCAGTTTGGAGATCGAGCCTGTTCACGTTGACCATTCTGTTCCAGGAGCCTACGGCTTCATTGTTCACACTTCTGATGGTGCTGTTGTTTACACTGGTGATTTTAGGGCTCACGGGGCAAAGCCTGAAATGACGTATGATTTTGTTGAGAAAGCGAAGGTAGCTGAGCCTGTGGCTGTTGTCACTGAAGCTACTAACATGACCGGTGCATCTGTTTCTTCGGAAGCTGAGGTTGAGAGCAAGTTGAATAGCATTGTTGGGCAGGCAGACGGCATAGTGCTGGCTGATTTTGCCTATACAGATGTTGACCGCCTGAATTCTTTTTATCGAATAGCCAAGAAGAATGGGCGGTGTCTTGTTGTTTCACTGAGGCAAGCCTACCTGCTGGAAGCATTGCGTAGAGATAAAGGCTTAAGCCTTCCAGACTTAAACGATGAGAACGTTTTGATCTTTCGAAAGTCGAAGAAAAAATATGACAAGTGGGAAAGCCGAATCATGGAAAAATACCCAGACAAGATCGTTGACGTTTTCGAAGTTTCGAAGCAGCAGTGCAAATCGGTTCTAGCTATGTCCTTTTACGATTTAGAGGAGCTTGTGGAGATGCAGCTAACGGCGGGCAGCTGTTATATCTTGTCTGCTTCCGAACCTTTTAACGAGGAGATGGAAATAGACTTTGAGAGGCTTGTCAACTGGCTTAGGCATTACGGCTTGCCCCAGTATCATGTGCACGTTTCAGGACACATAATGCCGCTGCAGCTGAAAACCCTGCTCAAAGAAATTAACGCAGCCAAGACTTTTCCCATCCACACGGAAAACGCAGAACTATTCGCCAAGTTCATGCAAGACCTAAAAGGCAAAGTTATACTCATCGAGAAAGCAAAGGAATACAAAATTTAGGTTTTCGGATCTGTCAAATGCGAATTCATCCGCTTTTGCAATTTTTCCTGATTGAGCGCGTTAATTATATTTAACTGAAGCGACTTACTCCTTAAACACTATGATCTCTATAATCGGAGCGGGAAAGGTGGGAAGTTCTGCGGCGTTCAACATTTTAAGGTACAGAATCAGCGATGTTGTTCTCATAGACGTTTTTGAGAGTTTGGCCAAGGGCGAGGCGCTTGACATGATGCAGGCTGCGCCTGCGATAGAGTTTGATGGAAAAATTAGAGGAACGAATGATTTCAGTGAAATGGAAGGCTCAGAAATCGTGATCATAACCGCGGGCGAAGCGAGAAAGCCGGGAATGACGAGGATTGATCTTATGAACAAGAATGCGAAGATGGTTAAATCCATAGTGAAGGAAGTGGTGAGGTACGCTCCTGAATGCAAGCTTATGCTTGTGACAAACCCCGTTGATGTCATGACGTACATAGCTCATAAGGAGTCAGGCTTCGAGAGAAACAGGGTTTTTGGAATGGGAAACATCCTGGATACTCTACGTTTTCGGTCTTACATCGCACTGGAGCTGAGTGTTTCGAGAGAGGATGTCCGTGCCCTGGTTATAGGTGAGCACGGTGATTCTATGGTTCCACTTGTTGAGTATGCTTCTGTTTCAGGGATACCCATAACACGTTTGCTCACAAGGGAACAAATTGAGAAGATAGTCGACTTGACGGTAACCTCAGGTTCCGACGTCATCAAACTAAAGGGCGCAACAACCTATGCGCCAGCAGCCGTCATCGCGATTATGGCGGATGCCATTCTCAGGGGCAGAAACAGAGTGATGAGCGTTTCCACGTATCTACAGGGTGAATACGGATTTACAGACGTTTCGATTGGTGTGCCAGTTGTTTTAGGGAAAAATGGTGTTGAAAGGATATTGGAGCTCGAATTGACGCCTGAAACAAAGAAACTCCTTGAAAAGTCTGTCTCAACTATAAAAGAAGCCGTAAAGAAACTAACTGAATAACGTGCTCGCGATAAGAAAAAGGATTATCTGAGAATGGTTAGCTGAGGGATACAGAGCTTTCGAGTTCTTCGCACTGATGCCTCAATTCTGAGATTTCATTCTTTAAGGTTTGTATCCTAAGCTTCATAATTTCAATTTTTTCTTCGACTTTAAGTTGCAATTTTTCTTTCAAAGCCAACAACTGTCCCTTCTCTTCCATCAAAGAAATCTCTTCCTTTTCCAACCCTCGTAAAACCAATAGGGGCTCTTCCTCTCCGCTGCCTTGTTCAATTTCCTTTTTCTTGAATATGCTTACCATCTTTTAACCTCGCTTCATGGTGGCATATTGTATCTTAATAAATAATACTTATTTCTCAAACCGATATAACTGGGCTTCAGAATCTGATACCTACAGGCGTGCATGCTGATTGAAGAAGGCTTTGAATACGTTTGCGAAATAGAGGGGTGCAAACTGTTCAGGAAGCGTAAATAGAGAAAACTCTAGAAGTGTAACTGTAAATCAGAAAGCCTAATCATTAGGTTGTGTCGTGTGTGATGATTCATAACTTATAAGTTAAAGTATTGACTCTTGATATTTACGATGAAGATGAAGGTCAACGCAAAGCTTGACCGCCGAGTACGAGTGCTCTTCCACAGCATAGGCTTAAGTTGCCTAGGAGGCGCCATATTCCTCCAAATCCTAGTTTTCATAGACATACTCCAGCACGGATACTTCATGGCGGTGGAAAACAACCCGGCCATCCTAGTATTTGAAGTAGTTCTGACGGCTTTTGCCCTTATTTACTTCGTGTACATATACCAACACTTCATCCGCTCAATAAAATAGCCCTTCTTTAAGCATCAAAATTTAAAAAAACCTTTTAAAAAACCGCTAAATAACAAAAGAAAGGTAAAAAACTGTTAAATAAACTTCTACAAAACTCAATCAAATAATTCTCGCTAAGTGGTGAAAACCTTGAAAAAGCTAAAAACTTTATTCATGATTTCCGTTACACTGGTTCTAACATTAGCACTTATTGAAAGCATTACAGCACAAACATCTGATGAAGTGCAAACGTTCTTCTCAAAAGATTATCCTGGGATTTCAATTAAATTTAATGCAACACGAGAAACTATCCCTGGCGAAAATATAACAATTAATATGTGGATCAATTGTACAGCCACTGGTGTCAAGGTGAACTACCTCACCTTCTACATTTGCGGTTTCAGATATGGCCAAGAAAAGATTACGCTGAATTTTACCTCTGTAATAGAGAACGTTCCTCTAGACTTCAATTATACAAGTCAATTTAATTATACTGTACCGGTACCCAATGATGTCTGGGATGCAACCTACGCTGAACTACATCTTGAATATGCCATTATAGACTCGCCTTTTACATACAATCCGGCTTTCTCGATCACCATCATTAGAAATGTCTACATGAAAGAACTTGAAGATAAACTCAAAAGTTTGAATTACACTTATTGGCAGCTTAATCAAACTTTCTGGGAAAGTTTTCAGATGAATCTCACCGCGGAAAATCTAGCTCTCTTAAACAAGACCTACTGGGAGCTTCAAGGGGGTCAAAGCGAACTTGGTAATACGAGAATAATGGTGGGTGTTTTAGCGGTGACAACTGTCTTCTTTGTAGCTACGACACTTTACGTGGTTATGCGAAAACCCAAACAATACTGGTAATGCCCCCGTTTTTCTTTATTTCTATTTGGAAAACCGACACGCAGACTATTTTCTGTGCAGGTTTTGGGCTGCGATGAATGTTAAGCCTCTCTCGGTGAGGGCCTTGGCTGTTCTGTTTACCGCGTCATGTTTGTCCAAGTAATTGCCTAGAAGTTTTGGCATCAGTCCCTTTTCAATTAATTCCTCTTTTGGAAAGAAGTAGTCCAGAGCGTCTGAAGCGTGTTCTCGGTTCTTTTCAGTTCCTGGTGTTCCGCCTTCATGTTTGGCGCTTATGTTTTTTACATGATCTGCAATTTCTACGAGTTCGTTTAGGCGGTCGTAGGGCTGTCTAACGATGCTCTTGTAGGCTTCGGTGATGTGGTGTTCTATGCGAACAATGCCCTCGAAGTTGAAGGCTTTTCTAATGTAGGCTGAAAGCTCAATCGTTTCATTGTTGATGGAGTTTGAGAGGTTAAACCCTATGAGCGGGGTTGTGCCATCCTCTCGGCTGAAGAGTTTTGCCGTCATTAGCGTCCAAAGGATTGAGTAGGGATTATCGTTGCCCAGAAAAACTGAAATCTTGAATTCAACGTCGATTCCGAGTTTGTGTAGCCAATGACCCAACAACACCGTGCCCGAATTCGTGTTTAAAACCTGCTGAACACCATACTCAGTGTAGTAATGGAGGAACTCGTCAACCCACTTCAAAGCGTACTCGTTCGGAACACCCACACCCCCGAAATAGCCTGTGATGGTTTCTGGTCCTCCCAAATGAACGTTGATGGGTTTGCCGTCAGGTCCAGGCATGGCTCCCTTGGTGTCTAGTGTTTGCACGTAGGAAGCGCCTATGATTTGCATTGCGGCTGCAAAGGCCAGAATGTCATTGTCCTCAACCTGTTCTTTCATGTTGCGGACGCGAATGTAACGGGATGGCATGAGGTCTTGATTGGCAATCGCCCGTTTTGCCTCCTCCATAATCCATGGGAAAAAGTTGAAGGCACTAATTTCCAGCGTGACTGCAAAAGAATCGTCAAACCTCATGGAATCAGCTTTGCGGCCCAAGATTCTTCTGCGGTATTCCGGTATGCTGACGAAGGCTCCGCTGTCGCGTTGTTGGATAAGCCACTCAAGGTCCTTTACATAAGGAGACTTCCTCTCTCTAAGCCTCCCCATGAGATTTTCGAGCTTACGGGCTTCCCCAGCCTTACGGTTAACCTCTTCAACACCGCCGTATTTTTTGACGATTCCTAACAAACCGTTCACAAGAGGGTTGTCTTTTCTCAGAAGAAGATCGTTGATTTCCCTCAGGTTCTCTTCGCTAATTCTCAATTTTTCTCTGAGATCCTTCAAGGATAATCCCTCAGACAACGGAGTTATTTCGAGCTTTAGGTAATTTAAGTCTTCCTTTAGGGTGGTGGATGTTGTCAAAAGTTTTCGTTACATAACATATGGAATTTTCATCCAACTATACTTCTCCTAGGGCTGTTTCTATGATCTAGGGTTTTTCTCCATCTGTTTTTTCTTTTTGATTTCTTTCAATATTGGGAGTATTGGTTCGCCCTTTCTCCATAGTTCTTCAAAATCTTCACGCAAAATCTTTGCTAAGGGAGGAATTCTAAGCCATAAGGCTTCGAGGGTTTGCGGAGTCGCTGACTCAGATTCTGAGGGAAAAACTATAATGACGTCTCTTTCATCAAATACCATGAACCTGAGCGGAATCTCTTTGACGTTTAGATATCTCACTTGGCTGCCAGCCTTAATCACTTCTTCGTATCTTTCCAGTTCCTCTAAAGTCCACAACTCCGTTATCTGCCTCACAACCCTAACGGATTTACCGTTTTTAAGGGCAAACTTCACAGCCTCAAGTATTTCCTTTTCTGGAGCATGCAAACTTGTTGAAGCTACCAAAAACTCCTTCTCGCAACTTCTTATGGCTTCGCTGTATATCGCAATGAAGGCGGTGTCCCTCTGAGTAAACCACACCTTGCTCCTTTCCAGTTTGATACGTCTGCTTTTCTCATACATTTGCGAAAGCAATTTCGTTAGTGTTTGAACGCCTCTTCTTTTCTCTTCCATCTGCCTCGATGTTTCCATCTCTATGGCCGTTAGAAGATTTTTTAATCCTTGTGTCGGCTCAACGGCAGCATAAATCGAAGGCTTCCCAGACTGTTCTGTTAGCAGACCTTTCTCCATGAGGCTTTGGAGAACATCGTAGGCTCTTGGTCTGGGTATGCTCGCTTTTTGGGATATTTCGCTTGGAGACATTGGACCATGCATCAGTAGAGAAATGTAAGCTCTTGATTCATACGGGGTTAAGCCTAACTGTTTGTTCAAAACTTCAGCTAACCTCAACCAGTCTTCCACAACGCTTCCCCATACGCTATAAACTGATTGTTCCATATAAATTTTGTTACACTTTATTCGTGTAACAAAACGCAAACTTTATAAGAGTCAAGGAGCATAGTGAGTATTGTTACACTGAAGTGGTGTAACAAAAGAGGGATTAAAATGAAAAGGCATGATTTGAAGAAAATGTTCAGTTCAAGAACCTTCACTAGCCAATTAATCGCTTCATTCGAGAAGGCGCTAATAACAACAGGAGATGAGTCCGAGTCAACATCAAATTTGCAAGTTTCCAGGAAAGGACTATCCGATGCTTCTTTCACTCCACA
>Ga0315308_1002544_pt1 | contig 10343 bp, 8 predicted proteins | sample TDP3_MG_FD_203078 | JGI IMG/M metagenome (GOLD analysis project Ga0315308, IMG submission 203078) | Freshwater sediment microbial communities from Lake Towuti, South Sulawesi, Indonesia - TDP3 | ecosystem: Environmental > Aquatic > Freshwater > Lake > Sediment | place: Indonesia: South Sulawesi...
CACCTCGAAGTATTGAAAGAATGGATAGAAGGCCGCGATGATGTGGATTGGGTTCCCCCTGAAGGAGGATTGGTAACGTTTCCAAGATTCTACAAGGATGCCACTTCAACCGAGCTATGCACATTATTGGCAGAAAATTACAAAGTATTCGTGGCGCCGGGGAAGTGCTTCGACATTGAACGACACTTCAGAATTGGGTTTGGATGGAGCACAGACGAACTGCGTGAGGGCCTTGAGTTTGTAGGTAAAGCCTTAGACAGATTTGAATCTTCAAGTAAGTAAGTCCATCGCCTAAAGAGAGAAAAGTTTCAAATCTAGCGACAAACTCTTTAATTCTTAAGACATACGTTACAAACGGAGATCATGTTGACCAAAGTTCGCACACCCTTCATTTTAGTAAACTTCAAAACCTATTCTGAAGCTACAGGAGAGAAAGCTCTAAAACTCGCCAAAACTGCAGAAAAAATTAGCTTAGAAACCGAAGTTTGCATAGGCATAGCTCCTCAGTTTGCGGACATCGCGCCCATCTCTCAAGCTGTGTCGATTCCCGTGTTTGCACAACACATCGACCCCATAGAGCCGGGCTCTTTCACGGGTCATATCCTACCCGAGTCGATAAGGGAGGCTGGAGCTGTTGGTACACTCATTAACCACTCGGAAAGACGGTTAACTCTCGCCGACATCGATACGACAATTATAAGGACCCGTGAATCCAACCTGCTTTCAGTGGTTTGCGCCAACAATGCCTCCGTGAGTGCAGCAGTCGCTGCCCTTAAGCCAAACATGGTAGCCGTGGAACCTCCTGAACTGATTGGGACAGGAATTCCTGTTTCCAAGGCTAAGCCAGAAGTTGTTTCAGGCACGGTTGAGCTCGTTAAGCGAATAAACCCTGACGTGGTGATTCTCTGTGGAGCTGGAATAACAACGGGGGAGGATGTGGCTGCCGCTTTAAGGCTTGGTACAGAGGGTGTTTTGATTGCGAGTGGCGTCGTGAAAGCGAAAGACCCATATAAGGCGCTGCTAGAACTTGCAGAATCCATAACAAAAGCGTAAGGGTTACAATTGAAAGTTGAAATCAGATGCGCCTCCTGCATCCTTCACCGCGGCTATATGGAAATCAAAGAGGCAACAAACGACCCCTCCCTCCAATTCAAGGCCATGTCTGCCCTCATCCATTTCCTAGCCAAGGAATTCAAGCCAACCGCCAATCCTGCATACCTAGGCACGCAAAGGGACAGACTAATCAAAAAGATAACTGGCAACCAAGATCCCTACGCGGAAAGGAAGCGGATAAGCAATCGGAACGCCTTGGAAATGCTTCCGCTGGCGAAAAATCTGGTTTCTGGCGAGCCCTCTAGGGAGTTGCGATTTAGAAAGGCTTGCCTGTGCTCCATCGTTGGCAACGTCATGGAATTCGACATCCCAGACAATCCATTTGAATATACAGATGTACAGAAGCTGATTCAGCGAGCTGAAAAAGACCTAGCCATCGATGAAATCGTCCAAATTTTCGATAAAACCAAAAAGGCAAAAAACATTCTGTACCTAACCGACAACGCTGGAGAAATAGTCTTTGACACCCTGCTTGTTCAAGAGTTAAAAAAACTGGGGGCACACGTCACGGTGGCGGTTAAGGGTGGTCCAGTACTCAACGACGCCACAATAGAAGACGCCAAATACGTCGGGATGCACGAAGTGGCAGACGACATAATCACCACGGGCACGGATGCTGTAGGTTTAATTCCCAGCGAATGTTCCGACGAGTTCTTAAGCGTTTATAACTCAGCCGATTTTGTGGTGGCTAAGGGCATGGGGTACGCCGAAACGCTCTCTGAAATCAAATTAGCGTCTCCACACGCCTTACTGTTGCGGACAAAGTGTAGTTCGGTCGCCAACTTCTTCAACGTAAGCTTGGGAAGAAACGTTGCCAAGCTAATGTTTTAAACGTTGGATGGGAATGGGAATAGATTTACCCAAAATACGCCTTGGATCAGATGTCCTTTCAGATTTGGATAAAGCACTTCGAATGGAGTGGCTTATAACCAACGGTCTAGGAGGATACGCTTCCTCAACCACTCTAGGCGTCAACACCAGAAAGTATCACGGCCTCTTAGTTGCCGCCTTCAACCCGCCAGTAGACCGTAGAGTTCTCCTATCCAAGCTTGACGAGGAAATACGGATCGGCAATGAAACATACCAGATCGGGGCAAACGAGTTTAAACATAGAATCAGCCCTGAAGGCTATCGGTTTCTAGTTGACTTCTCGCTTGCTCCGCTTACAATCTATGAATACATTGTACACGAAGTTCAACTTAAGAAAGCCATATTCATGCCTTATGGTAAAAACGCGACTATAGTCACTTACGAGATGTTTAACCCTCATGAAGACAAAGCAACCATACGCGTTTCACCGCTCGTTAATTCCAGACACTTCCATTTTGTAACGGATAAAGACAACCTAGCTTGGAACTTCATTCAAAAGCCATTCGAAAAAGGAGTAACCATCCAGCCATCTATCCCGCTGTCAACCTTAATCATATCCTCAAGTGATGGACAATATTCTGCGGATAAAGGCAGATGGATTGAGGAAATCTATTTCAGAGTAGATGCTTCCCGAGGAGAAAGTTGCCTCGACGACTGCTTTCAGCCTGGATGGTTTGAAATTTCTGTGGTCCCAAAAGAGAGAAAGAAATTTTACGTCCTTGCGACGGCTGGTAAAAGCGAGAAGGAAGCCCTAAGCCTTTTTTCGTCGATTCACGAGGAAAACATCGACACTTTGTACACTCGAGAGTTGGAGCGCCGAAAAAGTTTATTAAAAAAGTTTCAAGAGCGTTACACTGACGTTGAAATTGAGGATTGGTTGAAGTGGCTTATCTTGGCCGTCGATTCTTTCCTCGTGAACCGGGAGTCAACTAAGATGAAGTCCGTTATCGCTGGCTACCACTGGTTCGAGGACTGGGGAAGAGACTCCCTCATCTCTTTGCCGGGACTAACGCTTGTCACAGAAAGATTCGAGGACGCGAGAGAAATTTTACTAACATTTAAACACTACTGTGATAAGGGCGTTATTCCCAACAGGTTCCCAGATCAAGCTGGAGACGCGCCAGTCTACAACTCTGTGGATGCCACCCTATGGTTCTTCAACGCGGTTCTTCAATACCTAAAATACACTGGCGACTTTGACTTTGTCCAGAAGGAACTATGGGAAGTGCTGACATCCATCCTTGAACATCTGATTCAGGGAACTCTATATAACATACACGTAGAAGACGACGGGCTCCTCGCACATGGTGCTCAACTGACTTGGATGGACGCGGCGGTGAATTATCAGTTCGTTACACCCAGAGAAGGAAAGGCCGTGGAAATTCAAGCATTGTGGTACAACGCCTTAAAGACTATGGAACTCCTCGCCACACGCTTCAACCAAAGAGAAGAAGCGAGAAAATATTTCGACATGGCTGAAAAGGCTAGAAAGAGTTTTACAGAGAAGTTTTGGGACCCAAAGAGGGTTTTTCTCTATGACGTAGTACCTGGGGAGCAGGCTGATCCCTCGTTAAGGCCGAATCAGGTGATCGCGGTTGCCTTAGACTTTTCTATTCTTGACAGAGCTATTGGAGAAAAAGTTGTTGAAACTGTTCGGAGAAAACTTTGGGGCACCTACGGGCTGAAGACTCTACCCGACGATAATCCACGCTACATCGGAGAATACTCTGGAGACCCGAATCAACGTGGAAACGCATATCACAATGGAACCGTCTGGGCCTGGCTTCTAGGACCCTTCACAACAGCCTTCTTAAAGGTCAAGAATTATGATGAGAGTTGGCGACGCTTCGCCTTTGAAAACTTTTTGCAACCTCTCTTCCGAGAAGAGATTTTCAGAGCTGGCCTTGGGACAATAAGCGAAATATTCGACGGCGACCCACCTCATTCACCCAGAGGGTGCATCGCGCAGGCTTGGAGCGTGGCAGAACCGCTCAGGGCCTTCATTGAAGATGTCATGATGAAAAGGCCTCCATACGAACAACAAGTTTTGGGAACTTTTAGTTATTAGTAGATAAGAAATTATAAAAGGATGGGAAACCACTTGCCTTGCGAAATCAAGAAAAATCCAACATCGTAGAGGTCGCGTCATGACGGATATCTGCCTCATGTTTGAGGTTCATCAGCCGTTAAGGTTAAACCGTAATTTCCACTCAGACCTTATGGCTCGCGGGTCAGTGACGAAAAAGGATCTTTTCGACCTCTACTTTGATCATAAACTGAATCGTTACGTTTTTGAGAGGGCCGCCAGAAAATGTTACTTCCCTGCAAATAACGTTATTTTGGAACAGATTGACAGGTGCAAGAGGGAGCGAAAACAGTTTAAGGTGGCCTACGGCATATCCGGAGTTTTTGTTGAGCAGTGTGAGCGGTGGAATCCGGACCTTCTCGAATCCTTCAAGCAACTCTTCGAATCGGGCTGCGTCGAGTTTCTGGATCAACCATACTATCACTCGCTTGCCAGCCTCCACGGGACGGACCGCTCAGAGTTCGTTGAACAAATCAAAATGCACCGCCAGCTTATGAAAGACCTTTTCAATTGTGAGCCCACGGTTGTTGAAAACACGGAATGTTTGTACAACAATGCCATAGCAAAGACGGTTGAGGGACTGGGTTACGAGGCTACAGTCACTGAGGGAGTTGAGCGAATTCTCTGGTGGAGAAGCCCCAACTATGTGTATAGGGCTAAGGACTCCAATCTTCGCGTTCTACTTCGCAACTACCGCCTCTCCGACGACATAGGGTTCCGCTTCTCCTCAACCTGGTGGGAGGAGTGGCCGCTAACCGCGGGCAAGTACGCAAGCTGGTTGGCCGCAACCCTAGGGCAGGTAATTGTCCTCTTCGTCGATTACGAAACCTTTGGTGAGCACCACTGGCCGGAAAGTGGAATCCACGAATTTCTAAGGTGGTTACCAAGCGAGGTGAACAAATGGGATCATCTGTATTGGTGTACTCCTTCCGAGGTTGTTCGTCGACACGCTCCGGTCGGGGAAATTGATGTTTATGAATATAACACCGTTTCTTGGGCGGACCTTGAGAGGGACCCCACTGCATGGATTGATAACTCTATGCAAACGATCTGCTACGAGTCTCTGAAAGAACTGGAACTGCTGGTGAAGGGAACAGGCGACGAGGACCTAATAAGATTGTGGCGATACCTCCAAATGAGCGATCATCTCTATTATATGAGCATAAAAGGAGGCGGTCCAGGCGACGTACACTGCTACTTCAACCCAATGGGAAGCCCAGTCGAAGCCTTCGCGGTTTATTCAAGAATCCTCTCTGACCTTGAGGCCAGAATCCTCGTAGAGCTGGAAAGACCTGAACTCGCAGCAAAAAGAATCCTGCGGCGCCTTCCAGTTGGAAAGGGCTTCACCTTCTTTTACGAGTTTGCGCGGCCCACAGGGTTGCCCGTCCACAGCCTAGATGAATTTTATTCAGCGCTGAAGACCGTTGACTTAAGCTCTGTTAGGTTTCACATGGAACGCGGAGACTTTGAGCGTTGGCTTCGCCATGTGGTCGGCGACGATAAGCTTGCTGACAAACTGGTAGCCATATCGAATCAGAAATTGACAGGCGAGTCTCTGCGCAGAAAGATTCTTGCCACAATGGAAAGCAGAATAAAGGAACTAAGAGAAATGACTTTTAAGGCTTCGGCTAGAACCAGAAAGCGTGGAGGCTTGAAATAATTTGAATAAGGATTTGATTGTCGCACCAACCATTGGAGGTTCCTATGTTTACACAGCCAACACAGCTGCTGCCTTCCTAAAGAAGAAAGTTTATCCGTATCTTCCTGCTCCTCCTCCACGCTTCGTGGAATTCGAAAGGTACACGCCCGAGGAAGCTTTGAACCTTAACTTAAATGAGCAGTGCCGAAAGATTACGGCATTGTACGAGGATTTTGTGAAAGGGCGCAAGTTTGACGCCATCATTATTGGTGCTTCCAACGGCGGAATCGTAAACTTGGCTGTTGCCATGGGAGTGCCCTACCTCTGTTCCCAGTTTCGAGTTCCGGTTTTGATGGGGTCTGGAAGCAAGGATGATTTGGAACCCTACGTAAAGGTTGTAAAGCTTTTAGGGGAACGCTGGACTGTTAGGCATCCGTGGAGTTCGGTTTGCTGTCTGGTTGACCCAATCCATGACCGAATGGATGTGGGAGTATACGCCCACGTTCGATCAAAATTTATCGACATCCCGCCAGCTTACAAAGAATTTATTGAGAGGCATCTTAACCCAGGAGGCACGCTAATCTTTGTAAACATAACCTACCCATGGACAAAATACAGTTTGGGAGACCGCACCTACCTACAAGTCGGCGGCTTGGGTGATGTAGCACCAAAAGAATACCTCGAAGGCTCAGAAAGACTGGAAAAATTTCTGGAATTAGTAATGTCTAATCATCAGGGCGGCTGGAATCTTCCAGGCTACGAGCTTGTGCCGAGGCCTGAATCCGAATGGGGTGTAGAACCAGAGCTTAAAGAAGCCGTGCTGAAATACTGCAGGCAGGAGGGTTACGATCTATTGTATTTGGAACACAGCCACCCAGCTGGGTTTAACATCCTCGCGGCTCACGTGATGCACATGAGACACACGGCGGACGGTGGAATCTGCGGAGGATACTTCATCAACATTTTCTGGGCTCTCTGCCCAACTTTAGCCTTGCGGGCTAGGCTTCTAAGTAGTTGGTTCACCTTCACGGACAGGGCTTCTCTAAAAATCGCGGAACAACAGCTTCGCCGCCTATTAAAAGACTTTCCAGAAGTTCCCAAGAAAGCAATTCTTGGCTACTACTGGAGTCATCCCGCAGCGACGATTCTGGATATCGTTCCCCCAAGCGGTTGGCTGGAAATGCTCTTAAAGTATATTCCTCTAGAAGAGATTCGAATTCCCGGGATTGCTGATCTGGAAAGGACGGACCACGACATTTTCAAGTATGAGGATGAACTTTATGAGGAGAGCGAAAGATACGCTGGAAACGAAAGCCAATACAACGTTACGGTGGAAGACCTGAAGTCCCTTCCAGCGTTACGATCAGCACGATAGGCGCATTCTTGGGCATCCAAACAATACGGCATGGATATATTTAACAGCAAGAAGTTGGAAATTTAGAGTTTGCGGAGGGTATGTGTCCTGATTTTGAAGTGTTCCTGTATTCTGGATTCATAATACTTATTTAAAAGTAACATCTACCGCTATCACAATTAACAAAACTACACGAAAACAAAATGATTCACCGCGTCGATGGCTGAGGAAAACGGTGCGTCTGAATGAGGATTTGCATGCTGACCTGGGAGTTTCCACCTAGAGTCGTGGGCGGCATCGCTCGCCACTGTAGCGGCTTAGCTAGAGCCCTTGCTCAGGATGGTCATGAAGTGCATGTTGTCACATTAGACTTTCCTGGGGCACCAGCCTACGAAGAGATGGAAGAGGTTAAAGTTTATCGCACCGTTACAGAGCTTGGACACCCAAACTTTCTCACATGGGTTCTTTTGTTTAACCACTTTCTGGAGAAGAGGATGGCGGATATAAGCCGACAGGTTGAATTTGATGTCCTTCATGTTCACGACTGGTTGACCGCCTTCGCCGGCATCTCCTTCAAGCATTATCTAAAAAAGCCTGTGGTCCTGACGGTTCACAGCACCGAAATCGGTAGGGCGCAGGGTCTCCACAATGCCGACTCCTTCTCCATCGACGGAATAGAATGGTGGTCAGCGTACGAGGCGAAGAAGGTTATAGTGACCAGCCATTCTATGAAAAGGGAGATTTGCGATCACTTCCATCTGCCGTGGGACAAGGTTGAGATAATTCCAAACGCCATTGACGTAACAAAATTTAATGCGTCTGTTGATAGTGGGGCTGTTAGGGCGCGCTTTGGGGTTGGTTGGGGCGAGAAACTGGTTCTTTGCGTGGGTCGATTGGTTCCTCAAAAGGGGGTAGAATACTTCATTAGGGCAATTCCCATGATAGCCCAGCGTTACCCTGAAGCAAAATTCATCATCGTGGGCGAAGGCTGGTGGAGAGACTACTTGGAGGGCGTCGCCCAATCCACAGGACATCGATGGAAGATTCTGTTTACTGGCTTCGTTTCAGACGCGGATTTGGTGGCACTTATGAGCAGCGCCGACGTTTTGGTTGTTCCGTCCATTTATGAGCCGTTCGGCATAGTTGCCTTGGAAGGAATGGCTACGGGTGTTCCGGTGGTGTCGAGCCAGGTTGGCGGCTTAGCAGAAGTGATAGAACATGATCGTACAGGAATTTTTGTGTATCCAAAGAATCCTGAGTCGATTGCTTGGGGGGTTGACCGAGTCTTGTCTAACCCAGAACACGCCAGATGGTTAACTCAGAATGCTAGAGAAATAATCCATAAGACTTATAGTTGGGAAGCCGTTGCTATGAGAACTGCCGAGGTTTATAAAGAAGTGGTGGAGTAAAATGCGCAGAGATCCTTCATCCGACTTTTCATCTGGTCCTGAACTATCCGATGAACTACGCCTCTTATGCATGCTACACAACATTGGGGCAACAGCATCAGAAAGATCGTTGACCCTCCAGCAAATTTCAGAATGGACCAGAATGGAAACTCCAGCACTGCGGTCTTATCTTCAAAAACTCATTGAATTGGGCTACGTCCAGTTCATTCAGATCGAGGGAATGGACAAGTATCATCTTACGCTTGACGGAATCAGAAAAGTGCTGAGCATTTACAGTTAACCGTCGGAAACTGCTACAATTTTTTCTCTTCTGCTTGAACTGCTCGCTTCAGTTCTGCGGCGGCGTCTTCTGGAGGAACAACGTTTATGAACATTCCTGTGCTCTTCTCGAAACCAGCCCATATCGCCAGCCTAGGATAAACTTCCAGATGCCAATGATAGTAATTCTGCGCCTCCTCGCTTGGCGCCATGTGAAAACCAAAATTATAGGAAGGATCATTCAACAGCGAATTTAACCCGCCGAAACAAGCCCTAAACGCTTTGGCTAAGCTGTTTATCTCCCCCTGCGAAACATCCAAAAGCGTTGACTGATGTTTTTTAGGTAAAATCCAAAATTCTAAGGGATGCACGCTTGCCCAAGGCGCAAAAACAACGAAGCTGCCGTTTTCCCAAATAAAGCGAGGACCAGCCTTCTCCTTTCTCAAAATATCACAAAACAAACACTTCCCGGTCTTTGTCCAAAACCTCCTGCATGCCCTCAGTTCCTCATCCACAATCGCTGGAACAAAAGGAGTTGCGATAATTTGAGTGTGGGCGTGGGAAAGGGAGGCACCCGCGTCAAGCCCGTGATTTCTAAAAATTTCTACACACTTCACGTAAGACTTCGCTGAAAGATCCTTTAGTCGGTCAACATACGCATTGATAACGTGGACCAGCTGCGAAACTCGCGCCGCACCCGGATGTTCGTCGTGGCGGGGCGATTCTATGAGAACTTCATGATGACCCACAGCATTTGCGAGGACAGGGCTTTCTTTAACCTTTACTTTCTCCTTGTCCGGAGGGGTGAAAGCCGGATACAAGTTTGGAACACATCTTATGAGCCAGTTTTTGTGGCGGAAACCGTTTTGGTCCCTATCTTTCCTAATTTCTCCGTTGGAACGAAGATAGACAAGGACCGCTGGAGGAGTCATGTGTTCGTTGTCAGGGCAGAGGGGACAGACGCCAACCCCCCTTTCCTCTTCTTTTTTCACAAAGTCGGTGGGTCTTCGCTTCCTTTCCTTGGCAATGACTACCCATCGATTTAACAAATAATCCTTCCGGATTTCATTGCTTGACATGGCTTCTCTTCTCTTCTAAGATACCACGTTCATGTGGGAGGCTTCTCAGACTTTTTAGACTCTAAAAGTTCCGTATAAAGCTGAATAGTTCTCTCCGCGGCTTGATCCCAAGTAAAACGTTCAAGAACTCTTTTCCGACCGTTACGGCCAAGCTGCGCTTTTCTTTCAGGGTTTTGTATGGAGTTGACGATTCCCCAAGCGATGTCAGCTGGGTCGTTTGGATTGATGTGAAAACCGCATTGGTCTGGACCACTCGCAACAACAATCTCTCTCATTCCGCTAACTCCCGCGGCTCCAACAACTACAGGTCTCTCCATGCTCATCGCCTCCAAAGTAACGATTCCAAAGGGTTCATAGAGGCTTGGATAAACAGCCACATCGCACGCTGCATAGTGGGCGATCCGCTCCTCCTCTGGGACGAATTCGAAGCGGAATTTCACAACGTCTTGAAGATGTAGGTTGCGAACCAAGCCTTCCAAGTAATCTCGCATTTCTCCGAGACCAACAATCACGAGTTTGGCTTTGGGAACCTTTT
>Ga0315308_1002546_pt1 | contig 10342 bp, 17 predicted proteins | sample TDP3_MG_FD_203078 | JGI IMG/M metagenome (GOLD analysis project Ga0315308, IMG submission 203078) | Freshwater sediment microbial communities from Lake Towuti, South Sulawesi, Indonesia - TDP3 | ecosystem: Environmental > Aquatic > Freshwater > Lake > Sediment | place: Indonesia: South Sulawesi...
GGCGACGCAGCAGAGAATGCGCCAGCTGACGCTGTGGAGATTATTAACCCTTGGGCTACGCAAAGAGAGAACAAATTAGCGGAAAAATTGGCCAAGGCGAGAAATCTACCAGGCGTGGCTGGAAGCGACGCCCACAAGCCAGACCAAATAGGCGTGGCCTACACTGAGATTGATGCTAAACCCGATATTGACAGCGTACTCAAAGCCATCAAAAACGGAAGAGTAAAAACAGTTCAAACAAAGCATTATTTAAATGTTTGAACCGCATCTAATCACTGAAAAGAGCATACTTCAAGTGTTAGCAAACGTTTGTGGACGGTGAACACGATTCCATTGAAAGTGCAGTTTTTGGGCGCCGCAAGAGAGGTTGGAAGGTCGGCGTTAGCCGTCATGACCGACAAAACCAAACTCTTGTTGGATTACGGCGTCATGGTTGACCACGAACCCGGTTTTCCGATGCACGTTCCATCGAAAGAAGTAGACGGCATAGTTATAACTCACGGTCATCTAGACCACTCGGGCGCTGTTCCAATATATCATGTTCAAGAGAAAAAACCTGTGTTTGGCACATCGTTGGCTCTCGATTTGGCTCAGTTGTTAATCTCAGACTTCATCCATCTGTCGGGGTACTATCTTCCCTACGAGTACCTCGAGCTGCGGACAATGATGCGCTGCGGCGTCCCCTTGAACTATCGAGAAAAAAGAGCGATTGGAGACGCACAAATTCAGCTCTTAGACGCGGGTCACCTGCCAGGAAGCGCCCAAACCCTGGTGGAGGCTGAAGGAAAGAGGCTGCTTTACACGAGTGACTATAACACAGTTGACACTCGTCTCTTGAGGGGCGCCGACATAAACTATGGACCCCTAGACGCTTTTGTTACAGAGAGCACATACGCTGATGAGGATCATCCGGAAAGACAGGCTCTGGAAAGACAATTCGTGGAACGGGTCACAGACATCGTTGAAAACGGCGGAACGGTCTTGGTTCCAGCCTTCAGTGTGGGGCGCTCACAAGAAATAGCCTGCGTCTTTGCCGCCTATCACTTTGAGTATCCAATCACAGTGGACGGAATGACACGCGAGGCCAACAGAATACTCGTGAACCGCACAAACTTTCTGCGTGACCCCCGTTTGTTCATGGATGCGGTTCATTCAGCCAACGCGGTTGAGAACTGGCGTGACCGTCGACTCGCCACGAGCAAGCCTGGGGTAATCATTTCTCCTGCTGGGATGCTGAAGGGCGGTCCAGCCGCGTTCTACATTCAGAAACTCGGGAAGAAGCACCGCAACGCCGTGTTTTTGGTTAGTTATCAGATTCCTGGAACACCTGGCCATGAATTGCTTGAAAAGGGAAGATGCGTCATCGACGGCAAGTTGCGGAAGATAAAGGCTCAGGTTGAACGCTTCGACTTCTCGTCACATGCTGGAGCAAGTCAACTAAGAGACACGGTGAAGAAACTTGAGGGAAATCCTAAGATCTACGTGATTCATGGAGCCGAGGGCAACTGTGAACGGTTTGCACGTTGGATTCGTGAGGAGACAGGTTTTGAAGCCATGGCGCCGAAGTCGGGTGACACATTCACAGTTTAGGGAAAAATGAATGAAACTGGCAGTTTTACGCATTGGAACCGTTGACTCAGAAGTTGTTTCAGTCATCTTACAAGGTTTAAGCAAAGCCCTTCCACTGGCAGAATGCGCACTTCTAGAAAGTATTATGTCAATCCCTGAAGGCACCTACAATCAGACAAGGCGACAGTATAACTCCACTCAAGTTTTGGCAAAGATAGCTGATTGCGTTAAAAAATCCGACGCTAACATTGTTTTAGGCGTCACTCAGGTTGACCTCTACGCTTCGGGTCTCAACTTCGTGTTCGGAGAAGCTCAGTGCCCAGGAAACGTTGCCTTAATATCGTTGTTTAGGCTGAGACCAGAGTTTTACGGGCGGTCGGCTGACAGGAAGCTCCTTCTTGAGCGTGCGGTCAAGGAGGCTGTTCACGAGGTTGGACACATGCTGGGGTTAGGACACTGCCATAATTCGTCTTGTGTCATGTTCTTTTCAAATTCGATTCTCGACACGGACGCCAAGAGGTCTACGTTCTGTGAAAGATGCTCTGTTTCGGTTGCAGAGTACATGAGAAAACGAGATTTTTAGACTTCGCGAATCTCACATTGGAGTTTCTTGATAATTTCCTCAGCCCTTGTCGGGTTCACCTTTAACGTGTAGAGTCTTTTGGGTGTTCGAAGTTTCAGTTTCACCGTTCTCTTTAATCTTTTTATGTTGCAGTACGCGGCGCGTTCAGAGATTTGGACAAATTTCTCTGCGTCCATGATTTCCTCAGGCATACTCTAGGCCTCGTTTAACGAAAATTTTGCGACACTATGCTTTATCTGTTGTGGTTCACGTCTTCGTTACAATGCTTGCTGTTAGTTCAGTGAACATCTCCCTTTTCGCTTTGCATATTGGACAAATGTAAGGTGGATCTTCGCGGAAACACACGTAGCCGCATTGTTTGCAGTACCACAATTTAAGTTTAATAGAAGGCGCTTCTTGCGTGACTGGAGCAGCGGCAGCAACAGTTTCTGATTGCTTCGGAGTTGTTGCTTCTGGGCTTATGGCGTAGGCTCTGAGCTGTTTTTCAATCGGTCTGCGTTCTGGAATCGGCCCGATGGAGGTTTTGCCTTCGAACACGTCTTTTCTGACGTACAACGCGCAGTAGCAACAGCCGTATTCTAGGACATCTGGGTCTCGATAGTCGCATGGACAAAGGATGTCCCTGTCAAACTCAAGCTTTCCGGAGGCAAGTCGGCAGGGGCAGGAGGGATAACCGTATCTCTCCTCATTGCGCACGAGGCCCTCCAAAAGGTCGCGGAGAAAATCTTGGTCAGGGTTTAAAAAGCAGCCATTGGTTCTTGCATCGCTTTCAGCCCTTTGGCGCGCCTGTTCCAGTGTTGTCAAATTTCCAGGGCCTCTCTAATCTCATCTTTGCGGAAGCCTGTGATCATGGTTTTGTCGTCTACGATTAATGTGGGATAAGAGAGGGTTCCTCCCCTTCTCTTAATATCATCGTGGATTTTCTTCAGGTCTTCTCCATCGCATCGGTCGACATCTACGTATTCGTATTCAACGTCGTTGTCTTTCAAAAATTTCTCCGTCATCTTGCACCATGCGCACGTGCTTAACGCATACATGAAAACTTTGTGCCTATGGTCTTTGCCAGGCACTTTGATTATTTCCATTTTTTTCTCACAGGCCGTTTTTATGATTTGTTGTATAATTGAAGCGAAATATAAGATTTGGTCGCAGTCAAATGTTGCAAATTTAGAAAACTCAAAGGTCGGCGACTTCTGGTTTTATGCATAAGCCGTCATTCCATGCAAAGAGCATAATAGTAGGTTAAAAACCAAGAGAATGGTTCACATCATAAATGAGGAGCTCGGTTATCCAACGCCCGAGATAATAAGACCAGACGAGGTGTGAAAAATGGAAAAGTTGAAAGAGCCTAAGTTTATGCGGGAGATTCACAAAGTTAGGGCAAAATTATCCAAGATGTCGCCCCCCGAGTACGAGAAATATCTGAACGAAGTCAAGCAAAAATATTCTGAAAGACTGAAACGCTTTTACGCAGACCTACCCGTAGTGAAATTGGAGCGAAAGCTCGAAACCGTTGCACGCGATTAGTAACGCCCTTTTTTAGTGAAGCTTTTTTCTGGAAAAAGAGTTCTTTGGTGGGCCGGGCCGGACTTGAACCGACGACCCTCTGCACGTCAAGCAGATGTCCTACCAAACTAGACGACCGGCCCTTTTTTCACGGTTGAAACTCTACAGATGTTTTCTGCTTATTAAGTTTCTAGTTGCCCTTTCAGCACAAGTTCTTTAAACCGAGCAACAATAGAGCATATTTCGAGGTTTGTCCCTATGTCGATTGATAGTATAGTCCTGAAGAAAGGAGAAGTTGCTTTTCTTTGGTTCAACAATTACTGTGGCGTGGTCATAAGGACGCCTAGCAAGACGTTGGTAGTTGACCCTGTGGATGTTGACCCGTCAATTTTCAAAGGGGTTGGCGCCCTCTTGATCACGCATGAACACTTGGATCATTTTGACGAATCTTTAACTAGAGAAATCTACAGGCGAAACAAGTGTCCAGTTGTCGCAGATTCAACATCGGCGAAGAGGCTGAAGGATGCGTTGCCAGCGGAAAAATTGCATGAAATGCAGGTCGGCAAGGAAATCAAACTCGACGACATAACCGTTAGAGCCGAGGGTTTTAGGCATCCTGCAACATCGCCTGTCTCCTACTTGATAACAACAGAGGACGGTGTCAAAATCTATCACACTGGCGACAGTCTGCCTTTTCCTGACATGAAACGTGTTGGAGAGCGGAGTCCACCTGACGTTGTGTTCTGCACGGTTGGCACTCCAGCTCCGGGTGCTTCTCCACAGACTGGTCTAGAAATCGTGCAGATGGTCAAACCCAAGGTGGCTATTCCCTACCACGCGCCTGCTGCCGACCGCAAAAGATTTGCTGAGCTGGTTGCAAAAGAGGCGCCTAACGTGAAATGCATGGTCATTGAAAGAGACAAGCCGTACAAGTATCCATAGTGGAGAGAATCGTATTGTCGTTAGAGAAGGAGAAGGCTGAGCTCAGTCGGATACTTAACAAGATCGGCGCCATTAAGTTCGGCGCTTTCAGATTGACGAGTGGAAGGGTCAGCCCCTACTACATCGACCTGCGCATTGTTCCAAGTTTTCCAGACGCGTTTCAGAGAGTCTGCGACCTCTACATCAAACTGATAGAGAAGGAGTTGGGCGCTGAAAACTTTGACAGAATCGCCGGAATCCCAACCGCTGGGATGCCGTTCGCTTCAGTTATCGCTTATCACCTGGAGAAGCCGTTTCTCTACATACGGTCGAAAATGAAGTTGCACGGAAGGGAACGCCGAATCGAAGGCATAATCATGCCTGGCAACCGCGTTCTGCTTGTGGACGACTTGGTAACGACGGGTCTGTCACTGAGGAAGGCGGCTAAGGCTATACGGGCTGAAGGCGGATTGGTCACAGACGCTCTGGTTATGCTTGACCGTGAAGAGGGCGGAAAAGAGAGACTCACCAAAGACAACATCAAACTGCACTATTTGTTGACAGCCAGTGAGGCGGCGACAAAACTCTACGAAATGGGCGCCATAGAGGAAGATCAACTAAAAACCATACTAAAACAAACCAAAAAGAGATAAACCTCTCTTAAAATTCGAGGGCACTTTCAGAACATAAGATTTGCTGCGCTCAAAAGTGTAGGTGCTCCATAAGTTTTATGTCTGTGTCAGTCTCATTTTTTATGATTTAAGCTTTTTCTGGGGTAATCATCTGTGGAAGAAGAGGCTCGCAGAACCTTGAGTCGCCCGCGCGTATGCGCAAGTCTTGACGAAATAGCAAGATGTTGACTCGGTTCAGGCTCAACAGCCTCTCTTTTCCACAGATGAATGATTATATGTTGCTTTTTGGTCGTGCTTATTCGATTCTGTTAAGTTTTCTTTTTCTAAAGTAAAGAAACACACCAAAATGACGAAAGAAGTTGAACACCACAGTTCTGCGTGTTCAACAACTTCTAAACAAACAACATATCGCACAACCGTAAACAATGATGCAAAAGCAACACAACCACAAAGCTGTTGGATGTCAATAAGACTCTCAGCTGACAAAAACTTCCATGCAGACGAGTGCACAACTAAACTCAGCTTATGTAACAAGCTTTTTTGACTAAGCAAACGCAAAAAGCATATATGTTAGGGTTCAGCAGTTTGTTTGCACAGTCGGAGAAAAACAACCCTATGCCAAAATGGGGATACACAATAACAGATCTAGACCCGGAAAAAACAGTCAAAGCCAGCGGGCGAGAACTCAGCATATCCCATAAAGCAGCCCGAGAAGTCTGCAAAACAATAAAAGGAATGACCCTAGACCAAGCCAAAGGACACCTAAACAAGATCATACTGAAAAAGCAGCCAATTCCATTCCGCCGATACAAAAAGAAGGCGGGGCATAGGCACGGCTTAGAAAAAGCCGACGCGGGCAGATATCCCCTGAAAGCGGCGCAAAAGATACTAAAAGTTTTGGAAGGCGCCGAAGCCAACGCAGAGTTCAAGGGCTTGGACCCAGAAAGGTTGAAAATCATACACGCAGTCGCCTATCCAGGCATGAAAATTAAAAGGTATAGGATGCGGGCTTTTGGAAGGTCGACACCAAAATTTCAAACCCTCACCCACGTCGAATTGGTTTTGGAGCAAACCGAGGAGAAAACAATGTAAATGTCCGTAGTCAAACATTTTGTCACCGAGGCCGTGAAAAAAACCGAAATCGACGAATTTTTGCGAAACGAATTCGAAAGGGCTGGATACGGCGGCGTGGATATCACAAAGACGCCACTAGGCACTCACATTGTTGTTTACGCCATGCGCCCAGGTCTAATAATAGGGCGAGGCGGCGAAACCATCAAAGAACTCGCAACCCTCCTCGAACAAAGATTTCAGCTGCCGAACCCTCAAATCTCTGTGGCTGAAATCGAGGTCCCAGAACTCAATGCACACGTGATAGCGGCCAGGGTAACGTCTGCTCTTAAACGCGGAGTCCACTTTCGAAGAGCTGGTTTCTGGGCGCTCCAGCAGGTAATGGAAGCAGGCGCCTTGGGCGCAGAGATAATAATTAGCGGAAAACTCCGAACAGAAAGAGCACGATACGAGAAGTTTCGAGCTGGTTACATTCCAAAGAGCGGAGAACCCCCATTAAAATACCTGCTTAAGGCAGAGTTACACGTTCAATTAAAACCCGGTATATACGGAGTCAAGGTAAGAATCATGCCGCCGGAAGCAATTTTCCCAGACCAAGTGAAAATGCCGGAGCCACCAACGGAGAAGGCGGAGACTGAGGCAAAGCCGGAAGAAGTGGCAGAGGCACCTGAAACCTCCGAGGCTCCAAAGAAAACTGAGGAGACCAAGCAATAGTATGCCAATTTTGAGAGTCAAAGAAATCAGAGACATGTCGTCAGAAGACCGCAGAAAAAGATTGAGAGAACTGCAAACAGAACTTGTTCGATTGAGAACAATGATCAAAGCAGGCGGTGCGATTGAAAATCCAGCCCGAGTGCGTGAACTCCGCAAGACAATTGCTCGGATACTCACGGTAGAGAACGCGCCGTCACCTTCAACGAAGGAAGAAAAGGAGAAAGAAAGGAAGAAAAAAGCATGAAGGTCACACCAGCCTTTGTTCAAGGTGAACTCATCGGACTCAAAGCCAAGGTTGTCAAGAGCACCAATCCGAGTTATATGGGCGTAAATGGCAAAGTAGTCGACGAAACCCGCAACACACTCGTCATACGCCGCGAAAACGTGAATAAAGTCGTCGTTAAGAACGTGTCTGTCTTCCACTTCACAACTGCAGACGGCACCGTAGTTGAAGTTGACGGCAACATAATCATAGGGCGTCCAGAAGACCGCGTCAAAAAGCGACTGAGGAGGAGATGGTGACGGCAACGTTAACATTGAAGAAACCCAAAAAATCTTGCAACGACAGAAACTGCCCCTTCCACGGAGGTCTCTCCGTAAGAGGACGCGTTTTAGACGGAACAGTCATAGGCGCCAAGATGGACAAAACCGTTGTCGTACGTCGTGACTATCAGCTTTACGTGCCGAAGTTCAAACGCTACGAGCGGAGACACAGCCACATAAACGCGCATAATCCGCCATGCCTCAACGTGAAAGAGGGCGAAAAGGTGCGGATAGCCGAGTGCCGCCCGATCAGTAAAACCGTCTCTTTTGTGGTAGTCGAAAAACTAGGGGAGGAACGAGGTGGCGGCGAAAGCTAAAGGACGCGGTCTAGTCGCTAAAGGCATGCTGGGGCAGCGACCAAAAATCTCAAAAGGAATATTAGCTGGCTCAGTTGTGAAATGCGCCGACAACACCGGCGCAAGAGCAATCCGAATTATCCAAGTCATGGGATACAAGGGACGGTTGAGACGCGTCCCAAAAGCCGCAGTCGGAGACATGGTGGTCGTTTCTGTCAGACGCGGCACCCCTGACATGAGAAAAAAGATTTTTCAGGCTGTTTTGGTTCGACAAAAAAAACCGTATCGCCGCGCCGATGGGTCATGGGTTCAGTTTGAAGACAACGCCGCTGTAATCATGACGCCCGAAGGAGAGATGAGGGGCTCCGAGATCAAAGGACCAGTAGCCAAAGAAGCAGCAGAAAGATGGCCAAGAATAGCGAGCGCCGCCAGCATTATCGTTTAGGAGGAAAATGCGCATTGAAGACAACGCAGCCCAGAAAGCAACGAAAAATGTTGTATCAAGGTCCTGCACATTTAAGACACAAAACTTTGTCTGCGCCATTGTCACCATCTTTGAAAGCTTCTCACAAGGTCAACTCCGTTCCGATTAGAAGCGGCGACACGGTAAGGGTCATGAGAGGCGACCGCAAAGGGACGGAAGGAAAAGTCACGAGAATCGATCAGAAAAAATACAGAATCTTTATTGAAGGGATCACCCGCGAAAAGGTTGATGGCACCACCACCCTTATTCCCATTCATCCGTCAAAATTGATGATAACGAGTTTAAACCTTGACGACAAGTGGCGCAGAAAATCTTTAAAGGTGGAAGCAGTGGCTGAAGAGGCAGAAAAACCTGAAGCTCCCAAGAAAGAACGGAAGAGGAAAAAGCCCCAAAAACCTAGAGCCAAAAAGAAAAAAGTGAAGGCAGAGAAAACCGAGGGAACCGAAAGTGGGTAAGAAAGGCGGAAGGAGACATCTCAAACGAAAGCCGGCGCCCGAATTCTGGCCCGTCCACCGCAAGGAAGCGGTGTGGACCGTCAAACCAGATGCTGGGCCTCATCCAATTTCCCGTTGCATACCCCTGACCCTGGCCCTGCGCGACATTCTCGGTGTTGCCAAGACGCGAAGTGAAGCAAAAACAATAGTTCATGACGGAAAAATAATGGTTGACGGAAAGGTTCAGAGAGAAGAGTTGTTTCCAACAGGACTGATGGATGTTGTCTCGATACAGGATGTAGAAAAATGGTATCGTGTTTTGCCCAATGAAAAGGGATTGTTTTTACATCCGATCAGTAAAGACGAAGCGACTTTCAAACTCTGTAGAATCGAAAACAAAACCGTTTTAAAAGGCGGTAATATTCAACTTAACCTTCACGACGGAAGAAACCTGGTCGTAAGGGTGAAAGACCCGAGTAAGCCAGAGGAAGACGTTTTTGACACTTTAAGCACGTTGAAGATAAGTCTCCCTAACCAAGAAGTTCTGGGTCACATGAAATTGGTTGAAGGCGCTTCAGCACTGATCGTTGGCGGCAAGAACGCAGGCAAACACGGCAAAATAGTGGCCATGGAGCAGAGGCAAAGTCAGAAACGCAAGAGTTCGTTGGTCACCATTGAAGACGAGAAGGGAAATCGTTTCCAAACCACCAAAGACTACATTTTTGTGATAGGCGAAACCAAACCACAAATCTCATTGCCTGAGGTGAGTTAGCGGTTGACCGAGGAAGAAGTGCACAAAAAATGGCTTATGAACCCCATGCTCAAGCCACGCCTTGAAAAAGTTACGGTTAACATGGCGGTCGGCAAGTCGGGCGACCCATTAGAGAAAGCGGCGAAGGTTCTTGAACAGTTGACGGGGCAGAAACCATGCAGGCGCAAAGCCAAAAAAACGGTTAGAGATTTCGGCATCAGAAAAGGCGAATCCATCACCTGTCTCGTAACCTTGCGGAAAGAGAGAGCCAGAGAGTTTCTAAAGAAAGCCTTTGAGGCTGTTGACAACAAGATTTCGACGGAGCGCTTTGATCGATTGGGTAACTTCTCATTCGGCATCAAGGAACACATCGACATCCCAAGAACAAGGTACGTGCCCGAACTGGGCATACATGGTATGGACGTGTGTGTTACTCTATCTAGACCGGGACAACGTGTAAAACGCAGACATCACGCCAAATCTAGGCTAGGTTCAAAACAGCTTTTGACCCCTGAAGAAGCGAGACTGTTCATCAAGGAAGAGTTCGGAGTTGAAATAACATAACTTGAAAGGGTGAAAACACTTGGGGAAACAGAAACCGAAGAGAGAACGCAAGTATGGTAAGGGCAGCCGACCATGTCGAAGATGCGGCTCTTACGGACCCATCATCCGCCGATATGGTTTAAACATTTGCCGTCACTGTTTTAGAGAAGTCGCTAAAGAATTGGGTTTCAAAAAATATCAGTAGGAGGATTTGATGGACTTGACAATGATGGACACCCTTTCAAACGGTTTAACCGCCGTAATGAACAACGAGATGCGAAACAGACGAGACTGC
>Ga0315308_1002549_pt1 | contig 10325 bp, 8 predicted proteins | sample TDP3_MG_FD_203078 | JGI IMG/M metagenome (GOLD analysis project Ga0315308, IMG submission 203078) | Freshwater sediment microbial communities from Lake Towuti, South Sulawesi, Indonesia - TDP3 | ecosystem: Environmental > Aquatic > Freshwater > Lake > Sediment | place: Indonesia: South Sulawesi...
TTAATGGTGACAAAGGGGAAGTTTTTACGATTGCTACTATAGTGGATCGCCCGAGAGATAAGTTCTTTTCCTGTTCCACTTTCTCCCATGATCAAGACGGTCGATTTCGAATCTGCAATTTGCCTGACGATCTTAAAAATATCTTCCATCACTTTACTTCTGCCAATAATATTTTCAAAACCAAAACTTTTATCAACTTCTTCCCGCAGATATTTGACCTCTTTTTCCAATGCCTGAGTTGAAAGAGCTCTGCTGATAACCAAGCAAAGTTCGTCGGTATCAAAAGGTTTCGTGATGTAATCATAGGCTCCCAGCTTCATCGCCTCAACAGCAGTCTTTACGGTCCTTGTTGCGGTAATCATGATGACGATCGCCTCCGGTTCTTTCTGCTTAATTTTTTCTAATACTTTTAGACCATCGAGATCCGGCAGAATAATGTCGAGGAGAATCACGTCCGGCGAGTGTTCTTTGAATTGGAGGAATGCTTCTTCCGCATTCTTTGCTAAAAACACCTCATAGTCGTTCTTTAAAATCATCCTGAGAGATTCTCTGGTTCCAACTTCATCATCAACAATTAGAACGCTTTTCATTGATCCACCCTCAACAATCCTTTTTTTCACGCCTTGGTCGGCGGATAATAAACCACCTTTCTTCTTTCAATAGGAAACCGTAAGGAAATAAGTGTTCTCGGTTTCTTCTCATTAACCTCAAATTTCATCAATCCGCGGTTCTTTTGAATGATTTCCTTAATTAATCGCAATTCTAATTCAATCGCCTCTTCTTGCTGAATGGCTGGGATTCCTAATATGGTTTCAAACTGCTCGACCGGTTTCTTGTAACCCGTAAACACAATCATAACCTCAATAAATCTCCCATCCTTTTGAGCTAGAGTTTCATTCTTGCTTTTTTCTTTTTGCAAATGGATTGACTTCGTTAGAAATCCGATGCTTCCTTGGGGTGGAATAGAAGGGACAGCATACTGAAGGATTGAATGCAATATATATCTCAATTGTTCTTCGTGAACGACGACTTCGGGAAGGTCCTTTTCAAATCTCTTAAAGATCTTTATTTTCTTCCCTTCCAGTTGAGGTTCAAATTTCTTCAAAACATCTTCGAGAACAAAGTGAACTGTGTTCGCTTTTTCAATAGGCGTGTTGATCTTAATATAATTAAGAAGGCCATTCAGCAAGGCATCAATCTTCTCAATATCTTCCGTAACGATTCTATAAAAATATTCTCTGAATTCTTCATCACTAAATTTTTCTCTCAGAAGTTGAGTAAAGGTTTTGATAGAGACGAGAGGGTTCTTGATGCGGTGGACCAATTCAATAAAAAAGAGCGATGAAAAATGGTTATTCGGTTCGTCCGTAAGGCTTTTCTTTTCAAAAGCAGAGGGGGTTGTCCCAGTCTTTTTGAGAAAGGAGATAAATGAGTTCTTTTCGTTTTCGGTTTCAAAAAAAAGATCCCTTTCCATTAATTCATCCCCTTCGGAAAAAATGGCGCTCCGGACAATTACATGCTCCAATTCCCTCAGGTTCCCCGGCCACCAATAGCTTTGTAATAACTTCAGAACATTTTCGGAAATCCCAACCTTCTTAATTTTCATCTTCTTGGAGTGCTCTGCTAAAATGTATTGAGCAATTGTTGAGATCTCCTTGGCTCGATCTCTCAGGGGTGGTATTCGAATCGATAAAATATTTAGTCGATAGTATAAATCCTCTGAGAATTTCCCCCGTGCAACTTTTTCTTTTAAATTCTCCGAGGAAGTTGAAATGAGTCTGAGATGCTTGAAGACCTTCCTCTCAATACCATTTTGAAAAATTCCATCTTCAATCAGTTCGAGTAATTTCAACTGATCTTCATCCCCTAGGTATCCCACTTCTTTAAAATACAGCGTAGCAGGAGTGCTTCCATTATTGAGCTCCTTAAATAAACGAGAGAATTGGGCGTTAAAGCCATCTTCTGTTAAAATCCTGCAATCGATTTTGCAAAAAGGATATTCTTTCAAATCTCCTAATTGGTGAATGGTCTTTGCGATGAATTCCTTTCCCGATCCCAGTTCCCCTTGGATCAAAACGGGCACATTAGTATGGGCCGCCTTTTCAGTCAATCTGACGACATGAAAAGGAATAATTGGAGACTGAGACAGTTCTTGGTAATTCATCGTCGCTCCAGGGAATCAAGAGTCTCCCTTTGACGCTCGAAATCACTCCGCCTTCTTCTCGGATGATCCTGGTTCAATGGCAAATTAATAAAGAAGGAGGTCCCCTTGTTCACCTGACTCTCCACATCAATATACCCTTTGTGATCTTGGATGATCTGATTGGAGATCGATAATCCCAATCCACTCCCTTTTTCCTTGGTCGTAAAGAATGGCGTAAAAATATCTTCTAAGTATTCTGCGGGGATTCCACAGCCGGTATCTGTAAACTCGATCTGGATATAAAGCTCACCTTGTGGTTTTGTAAAACAGCGGGTTTTCACGTAGATTTTTCCATTCTCGGGTGTGGCTTCAATGGCGTTCAATAACATATTCAAAAAAACTTGTTTCATTTGTTCCCGGTCGATGGTAATTGGGCGCAAATCTAATGCATAGTCTTTGATGATACCTATATGCTTTGACTTCGTCTCAGTGGAAACTAAGAGGACCATTCCGTCTATGATATTATTGATATCCTCCATCTCAAACTTTGGTTCGGAGGGCCTTGCAAACTCAAGAAGTTCGGTCACCAACGCTGAAATTCGATCTACCTCCCCAGAGGCGATGTTAAGGAAGTGATTTCGAAATTCTTCATCCTCCAGTCGCTCCGGCAATAATTGGGTGAACGTCTTGATGGCCACCAAGGGGTTGCGAATTTCATGAGCCAGTCCAGCCGTAAGTGTTCCCAACGAAGCTAAACGGTCTGCCCTTCGGATATACGATTTCGATTTTTTCAAATCTTCATAGAGGCGGGCATTCTCAACAGCGATTGCCGTTTGGTTCGCCAAGGTACTTAATAATTCAATGTCTTCATGAGAATAGACATCCTTATTGAACTTATGGCTTAGGTTAATCATCCCGATCAGTTGCCCTTTTGAAATAAGAGGAATACTGACCTCTGCTTCTAATTGAGACATTGTTTGAACCACATTGTCTATTTCTGGAATATTTCTCCCCTTCATCAACTCTTCTTTTACAATAATTTCTCTTATTCTTAGTAAATATTGGGGGAGGGGATCTCCCTTTGGCAGAACAGGTGGAAAAGAATCCATTCTTATATTTTTTGATTCGAGGAGGTAATATCCTCCTCTTTCCTCATTCAGAGAAAACAGTGATGCCTTCTCAACCCCCATCGTCACAGTGATTGTTTCAATCATCCTTTTTGACAATGACTTCAGGTCAAGAATCGCCACCATCGCCTTGCTAAATCTCCCCAAAGTATCACGATAATCATATTTATCTTTGAATAGTAACTGCTCTACAGCTCTCTCTGTTCTTGGTTTAATCCTATTGAAAAAGACAGCTACCATGAAAAGCATGCAGAAAACGATTACAGAGAACAGATAATTGATTTCTCTAAAAAATAGTTTCTGGATGAGAAAAATCAAAAGAAAAGATGGGATAAAAAGTAGCAACAACAAAAGAACATAAGTCGTCCCTTTCTTAAATACGATATTGATGTCCATCATTCTGTGTTTTGTGATCGCATAGGAAATCAGAACGACATAAACTGAAAACAAATAGAACCCGAATGGATATATTTCAATATTAAAATTTGGCAAAAATCCTGTAGCTCCTCCTATGAACCCGATAACTGTGGCAACCAATAGATACCTAATCTGGTTTCTTATCTGGCCTTCCGATTTCCTAAAATATTTAATCAATATGTAATGGCTGTAAGCTATAATCCCTGCAAATGAGATAACGAAAAAAGGATAGATCACTCCTGGAATGCCATAATAACGGAAGGAGAGTATTGGTCCCGCATCTTTAACGAATAAAGGTGTGAAATTGAATATTTGGAAAATAAGACCTAATGCATAAATAGGTAGAATCAATTTATAATTTACCTGTTTCAGAAAGGAGGCTGTGAAATGTAAAAAAATCACCGGAATAGAGATCACGCCCACATAAGATAACCTTATAAAAAAAAGAGCAGCCGTCTTTTCCAAGGATAGTTCTCTTCCGAAGAGAGACCAACACCATAATGCAACTCCAAAATTTAGAAACATGGCAACTTTGTTAACATTTGACGTTTTATTTTTTAAATAAACAAAGATCCCGAGCAGAAAACTCAGTGTGCCAGTTAATGCACATGAAATAATATAGGAGGTATTCATATGCTCATCCTAGCTGTAGGTCATTCTGAACGAGAATACTTCTTAATTACCAGAGCCGAATTTTTCCCACCGAAGCCAAAGGAATTTGACAAAACTGTATTAACGGTGGCATTCCTTCCTTTGTTAGGAACATAATCCAAATCACACGCTGGATCTGGAAACTCATAATTTATTGTCGGAGGAATAAGTTGATATTTGATTGTTAAAGCACTTGCGATCACCTCTAGCGATCCTGCAGCTCCTAAAGTGTGACCTATCATAGATTTAATAGATGAGATGGGTATTTTATAGGCACGCTCCCCAAATATTTCCTTGATTATCTTTGTTTCAATCTTATCGTTTAACGGGGTTGAGCTACCATGTGCGCTAATATGATCTATGTCGGAAGGATCTATATCTGCACACCGAAGGGCTAACTCAATTGACTTCTTGGCTTGCCCACCAAAAGGTAAAGGATGAGTCATACTGTAAGCATCATTCGTTGTTCCATAACCAAGAACTTCAGCATAGATAGAGGCACCTCTTTCCAAGGCCTTTTCAAGATCTTCCAATATTACGACACCAGCTCCTTCACTCATTACAAAACCATCTCTTTCTTTATCAAAGGGCCTTGAAGCCCTTGTAGGATCACCATTTCTTGCGGAAAGAGCCCCTATTATACAAAAGGCACCAAATGTTAATGGCCCGAGAGGTGCCTCAGATCCCCCGGCAATCATCATTTCAGCAAGATTATTTTTAATTGCATAAAATGCATAGCCAATGCTATCCGTTCCTGCTGCACAAGCTCCAGCAATTGTATTGGAATGACCTTTTATCCCAAGTTCTATAGAAACTTGACTCGTTGCACCACCTAAAAAAATTTTGGTGGCTAACAAAGGATCTACTCTTCTAAGGCCTTTTTCTAGAAAGACGCTATGTTGATCTTCTGCGGTTGGTGTTCCTCCAAGGGCTGATCCTAAAGCGATTCCAATCCTATCGCAATTTTTCTCAGATATCTCTATCTTGGCATCATCTAAAGCCTCACGAGCACATGCCACGGCAAATTGGCAAAACCTATCCATGCGCCGAGCACTCTTGGGAGTCATGTAATTCTTGGGATCGAACTCCTTTACTTCACCAGCTACTTGAGAGGGGTAGGACGAGGGATCAAAATAGGTTACCCTGCTAATTCCAGACTGCCCCCGGACCAGGGAATTCCAATAATTTTCCATACCAATACCGTTCGGAGCAATAGCTCCCATTCCCGTTATGACTACCCTTCTTTTTTCCATTATTTCTATACCTTAATATGATTATTTCTTAACCAATGGATCGTACTCTCGATGCCCGACTCTAAACTTACGCTAGGGTTATAACCGATCTCTTTCCTAGCCTTCGTGATATCACATCCCTCCTGTAATTGCATTTTTTTAATGGCATAAAGTTCCACTAAACATAAATTAAATACATTATCCATCAGACAATAGATTTCCCATGAGACATTGCCCAAAAAATTGGGCAAACGAACCGCTTCTACTCTTTGCTGGATAACCCTAGATGCAGTTTCGATAATCTCGTTATAGGTATACGAAGAATTGTCAGATAATATATATATTTTGCCATCAACATCTGCCCTATTCGCTAATAGAACCAATCCCCCAACAAGATTATCGACAAAACAAAGGCTTCGCAGGTTATTGCCATCACCAATGACATATATTTTCTTTTTGTTCAGCGCATTAAGAAAAAATCTATTTGGAACGGCTGCTTGGAAGGGACCATATGTCACTGGAGCCCTGACAATAACCCAGGGGATATCGGATTTTTTAATGAGTTCTTCAGCACCTAATTTAGTTTTTCCATAAAATGTTATAGGTTCACATTCTGAATCCTCAGTCAATAAGGTTTTGGTGGTGACTGGTTTATAAACTCCTACGCTGCTTAAAAAGACTATTCTCTTCGTACCTTTTTCTTTACATACCTCCAAGAGGTTATGCGTGGCCAAAATATTTCCTTCATAATAATCATTCTTTTTTTTAGAATATACCTCACCAGCCAAATGATAAATGATATCTATTTTATCCAGAGCAAGCCACAATGAGTCCTTAACAAGCAAATCCCCGTAGGTTATTTCGGCATTAAAATTTCTTAAGCCTATGATATCGCTAGTTTTTCTTACTAAACATCTTACTGGGTAGGTTTTGGATAGAGCACCCGCGAGGTGTCTTCCAATGAATCCAGTAGCTCCGGTTATCAGAATATTCACTTTGCAACCGAAAAGTCACAAACAATATCATTGGGAGCGTCAACTCCCATTCCAGTTATAACTACTCTTCTTTTTTCCATATCTTAAACTACCAAACTGGATCGATTAGGTTAACACTGTAACCCAACCGTTAAATCGAACATGTTTATTTTAATCACCGGACAGGACAGGTTATTATTATAGATATTTTATTAGAATGTCAACAATTTTGTACAAGACGATTTGCGGCATCAATCTTCTAAGGAAGAATAGGCTGGACCACGCAATTTGTTTTTAAATTTCAATAAGTTATAAAACATCTTGAACCAGTCAAGAAATTATGTTAATTTTTGGTATTAGATGGAGGGAAATTCGATGCATATCGATGAACAAAAAAAATTTGATAAGAGGAATATTGAAAGGAATGTCAAGAACGGCATTATTACTCAAAAAGATTACGAAGTGTATTTATCAAAACTGCCTGATGTAAGCGACAAGATATTTAATTCTGAAGAATTCTTGAATCATTCGAAGAACCTTGAATCAAAAACAAAAAAAGATAGCGAAGCACAACCGAAAAAGAGAGAGGTGAAGAAGAAAGCGAAAGGGAAGTAACTATGCCCATTTATGAGTATCGTTGTGATCATTGCAAGAAGGAGTTCAGTCAATTCTTTCTGAATTTCAAAGAAGTTGCCCACGCGAGATGCAAATTTTGTAAGAGCAAAAATCTTACGAGATTGTTATCTTCTTTTTCTGTCCATCAAACCGAAGAATCTCGATTATCAAGCTTTGATACTTCAAAGCCCAAGGGAGATGACTTTTATAAAGATTCTCGAAATATTGGACTTTGGGCCAAGAAACGAATGAGAGAATTGGGTGTTGATATGGGACCCAAGATGGATGAGATCGTGGAAAAAGGAAGGACAGGAAAGATTCTTGATGAATATAACAAATAGCTTCAAGCCAATGAAGTGAACATTATGGAAGACAAAGACTATTATAAAATTCTTGGTGTTCCGAAAGATGCCACCGAAGAAGAGATTAAGAAAAGTTATCGAAAAATTGCAATGCAATACCATCCCGACAGAAATCCGGGGAATAAAGAGGCAGAGGAAAAGTTCAAGATTTCTTCAGAGGCTTACGAAGTGCTAAGAGACCCAGAAAAAAGGGAGATCTATGATCGTTATGGAATAGAGGGTTTAAAAGGTACTGGTTTTACCGGATTTAGAGGGTTCGAGGACATCTTCTCTGCCTTTGGGGATATCTTTGAGGATTTTTTTGGTTTCGGGACAGGTCATAAGCGAAGGGCAAAGGCGCGTGCAGGTGCAGACTTACGGTATGATCTAAAAATCTCTTTTTATGAAGCTGCCTTCGGTAAAGATACCGAGATCGAGATACCCAAGAACGTAACCTGTGAGGTATGCAACGGCACTGGAGCCAAGCCCGGAACATATCCCACCCATTGCCCAAACTGTAAGGGAACAGGTCAGGTCACTCGTTCACAGGGATTCTTTACTATCACCACCACTTGTGGTCAATGTCATGGAGATGGGAGAATTATTTCCCATCCCTGTAAAGAATGTCGAGGACATGGCAGAGTAAGGAAGAATAAAAAAATTCAAATCAAAGTTCCTCCAGGGATTGACACAGGTTCAAAATTGAGAATTCGTGGAGAAGGAGAAGAGGGTGAAAGAGGAGGGCCTCCAGGGGATCTTTTTCTCTTTATCTACGTGGAGCCCCATGATTTCTTCGCAAGAGAGGGCGATGACCTGATCTGCCATATTCCAATCAGCTTTCCGCAAGCTGCTTTGGGAACGGAATTAGAAATACCCACTTTAAATGGTCAAAAGAAACTGACAATACCTAGAGGTACTGAAAGCGGTGACCTATTTAGAATAAAAGGAGAAGGTTTCCCGAGATTAAGAGGATACGGGCGGGGCGACCAGATAGTGCAAGTCGTTGTTAAGACGCCCAAGAATCTGACGAAGCGGCAAGAAGAATTACTAAAAGAATTTGAAGAGTTGAGCAAAAGGAAAGAGGGAGACGAAGGGCGGGCGAACTTCTTTAAAGTTAAAAGTTAACATAATATATATTATCAGACTTATTTCATCCAAACGAGAAATTGTTGGAAACCAAGAGGAATATCACCGGTATCATTCTTTCGGGCGGGAAAAGCATCCGAATGGGCGAAAACAAAGCTTTTATCGAAATTGAAGGGATCCCCATCATAAACAGAATTCACTCTTTATTTAAGAGATTGTTTCAAGAGATTATTGTTGTTACAGATCAAAGAGAACTTTTCTCGAGCTTGGATGCCAAAATCTATAGTGACCTCATTCCAAACCGTGGAGTTTTAGCAGGGTTGTATACTGGACTTTTTTTTTCATCATTCTCATACTCCTTCTGTGTTGCTTGCGACATGCCCTTCCTAAATACATCTGTGATCCAATATCTCATGAATAAAATAGACGATTCTGACGTCATCGTACCAAGAACCGAAGATGGACTACAGCCATTGCATGCCATTTATTCGAGGAATTGTCTGGAGCCTATAAGAAAAACAATTGAACAAGGAAAATATAAGATTGTTGATTTCTACCCTATGGTTAAAATCAAAACAATAGGAGAAGATGAGTTCCGTTCATACGATCCAATGATGGAATCGTTTGTTAATGTGAATACCCCCGATGAATTGCTAGTGCTTAGGAAAAGAAACCTTTCGTAACATGAGAAAGAAATTAGGTCTCTGTATCTTCGCGATAATCTTGATTTGGGGAATCCTCCTCGTCCCCCATATCCATTCAACGAATCTCAGTCAGGAAGAGCAATTGATACGGGTTGGAATCGGAGCCTTCAATGATGGCTTTTATGATATTGCTGAGAAACAATTCTCACACTTTCTTAAAGATTATTCTAACCACTTGAAATTATACGATATATGTTACCTTCTAGGAAAAACCTTGCTCTTTAAGGGTAGATTAAAAGAAGCCAGGTCGGTTTTCTTAAGAATTGTGAATGGAAACAAAAATTTTGAATATATGGATCATACTCTTTTTTGGCTTGCAGAAATTGAAACAGAGTTCGGAAATGTCGAAGAGGCGAGAAAGCTTTTTCTCTCGATCATTAGGAGATTTCCAAAATTTGAATGGATCGAATATTGCTATTACTTGTTGGGCGTCCTTGACTTAGGATCAAATCGGCTCACCCACTCGGAAACTGCTTTCAAAAAGGTTCCTCATTTATCCAAGAATAGTGAGCTTATTCGGTCTTCCTCCTTCTGGTTAGGTATTCTTTCTTTTAAACAAAGGGATTATCAGGGTGCGGCCAACCATTTCCGCATGACATGGGAGGAACCCAAATATATCCCCCCAGGATATCAAAAATATGCTCTCTTCTGGCTCGGTGAAGCCCATTTGAAATTAGGGAAATTCAATGAGGCAAAACTAAATTACAAAACATTTTCTGAACGATTTAAAAACGATTCTTTGATTCCTGAGATTAATTGGAGACTGGGTTTTTGTGAATATCGATTAGGAAATTTTAAGGATTCGATCGAAATCTTTCAGTCGTTTAAAAATCAGTCCAACGATTCACCTCCTGTTTCCTACACCCACTATTTGCTGGGAGAAATTTTTCTTGCCACTGGAGATTATTCCTCCTCAATAAAAGAAATCAATTCAATTCTTAATAAGCCTCAAGGGAACATTCTGTCGGGAGTTTCACTCCTCACTCTATTTTGGAATTATGTTCATCTGGGCGAAATGGAAGGGGCGAACAAGGT
>Ga0315308_1002552_pt1 | contig 10321 bp, 4 predicted proteins | sample TDP3_MG_FD_203078 | JGI IMG/M metagenome (GOLD analysis project Ga0315308, IMG submission 203078) | Freshwater sediment microbial communities from Lake Towuti, South Sulawesi, Indonesia - TDP3 | ecosystem: Environmental > Aquatic > Freshwater > Lake > Sediment | place: Indonesia: South Sulawesi...
AACCGTCGGAAGTTCGGCGCTCAGCGCCATCTTGCGCTCGGACTTGAACTGTCGAATCGCGCTTATGACAGCGTTCGAAAGGTCTCCGATCTTCTCGGCGGCCTCATCGATGAACAGCTTGTCAGCCGTGGGCCAGACCGAGACGTGGATGCTCGGGTGTGGATAGTCAACTGCAAAGTAAGTCTGGTAGACCTCCTCGGCGAAGTGGGGCATGAACGGCGCCAGCAACTTTGCAGAAGTCAGGATGACCTGATGAAGCGTGTACTTCGCGGCATCGGCAGTCGGATCTCCACCGTAGAGGCGATGCTTCACCTCCTCGATGTACATGTCGCAGAATTCGTGCCAAATGAAAGTTTGGACTGCAGTTATCGCCTGATTGAATTGGAAGTTCTCCAGGTAATCCGTCGCCTGCTTGACCAAGCGATTGAGTCGGCTGAGGATCCACCTGTCGCTCGGCCTGAACTCGAGCTCAGACGGGTCAACCTCCTCCATCTTGAAGCTCTGAAGGTGCATCCCGGCGAACCTGGCAGCATTCCAGAATTTCCTCATGAACCGATAGCCAAATTCCACGTCCTTCCAGGCGAAGGGGATGTCCGAGCCGGTGGAGGCCCCAACAGCCGCCCATTGCCTCAGGGCATCCGCGCCGTATTTGCCCCTCGCGAGCATGGTGTCGACGTAGTTCCCGAGAGACTTGGACATCTTCCGCCCATCCTCTCCGAACACCATGCCATTTATGAGCACGGTTTTGTAGGGAACCTCGCCGAGCAACGCGAGGTGGCGCACGAGCAAGTAATAATCCCAAGTTCGGATGATGTCTGTGCCGTTAGGCTGGAGGTCGGCCGGGAAGAGGCGTCGGTCGAGGTTGGGCCAGCCAGCGTGGACGGCAATGGTTATCGAGCTATCCATCCAGGTGTCGAGCACGTCCCTCTCCGGCTCGAAGCTTTCACCCTCGCACTTTGGACATCGCTGAATCGGCGGTTTGTCCTTTAAGGGGTTCACGGGTAGCTGTCCTTCCTCAGCCACGATGGGCTCCCGGCAGCTCGAACAGTACCATGCGGGTATAGGCGTTGCGAATAGGCGCTGCCTCGATATCACCCAGTCCCAATCCATGGATTCGGTCCAATCTATGAGGCGGGTGCGCATGTACTCGGGGACCCATCGAACTTTCTTAGCGCCCTCAATTACCCTATCCTTAAGATCGAGCACCCTCATGAACCACTGATCTTTCGTCATGATCTCCACGGGCGTGTCGCAGCGCCAGCAGACGCCTATGCTCTGGGTGAGCTTCTCCTGTTTCCCGAGCAGGCCGGCCTTTCGAAGGTCCTCTATGATCCCCCGTTTGCACTCCTCGATGGTCATTCCAGCATATTTGCCTGAGGCTTCGGTCATCCGCCCCAGCTCGTCCACGGCCTTTATAACCGGCAGCCTGTGCCGCTTGACCCATCGCACGTCGGTCTTGTCTCCGTATGTGCAGACCATCACCACGCCCGTGCCGAACTGGGGGTCAACCTCATGGTCCTCGATTACCTCGACGACTTGGCCGAATGGTGGAACCTCCAACTTCTTGCCGACGTAGCGTTTGTACCGCTCATCCTCGGGGTGAACTGCCACCACGACGCAGGCGGCGAGGTACTCTGGTCTGGTGGTCGCGATGGTGAGGTAGTCATCCTCGTCATGGACCTTGAACTTGATGTAGTTCAGGGTGCCCTCCCTATCTTCATACTCCACCTCCGCATCTGCTATCGCGGTCTCGCAGCGGGGGCACCAGTTGACCGGGTGCTCGCCCCGATAGATCAGGCCCTTTTTGTGGAGCTGCACGAAGGAGAGCTGCGTTCTGCCGTAGTAGTTTGGTTCCATGGTGCGGTACTCGGTCGACCAGTCGATGGAGAAACCCAGCGAGCGCATTTCCTCCTTCATGTGGGCGATGTTTTCCTCCGTGAGCTTGACGCAGAGCTCGCGGAACTTTTCTGGAGGCAGGTCCCCCTTCCGAATGCCGTAGCGCTTCTCGACCTGGACCTCAGTCGGCAAACCGTGGCAGTCCCAGCCCTGTGGAAATAACACGTTGAAGCCGCGCATCCGCTTGTAGCGGGCGACGATGTCGAAGTATGTCCAGTTGAGCGCCGTGCCCATGTGAAACTCGCCGGAGGGGTATGGGGGCGGGGTGTCGATCACGTAGGTCGGTACCTTCAAGTCCTCACGCCTAAAGCGGTAGATCCCAAGCTCCTCCCACCGCTTTTGCCACTTGGGCTCGACCTCCTTCGGGTCGTAAGTCTTCAGTATCTCCATCAAAGACCCTACCAGAATCTGGATTAAATGATATAAAACAATTCGATTTGTGGTAAGTATCGTCCAGAAGAGGGTGAGGGATAAGCCTGGAGGACAGTTTCATAAGTGGTTTAAGTCGAGGTGTATAGGCGTTTAACAGGAATAAAAATGAGGCGTCGAATGAGAAATTTACCTACTTTGGCCTTCCTCGCGCTCATTTTGGCGTCCTGCGCGGTCTGGATCCCAGCAAGCCCAGAGGTGAAGACCGTCGGGGCAAGCCTCAAAACGGCGAATGGAGACTTCGTTTACATAGGCGACCAAAAGTTCAAATTGGAACGCTGGAACGGCGAAGGTTACCTCGAACTTCGTCTCAATGATCCCGGAGCAGTGCAGAAAAATGAGGATGGTAAGGTTAAATGGAAAACGGAGAACTCCGACTTTATCTTCTATCTCCTTGAACCGGATGAGCAAAACGAACTTGGCGGTTTAGAGTTTGAAATCGTCCTGAAAAGGAAGTCTCTGACCAATACATTCAGCTTTCCGATCGAAACGGAGAACTTAGAGTTTTACTATCAACCACCCCTCACAGAGGAATTGAACCCAGAAGAATATGATGAGGTCACTGAGACTTACGCCAAAAAGGACGGTCAAATCGTTAGATACCGTCCGCCCGAAGTTGTGGGCTCTTATGCGGTTTATCATGCAACACGCACAAACGCGTATAGCAACCGAGAGGATGCGGAGAAGTACAAGGCTGGAAAGGCTTTTCACATTTACCGGCCAAAACTGACGGACGCACATGGCAAAACTGCATGGGCGAACTTAAACATGGACGATGGCCTTTTGACGATAACGCTCCCTCAAGCATTTCTAGACACTGCTGTTTATCCGGTGACGGTTGACCCGACCTTCGGCTACACGACCAAAGGGGCGACGATGGCTTACCCTTTCTCGGGTTGGATATGGACAAGCATGTTCTCGTGTCCCGTACCCGGCACGGGTAACTCCATTACATGGTATCTTAATAAAGGTGCTGGGGTATCGGCTCAATTTGCGCTCTATTCGGGGAATACGACGAGCTATAAGGTGCAGACGGCGGGGACGCATACCGGGGCTGTTGATAACTGGGTAACCTTACCCTTCGATGCTTCGGCACCACTTTCCGCACAGAATTATCGTATTTGTATTAATCAAAACAATATGATAACCGTATATTACGATTCCGGCGGGGATGAGAGGCGTATATCACAGACTTACGGCACCTGGGCGGACAGTTATACTTGGTCTTTCTCTGGCACGGAGAAATTTTCCTGCTACTGCACCTACACAGCCTCGCCCATGTTCGGGTACGAAAATAAAGGTGGTTCTTATGAGCAAATACAAAACCTTATTTCTGGTTCCTGGTTTACCTGCCCTGAAAGTGGAACTGCTACCAGTATTACTGCATGGTTTTACATAGGAGCATATGGGTCTCCTAATCTGAAATGTGCAATTTATAAAAAATCAGATGGTAGCTTAGTTGGATATACTGAGCAAAAATCAGCATATGGGGGTGCATCAGGCATTGATACACAGTTAACTTTCAATATCGTTTCGGGAGGCAGTTTAAGTAAAGATAACTATTATTTAGTGGCTTGGAGTGACAGTTGGGCTGGTTATCTCTATTATGATAGTGAAGCTAGCAAGGGAGCATACACATCTCAAACCTATGGCACCTGGCCTAACCCTTGGTCTCCAACTTCAGACTCCCACAAACACTCCATCTACTGCACCTATAACACTGTTGATAGGCAGGTTGGGGCAAGCACAGATGATGCTTGGGTTAATCTTGGAAATAGTATAAACTTAACTTCTACAAGCGGTAGATTGGGTAAATTCTCATCCACTTATTATTATGGTTTTCCAACGAGATTTACTAATGTTACTGTGCCACAGGGAGCAACCATTACTGTTGCCTACATAACCTACACTGCCTACTTTGCAACTTTTGGAACAATCTGTAATGAGAGATTTAGGGGCGAAAATACCGACAATGCTGCAACTTTTTCAACATTAGCTGACTATACAGGAAGGTCAAGAACAGCAGCTTATGTTGATTGGAACAATATTGGAAGTTGGACAGGAGATACTGCGTACAATTCACCTAGTTTAGTCTCCATTGTCCAAGAAATAGTCAATCGCCCTGGTTGGGTTTCTGGCAACGCTATGGCTTTTCTACCTGAGGACAATAATTCCAGCGATTCCGCCTATAGAGAAGCTTATTCGTACGATGGCTCAACGACTTTGTGCCCCAAGCTCCACATTGAATATACTATGGTGGGGCCAGGGAAACCGGTCCTAGTATCACCCGAGAACGCAACTCAAACTTCGGATAACACCCCGACGTTTACTTGGACCTGCGGCTTGAATGCCGACAACCACCGCCTGCTCGTCGACAATGACCCGGACTTCAGCTCGCCGAAGGAGAACCGCATCATCCCCATGCCGGCCGACAATTACACGATCGCCGGGGACAACGCACTCCCGGACGGCACGTACTACTGGAAGGTCATAGCGATAAACAAGAACGGGGAGAACTCGTCCTCGATATGGACGTTCCTCTTGGATGCCACCCCACCCGGAAAGCCGACGCTGGTATCGCCAGAGAACAACGGTACGACGGCCGATAATACCCCGAGATTCACGTGGACGGAGCCCGAGACCCCTGAGAACTACACGCTCGTGATAGACAATGATGCGGACTTCGGGTCCCCGATTCAGACGATAACCAGCATAACCGACAACACCTACTGGCTCACGACCGAGCTATCTAATGGCATCTACTATTGGCGAGTTAGGGAGATAGATCAAGCTGGCAACCTCGGTGAGTGGGCTGAGAACTTCAAGCTCACGGTCAAAAACATTTTCGGATATGAGACACAAGGTTCAGATTATTGGCCAACCTATGGTTACATTACTGGAAGTAAGTTTACTTGCCCCGACTCAGCGACCGCAGAAAGTATAACGGCCTACATCAAGAGCTGGTTCGATGCAAAAAATTGGAAGTGTGCAATCTATGATGCTTCTCTAAACTTTGTCGCAGGGACAGAGGAGATCCTCGTTGGCGCAACTTTCGAGGGCTGGAAGACATTTAATTTTCCTTCACCTAAACCAAGTTTAAGCAAAGCCGATTACTGGTTGGTCATTTGGACTCCAGTAGCCGTGGGCAATAAAGTCATATATTACGATAACGGGGCGACAAATCAGGGGTTACGGAAAGAACAAACTTACAATTCATGGCCTTCTTCACTAGTGAGCCCAACTTATGACAACCACAAGTACAGTATTTACTGCACCTACACGTTTAGGGTAGTTGTCGACATTACCCTGAGCGGAATCCCCGTGAACTTCGGGACGGTGGTCCGGAATTCGGAGAACAATAAAGCGCTTGACAATACTTGCGGATTCCCGATGAAGATCAAGGTGGAAAGTACGACAACGGAAAGCGTGGATATCTACCTCAAGGGCACAAATTGGTCCGACGGTGCAGGTCACACCATAGGCGTTGAGAACTGTAAATTCGACGATGATAATACGCTTGGTGAGGTAACTGAGACGGGAAATCCGGAGAATCTTCTCAAGCTTAACTACCCATCACCGGCCAACTCGGGTTATTTCGAGAATCTGTTGCCCGGGAGCGAGAAATATGTCTACTTCTGGCTCTCGATCCCCGCGGACCAGTGGGGTGGCACATACACGAACGATATCTATTTCAAAGCGGTGAAAGACGGGCTAGTTCCATAGACGGGCTTAAAAAAGGTGAAGGATGAATCTGGAGGATAGTTTCATAAGTAGCTTAAACCAGCCGTTCGCAGTTTTTAATGCGGGCCGGCGCTCTTCACGCCGTAGCCTATAAATTCTACAATGGGTGGATTTCACTTCCACCTATTTTGAAGCCGGCCCGCGGTTTTTCGCGATCTTCAAAAATCAATCGTCATTTTCGACAATTTATTGTATGCCTTAATCCAATTTCTGGGCATATTTTTGTTGATTTTCTTTCCGTAAGCACGGGTATGAAAAGTGGCCACCTGATTGGCGGACCCCGTGGGAGAGCGCCAAATGCTTTTGGACATGAATCAGTTTGAGCTACTCCGCCCCAACGAACCGCTCGGGAGAGGGCTTCGCGAAGGCCTCCAAGCTTGGCTGTTTGACAGGGCGCTTGACCTTGACCTCCTCGTCGATGCCGACGCGGAGACCAGCATATCCTGGCAGGGTCTCAACCCCAGTTTCAGCCCTAATCCTAGCCGCCTCCTCCTCGGGCCTATGCCTCAGGAAAAGCATCCCCATGTGCACCATCACAGCCAGCTCGGGCTTCACCTCCTTGAGTAACGATATGAGGTCATCCGAGCAGAGGTGCCATCGGATGCGCATGCCCAGAGGGCGGGTGACGTTCGCGATGAGCACTCTGGAGCCCTTGAAGTGTTCCGCGAGTCCATCGAAGTACTGGGTGTCATTGGTGTAACCTATGATCCCAGCCTGCGAGTGGAGCTTCAGCCCGAACGTCGTCGGTTCGCTGTGCTGCGTTGGTGTCGCCTCAAGTTTGATGTCGCTGAGCTCATATGTCGCGCCAGGCTGAAAGGTGACGATCTCCGCTACTTTGCTCCGATGATATTTAGAGATAGCCGGGCCAAATCTCGCCCTGCCTCGAAGCACGCTAGGGCTACCTATCAGCAATCCCCGTTTTTTAGTCGTGTGTTGGGTCATGGCCTCGATGAGGACCTCCGCATCCGTGTAGTGATCTGGATGGCAGTGGGTGACGACGATGCAGTCGAGGTCGAGTGGATTTAGGCCGTGCTGGTGTGTCAGCAGGAGTGCTCCGGGGCCTGGGTCGACGTGCAATTTTACCTGACCATGTAAACGGAATCCTCCGGTCTTGAAGTGTTGGTCGATTGTCTGGTACCTCCCACCGCCACAACCCAAGAATACCAACTCAACCATTGAATCACCTAGTTTTGCAGCAAGGAGGATTTCTCTGGCCACTCTAAAAATATTGATCCGTTGGATATGGAAGGAGCAAGGGATTACTTTCAGTGACCTCTCTGTGGGCAAATTGCTTAAAAAGGGGTACCTTCTGTGAAACGGGAAAAAGATGAATTACAAAATTTTACCAAGAGAAGAAAAAGCACGACTTTATCAAATGGCAACTGAATTGAGACGGGAAAGTGGATGGGGCGCTTGCAAAATTGCTAAATTTTTAGATCTTTCTCCAAGCTTAATCCGTCATTGGCTTTATGAAGACTGTAAGCCGCACGGAGTGGGCATAATTCAGCTCCAGGGACCCAAAATCGATTTTGAGGATTTTAATAGCATTGTCGATTATTTTCAGGAGAGGAAGCTAAAACATTTGGAGGAAGTCAATACTAAAGAACTCGAACTTATCTTAGCCCTGAGATATCACCATAAACTTCGATTGCGTGAGATAGCGGAAATAACTGGAATTAGAAGCGTTCACAATGTGTTTGCGCCAAGAACTACCACTAGGAAAATCGAAAGGGAGGTTGTAATGCGGAACCATGGTTGGAAATGGCCTGAACCTGTTGATGAAGAAAACTTGTTGGTTGTATTAAAACAAAACTGGGATATTTTTAACCATTTTATCGGCTTTTTCTTATGTGATGGGCGGGCGAAGGAATTTAACGAAATGCGGCAGTTTAGCCTGCATCTGAAAAATGGGGAGGATGAGATGGCTTTGCTTGAACTTTACAAAAGATTCTTTGATAACCTACCCAAACACAGGAAGCAACTCGGTAATTCAGGTATCCATTGTTATGGCGGGAGCTATGGGTTTCATCCCACAAATACACTTTTGGCAAAATTTCTTTTGAAACATGGATTCAGAAAGGATAAAAATCGACTAAACTTACCAGATTGGGCATCCCTAGACCAAAGGTCTTTTGGCATTATTCTGGCCGGGATACTAGATGGTGATGGCACGATATCGTATGACAAAAGGTGGAAGAGATTTAAGGCGGAGATCGTTAGCGGGAGTGTAGATTTTCTGCTTGAACTCAAGGCAATTATTCGGAAATTTTTCGAAATGGAAGGCAATATATGGTCAAAATCGCGGAAGGCTTATAAACTTTCATTTGGCTTCTCGAAGCAAAATCCGAGTAAATTTGAAAAATTCTATAACCACGTTTTTCCTTTTCTGTTATTAAAGAGGAAGAGGGCGAGAATAACTCAGTTATGTGCAATCTATAAATTGCCAGCGGTTAAATTTCTGATGTGATCAATATGCCTAGGGCTATTTTCGTTGGAAGTTTGACTTTCGGGCTTGTTAACATTCCGATTCGTGTATATCCTGCAACCAAGGATAGGGCGATCTCCTTCAACATGCTCCACAGCGAGTGCCACACGCCTCTCAAGTACAAGCGATGGTGCCCGACCTGCGAGCGGGATGTTGACTGGGACGAGATAGACAAGGGATACGAGATAACCAAGGATAGGTTCGTCTCGCTCACCAAGGAGGAGCTCGAGAGGCTCCAGCTGAAGACCGTAAAAAGCATAGACATTCAGAAATTCGTGGATCTCGCCTCGATTGACTCCATCTACTTCAACACCCACTACTACCTCGCCCCGGAGGAAGGTGGCGAAAAGGCTTACTCCCTGCTTCATGATATCCTGACGGTGACGAACAAGGTGGCGATAGGCAAGGTGGTCATCCACAACAAGGAGCAAGTCGTCGCTGTGAGGCCCTACCAGAAGGGGCTCGCCATGACCACGCTGCATTACCCGAGCGAGGTGATCGACATCGGCAAGATAGAAGAGCTTGAGAAGCTCGTCGTTGTCCGCGAACAGGAGCTTGATCTTGCGAAGGTTTTGATCGACCACATGAGCGGGGAATTCAAGCCCGAAGAATATGTCGATTCCTACCGCCAAGCGGTGATGCAGCTGATAAAGCAGAAGGCCGAGGGCATCGAGGTGCCAGCAGCCAAGCCAGTCGAGGCAGAGGCGACGGTGGACCTGATGAAGGCCTTACAGGCGAGCGTGCAGGCGACGAAGAAGGAAAAGAAGGCGGCGTCTCCATCTACATAAGGCGGTTCCCTTGGGTTGGATGGATCGAAAGATCAAGCCCATGCTGGCGCACATCGCTGAGCCCTTTGACTCCGAGGACTTCATATTCGAGCTAAAATTCGATGGGAGTCGCACCCTGGCATTCGTAGGCGAGAAGATCAGGCTTCAGAATCGCCGTTTGTTAAACATCACCCACCGCTACCCTGAGCTCAAGCTGGGGGATGATGTGAAAGCGAAAGAAGCCATTCTGGATGGCGAGATCGTCGTGACCAAGGATGGGAAGCCGGATTTCGGGATGTTGCAAACTCGGGAGCACGTCGGCGATGAGCTTCGGATCGAGCTCCTATCCCAGACCATGCCAGCGACCTTCATAGCCTTCGACCTCCTCTACCTCAACGACAAGCCGCTGGTCGACCTTCCGCTGATGGAGAGACGGACCAAGCTCGAGGAAATCGTGACGGAGGGCCCCCGCTTGCTGCTATCTCGCTACGTCGAGACCCACGGCAGGCGCTACTTCGAGGAGGTGGCTAAGCTCGAGCTCGAGGGGGCGATGGCCAAGCGAAAGCGGAGCCCCTATCAGATAGGAAAGCGGAGCCGCGATTGGCTCAAGCTCAAGGCGATCAAAACGATGGATTGCATCATCTTGGGCTACACCCCGGGAGAGGGGTGGCGCAGCGGGTATTTTGGAGCCATAGCGGTAGGCGCCTATCGAGGAGGAAAGCTAGAGTTCATGGGAAAGGTCGGCACGGGTTTTGACGAGAACTTGCTCAAGTCAATCTCGTCCATGCTGAAGGCCCGGACAACGGATGTCAAGCCCGTCGAGGCTTCGCCCCTTTATGAGGTGAGGTGGGTCAAGCCAGAGCTCGTGTGCGAGGTGAAGTTCATGGAGGTGACGCCCAACCTGAAGCTCCGCGCCCCGGTCTTCAGGAGGCTTAGGGATGACAAGGCGCCCGAGGAGTGCGAGGTCCCTATCGCCGAGACTTCAGAAGTGGTTGGTCAAGTT
>Ga0315308_1002553_pt1 | contig 10312 bp, 11 predicted proteins | sample TDP3_MG_FD_203078 | JGI IMG/M metagenome (GOLD analysis project Ga0315308, IMG submission 203078) | Freshwater sediment microbial communities from Lake Towuti, South Sulawesi, Indonesia - TDP3 | ecosystem: Environmental > Aquatic > Freshwater > Lake > Sediment | place: Indonesia: South Sulawesi...
AGCCACAAAGAACAAGAAGACTATACACCGATGGCCCTACCGCCTGCTCGCCGGGACAATAGCTCAGAAGATAAGCGAGGCGGGCGGAGTAGGGCTAGTCATGACCGAGTACTGGACGACGAAGACATGCAGCAGGTGCGGGGCAAGGCTGACGAAGAAGGATGGTAACACAGTTTACATAAGGGACAGGTTCTTCCGATGCAGACGATGCGGACTGGACATGGACAGAGACGCGAACGCGGCCAAGAACATCGGCTACAAGGCTAGGGACTGGCTTAAAAGCCGCATCCCAGCCTCAGGCCGTCCGGTAGGGAAGCCAAAGGCAACCCAATGACCTGAACGGGGAACGGGTCTATGCGTCTACCCAGAACTGGGGATGAAGGTGCTGAAAAAGCCTCAAAAAAGGCTCCAATAGGCCCAGAACCCAGAAGCGCGCATAAAAAGCTGTCGACCCAAGAGGACGACGCCTCTGATCTAAGCTAGACGCAGCTCATCTGCATCGCTACACCCAAGACGGGAGGCCAAGTCATCCAAGCTCGACAGCTGACAAGCAATCTTCCCTCAGATGAAGGGAATTGCCATTCTCAGGCCTATTATGAATAGGAAGGCACCGAACACCATTCGAAGCCTGCCGGGTTTGATCCTTCTGGCGAGCCTGGCGCCGATCTGAGCGCCGATGACTGAGCCCAGGGCCAACACAGCAGCATATTCGTAAACAACGTTTCCCTGAACGACCTGCGTGACAGCTGCCGAGAATGAGCTGAAGGGGATCATGAACGCAGAGGTCGCAACAGCGATGTGGATCGGAATTCCAACAAGCAGAGTCATGACGGGAACCATCACCGCTCCTCCGCCTATTCCGAACAGGCCTGAAGCCACTCCTGCGAGGAAGCTAAATGCCACACCGGGTAGCATGCTAGCCTTGTACTCGAAACGCGTACCTCTCGAGTCTACCAGGGTTCTCATCCAACCCCCACCCACCGAAGCCTTGAAGTCAGATTTCTCAGATGAGAAAATCATTTGCAGAGACACCGCCAACATGAATAGGCCGAAGAGAACCCTCAAGACCTGGTTTGAGACGAAGCTTGTCGCATACGCTCCCAGGGCGCCGCCAGGTATGGTTCCAGCGGCGAGGACGAGGCCCACCTTGTAATCTATGCGCCTCTGCCAGGCGTAGGCAGCGAGTGCTGAGAGAGACGTTGCAACGATGACCGAGGAGCTCGTGCCCACCGCCTTCTGAGAGGAAAACGCGAAGAGAAGCACCAGAGCTGGCACCGTCAGGAAACCTCCCCCGACGCCAATCAGGGCAGCCACGATCCCGATAAGCACGGCTAGGAGCGCTAGAGAGACCCCGAGCCAGATTTCGAGCAAGACAACAGACCCCTCCACCAGGTCAGCCCCCTGTCGAGGCTTCCTCTATCCGGGGGACATCCAACGGATGCAGCGAAAGAGACCTCGGCATATTAGACTTCCTGCCGCGATAGCGCCGGCCCCCCGCGAAGCCGATCAATGAGCTCCAGAGCCCAGCTCAACCTTCTTCTCAGTGGAACCGATCGATCGACTCGTCCGTCCGCGTCTCTTAAATATGCGATCGATGGCTCACACCGTGATTGAACAGGGAGAGCAAATCTGGACGGAAGGCAGGGCGATGAAGGCAGTCTTATACCGCGACGTCTCGGGCGAAGAGATCTCAGTAGATCTTCCTCTAACTTCTATGGTCGATGTGGAGCAGCTCAAGCGAGAGATCGGATTGCCCGAGTACGTTGACATGTCCTATTTCCCCCTGCAAAGAGCAGTCGTCACAATCTGGGCCGCCAAGCACGCCCATGAGCTTGACAAGCTGTACCCGCAGCAGGTAGAGAAGAGAGTGGCGAAGAGATCGATCTCCGTCCTGCTGTTCGGCGGCGGCGGCTTCCGCATATGCTGCCCCACCTCGAACGCGATAGGCGGGCCATTCTCCAGACACTTGAAGGACGTAGACATCATAGTGTCCAAGCGTCAGGCGACAGACTTCTACAGGATGTTGCTCCTTCTCGGTCAGACTTGCGGATCAAGGTTCACACACTTCAGGACCCCCTCCGACAAGTACTTCAACGCCATGAGGCACGGAGACCGCTACAGGATCCGGACCATCGACAGCATCAACGCCGACGGCACCCCTGTGCCAGGTGTGATGGACATCCTCTGCGACGAGATCGACCTTCGTCACATGGTGGATGCGAGGAAGGCGCTTCAGGACCCTGAGGCCAATGTCTACACCATAGGGCTGGAGGGCCTCATCCTGTCGAAATGTATGTTCATCATGGAGGTGCCTGAGGCCAAGGTTGACGCTCTCAAGGAGTCGGGTCAGGAGCACAGAATATTGGACTACTCCTACTACAGGCCAGGCGCAGTGCTCATAGGAATGGAGGAGAAGGACATCAAGGATGTCTGCGCCGTCTTCCTCGACCATGAGGTTGGAGAGGGGTACAGCCAGATCAATCCCCGCAAGATCGCAGATGTTCTAGAAGGAGACAAGAAATTCAGAAAAACCGTGCGACTGAACCTAGAAAACATAGCCAGAAATGAACAGTACCTGGCATCCCTCGGTGCATCAGCCGGAGACATATCGACGATAGTGGAACGGATAACCGCCACGCTTCAATATGTTAAACAGTCAGACGAGAGATGGGACAAGCCCTGGTGGAACACGGACGTGGAGACCCCTGAGATAACCTAGCCCACTACACCCTCAGCTTAGGCTCAAACTTCGCCCACCAAAAATGTCCTCTTCCGCCACTAGAACCCGCTGGACCGAGAGAAAGTTCTATATACTCTGGTCGGGGCAAAACAGACTCTTAGGGAGGAAAATTGGAGGCCGAAAAAAAGGTCTTCGTTCGAAAAGCCACTGGACTCGTCAGAGAGATCGGTCCCCTAACCGCCATAGTAATCGTCTTGACCAACGTCATAGGGCTAGGATGGCAGAAACGTCTATTCCAATTCTCCACCGCAGGGACCCCCGAAACACAGTTTCTCCTAGGATTACCTCCGATAGTGATGTCCTTCATAGTGGTGGGAATCATCGTTCTGCTGACGGTGTGGGTCTTCGCCATCCTGGGCGCTGCGATGCCTCGATCGGGAGGAGGCTACGTCTACATCAGTAGGCTGATCCATCCGTTCGTAGGCTTCATTGCCTCTTGGATGGAATACTTCAGCATAGCCGTCTCCTACGGACTCATCGGTACAGCGGTCTTCGAAGCAATCTTGATCTACGCCGGTGTAGCGAAGTGGACTCTACCCACCTGGTTCGGCACGAGCTGGTTCCTCTGTCTAGGCGGAGTCGTAGTAGTTGTAGTCTTCGCCCTGCTGGCGCTGATGGGGGTCAGGATGTACGCCCTACTGCTGCAGGTGATGTTCGTGATACCGCTGGTGATCACCGTATTCATCTACATATCTATGCTCGCAGCGACACCCCAGTCAATGGCAGCCGGCATCCAAGAGGTGGCCGGCGTCGCTCCTGAAGCGTTCACCAACAAAGCGATAGCTCTCGGCATCGGCGAAGGCGCAGCCCCGTACTGGACGGCTGTGGGTACGGCTGCAATAGGATCCTACTGGGCCTACATCGGATTCGCCGCCTCGACGTTCGTGGCAGGCGAAGTAAAGGAGGCGACCAAGAACCTTCCGAAAACCTTGTTCGCGGCAAACATATTCATCATTCTCCTGTATGTCACGATATCGCTGATAGCCACCAGAGCCGCAACCATGGTTGGAAAAGTCGGCGACTACTCATTCTTCAGTGCATACGCCTGGATGTCGTACGGCCCGCAAGGAAACGTCTTGAGCCAAGTAAGCGCTACGATGCCTAGGGCATGGATGCCCAACATAGCAGCGTTCTCAGCCTACGGCTTAGGATGGAGCTGGATAGTTGCACTGATACCTTTGTTCGCCGTTTTCTGGGTCGCCAACGACATTCCACCATTCATCCTGACTTCCTCGAGGATCTTGTTCGCTATGGCTTTCGACAGGGTTATGCCGGAAAGGCTTGCCGACGTAAGTGAGAGATGGCACTCGCCCGTCACCGCCATATTCGTCACGATGGTCGTGGCATTCATAGGCAACCTCGCAGAATCAGACATCATATCGGGTTGGCCGGTCATCGGTGCGTACATCAACTCTGGTGGGGGCGTCGTCGCAACCGACATCTGGGACACGATCTTCTTCCTGCTGGCGTGCCTCGCCGGGGTATTCTTCGTGCTGACTGCGCGGGGCAAGAGCATCTACGACAAGTCAGCGTACAAGCCGAGCAAAACTGTCATCGGAGCCGTCGGACTCATCGCAACGCTGGCAAACCTCTACCTACTATACCTTGTCGCTATCGGCTACCCCATCTGGGAGCCGTGGATCTTCACGGTGGTCCTCTTCGTCGCGGGGGCAGCGATCTACTACTACTACAAGAGCAAAGGCTCGCGGGTCGGGGTCGACTACACAACCATCTACGCAGAGATTCCGCCGGAGTAACATCCGGCTCAACCCTTTTTTTCCCGATTGCATCCTAGCTTTGCGTGGGCTCCTTTCCCTGCTGCTTATGTTTCTGGATTAGCCTCCATATCCCGAAGTCGCCCACGGTCTCTGCCGTCTCAACCGGCGCATACCACCTTTTCCTTGGACCCACGATCGCTCTCATTTTCCACCCGGAGGTCTTGGGCTCCTTCTCGATGCTGTCCAGCAATTTGTTGATCCTCGAGAGGAGGAGGTTGATCTCTTCCCTCGTCATGGTCTCAGCGACATCCGCAAAGCTCGCTATGCCTCTTAGGTTGTTGGTGACCGTGTACCAGAAGCCCCAGTCCTTGGAAAGAAGTTCAGCCACGTAGCTTGCGTTCACGTTTTCTTTTCCCTCGGCCTCTCGGACCTCATGGGCAACAAGGAGAGTCACAGTGTCCTTCAGGTCTTTTTCACCTAGGTTGACTATCTGCAGTTTCTCGAGAAGCAAGTCGGTCACGGACAGGGTCGGCATATCTAGCTCAAGCCTGTTCCTGAAATCGATCGGGTGGTTCGCCACGATCAGCTTGTCGAAGAAGACATCGATGAAGAACCATCCCTTCGGGTGAAGATAGATTTGTCTTTCTGAAGCCGCGGAGGAGAGTGTGGCTCTTCTCTTGAGGTACCCGAGCGACTCAAAGAAGTCCCTCATCCTGTTCCTCTGACGCTTGTAGGCCATGAAGTCCAAGTCCGTGAACTCTTGCTGGCCGACGCCGAGCCGCCCCAGCCTCCTCGCAAGATCCACGTGCTCCATGCTGTGCAGCCTGACACCGACCCCTCCCATGGCTCTGAGCACCAGGCCCGACTTCGCGCCTTCTTCAGCTACTCTCTGGGCTTCAGAGAGGAAGAGCTCCGATGGGATGATTCCTCTCCATTCTTTCGGCATGTCCAGAGGCCTGCCAACGTTCATCCAGACACCGCTCTCCCGGGCGTTGCCCGCCAACCATTTTTGCGCTCGAGCTGGACTTAAATATCTGTTTCTCTCACCTTGTGCGGGATCTGGGTGGACGCGTCTTCCGCAAGAGACATCGTTGATAGCGTGGAGAAACAGCTCATGAAAGGCAAGGGGAGATGGGTTGCTGACTTCAAGGAATCTTTCCGAGAATATCGAGTACGCGATCTGACATTTGATGTCCTTGTGAGAGGAGACACCCGGGTGAAGGGATTCTTCTTGTCGAGGCTCTTCTCCTTCGTGTTGAACCCGAACTATGAGGTTGCCTGTTTCATCCTGTCGCTTGACTCGCGCGAGCATCTGGACGAAAAGGCGCTTGCACGGTACCTGACGGCGATCAAGTCCCTCATGAAAAAGGAGAAAATAGACTGGAGCTGGTTCCTCTTGGTGGGCACACGCTTTGGAGGCGGCGTCAAGAAAGCTGTAGCAGATCTCAGCGACCGTGCTCTCGGCGTAGCGCTCGTGGACTCTGGGAGCCGCGAAATGGTGAACAGCGACAGCTACCTGGGGAGGCAGTTTAAGAAATACATCAAGATCTGAGGCCGAACTAGGATGAAAGGCCACGCGCTCTCTCGCGTTCACAAGACCTCGCTGGCAAAGATCTGTGTGGCGATTTTCGTCTTGGAAGCGACGGTCGTCATTCTCGCTGTCCATCCGTCCGAGTTTCAGACCTTCGCCATTCCCGTAGTCGGCTTCAACCTCGCCACCTCCCTCGCACTCGGCTGGATAGCATATCGATACGTGAGCCATCTTGAGTTCTACTACGACGACCAAGGCTTCAGGATCAAGAAGGGGAGACGTAAGGTTACCGGCCACTCTTGGAGCGAGTTTTCCAGGGTGTCCCTCGTTCGCTCGGAGGCGCTGGAGTTCTCGGTTCGACTTTACAGCGATGGAGGGTTCTTCGAGATTCCAGCTTCAAGGCTCAAGCTGGACCCGTTCAAATTCAGGTTCGAGGTCCTTGGGCTTCTCCGAGGAGCTAGAAAATGACCTTATGCTTTGCTGGATCGGCTAGGCCTCCACCCTTTGAAGTCTGACGATCTTCTCTCTGTCAAGCTCCACCAGGTAAGCTCTAAGCACGCCCTCCCCGTATTCGCTCCCCGGGTTGAGACACTGAGTCCTGCCTATCCTGACGAATCCGGCGCTTTCATGGATGTGTCCATGCAGCCCTATGAGCGGCTGATACTTCTCGATCGCCCTTCTGATGGATTTTGACCCTGCCGGAATCATCACCGGTCTTCCATGTGCGTATACTGGGGTTAAGTCCGGATTGAGCTTGGGAGCTAGATCTATCTGGGAGTCGTAGGGAGGGCAATGAAGACAAAAGACAGCCGACCTCAAGTTGTGGACCTGTGCAATGACTTTCTCAAGCTTTTCCCAGAGTTCTTCTTCGCTGCATTCTCTCGGACTGTTCCAGGGAGTAGGGTTGGTCCAGCCGAAGCATGCAACCTCGTGCTCATCATCGAGGTGGACAACGTTTTCCTCGCCATAGATGACTCTCGGGTAGCTTTTGATGACATCGTCGATTCCGAACTTGTCGTCGTTCCCCGGACTAAGCACAACCCTGCACTTGTCTGGAACCCTAGGTGGTATGAGCGTCAACCAGTGGCCCACGATTTCCATTTGCAGCCTCTCGAAGAGCTTCTCTCTAACGTCCTCTTTGGCCGCGATCTCCTCTGCTTCTTCAGGTGTAGTCCTGTAGGGGATGTAGCTTGCCCTCCTAACCTGTTCTTCAAAAGGAGGCAGGTCTTTCTCCTCCATGACGTAGTCCTTTCCGTGAAGACTGCCCCTGTAGGTTCCTTCTGGCGTCTTGACGATGGGAACGATGAGCTTCCCCGTCATGTCTCCACTTAGCACCAATGCGTTGAGGTCGAAATGCTTTGACGAGTTCAGGAATTTCCTCCAGACCTCCTCTGAGCCATGGAGATCCGTTGCAAAAAGAAACCTAGTGCGAGCCACTCGCAGGCACCTTCAACCCATTCCAATCCATGTTCCGCCGCTTTTCCCAGACCACCTCTCGCCCGCGTAAATGCGTTTTTAACGTTTTCCCCTTTCGTCGACCGACTGAGGCTTCACACACATCGACGCGTTTCCCCTACTAAGCCTTTTGATCTGAGCGCCCGTTCCCGGAATGGTGAGCAATCTTTTAAGTCAACAGCTTGCTCCACATCGATCGGGCTGGCTGTCAGATGGATGAGCGGTCGTACTTGAGAAGGGCTTCGTATGCGCTTGTGCTCAGCGCCTTCCTCACGTTGGTCGTCTTGCCTCTCCTGGATCCCCGAGGATATCCAGTCTGGTACTGGTTCCTCGTGCTTGTGCCTTACGTCATGTTCGTCCCCGCCGCATACCTCACGTGGAAGGGGCGAAGAGGCGGCGCTCTTCTTGGGATGATCCTCGCAGTGGTGACTGCGGTGCTCATGCTCCTCGATACGACGGCGTTGACGCCTCTCTCCCCGGCGCCTCTGGAAATAAGATCTTTCGACCTAGTTACAACGATTGTGCAGGTCTTCGTTTTCCAGCTTTGCGCTCGGGCATTCAGGGAGATGCCGATCGATCGATCGATCGCGGTCTGAAACGGTTAATAGCGAGCGTTCGATGAGGCAGAAACGCGGGATGAAGAACTTGTCACAGCAAGATGTGGGATCGGAGATCATGACTAGGAGGGTTGTCACGGCTCCGCCCGACGACAGCTTGCTGCATGTAAGTGAGCTTATGGAGAGGCACGGCATCAGCAGGGTGGTGATCGAAGACCAGGACAAGGCTGTGGGGATCGTAACTCAAAAGGACCTCATAGCCTTCCTCCTCGATGATGTTTCGCCACGAGGCATGGACGAGATGAAGGCGAGTGAAGCCATGACCACGGGGCTGATCACAGCCGAGCTGACGACGCCCATTCAAGAGGTGGCAAAGAAGATGGTGTGGAAAGACATCAGCTCCGTTGTCATCGTTGACGAGAAGGGCATGCTTGCGGGCATCATCACGAAGTTCGATCTCACAATGTACTGCGCCAAGCGCTGCGCTGGCATCCACAAGGTGCGCGACTTCATGAGCCCGAACCTTGTGACCGTGACGCCAACCTACTCTGTTTTCTCAGTGGTGTCGACCATGAGGCAGAAGAACATAACCAGGGTTCTAGTGGTGGAAGAGGCGCTTCTGGGAATAATAACCCTCGCCGACCTATCCTCGGCTGGAGCTATCTTCGCTCCGGCGAAGCTCGTCAGAGAGAGGAGGGCGGTCTCGGTCAAGGGGCTCATCGTCCCTGCGGCCAGCATCGCCAAACTGACAGCAAGAGACATTATGACGCCAAACCCGAAGACAGTGCGGGAAGACGACGACATGTCGGAGGCGGCGGGGATAATGGCGCGCAATAGGTTCGGAGGTATGCCTGTGGTCAACGCCAAAGACGAGTTGGTTGGAATCATAACCGAGACCGACGTGACTAGGGCTCTTGCTTCCCCATCGCAGCCGCAGCGCGGATAACGATGCTATGGTTCTACTGCAGGCCGGTTCGAAGAAAGGTTTCTGGCCTCTGCTTGGATCGATCGCTGTGGCCCCCCTTGAGAATCTATTGAGACCACGCTTTGGTCCTAGCCTCTCCTGAGGATGTCCTTCAGCCTCTGGTACTCGCCCTTCCGGTAGTACTTGATCTCCGTGTCCATTTTGACGCGCAGACCAAGGCTTCTGAAAAGCAGGTACAGTGAGGAACCGTCGATCTTTTCGCTGATCTTACCGGTCTGGATGGCCGCCGCGAGCGCCTTGACCACTTCCGAGGTCTCCCGTGGATACTGATCGAGGCCGGCTCTGAGAACCTCTTCTCCTCTATCCCCCAGCCTGCCCTCAACAATCCCCTGAGGATCTGGCTCCTTCTCTTCCTTCTTGACCTGTTCATCCTTCTTCATGGCTTGAGCAAGTCTTCTGAGGCGTTTGAGTTCGAGCATCTTGAGCTCTAGGTCCTCATCCGACAATCTGCATCACGGGTGGAAGATCGTCCTCTAGGCAGCAAGCCAGGGTTATAGCGATTTGCGTCAAGGCGCTCAAACACGGCGAGGAAGTCACCAAAAATGGGCCAATCCGTCGCTCTTGAGGGAGATCTCGCTTATGGTTCTCGCTCTTCCCCCGCTTCCAGGTGTCGGTACCTCTCCGGCAGCTCTGGGAAAGTTGTCTTCATTCTCTGGGCAGCCACCTCAGATGCTTCTCGCATTATCTTCTGCGCCTCTTCGTCGCGCAGGGTGACCTCGGGGCCCTGGCCTGTCACGGTGCCGGCTTCAACCAAGAGGGAGTCAAGCATCTCGTCAATTCTTGCGAGTCCCCCGGCGACCTCTGGAACAAGCCCGCTGAGCTCCCCTTGGACCTGCTGCACGATGTTCACCGCTGGCGCGAGCACACCCATGATGTCGCCGAACTCTCTCACCGTCTCCAGGCGCAGAACGACTTGTTCCAGAGATAGCTGACTTCTGAGGACGACGCGCGACATCCTCCTGAGCTCGGCTATCTCGTTCGCATACATCGCAGCTCGGGAGGTGTCCTTCTCTTGCTCCGCCTTCACGCACTGCTCAAAGAGCTCCTTGCCTCTTCCCGAGAGCCGTGTTGAAGTCCTGTTCAGCTTCTCGACCTGAACCTTGAGCTGAGTCAGCACGTCCTGCAAGCGATCCTTGCTGAACCACTTGTCTTTGTCCGGTTCGGGTGTGAGTACCTTCACTTTGTCCCTCTTGAATGGATTCCTTACCAACCGCGCCGATCCTCTACGGGCTTGCGCCGCCGTGAACTATATAAACCCTCAATGTCATCTTTGACTTCGTCTCTCGGTGGGATCGTCCGTTGATATCTCAGGAGCTTGAAAGACTC
>Ga0315308_1002554_pt1 | contig 10310 bp, 13 predicted proteins | sample TDP3_MG_FD_203078 | JGI IMG/M metagenome (GOLD analysis project Ga0315308, IMG submission 203078) | Freshwater sediment microbial communities from Lake Towuti, South Sulawesi, Indonesia - TDP3 | ecosystem: Environmental > Aquatic > Freshwater > Lake > Sediment | place: Indonesia: South Sulawesi...
AATTGACACCCTCTTTCTCCAGAAGAGGAGCCAGCCTGCACAGGTCGGCTATGTTCCATCCTCCTTCCCCGATGAAGTCATCTCCATTTAGCCGCACGCCCACTGGAATTCCATCACCGACCTTTTCTCTTACCTCACGTATAACTTCCAGCAAAAACCTTATCCGATTATCAAAACTACCCCCATACTCGTCGGTTCTCCTGTTATAGCGAGGCGTAAGGAATTCGTTTATCAGGTAGGCATGCGCGCCATGAATTTCTATGAAATCAAACCCCGCTCCTACACACCGCTCTGCTGCGTCTCCAAAGGCCTTGACATACTCCTTTATTTCTTCCTTAGTGACTTCCCGTACCGGGAGGCCGGCCTGGACCATTTCCGGAATCACCGAGGGACAAACGCTGGGCTGGGGAAGATGGGTCAAGCCGCCGTGGTTTATTTGTGCTCCAAACTTAACGTCATACCTATGTACTGCTTTTACCATCTCTCGCAGGCTGGGAAAAACCCTCTCGTCCCACAGGTGCACCTGATTCATTACTGGTGGTAGACCTAGAGGATGTATTTGTGCCGAGCCGATGATGATCATGCCCGGTCGGCTCCGTGCTCTCTCGACCAAGAACTCGGTGTACTGAGGGGTGACGCATCCATCGTCATCTACTCCGAAACCTGGGTCCATTCCGGGCATCACAATCCTGTTCTTCACTTCCATTGGGCCTATTCTCACTGGTTGGAAAAGGTATTTTAATTTTTCCAAGGTCGTTCTCCTTTTCTTTGTTGAGCGCAGAGGTTAGCTACGCCAGAGCAGCGCTCATCCTTCCCATGGAAGCCTGCCTTTTTTCTTGTTTTCTCTTCTCCTCAATGAAGTTTATATTTATTGGGTTCAGTGTCAAGTCGGTGGAGGCTCTATGTCAAACTGTGTGGAAACAAGCACGGGATGGTACAAACCCCAGGAGCATCTTTCTCCAGTAGACTTCGGCATTTCTGAGACCGTAGGAGATGCGTTTTAACATCTTGATCTTGGTGTTACACCCCTCGGTAAAGCCGTTAGTCGTCCGGTTATCAAAGTAGTTGAGTATGGGCTCCCGCCAATGCTTCAAGGTATTGCCCCATCTTATCAGCTCTCCATCCTCTGCCGACCTGAGATTGAAGACGAGGTTATTCAGAAGCTTAGTTGCCTCCTGGCGATTGGCTTGCCGGTAAAGCTCCCTGATCTTCTCTTTAGCCCAGTAGAAACCCTTCAGACTATGGTATTTCTCCAATAGTCCATCTACCTTCATCCTGCCCGCTTCGCTGAGCTTTTCCTGACCTATCAAGAATATCTTCTTTGGTATTCTTACCTTCCTCATCTGATGCACATCCTGCTCTATCCTCCTGGCTTCGTCCATCCGTTTATTTGAGTCAGCAATTAAGTGAAAGGGATCCAAAACCGATTTGGCCTCAGGAAATAACGCCTCAATTAACTTCCGTATGGATTCCTTCATATCCAGGCAGACCTCCTTCACTTTATCCCTGGGGACCTGTCCCAGACACTCTTTCAGGGTAGTTATCCGATCATCCCTCAGAATAGCTATAACCTTCCGCTTTTTGACCTCAGTTATCATATGCACCAGTTCCTGATGTCTGAAGCTATGTTCATCAATACCCAGGAATAACTCTTCTTCTTGGAGCAAGGACCCAAAGATCTCTTCATCTATCTCCTTCTCCAGGAGACGGCGCAGTGTCCCATAGCCTACCCCTAGCTCCCTTCTTACCTGACTGAAGCTCCGGTCTCTTAATTGCCACAGGGCTTCTGCTTCAGCCTGTTTGGTTATCCTGGCATAAGGTCGCAGCAATTTTATGCCATCATTAAAGGAGCGGCCACACCCCCGACATCGCCAGCGCTGATGGTTAAACTCAAGGTAAACCTTTCTCCCATAAGTCCAACTATGAAGTGTCCTCCTTCTCTTACCAGAACCATGCCGGTATAACCTCGATGAACCACACCGTGGGCATTTGAGCTCCACCGCCTCAACAGACCTCACCTCAGCTATTATGCCCCTCTCCCCCTCCACCACCCTTTCCACCACATACCCTTTAAGACCCAGCAGAATTGTGCTACCCTTTTCTTGGCTTTGCGCCACTGGTGGTAAGACCTCCTTTCTTTATCCTTCTTTTGCTCTGGAGTTCTTACCACCTTACTATTTTCCACACAAATCAGTATAGAGCCTACCACGACGCTGTTAGCTACACCACACTCAGCTTGGATGCAGATTCAAGGTTGGTGAAAGCTGGAACCTTTTTCACAGTGCCAAAAGCCCCAAGCCACTAGATATCGATTTCAAACGGGATTGAGTGGGGTGTATTGTGTCCAGGTAATCGAAATGAAGGGCACTACACCGAGAGCATGCAGGTTGAAGATAGACTGAGGCACTACGGCTTCTAGGGCTTGTCTTTCTTTGCGCTGCGCTCCCCTATCTTGTATTTCAGCCAGAAATATGGGAGGAACAAGACGAACGTAATCAGCCCTAGACTGAGCCCTAGCTTCAATGACTTCAGTGCTTCTTCTGGCGTGATGATTACGTCCATTGCTACTTGGCCGAGCGCGAGTTGTTGCAAAACCAGTCTATCGCCATTCCGCTTGATACCCGTGAACACCGATGCTACCGTGCCGTCTGGATTGTAGACTGTCATACCCATTGTGATTGCCTCCTTATGTTCTTCTGTCTCTCCAAATCCGCCTGGCTGGGCTTAACCAGCAGCTACCATACTGCTTGCGGTATTCACCTATGATAACTATACTACCACAAGAAGTCTGACACCGTAAGTCTGTAGCGCAACCCTTGGGGAACAACTTAAGGAAGAGATGTCATGTCCGCTTGTACCAGCTTTCGAAGCAGGTGTGTAGGGTGCCTGGATTTTCACATCCTACAGGCTGCTTTTTGTTCTATGGCACACAATTGATTCATTGGTATGTGTATGGTTTGCCGGCCATGCATTTTCAGGTTGCAATCCAAACAAGCAGAGAAGACTGCCTGAGAGGTTTTATCTCTTGCCGAGTTTTCGTTAAAGATGAATCAGCAATAATAGCTTTAGAGCGTCCCTGGCGGGACTCGAACCCACAGCCCACTGCTTAGAAGGCAGTTGCTCTGTCCTATTGAGCTACAGGGACAAAGCTCATTTTAATATATCATAAAGAAGAGGATGCGGTAAAGGCAGACCAAGGTTGAACAATTCTAACTGCCATTCTGACCCCGATTTATCGGGGGAAGAATCTGAGGCCCTTCCCCTTCGCTCTGTTCAGGTGACAGTTAAACAATCTCAGCAAGGATAAGAGGTAGATCCTCTATAGGCCAAGGATAGCCAGGCCAAACTCAAAAATCGCTGCCCTAGCCCAGCCGAGGAGTCAATAGGCTAGCAGCAGTTACTTCAACCACAAATATGCCTGCCACCCGGCAAGGCAGACGGAGGTAACGATCACCCCGGCAATAAGTACCCCTAAGGCGATAGAGACAAAAGCACGCTTAAATTCCATCCCGAGGAGAAAGGCAACCAGTGCACCGGTCCAGGCACCGGTCGCTGGAAGAGGGACAGCCACAAAGAGCATGAGACCAAGCCCCTCATATCTCTCGACATTCCTTCCCCGCCGCCTAGTGCGCTCAAACAGCCATTTAAGAATTCGGTCAAATATTTCTATTCTGCTGAGAAGCCTTGATAGAGGGTCAAGGAATAAGAGGAGGAAGGGGATAGGAAGGAGGTTACCCAGAAGTGAGACTAAGAAAACAGAATACCAAGTGAGATCATACCCAAATAATCCTGTTGGAATCCCTCCTCGAAGTTCGGATATAGGTGCAGCTGAGATGAGGAACACCCAGAGATGATCTAGGCTCATAATATCTTTCTTGAACTGACTAAGATTAGCAAATCTAAAGCGCTATGCCAAACCAATCGAGAAGGTAACCTAGCCCCCACCACCCGAGGAGGGCAACGCCCGTTCCCTTGATTGTCTTGCCCACCCAGCACAGGAGAAAAAATTTCCATGCCGGATAGCGTAAAGCTCCGGCTGTGGCACCTATCAGGTCAAAGAAGGGGTCAAATACTGCTGCAGAGAGAACAAGGGCCAAAGAACCCCTCTTCTTCATCCATGCCTCCACTCGAGAATAGATTCCTCCAAACTTCTCCTTGAGAAATACGTGTCCACCACGACCAGCAAGGTAGCCCGTAAATTCTCCAATGGCTTCACCTAGTCCAGCAGCTAGGCCAACGAAAAAGGGGTTTGGCAATATCCCACCTAAAGCAAAGATCACCGGCACACCCGGGACATAAATGATAATAGTAGCTGCCGCCATAAGGCTGATAAGGAAAGCCCCGAGGTAACCGTATTCTTTGAAGTTTGCTAGCTCTCCTCTAAAAGCTACCGCCAGAGCTGCTATTCCAATAACCACCAACCCCGATATGATGATTAGATACCATTTGATCTTGGGAGACTCTTCCCTACCCTCAGTAACACTTGTGCCCATCTCTTACTGCTTGAGGATACAGTCCAAACTAGGTGGAAGTCAACAAACGTGTGGGGACGGCCGCTTTCATAGTTTTGTATTCTGGTGCAGACATAACTCGAAAATAAGGCGCAAAAGTGGTATGATGGTGTAGCAGAGGACTGAAAGGATATGTCAGGCCATTCTAAATGGGCGCAGATCAAACGGCAAAAAGGGGTGGCTGATGCCAGGCGGGGGCAGCTTTTCACCAAGCTGGCTAGGGAGATTATGGTGGCAGTACGCGAAGGGGGAAGCAACCCAGAGCATAACTTTCGCCTCCGTCTCATAGTGCAAAAATGCCGCGATAACAATATGCCCTGGGAGAATATTGATAGGGCTATCAAGAAAGCTAGCGGTGAGGCAGCAAGCACAAAACTAGCTGAGGCGAACTTTGAAGGGTATGGGCCTGGTGGTGTAGCCATCCTCCTCCAGGTATTAACCGACAACCGCAATCGCACCCTTCAAGAGGTACGCAATATCTTCTCCCGAGGTGGGGGCAGCTTGGGGGAGGCAGGCTCTGTATCTTGGCTCTTTCAGCCGAAAGGGGTGATCACCGTAGAAACTAATCAGATTGATGCTGAGGAGGTTGCTCTTTGGGCTATTGACGCTGGTGCTGAAGATGTCAAGATTGAAAAGGGTTACCTGGAGGTTCATGCTGAACCAGATAAACTGGAGACATTACGCCAGGCTTTAGAGCAGAAAAGCTGGCCCATAATCTCCGCCGAGGTCTCAATGATACCTAAGACTACCCTAAAGTTGGAGGAGCATGAAGCATGGCGAGCCCTCAAGCTCTTGGACAGGCTAGAGGAAATGGATGAGGTGCAGCGGGTATTCTCTAACGTAGACTTCTCTGAGGAGGTCTTGGAAAAGCTGAGGGCTCAAGCCTGAGGGAGTAAGTAATGCGAATCTTAGGCATTGACCCAGGCACCTTAATCATGGGCTATGGCTTGATTGAGGATAGGGATGAGGAGCTAAGGATGCTCCATTGCGGTATTTTGACAGCTTCCAGCCATATGTCCCTGGCTGAGCGACTATACCAGTTATATCTAGGGCTCAAGGAGCTGGTCAATGCCTATCAGCCTGATGAGGTAGCCGTTGAGGAACCCTTCGTAGCCCAAAATGCTCGCACAGCTTTAGCTATAGGTCGTGCACAGGCAATAGCTATGCTGGCTGCTGCCGGCAATAGTATCCCTATTTATACCTATCCACCAGCTAAGGTGAAACAAGTAGTAACTGACTACGGAGGTAGTGAGAAAGAGCAGGTGCAGCAGATGGTGTGCATCCAGCTAGGACTGTCCCAAATCCCCCAGCCCAGCGATGCTGCTGATGCTCTAGCGGTAGCCCTCTGCCACCTCAGAGAGAGACAATTAGCCAAGCTAACAGCAAGAAGTGACTGAAGATAAATATGATCGCTGCTATTGAAGGGACTCTAGAACTCCGCGGCACCGACCGGATTGTCATTAAAGTGGGTGGGGTGAGTCTACAGGTCTATGTGCCAGCCTCTTCCTTAAATCAACTTGGTGCTATAGGCAAGAAGGTGCACCTCTATACACATCTTCACTGGAAGGAAGACAATATAGCCCTTTACGGCTTTATCTCCCAGCAAGAGCTTGACCTTTTCAAAATGCTTACCAGCGTCAATGGTGTTGGCCCAAAAACAGCCCTGGCCATGCTTTCTCACCTGAGTCCCGAGCAGCTAGCCTTGGCTATTGCCAGTGGGAATGTTGACCTCCTCACTCAAGTACCTGGTGTGGGTAAAAAGACAGCCAATCGTTTGGTGCTGGAGCTGAAGGGCAAGCTAGAAAAGGGAGGGGTGGGGGTCGGTCCTTATTTAACCCAGGATAATGCTGAGGTAGTAGCCGCTCTGACCAACCTTGGCTACTCTGCTGCTGAGGCCACTAAAGCTGTAGCCGAGCTTCCTTCCTCCCCTGACCTCAGCCTGGAGGACAAAATAAAGCTCGCCCTGCAGCATCTGGCAAAGTGATGAAAGGCTTCACTGGTGCCGGATGACGGTAGAGATAGTAGGCTGGGTGCAGCATAGCGAAACCCACTATCCCAAGTACGCATAGTCGAAAGGTGGGTTTCACCCACCCTACAGAACTTGACCAGGGTCAAATTCATCAATAGTTGGTGAAGACTCCATAGCGAGAGTCAAATCGCATTAGAACCAACCAAGATGTAACTTAAGCCTTGACCAGCGCTTTGGCTCTGGCTCTCCAATGCATTTGGTATGGACTACAGCTCAACGCTACTGTATCATAAGAAAAGGTTTTCCTATGGACTTCATAGATTTAGGTGAATTGATAGCAAAGTACGGGGTTATGGCTGTCTATGGCATCCTTTTTGCCATCATTTTCGCTGAATCTGGCCTATTCTTTGGGTTCTTCTTGCCAGGCGACAGCCTATTGCTCACTGCCGGGTTGCTGGCTTATAAAGGAGTGGAGTTGGCGGGCGGGGAAGAACTGAAGCTCAATCTTTCGGTGTTGATGCCGCTGCTCTTTGTAGCGGCAGTGCTGGGCGATAATGTGGGCTACTGGTTTGGCAGGAAGGTGGGGCCGCCGCTCTTCAAACGCCCACAGTCATTGCTCTTCCGGCCCAAGAATTTGCTGGCGGCCAAGGCGTTCTATGACAAACACGGTGGTAAAACCATCACGCTCGCCCGGTTCATGCCCTTCATTCGCACCTTCGTGCCCATCGCGGCAGGTGCGGTGGATATGGAGTGGCGCCGCTTTGTGTTCTTCAACCTGTTTGGCGGCCTTCTTTGGGCAGTCGGGGTGACGTTCGCGGGCTATTCGCTGGGCCGGCTCGTTCCCCCCCACATACTCGATAGGTATTTCATCATCATTGTCGTTGTCGTCATCATTGTGTCGATGATGCCAGCCCTCATCCACCTCTGGAGAGAGGAACGGCACGAGATTTTCGCTTTCATCAAGACGCGCATCTTGAGAAGGCCGGCCGCCGAGAAGCGCGCGTCGGAAGCGAAAGAGGATGATCCGGCAGCATAGAAGGTCGAGAATCCCAGTCCGTGGAATGGGATTAGCAGACCAATCCCTGTCTCCTGCTCCCGCCGGACATCCTTAGAGGACTCAGCCCAGCCGCCGTATCCCCAGTTCTACAGATGCTGATTCAGCGGAACTCAGGTCTGTGGCGCTGTGGATAACCGCTCTGCTATCGCGAGGAGTGACGCGACGAAGATAGTAGGGTGGGTGCAGCATAGCGAAACCCACCATCCCAAATATGCATAGTCGAAAGGTGGATTTCACCCACCCTACAGAACTAATTTTGGATTCCGCTTGACATTGGTATACAATTTGTATACACTCTTGGCTGAAGGAGATAATTGGTGCTTCGTATAGAGTCTCTGGAAATTGATGACCACATCTTGGAAAAGATTGAAACGAAGCACGGCATTTCCTTTACTGAGGTTGAAGAGGCCTGCCTCTCGGACAGGCGGCATATCAGGAGGAGCCGGGAAGGATTATATAAGGTCTTTAGCCAGACGGCTGCCGGGCGATATATTCTAGTTGTTCTGGTGAACCTTGGCAGAGGTAATTGGAATATAGTTACGGCACGGGAAATGACTGATGCGGAAAGACGCCTATATATTAGAGCGAGTGGAGGTAGATAGGATGACGGATTTAGATAAGGAAATCCTGCGAATTGGGCAGGGCGATGCCTGGGATGAGAGCGATGAAGTAGTCGAGGTTGAGGTTAAGAAGCCTCTGGACAAGGTGATACCTGTTCGGCTCTCGGCAGAGAAATGGGAGGAGCTGAGGAAGGAAGCCCGGGAGCTTGGTATTGGCCCGACTACTCTTGCCCGCATGTGGATTCTGGAGCGATTGCGCCAGAGGACAAAGGCAAGCGTCTAGCCAGGGCAGCTTGACACTTTGATTGCGGCATGACCTCTCATTGTCCTTGCAATGCGAACCTTAAGCTTGTCCCACAAGAGCGCTCTGCACCATTAGCTCAGGTAGCCAACTTCTGTTTACCTTTGCCTTTAGATAGTGAGTTATTAGCCACTGTTTGCCAGCAGCTTTTCCAGCGCCTGTCTGGCGGCTTCTTTTTCTGCCAACTGCTTACTCTTGCCGCAGCCCCTACCCAATACCTCTCCCCCCGCCACCACCTCCACCCAAAACCTTCTGTCGTGGTCTGGTCCCTCTGTCTTCACCAGACGATATAATGGTCTTTCTTGGCCTTTCGCCTGAACTAGCTCCTGTAGCCTCGATTTATAATCGGTTAACTCTTCCTCCGTCGCCTGCTGGAAGCTTTGGCTAAAGAGCCTGAGGATGAAGTCCTTGGTAGCGGCAACCCCTTGGTCTATAAGAAGAGCGCCTATCAGTGCTTCCAGGGTACAAGCAAGGTTTCTGGCTCTCTTTCGTCCTCCGCCCTTCTCCTCACCTTGCCCTAAGTAAAGGTAATCCCCTAGCCTCAACGAAGAAGCCAATCGAGCTAAGCTATCCTGGCGCACCAAGGCAGCCCGAAATTTGGTCATTTCCCCTTCCCTCAGGGTAGCAAACTCTCGGTAGAGGTTTTCAGCTATCACAAAGCCGAGAAAGGCATCGCCTAAGAATTCGAGACGCTCGTTAGACTCCAAAGCAAAGTCAGGATTTTCATTAAGGTAGCTGCGGTGGACAAAGGCTTGCTGTAACAGGGATAGGTCATTGAAGCTAATACCAAGGTCTTTCTGCAATGTAATCCAGTCAGCCATAGCTAAGCCACTCCTCTACACAGGGTAATAGCTAGCCTCTCCTTTTGTCAACACGCACCCAAAATCAACGATTGCCGCCCTATGAAAGGGTAGCAATCGCCATTTTCGGTAGGCCCGAGGCTGTTTCTTTCTTGTCGGTGAGCTTTGAAGGGTCTTCGGTCATTGCGAGTGAAACGAAGCAATCTCGTTATCGTTTCCCTTCCCCACAGGGATTGTTTCGGTCGCCCTAGGCGACCTCGCAATGACATGAGAGAGGGCGCTTATCCACCGACCAAATTGTTCCTGTAACCTAAGCCCAAAAACAGTTGACAAATTAGGAGTTACCACTGATAATAGCTATTGCGATATGGTAAAGATCAGGCTACGGCGAGTGGGGGCTAAAAACAAGCCCAGTTATCGGGTGGTAGTGGCAGATGCTCGGGCATCTCGAGATGGCGCTTATATTGAGAAAATTGGGCATTATGATCCTTTGACCGACCCGGAGACTGTGGTGATTGATGAAGGAAAGGCACTCAAGTGGCTTCAACAGGGTGCTCAACCTACCCAGGCAGTGGCTAGATTGCTTTCAAAGTTGGGGATTGTAGAGAAGTTCGAGGCTGGCAAAAAGGTGGCTGCAGATTGAGGAGGCGATGATGATGAAAGAGCTAGTAGAATATATCGCTAGGTCAATTGTAACTATGCCTGATGCAGTTGTGGTAGAGACCGAAGAGAGCAATCCAGATAACATTATCATTAAACTACAGGTTGCCCCGGAGGATAGGGGAAGGGTTATTGGCAAACAAGGTAAAGTTGCTCAAGCGATGCGCACCTTGCTCCGGGTAGCGGCAGTAAGAGAAGGCGTTCGAGTTCAGCTAGAGATACTATAGCTTTGCATTGTCCTCAAGGTGCCCTTTTTCCCTTTTTTCTCCGTTCGACCACTTTAAGACGAGCCAAAGAGCGACGTAACGCTGCTTCTGCAGCCACTAGGTCTACCCCGGCAGGATGAAGTCTAAGCTGTTCTTGGGCACGTTGCTTCGCCGCCTCAACACGAGCCACATCAATTTCCTCAGCCCGCTCAGCGGTATCAGCCAGGATCACCACCCTATTCTGCA
>Ga0315308_1002555_pt1 | contig 10310 bp, 7 predicted proteins | sample TDP3_MG_FD_203078 | JGI IMG/M metagenome (GOLD analysis project Ga0315308, IMG submission 203078) | Freshwater sediment microbial communities from Lake Towuti, South Sulawesi, Indonesia - TDP3 | ecosystem: Environmental > Aquatic > Freshwater > Lake > Sediment | place: Indonesia: South Sulawesi...
TTCCTCCCATAATCGGGCCTGTCACCGATCCGGGAATACGTGGCGCGAAGCAGGCATCCATCAACTACTATGGATCGAGATTCAAAGTGATGAGCAGCATGATTCTGTACAAGCAGATGGCCATACAGTCACTCAACAAGGTCTTCGCGGTTTCTCCGAACATCAGGCTCGAACCTACTGCTTCGAGACGCACGGGCAGGCATCTAGCTGAGTTCCGGCAAGTAGACATTGAGGCATCTGGCTGGAGGTACACTAACGCGATGGAACTTGCTGAGGATCTCATAGGCTACGTATGCCAAGATGTTCACGAGAAATGCGCAGCCCAACTCTCACATTTGAGAAGGAACCTCAAGATGCCGAGAAAGCCATTCAAGCGCTTGCGTTACCCTGACGTTGTCGGATATCTCCGAGAGAGAGATCTCGAAGTGCCCGATGGAGAGGAGATACCTTGGTCTCTCGAGGAATATCTCTCAGCCCAGTTCAGCGAGCCGTTCTTCGTAACTGATTACCCGATAACAGCCAGAGGATTCTATGACCGTGAAGATCCGAATAGGCCAGGCACTTTGCTCGACTTCGACCTCTACTATCCAGAAGGGTATGGAGAGGCCGCCTCTGGAGCTGAAAGAGAGCACACCTATCGAAGAGTACTCGATCGAATGAAGCGAAACGGAGAGAACGCAAGGCGGTATCGGTGGTACTTGAGAATGCTAAGGCGAGGCGTACCGCTCTCTGCAGGCTTTGGCATTGGGGTGGAGCGATTGACTAGGTGGGTCTGCGGACTTGGAGCAATATGGGAAGCAGTCCCCTTTCCTAAGGTCCCAGGAGTCGAGTCACCTTAAAGGACTGATAGGTGATGTTTCCTTTGCTTCGTATGTACCTCGCCTTTCGCCAGATTGTGCCTGCCTCTCGCGAAAGCTAGTGAAATGACAAGAATCGTAAGCGAAACAAGAACCTCCAAGATGTATACTGTGAGGTTCGGCTTCTCTTCAGGTGCGACCTTCAACCAGCGGGCTTGAACCTCTGTATGCCTTCTGACAACCAGAGTTAGGACGACGTTTCGTTCCTTAGCGTCTATAGACCATCCATCGAACCTACGGGTTACTAATGTGCCGTTCACCATATTCTGTATCACCGGAGGAGATATCGCAATCATAGCAGTGGCATCTTGATCGTACCACCCTTCTCCAGTGATATGCCCTCCTTCTGAAGAGACCGACACATAGTACTGCAATCTGAAGAATGCTTCAATCTGACAACTCTCGACTATTCTGATGGCCCTCTTGGCAGAGTGCTGGCCATCCTTCCATCCTTCGAATATGGCTCGCTCGCGGTTCGTCAAGTAGACGATGGATGGCACCTCTAAGACGCTTAGACCTCTAACCACGGCTGTCCTTACTATCCCCGTGTCGTCGGAGGTATGCAATGCACCGTTGACTCTTACCTGAATTCTAGGCATAGTTGTCTTGATGACCAGATCGACTGTTTCAGAAGCCAAGATCCTAAGGGATGACGAGAAATTGCCTGTCGGGAAAGCCCACCGATCATTGTGATGACATAGGACCAATAGACTGAGATTCAGGTAGGCATCCTTGCTCGGCGCTCGAACGATTAGAACGACTTTCTCTGATCTGTTTTCAGGGTTTGATAGTTGTCTGACCGATAGAATTGCGTCTGCCTCAGGAGAATAGAGCGCAATCCAACCTTGAGCCTTGTCAAGTCTTCGCCAGTGAACCGTCGCTGAAACACGGAACAGATCGCCAAGAGGCACTGCCGAGGGAACTGTTACGTCGGTCAACTCTACTCTCGCTTGCGCGTTCGTGGGCAACGAGCTGGTCTGATTCCCTGAGGCGTCTCGCAGAAGAGTTTTCTGCTTTTCTAGCTCCAAGGTCTTTGATTGCTCAATGAAGCTTACCGTGACTGCTGTTGCCTCAGAGTCATATCGTCCGGTTCTCGCTATGGTCCAGACTTCATGTGCGACACTCTTGATTACTCTGAATTCTTTGTTCAGCCAGTGGCTGTCATATTGTCCTCCGGCTGGAGTTGATTCAAAGAAGATTCTGCCAGAGTCTACGTAGGATTTGGTCATTTCAGTTCCATAGAGGATCAGATGGTTAGTCTTCAGAAGACTTGCATAAGGCACAAACTGACCCAGTGGGACGGTTATCAGGACAATACCGTTTGGGCTTGACCAGCCCTCTGGGTCCGTGATCGTTGCCTCTCTGGCCGCCGCTATGCCGCCAACGGAATAACCAACCAAATACACGCAGCGGTATCCTGCGCCAATGGCCCATTCCTTCGCATCATGAATTAGCATGCTAGGATATGCCTCAGCTTGTATGATCCTGTTCAATGCTGTCTGGGAAATTGGGCTTGATCCTCTCTCTAGCGTGAGAACGGAGTAGTATCTGGCAAGATCTTGAACGAACCGCATTGTATTGTACGACTCAAGCCAGTAGGGGTTTATTATCAGGGGAGGACCTTCGATCCCTCCACCAAGCCAAATCACACAGGTGTCACTCTCAATGTTCTTCCAATGTCTCCAGTGAGTTCCACCGATTCTGATGGTCATGGCGCCTCCGTCGGCCGACAAAGGTGTTGTGGCAATTGAGCTCGTTACGAACCAAATGGCCACTGCTAGCATGATTCCTCGTCTATTGAGAACTCCCGGCACCAGCTTCCTACTCACATGTCTTTTCCTTGCTTCTCGAATCAGCAGGAAAAGTGACGCAAATACCATTGATGAGGAGAACAGGTGGGCCAGGGGGCCAACAGCGAATTCCAGTTCGCTTCTCCAAACGGCATGAACTCTCTTCGGGCCACCCATCCTGATCGCAGCAATCGGCGCAAGGCCTGACCAGTCTCCCTCCCATCTGTCAAAGACATTCTTGGTGACTAAGACTCCCAAGGTTCCAGCTCTTGCTTCAGGTGAGACCGCGAACCATACAGTGCTGTTCTGATTATACCAACCGCGGCCAGCTGGATCCCCATATTCAGAGTCAACGCTTAGAAGATACTGAGTGCGATAGAGCGCTGTCAACCTGACATCATGAAATAGGTTGATGACTCGCGGGTTGGATTGAACACCATCGCTCCATCGATCGAAGACCTGACGAACTCCTTGGGAAACCTGTCTCTCCGGTTCGACGAATACCGTATGTTGGCCAAGCCGCAGCAGGATCCCTACTTCTCGGCCGTTCTCAGGTTCATACCGCAGACCATCGACCTGAAATAAATAGCCTGAGGTCACGTTTAGCCAAAACCTGTCCCCAGACACGACTTCTACAGCAAACGCCCTTTCACCTTGGTTTGGATCGGAGAACCAAGAATTTGCCCACCAAGCCCTAGTCGTGGCTATGAGGCACCAAACGCCGGGAGCATCAGGCGCTGTCAGATCAAAGACAAATGTGACGCTTCCTGGGCCGAAGAAGCCACTAATCAAGGTGTAACTCTGAACTACTCTCCGGGTTTCCCTTTCAAGTATGCCAACATCAACCAGAGCCTCAATGGTGTACTCGAACGTCACCGCTACGGAGAACTCTTGCTTGCACACTACTTGCATGGGATAGAATACTTCCGTGACGCGAGCAACACGAAAAGCACTTGCTTCAGCTGGAACGGCCCAAAGCAACAAGACTAGGAGTGCCAAAGGTATAGCGGCCAGTGCGTTCTCGTTTCCGCGCTCCATAAACATAACTGGACATTCAAGTTATAATAGGACTCGGTCGGCGCAATCGCTTTGGTACACTACCTGTGAGACAATCTACGAGCGAATCTGGTGGCTAGAATCTGATGTATCTTCGCAGACGAGGCCAGCCCGTTTTGACATGCTGGAGTCTTGAACGATCCTGTTTCACCCATTGAAGCATATGAAAGAAGCTTCGTGCACGCCTTACATCTCTGTCCACAATGGGCTTGTATCCAAGTTTCCGGAGCTCGTTCAAATAGGCCTCTTCTGTCCTGTTTTGGGCGGTGCCCACGATCTTCGCGACCGTCACCCTAGAGTCGCCATACTCTTTCTTCAGCAGTTTGACAGCTTCACTCAAAACAAAGCCTGAGCAGATCTCGATCCTCTCGTCTTCGGCCAGACCGAGTCTCTCGACCAGTCGAAGGGTTATCTTGGCCGCCTCGTGAAGATACGTTTTCTGTCTGAATCTTGACTTCTGAAAATGTCCTACGTCTACAACTTCGAATTCAAAGCGATCAGTTTCTGGCCGGTAGATTCCGATCACTGCTCCACAGAGGAGATCCCCGACACCAGCGTCGTCTATCTGCAGCGTCAATTCACATTCCAGATCTATCTTATCGCTTGGCTAATTTGATTCTGTTATGGAGACTTCTTAAATTAGGCCTTAAAGCATTACAAGGAGTCGATGCTCAATGGCGCTTGACATTGCTTACTCTCTTGCAGCGGTTGCTCTGGTTAGCGCACTGTCCTTTGTCGGAGTGTTTACGCTAACTCTTAGAGAAAAAACCCTCGACGACCTCCTCTTCGTGTTCATGAGTTTTGCCGCAGGAGGCATCTTGGGAGCTGCCTACTTCGACCTCATACCAGAGGCGATCCGTCTAGTGGAAAGTGGCCAGGCCCTCGTCCTCCAAGTCTCTGGGTTCATAGTGTTCTTCCTCGTAGAGAGGTTAGTCTACTGGTTCCATGGTCACGGACATGGAGACTCAGAAAGTGTGCGAATAAGCTACGAAGACAAGCGGACATCTGTGAAGGAATATGTCTATCTCAACTTGCTCGGAGATGCAATTCACAACGCTATGGATGGCATTGTCATTGCTTCAAGCTTCTTCGTTGGAGTAGGGGCGGGTTTGGCAACAACGCTGGCGGTGATATTTCACGAGATCCCTCAAGAGATTGGTGATTTCGCAATTCTGGTCTATGGAGGACTAACAAAAAGGAGAGCGCTATGGCTCAACTTCCTAACGGCCGCCACCTCAATTCTTGGCGCCATATACGCATATCTCTTTCTCAGCGTGACAGAGAACCGGCTGGGTTATGTGCTCGCATTTATGGCCGGAGGCTTCGTCTACCTGTCTGCCTCTGAACTCATCCCTGAGATCAAAAGAGAAGCAGACCTAGGCAAGTCTCTAGTTCAGTTTGCGCTGTTTTGTGCCGGCGTTGCCTTCATATGGCTCGTAGTAACGGCGCTCCCCGAGTAACGCCCATCACTCAATGTTCACTGCTTAGCGGCGTCCACGCTCTCGCATGAGAGAAGAGTCGACCTCTTCAATCTCCTCTTCCAGTGACGGCTCTTCTTCGCGAGGCGAGAGAGCCATATATGCAAAGATCGCAAGGCCCAACAAGGCCATGCCAACAAACCAGTTCCTCAACCACCTTCCCATTCAGATCGGCCTCCAAACACCAACATTGCGCAACTGAGAGACGCAGTAAAATATATGTTTGATTGCGAAGTTCGAGCTATTCAGTCATGAATCAAAGGCGTCGTTTCTGAGTATTTCTCGCAAGCTTCAAATCCTGTGCCTCCTAGCTCGATACTGATTTGATGAGGTTCTGTAGATGGAAGATGTTCTAGCCAAACTGGTTGACGAAGCGAGAAGGCTGGGTGCTTCCTATTCCGAAGCGAGATTCCAAGAGGTAGTCACATCCGCAATCACTGTTGAGAATGGGCTACTGAAAACCTGCGAGTCGGATAGTCTGAGAGGTATCGGAGTACGAGTCCTTCTAGGTGGGTCGTGGGGATACTGCTCTTCCAGCGACCTTGAGCTTTCGCAACTCAGGAAAATCGTTCGACGGGCGATCAAGATAGCGAGACCGTCCAGAAAGAGAAGTCTGGGAGCCAAGGTCGGCACACAAAGGACCATCCGAGACAAAGCTAGAGTTCAAACAAGAATAGAGCCTTACCAAGTTCCTCCAGAGGAAAGGATCCGGATTGGCATAGAAGCAAACAAGGCTGCGATGATCAGCGATACAATCAAGAACGCAACGACACGCCTAGGCACATTTACCGATAGACGACTCTTCGCAAGTAGTGAAGGAAGCAACATAGAGGTGCAGTCATCAATGGCCGGACTGCAGCAACTATCAGTCGCCGCTTCGGCGGGTAAAATGGAACGCGTCTCGGACGGGGAGTCAAAATGTGCCGGATTCGAATTCATACAAGAAAAGGATTGGATAAAGTTCTGCAGGGAGATATCGGAACTTGCGACTAAGGCTGTGGACGCCCACATGCCGGCGCCCGGGACATTCGAAGTCATCGCCGATCCCGACCTCATAGGTTTGATCCTGCACGAAGCCTTCGGCCATGCCTCTGAAGGAGATCTCGTGACAACCAAGGAATCTGTCCTTCAAGGAAAGCTTGAAGCCGCACTTGCGGGCCCCGACGTTACGATATATGATCAAGGTATAATCGAAGGAGGGTACTTCGTTCCTTACGATGACGAAGGAACTCAGAAATCTCAGACAACTATAGTTGAGAATGGGATGTTGAAAGAGTATCTACAATCTAGGCAAACCGCGATGGAGATGCACAAGGAGCCAACCGGTAACGCGAGAGCAATGAGCTTCGATAGCCACCCCATAGTGAGACAGACGAACTACTACATGAAACCCCGAGACTATTCGCTCGAAGAGTTGGCGGAAGACATCGAGAATGGGTACTACATAAAAGGGCGTGGAGCTGGGGGCGGGCAGGTAGATGTGGGAGGAGGAACCTTCACCTTCGCTGTGGGCCCGTCGTTTCTGATAGAAAAGGGGGAGATCGGGGAGATGGTTAGGGGGACCACGGTTAGTGGCATGGTTCTTGAAACCTTAGGAACCATAGACGCCATCGGAAAGGATCTCAAGATCTCTACAAGTGCCTTCGGCGGGTGCGGGAAAGGGGGACAGATGGTAAGAGGTGGTCATGGAGGGCCTCATGTCCGAATAGGAAAGATCACGTTAGGAGGGCAGGCATGAATGGTTCAACTGTTGTCGCTGGGAGAGAGAGCAGTCAAACTTGCGTTGAAGTGGGGCGCAACTGAGGCCGAGGCATATCTATCTCGCACAGTTCAGAACTACCTATCATTTCATGAGAAAATAGAGTCGGGGAAAGCGTCACAACTCACAGGCATTGGCGTAAGAGCCGTCGTAGACAAAAGGATTGGATTCGCATCGTCTTCCTCTGCAGAATCGAGAGGCATTGAGAATGCTGCAAAGACAGCGGTGTCAATAGCCAAGGCCTCACAGGCGGACCCTGATTGGCCGTCTTTTCCGAAAAGAACAGGGAGAGCCAAGGTCGTTGGAACTTTTGACAAAAGAACAGCAGAGATTGAGACAGACACCCTAGTCAGAGAAGCTGTTGAGATCATTGATTTTGTTCTGGACCGTGATAGTCGGTTAGCTCCAGCCAGGGGCAGCCTTACGACTGGCACAGCTACCTGCGCTATCGTGAACAGTCATGGGTCTGAGCTTTCAAAGAGAGGGACCTATGCCGCATTTTCAATAAGGGTGAAAGCGGAAGATGCAGGGAAGAAAGGAACTAGTGACGAAGGCTGGCAGGCTCGCAGTTGGAGAGAAATAGAATTCGAGAAGCTCACTGAGGATGCCTCACAGCGAGCAATAAAGATGCTCGACGCCTCACCGATCCCCAACACTAGAGCCACAGTGATCTTTGCAAGCGATCTCTTCGCTCAAATATTGAATGTCATGTTTACACGCACAATAAACGCCGAAGCAGTTCAGAAGGGCAGATCACCGTGGACAGGAAAGATTGGACAGCAGATCGCACGTGACGATTTTAACGTTGTTGACGATGGAACAATGAAAAGAGGATTTATGACTTGGACCTTCGATGACGAGGGGGTGCCTCAACAACAAACTCCCGTCATCCAAAAAGGGGTACTGAAATCCTATCTTCATGACACGTACACCGGAGCCAAGGATAAGGTCGCTTCGACCGGAAACGCGACACGGCGAGGAATGGGCATGTTTGGCTTAGCGAACCCATACACCAGGACGCCTACACCTGCTCCAACGAACTTCGTCCTGAAGGCAGGCGACGCGGAGAGAGACGAGCTGATCGAGGAAACCCAAGACGGCCTTTATGTCGTCACATCGATCGGCGAATGGTTGTCAAACCCAATGAGCGGAATGCTAAACGCGACTGTTACGAACGCATTCCTTGTGAAGAATGGCGAACTGGCGAATCCGGTCAAAGGCGTGATAGTCTCTGGAAGCTTCTTCGACATGGTGCGCAACACAATTGACTTAATAGCAGATGACGTTCGAAATGTCGCGAACTTCTATTCGCCTTCAGTCCGTGTGCGAGAGATGTCGATCGCCGGAAGATGATGGATCTCCACCTTCGAATCTAGGATGTTGAGCCACCTCTGGAATCAGTCAAATCACTGAAAGTAACAACTTTAGCCGATAACCTCACGTTTCACGGGGGCCTCTTGGGTCAATGGGGCCTATCGTTTCTGATCGAGGTCACAGATCTAGACGATAGGAAGCACACTCTTCTCCTTGATACAGGTGCAGTGAAAGACGCATTACTCTTCAACATTGATCGGCTGAGAATCAATCTATCAACTCTCGAAGCCATAGTCATGAGTCACGGACACAGAGACCACACCTCTGCAACAGTGGAACTTGCAGCAAGATCAAGACGAAGAATTCAGGTGATCGCTCACCCTCACGCCTTCAAAAAGAGATTCGTTCTCACGAGAGACGGAAAGAAGAGATTCTCCCAAGTGCCCAAGGGAGAAAGAGAGAAAGATCTCGAACAGATAGGAGCAAAACTCGTGCTCACCGAAGAACCCTATCAGATTATTCCGGGTGTTACTACGACAGGCGAAATACCAAGAGTGACAAGGTTTGAGAAGATTCCGGGGAGGAGATACATAGTCGTCGGTCGCAAGCCGGAGCGCGACCACATACTAGACGATCAGGCACTAATTGTCAACGTCCGAGGCCAGGGTGCTTGGATTCTCACAGGTTGCGCCCACTCAGGAATCATAAACACCCTAAGGAGGCTTGAGAACATCGTGCCGTCTCTAGCAGTTCATGCAATCATTGGTGGGCTTCATCTTGTCTACAAGAAAGAAGACGAGATCAAGCCCGTCATCGACGCATTGAGGTCTTACCGACCGAAGTTGATCTCGCCTTGTCATTGCACTGGATTTCTGGCGACAAGAATGATTTGGGAAGCCTTTGAGCAACAGTTCGTTCTCAACTTCTCCGGGAGAACGATTGCAAGCCAGAAAAGAACTCAACCGCAAGTACTCTGATACGACGGGCTATGATCCACAGGTCTCAGGGGCCTGTGTATTTCAATACCTCTAGCAGACTATTCAACCCCGCCTTCTTGACTCATACGATTCATAGGTCAGGAGAACTTGGCGGACAAACGCTGTCATCATGATCACGAAGCCGAGCCTCACCTGATTCGGTAGGAATGCCAAGATTCCCAAGGTCTCCAAGAACAGCACAGGATGCAAACAAGAACATAGCTCGGAGGAAAGAGTAGTGCCGCAAACCATGAAAAAGTCGCCAAGACTCTTCACAGACACCGCATGCGATTTGACACCACCCCTTCTCAAGATGCGTAAGACGACGTACAGCCCAGTGAGGACCACAGATAGGATCAGAGAAGAATGTCTGACATTCTCAAGCACTGCCCGCATGGGAAGATCGCTTCTGAAAAGTGCTATCAGAAGAAAGAGGATCCCGCTCATGAAAACCGTGTCAAGCGATGTGAAGCCACGAGATAGAACCATCGATGCGGGGAGAAGAAGGGCTACAGCTATTCCAGCAGCTATGGACAAATAGACTTGGGTCTGATAGGAAAGAACAAAGGAAAAAGCAATGAAGACGATAACCACAGCGCCATAGAACGCTAGAAGTCGAGGATTCATCGCCTGAGAAACGCTTCTTCTCAACGTTTCACGAAATGAAGCTGACGAGTCCCCTGTCGACTCGAACACCCCTGCTTGCGTATCCTCGAAGCTGTAGATAAGCGCCCCGGACCCATGCTGAATTGAGACCTAAGCGCTGCCTCTGCGCACTGTCTTGGCGCCGTGTATAGGGCCAAAGTCGAATCTCATCATTGCGCATCGATGGGCGGCAGCACATAGGCTTATTTTCTTACGTTATGGTTGCTTGGTTTCGAGGCTGGTTGATCGCGATGATCGTCGTGATTGCTTCAAGAAATGGTGAGAGAGCGGTCAAAGAGGCAACGCAAATTCTGAGAAGCGGCGGCAATGTTCTGGACGCGGTAGAGGAAGGCGTCAAAGTAGTCGAGGACGATCCCAGCGATCATTCTGTCGGGTACGGAGGCCTGCCAAATCTTCTCGGAGAAGTCGAGCTA